>Ga0105241_10000069_pt1 | contig 78466 bp, 51 predicted proteins | sample KBSC64metaG_FD_80422 | JGI IMG/M metagenome (GOLD analysis project Ga0105241, IMG submission 80422) | Corn rhizosphere microbial communities from Kellogg Biological Station, Michigan, USA - KBS C6-4 metaG | ecosystem: Host-associated > Plants > Roots > Rhizosphere > Soil | place: Michigan, USA... | reverse complement strand
GTCAAGATCGACCTCGACGCGCAATTGCTCCGTTGGCGGGAGCGAGTCGTCCAAGCGGGATATGTCGGCGTTGGCAAGCGCGCCGCTTTTGCCGTGGCGACCGGCGTGTTGCGGCATCGATCGTCGATGGACACGGCGGGATGGTTCATGCGCCTCGGGCTTCGTGTCCTGAATCTCTTGCCCGCGTCGATTGCGGGACGATTCGCTGGAGTGTGGGGACGTGATCGAGCGCTTCCACTCGCGCCACGCGAGAGCTTTACGTCGTGGTATCACAAACATCATTCGCCGACAGACGCCGTGAATTCGCGGGGAGATTCATGAGCCCCGACGACACCGCTCGTCGCGCGATCCTCGATGCGGTTCGTGCGGTCCGTCCGGCGGCTGTTCCACGTCCCGCCGTACGAGACATCGTTCAGAGTTTCCCGAAGAGCCACGAAGACCGCGTGCAACGCTTCATCCGTGTCGCCCGCGATGGTGGTGCAACCGTGATTGAAGGAAATCCCGCCGTGATGAGGGGCGCGTCGCCCGAGACGGCGGTGTGTGAAGGGGTATTGGGCGTGGCGGAAAATGGCGCGGTGTGGCTTCCCGGTTCTCGGTTGAAGGATCGAGCGAAAGTGCTGCTCGCCGAAGACGTGGTCGTGATGCTCGACCGGAGTGCGATCGTGGATGACATGCACGCCGCGTATCGCGCCATCGACGTCACACAGGATGGATTTGGGATGTTCATGGCCGGCCCGTCCAAGACGGCGGACATCGAACAATCGTTGGTGATCGGGGCACACGGCCCCAAGCGGCTCACTCTTTTTCTGGTATCGGACGCATGAATGGTCGGACATGGGTAGCGGCGGCGGCACTCTTCGGCGCCGGCACGAGCGCTGTCGCACAGTCGGCGGGAACAGCAACGATGACGGGAATCGCTAGCACGACTGGAACTCAGAAAGGAACCGCCGTCGTGATCCCAACGGTCTCCCTCGACGACGCGCAGTGGATCGCCGACGCCGCAATGGCGCGCGCGGTGGATACGGCCAAGTGGTCCGCTGCCGAAGGGGCCCCTTCGATTGCGGGACCGTTTCCACTACTCCGGAAGACATTCAGCATCACGTCGGCGAGTCCGATCACGCGCGCGACGCTCGTGGCGACGGCACTCGGGAGCTATCACATCACGCTGAACGGAACGGCGGTCAGTCCGGGGACGCTCGCGCCGGACTGGACAGATTATCGGAAACGTCTTCTCTTCCAAACGTACGACGTCACCAAGCTCGTGCGTCGCGGAAAGAACGCGATCGGCGCCATGCTCGGCGAGGGATGGTATGGATCGCCCGTGGGAACTGCGGCGTACGGTTACGGACCGCCACCAGTTCGGCTCAAAGCGATGTTGCTCGTAACGCACGCTAACGGAACGACGGAACGCGTCGCGACTGACGCGACGTGGCGAAGCACGTCAGGACCAGTCCTCGCGTCGCGCATTTACGACGGTGAGACATTCGATGCACGCCATCGTCCAGCGGGATGGGATCGCGCGACGTTCGATGACAAAACATGGACGCCGGTGCAGCTCCTCAAAGATCCGTCGGGGATCAACGGCGCCTCGACGATCCTCGTTTCAGAACAGCAATCACCTCGCATTCAGCGGACCCGCACACTCGAATCATTTCGTCGCGTCCGCACACATGGCGACACGACCATCTACGACGTTGGACAAAACATGGTGGGATGGGTCCGCTTTCGCGCGGCTGGCCCCGCTGGCGCGACGGTGCAGCTTCGGCACGCCGAGGTGCTCACCGCGGATAGCACGCAACTCATGCGCGCGAACTTGCGGACCGCGGCGGCGACCGATCTCTACACGCTCGACGGACATGGCGCGCAGCAGTTCGAGCCACATTTTACGTATCACGGTTTTCGATACGTCGAAGTCGTCGCCAGTCACGGCGTCAAAGTCGACCAACTGACCGGCGTCGTCTTCAACACCGACGCGCCAGAGACGATCACCTTCGAGAGCAGTAATCCTACGCTCGCGCGCCTTTGGCAGAACGCCGTCTGGAGTTTACGCGGCAACTTGATGAGCGTCCCCACCGATTGCCCCCAGCGTTCGGAGCGATTCGGCTGGCTTGGCGACGCCGCCGCGTTTTGGCCGACGGCGGTCTATCTCATGGATTTACGGAACTTCACCGGCAAGTGGTTGCAGGATCTCCGCGATGCGCAGGATGATATTCGTCGGTCGAACATGCCAGGAGCCACGCCGACGGATCCTGAAGAGCGACCAGACTCGACGGTAGTGGGCTGCTTCCCCTCATTGATGCTTCCTCCTGGCGCCGGGTGTGGTGGGCCAGGATGGTCGGACGCGGGCGTGCTGGTCCCGTACGCCGCCTATCATCAATATGGCGATACCGCGATGGTCCGCGCGCACTGGGCGTCGATGGACGCGTACATGCAGTTCATCGCGCGCAACAATCCCGACGCCTTGTGGACAGTGCACGCCGGTGGCTATGGCGACTGGTATCCAGCCGATCCCAGTCAGCCGACCGGAAAACGTCTCATCGCGACCGCCTTTTGGGCCGCCGACGCGCTGGCGATGCGTGACATGGCTCGCGGGCTCGGCGATCGCGCGGCGGAAGCGCGCTACGATTCGCTGTACACGCGAATCCGCACCGCATTTGCGCAACGATTCATCTCGGCGAACGGTGAAGTGGGCGAGAAGACGGAGGGATCGTCCGACGCCGCTGGACAATTGCTGGCGGGACAAACGAGCGACGTCCTCGCGTTGCGATACGGACTCGTCCCCGATTCATTGCGCGCGAAAGTCACCCAGCATTTGCTCGACAACATTGCACACCACGACGGTCATCTCGCGACTGGTTTCCTTGGCACTCCCAGATTGCTTCCGGTGCTGAGTGAACAAGGACAAGACGAGGCCGCATACGCGCTCCTGCTGCAACACGGCACCCCGTCGTGGTTCGGGATGATCGACGACGGCGCGACGACGATGTGGGAGAAGTGGGACGGGATGAAGCAACCAGAGCGCACGTCGTTCAATCACTACTCGTATGGCGCGGTGGTGGAGTGGCTCGTAAAGTACGCGGTCGGGATTGGGCAGGATACGTCGTCGTCGGCGTTCACGAGAATCGTGATTCGGCCGCATCCGGACCCCAAGGGGCGGATCACGCATTTGGGGGCGCGGTATCGTTCACCGGTGGGTGAGATCTCGAGTGCGTGGACGATGGACCCGGCGGTGCACACGTTTGTGTTGACGGTGACCCTTCCGGCCGGCACGCATGCTCGCGTCGATGTTCCAACTCGGCGCGGGAATATGATGACGTACGAGTCGCATGATGTGGGGGGAGGAACACACACATTCCGTACGTCGGTGGAGTGATTCTCGACCGCGCCGGCGATCACTCTGGTCACACTGGTCACTCCAGCGTGTGACCACAATCCGCGGCACCTGTCTGTAAATCTGTGTGGCGGGCCGCTGGTCCCGCCATTATGTTTGCCCGCGATGGATGATGCGCTCGCGGCCGTCTGGGCGTTTGCCCAACGTTCCTCGTGGTCGTTCGGCGACGGTCGTGAGGAACCCCCGGACGCGCCGCGTACCCCATTGTCGTTGGCGCATCGGTCAAGAGATCACTCGGCGACGACGTCTCCCTCTGCAACACAGTCGTCGTTACTCACCCGCCTGCGCGATGGCGATCAGCGTGCGTTGGCCGAGGCGTATGACGCGCTGTACGAACCGCTATGGCGGTTGGCCGTCATTCTCGTCAGGGACGGCGACGTGGCGGAAGAGATCGTCCATGACGTATTCCTGACGATGTGGGAGCAGCGCGAGTCGCTCAACATCCGGGGTGATATGCGCGTGTACCTGAGTGCCGCGATCCGAAATCGCGTGCGCAACCTCCGAAAACATCACCGGGTCGTTTCGGCCGTGGAAAGCGCCGTCACTGCCCAGGCGTTGAGTCCGCCCGGGCTCGCTCGGCCAGCGCAACCCCCCGATGCGGCCGCGGAGGCCGACGAGTTCTTCCAGGCGTATCGTCGAATCCTGGCGGCGTTGACGGAACGGGATCGGGTCGCGCTTCGTCTCCGATGGGAGGATGATCTGACATTCGAGCAGATTGGTCAGATCTTGGAGCTCTCGACCGTCGGAGCGCGGGCGTTGGTTCTTCGCGCGCAGGAAAAAGTCCGGGCCGCGCTCACTGGACATCGTCCCACCTAAATTTTCCACTTAATTTTTTCGCGGTTCGGTTGTCTGGTAGGGCATGGAGCCTCATCCGGACACCAACATGACCAACGGCCAGTGGGAGGCACTGGTCTCCCAGTATCTCGCCGGTGAGCTCGATGTCGAGACCGCCGCCCGCGTTCGTGCATACCTGGAGCGGATCCCTGCCAGCCGAGGTGTCTTGGCCGGGGTGGCCGATGCCCTCAGCGGGGAAGATGCATTGCGTGTCTCCCCCGACTTCGTGGCGGCTCGCGCCCGGTTTCTGCACAAAGTCACGGAGCGAGACGGGGCGTTCGCCGCACCTCTGGCTCCTCGCCGCCGACCACGACGCGTTCATCGATACGTGACGGCGGGCGCCGGCGTGGCAATGCTCGTCGGTGTCGTGGCATCGATCCAGGCGTGGCGGGCGCGTCACATTGGTGACAGACAAGCCAGCCAACCGCAGGCGTACGCCACCGCACGCGGGCAGCATACTACCGTGACCCTCCCGAATGGTTCCGTCGCGACGCTTGCCCCGGAGACTCGCCTCACGTACGCACAGGACGCCACGGGAGCCGCGGTGACACTGCAAGGCGAAGCGTTCTTTTCAGTGACACCAACGGCGTCGCGTCCATTCGTGGTCCACGCGGGTCCAGTGAGCGCTCGTGTGCTCGGCACCACGTTCACCGTGCGGCGTTACACGACAGATCATACAACTGCCGTAGCGGTAGTGAGCGGACGCGTCGGTGTGACACGTCGCGGTGCTTCGGCCATTTTGACGGCGGGGATGCAGGGGGCGATCGGAGACTCGTCCGCGACCGTCACGACGATCAGCGATCCAGCGGATGCCATCGCCTGGACTGAAGGACGATTGGTTTTTCACGACGTTCCGGTCAGCGTCATGCTCGAGACGATCGGGCGATGGTATGGCTACCAGTTCCAAATGGACGATTCGGCCCTCGCACGTCAACACGTGTCGGTCCGCTTCCGAGCCGATCACCCGGTGGAAGCGTTCAACAAACTCAAAGCGGTTCTCGACGTCACGATGACGTTCGACGGAACTGTCGTCTCTCTGCATCCGAGTCGTTCCGCGCACGTCGCGCCGAGCCGGCATGCGGGAGATGACTCTCTCGACCAACTCAGGACGGAGGTGGGACGGTAATGGCGCAGCGTGTAGTCGGTCATTCGTGGGGACGACCGCTTTTCCTTCTGATCGCGGTCGTCGCCAATGTGTTGGTCGCCGGCGCGCGCAGGGCAAGCGCGCAGGAACAGGGAACGGTCGCCTCGGGGAAAGGTGTCGATGCCCCCAAAATCAACGCGGAAGCACTGTTGGCGCGTCCGGTCACAGTACGCATGGATCGCGTCTCGCTCAGGCAGGCGCTCACGACGGTCGCAAACCGTCTCAATATCTCGATCGAATACCGGATCGAGCTGCTCGAAACCGCCGAGCACGCTGTCACCATCGATGCGAAAGCACAACCGCTCGGCGCTGTGCTGGATCAGCTGTTGGCAGGCACCGCGCTCCACGTCGTCGTCACGGCGCCTGACGCCATCGCACTCAAGCCGGGTGAGATCGTGCGTCTTCGAAACGGCGGAATTACTGGAACGGTGACGGATACGAAGACACAGCAACCGTTGCGTGGCGTGATGATTACGCTGGATGATGCCACGAAAGGCGTACGTACGGATGAGAACGGTCATTATCGCGTCGACGGAGTAGCGCCCGGCGTTCATCGCCTGGTTGCGCGGTTCGTCGGCTACGGGCGGCGGACGCACTCAGTCACGGTGATCGACAGCGCAACCGTCACGGTCAATATCGTGCTCGAGCCTGGCGTCAATACGTTGAACCAGGTCATCGTTACGGCGACAGGCGCACAACGATACCGCGAGCTCGGACACACGGTCACGCAGCTCAACGTGGATTCGCTCGTCAAGGATGCGCCCATCACGAGCATCAGCGAGCTTCTCACGGCGCGCGTTCCCGGGTTGCAAGTGTTGACTTCGGGCGGTGGCACGGTTGGCGGCGACGTCGCACTACGGCTGCGTGGCCAAACGACGGCGAAACTCGATCCGCAGCCGATCGTGATCGTCGACGGCGTGCGGTACAAGAACACCAACGCCATCAATAGCTCTGGTGTCTCGGAGGATAGCCGCCCATTTTTCGCGGAGCAGCGGAGTCCACTGAATGATTTGAACGTCAACGACGTCGAAAAAGTCGAAGTCGTGAAGGGGCCGTCCGCGTCGACATTGTACGGCCCTGACGCAGCGAACGGCGTCATCGTCATTACGACCAAACGTGGCGCGCCTGGAAAGCCTCGGTGGCATTTGTATACGTCGCCGAGCGAGACCGCCGTTCCAACCGACCAAGGGGCGACGGTAGGATATCGCGCGTGGGGGCATGACCCCAACAGTGGAGCTCTGTACCGCGGCAACTGTAAGCTCACGGATCAGGCTGGTCCGTCGCCGAGCTGTGTATTGGACAGCATTACCGTCGTTCCGACGGTGAGCCAACAGTCACAATTTTCCGTCTTGGCGAAGAACCGTCCGCAATGGCATTCCGGCGCCAGCGTCTCTGGCGGAACGCCATCGCTCACCTATCTCCTGTCCGGCGATTACAGCTCGGAAACAGGCGCCTTGCAGCTCTCCCGATTCGCGGAGCAGTTTCTCCGCCAGCAGATGGGAACGACGAGCTTGAGCCAAGCGCTGAAAACGCCCAATACGCAGCAGGCGTTGTCGCTGCACAGCAACGTGGTGTCTCAGCTCAACGCGACGAGTACCGTCAGTTTGACCGCGAGTTACACGCAGGCGAATCAGACCGCGATCAATATCGACAACCTCTACGGCAACACGTATCAGGCGGGCGCCATTCCGCCCGGCGTAGACACGACAGATCCCAATACGATCAGCGGTTACGTGCCGACCAGTGTGTTCTTCCGCACGACGGCCGAGCAAGTGCGCCGTCTCACGACCTCACTGTCGGGGACGGTACAACCCACAAAATGGCTCACGGCCGACGCATTGATCGGTGGCGACATTGGGACGAGCGTCGACCGGGGCGTCGAGCAGGCGGACGCGGAATACGTTGGTTTTGGTGGACAAGTTCTTGATTATCGGCGGAGCAACACGGGACGGAATGCAAGCGCCCATGCCACCGCCACCGCGCATCCCGGGATAACGACGCTTCGAAGCTCAGTTGGGATCGACTATTCCTATACCAATTTGGATGGTCTCAACTCGAGTGGCTACGGCCTCGCACCCGGCAGTACCTCTATTTCAACCGCCACGAGCCAGTCGAACAGCCAGGTCTGGTCTGAGATGGCGACCCTCGGCGGCTACGGTGAGGAAGTCGTTGGGTTCAACGATCGGTTGTTTCTCACAGGCTCTCTCCGGCTCGACGGATCGACGACGTTCGGCGACTCGTATCATCCACGTCCCTTTCCCAAGATCGGCGCTTCTTGGATCGTGTCGGACGAGCCATTCGTGAAGCGGTTGGGCGTTCCTGGTCTCGACGAGTTGCGCGTGCGGTACTCGTATGGTGCCTCGAGCCGGTATCCGTCATCCGCGATGAAATACGGAACGATTCAAGCTTTTTCGACGACGATCGAAGGATCGACGCGGAATGTATTCAATCGCGATCAACTCGCGAATCCGTTGCTCCGGCCGGAGCGGACCCACGAGGCCGAATATGGCGCCGACGCAACACTGGCGTCGCAGGTTCATCTTGGCTTGACGTGGTATGCGCGGCGTACGAACGATCAGTTGAATACGTTGACCGTTCCCACCTCCTTTCTCCCGCAGTGGGCGAACATTGGCGACGTGACGAACCACGGATTCGAGGCTGTACTCGGGGTAACGGTGTTCGAGACACAGAATGTCAGCTTCACCTTGAACAGCAGTTACTCACATACCATCAACAAGCTCGTCAACGTCGGGTCGGCCGCAATTTATCAAGACGCAACCGGAAGCTTCTTCCCGGGCTATCCGATCGACGCCTCGTTTGGACAGACCGTGGCGAGTGTCGCCGATACGACCGGCGGCCAAGCCGACGGTATCATTACCTACAACGAGGTCACGCTGACCCCGTCGCACTATTTAGGGGTATTCTCGGCACCAAACACCTATACGGTGAACCCCGTCGCGAGCCTCATGGGTGGACACTTCCGTGTATCGACGCTCTTTGACGGACAATCTGGCGGCGTGCAGCTCGATCGGTTCAGTCTCAACTGCGGACTCTCGGGGCTGTGTATCGCCCCGTATTTGAAGACCACACCCGCGTTGCAACAAGCCAAATTCGCCGCGTGCACACTCGGATGTTACATCGTTTCGTCGAACTTCACCCGGTGGCGTGAGCTATCAGTCACGACAGATCTCCCCGAGCATTTCCTCCGCCCAGTCCGATTGTCGCGCGGATCGATCAGCGCCCAAGTTCGGAATCTCGCGCTCTGGACCAATTACAAAGGGCCAGATCCCGAAAGTGTTCCTGGCTTTGGAATGGTCGGCTTGAATTCCGCCCAGCACGGTGCCAGCGGCATTCCGCTGGCCCGCGCGTGGACCTTGCGCTTCGACGTCTATCCATGACCTGTCCTCGCCCTCTTATGAATATTCGACTGCATGTGATGCGAGCACTGGCGTCCGCCACCGTGCTGACGTCGATGACGATCGCGGCGTGTCACGGCGCGCTCGATGTCAGTGATCCGACGTTGATTCGCGACACGGACATCGCCAACGCCAATGGCGCCAACGCGCGCCGGCTCAACGTGAGCAGTACGCTGAACCAAAACGCGCCGTCGCTCGCCTCGGACGTTGCGTACATCAGCGACGAGTGGATGTATGACGGCCCGTTGAACGAAGATTATTCGACCTCGTCGCGTGTCTTGCTCGATCGGCGGGACAGCCCAAATTATGAGATCGCGGCTGGGACGAACGACCAGCATTTGGGACAGTGGGATCAGGTATACTACCAGACGTCGATCGCCATTCCCTCGGTGCGCGCGTACACCCCGGACTCCCTCAAAGGTGATTTTCTCGCACAACTGTATGCCATCCGTGGCTACGCGGCGCTCCAAATCGCGGAAGACATTTGCCCTGGGTTCCCGCTCAACGACGTCTCGTCCGACAATCGTCCACTCTTCAGCGGCCCGTTGACGACGGATTCCGCCGTCGCGCTGGCGAGCGCTCAGTTGGATTCCGCGATCAAGTACGTCCACGACAGTACACGATTCGCCACACTGGCGCGGGTGGCCAAGGGGCGCGCATTGTTGGATCAAGGAAAGTACGCGGAAGCCGCCGCCGTCGTCGCAACGGTTCAGACGACCGACGTGTATCAGACGGAGTCACCGTACAATCCGATGTACGTCGACCCGAATAGTTACTGTGCCGGTTGTACGTTCACGGCGGTTGGAAACAACGAAGGCGGCAACGGCATGCCTTTCGTCGGCGCGCAAGATCCACGGGTGCCGACGCAGTTCGCCGGCGTCGCGAATGCGGATACAACAGATTCACTATACGCGTTCACAGGATACACGCCCGGACCATTCGCCATGACATTGGCGAGCGGAGTCGAGGCACGGCTGATCGAAGCCGAAGCCGCTGCCAATCTGAATGATCCGAACTGGTTGACGATTTTGAATACCCTCCGGTCTGGCGTTGGCCTTCCCGCGCTCGCCGATCCGGGGACGATGGCCGCGCAGATCGATCTCGTCTATCGCGAACGTGCGTTCTGGCTCTACTTGACCGGGCGCCGTCTCGGCGACTTGCGCCGTCTGATCAAGAACTACGGCCGCGCTCCGGACGCCGTTTTCCCGGCTGGTCCTTATCGGCTTGGCGGATCCTACGGATCCGCGACGTCGATTCCGTTCATCCTGGCCGCCGAAAAGCAGAGTAATTCCAAGATCACCTCGGGATGCACATCCCGGTAACGTTAGGGTGACGAAGGGACTTCGCATGCTGGTCCGTTTCACGTTCGTATGTCTCAGCGCCATTGCCGCGATTTCGGCAATGGCGCAGGAGCTCCCACCACCGACGCTCCCGCCTCTCAGAAGTGTCGAGCATTCACCAGACGTCGCCGACGTCGGACGGCTCAGCCGGACGGACGCGACGTCTGGGACTGTTCCGACGACGGCTACCCTGGCGGTGTCGGACCTCCAACTCTTCGACGCGGCGCTTGCGACGCGGTTTCCACAAAGTGCCGACGCGTATCCCGTCGATTCGATCCACGCCATGCGCGTCGCACGGGCCACGGCCTGGATAACGCGGCTCTCTGCCGCCGCCGCGCCATCGGGGAATCAACAGCTCGATTTCGCCGCCGTCGCGATTGCGGCGGAACACGATTCGCTCGCCCGTCGACTCATCGACGCTCGCCTCCGCGCGATGCCGGCCAGTCGTGCAACAGCTCCCGAGCGCTCCATGGCGCTGGCAATTGCGATCGCGGTGCTCACTGACCTGCGCCAGCCGGCGCGGCTGTTGCAAATCAATACACGTGTCGCAAACGAATACCTGGCGCAACTGCGCGCAATTCCGACGACCGGCTATGCAACACGGAGTGATAGCACGGACATTCTGCATCGCCAATGTGATGCAGAAGTTGCGTTCCTGCTAGCCGGGGACGCATTACAATCATCTGAGATGGTGGGTACGCACAATCGCTCGTTCCTGCAGTGTACGGCAGCGCTCGGAATCACCGAGCGTTGGTCGATGATACAACGTGCATATCCCTATCGCGAGGTTGCGACGGCTCTTGTTGCGCAGCCCAACGGTCGTGCCGTTCTGGATTCACTCAATACGCGATTGGAGGCACTCCTGTCCCCTTTGGCGGCCGAGCGTGTTTCGGCGGGCGTCGCCGCGCACGCCACCAATGAAGTCGCGGCATTCCATGAGCGCGTCGAATGGTTCGACGCGCTCGGAACGCTCGCTCCTCCCATAACGGCGCACGCGTGGCTCAACACGGCGACGCCAGCGTATGCATCGGCACCAGTCACGCACACATTCGCCGCCGGGGCGGTCTATCTCCTGGCCTTCGGTCCTGCTGAGAGCGGGATGCTCCCTATTCTCGACCGGTTGCATCGGACCGTTCCGGATAACGTCCACGTTCTCTTCGTGACGCAAACCACAGGCACGATTGGCCCCGACATCGCCGCGCCCGCGGCGGAAGTCGAATGGCTCACCACCTACTATCGTACGAAACGACATCTCACGCTCCCCATCGCAATTTGGGCGGGCGACCGCGTGCGGGGCGACTATGGATCCTCATCACCCGCGCCATCGCCCTCGGCTGAGGTATATCATGCCGATCTGGTGAATGGGATGTGCATCATCATTGATAAGGCTGGGCGAATTCGTGCGTATGCCGATGCCGTGTCGCGCGATGATCAATCCCGGTTGCTCGATCGAGTGCGCGCCATCGCACGCGAGTCCGGTCCCGACATGAACACGAATACGTCCGGACGTCAATGATGACCTCGTATTCTGGTGGGATGACGCGCCGAGGATTTCTGCGCGCCGGTGCGGCCGGCATGGCTGCGTTGGGGATACCGTGGCGAGTGACACATGCGACCCCACGCTACATTCCCCTCACCCCCGCGACACTTCGCCTGTCTCCAAATGCCTTCGCGCCAGAGATGCCGCAAGGGGAAGCGCTACGCCGCCTCGCGCTCGCGGCAATGGACGCGGCCAAGTCTGCCGGCGCGGAATTCGCCGACGTTCGCGTCGGTGTACAGCGAGACATCGTAGTGTCTCCACTTCCGTACCCCACGCAATTGACCGTCGACGTGAGCTACGGTGTCCGGGCACGAGTTGCGGGCACGTGGGGATTTCAGCACGGCTCCGTCATGACGGCCGACGCCATCGCGTCGGCGGCGCGCGGTGCCGTCACAGCCGCACGACGGAATGCACAGACGAACCAACGCTTGGGCACACGGACAATGAGCGCGTTGGCGCCTACCCCCGTCGTCACGGGTGAGTGGCGATCACCGTACCAGATCGATCCATTCACCGTTCCGCTCGACGACTATTTGCGCGTCATCGGCGCGCGCGTGGAGACGACGGCGCGTGTGCACCGTAATCACCCGATCAGCGGCTCCATGTTGGGATGGAATGCGGAGACCCGCGTCTTCGCCTCCACCGACGGATCGCTCGTCACACAAGAAGTGATGCGCGGCTGGCCTTCGATGCACGGCTTTGCGTCGCTCCCCGATCATCCAACCGATGACGTTCACGTCGATCTGGCGATTCCCGAGCTCCTCTGTGGTGGCTTCGAGCTCGTGTTGCGCCCCAACTGGATCGAGACAGTTCGCGTAGGGATGGAGACGGCCATCCGGCTTCGCGAGCTTCCGATCCGGCCATTCTTGGACGTCGGCAAGTTCCCGATGGTGTTCGATGGCATCTCGTTCGCCAATCTCGTTGGAATGACAGCCAGTCCAGCGCTCGACGGCGACCGCTTGACCGGACTCGAAACCGACGCCTCCGGAACCACTTTTCTCACCCCGCCACTCGACATCCTCGGCGCGTCCACTCCACAATTTTCTCCACTCATCACTGCCCGCGTCGATCGGTCACTCCCGTACGCGAATGCGACACAATGGGATGATGAAGGAGTCGCTCCACAACCGTATACGTTGATCGACCGCGGACATGTCGTCGACTATCATACTACGCGGGAGACGGCGCCGTTGCTCGCGGAATGGTACGCGAAACATGGACGTCCTCTGCGGGCCCATGGCGTCGCCGTATCCCGGACCGCGGCGAGTGTCCCCGCGTGTACGAGCGGTCATTTGCAGGTCATGCCGGCGTCCGGTCCGGCCAGTCTCGACGCGTTGGCGCGAGAAATTCAACATGGCTTCATCCTCCGCGGCGCGAACGGCGAAGCCGAAGCGGGACTGACATTGGCGACGCTCAGTGGAACCGCGCTCGAAGTTCGGGGCGGGACGATTGTCGCTCGCTGCGACGACGTCTCGACACAAATCGCCACCAAAACGGTGCTGAAAGACAAACTCCTCGCACTCGGCGACGAACGTACCAGCCGCACCGCGACAGTGTGGGAAGAGAAAGGGATGCCGTGGGAGAGCATCCCACAACCGGTGACCGCGCCAGCCGCGTTGTGCAAGGACATCGACGTCGTGACCTGGTCGATACGCTCATGACGGCGCCCGTTCTCTCACCTCAGGCGTTGCGAACACTCGCCGAGCAAATTTTGGGGATGGCGACCGCGAACACGACGGTGTTGCGGATCGATCATCTCGCCACGGGAAGTACGCGCGTTGCTCGAGGACAAGTGCGGCTCGACAACGCCGGCGATCGGCTCCAAATCGAGCTACATACGCGGTTCGGACAACGCGTCATGTTCGATACCCAGTTCAACCAGCTCGATCCCGCGAGCGTCCGGCAAGCGGTACAATACGCGGAATCGATCGCACGCGAGCTCCCGGGCGATCCGGCCGATGCGTCGATGCCCGTCACGCCGCGGACGTATCCCATGAATACCGCGTGGCATCAAACGACGATCGATGCGTTCAGCGATGCCCGCCATGCCGCGGTCGAGCACGTCGTCGAACCCGTGCTGTCCGTCGGCTACAGTGCGTCGGCGTTCATTGGCGTTGCGGTACACTCGCGCCTCTATGCCGATCGGCAGGGGATCCTCGCGGTCGGCCAGGAAACTGATAGTGAGATCACGATGACCGCACGATCGTCCGATGCGTCTGGCGGCGGCTGGGCGGGGCAAGCCGCACGTGATTGGAATACGCTCGACATTCCCGCCATCAGCCAGCGCGCCATCCATATGGCCGCATTGGCGAGGCACCCCGTACGGTTCGAGCCCGGACGGCGGACCGTGATTCTGGATCGCCCCGCTGTCGCGCAACTGATCGCCGGGATGGGCCAGCCGTTCGACGCGCAGGGGACACTCCGGGGCAGCGGTCCACTCTACGACCCGCAAGCACGTCGTCCCCGGCTCGGAGAGCGCATCATCGATGCTCGGCTGACACTGTCCTCCGATCCCAATGATCCCGAAGGCGGCTATCTCCCATTCAATGGGCGAGGATTCCCGCTCGTCCCCATGACATGGATCGATACAGGCGGCATCCTTCGCAACCTCGCCTACGAGACCTATTTCGCCGCTGCACGTGGCATCGCGCCGGCCAACGATTGGCCGGAATCGCTTCGTTTGGATCTGGCTCCCGGAACGACAACGTCGACTGTCGAAGCGATGATCGCCAATTGCAAAGACGGGATTTACGTCAACCGCTTCGCCCAGGTCCGTGGAGTCGATCCAGAGCACGGTGTATTGACTGGTGTGACTAATGGTGGATGCTTCCTGGTGCGTGACGGCAAGATCGACAAGGCGATCACGGACCTCCGGTTCATCGAGTCGCCGTGGTACGTCTTGAACCGCGTGCTGGCGGTTGGTACCACCGCCCGCGCGGCGTTCGGGTATGCCCCTTGGCAGGGAAGTTGGCCCATCGCCCCAACGATCGTTCCGCCGCTCATGATCCGCGATTTCAATTTCACGGCGCTCGCGACGGCGGTCTAGCCAGTGAAAGAGCGGTGAAAATGTCACGTTAGCCATATAAATGTCCCACCAACTCACCTTGCCAGCGCCACGTCAGAATGGGATGATTATGGCAAATCACCCTCAGCTATCGCCTCGCCGATAGCACGTAGAAAAATTCCGCATGACCATGACCGATTGTCACTCCGCACTGGCAACCGGTGCACCGTCCGTTGGCGCCGCTCGTCGGCGCCACTTCCTCCTGACAATCGCGGGCGCGCTCACGGTGACGCTGAGCCAGGGTACCCTGGCTCAGGCGCCGCACCCTCCGGCCGACCAACGCGTCGACCGGACCCTCGAGCACCGGATCGACTCCTTGGTTGCGACGCTGTCGCTCGAGGACAAGATCAAGCTGATTGGCGGGACTGGGTGGATGTACACATTTGGACAGTCATCGATCGGACTTCCGAAGATCAGAATGTCCGACGGGCCCTTTGGCCCTCGGACGTGGGGACCGTCGACCGGCTTCGCGGCCGGCGTCATGCTCGCCGCCGCCTGGGATCCCGCCCTGGCCCATCGCGTCGGGACCGCGTTGGGGGTGGAGTCGAAGGCTCGCGGCGTCAGCATTCTACTGGGCCCCGGCGTCAACATCGCGCGCGAGCCACAGAACGGGCGCAACTTCGAATATTTCAGTGAGGATCCATTCCTCAACGCGCGGTTGGCGGTGAGCTATATCACGGGCGTGCAAAGCCAGGGCGTCATCGCCACCATCAAGCACTTCGCCGCCAACAATTACGAGACGCAGCGCCATTTCGCGAGCTCGGATGTCGACGAGCGGACGTTGCGCGAGCTCTATTTCCCCGCGTTCGAGGCGGCGATCCGTAAGGCGCACGTCGGCGCGGTGATGTCGTCGTACAATCGGGTCAACGGCACGTACACGTCGCAGCACCAACACATGATCCTCGACGTCCTCAAAGGCGAATGGGGATTCGACGGCCTGTACATGTCCGATTGGCGCGCGACCCATGACGGCGTCGAGGCGGCCAAGAATGGGCTCGATCTCGAGATGCCGAGTCCGTTGTATATGAATGCGGAGACATTGGTGCCGGCGGTGAAGAGTGGAGCCATTCCCATGGCCGCAATCGACGACAAAATCCGTCGTCTTCTGCGCGTGGCCTATCGGTTCGGGATCATGGATCGCCAGGCGCCCGGAAAGACCGTCGTTGCGGAAGGGGCCGCGGAGCGTGCGGTGGCGCTGGATGCGGCGCGTGAAGGGATCGTGTTGTTGAAGAACAATCAACACGTGTTGCCACTCGCCCCGAACACGATCAAGACCATCGCCGTCATCGGTCCCGATGCGTGGCCGGCGGTTCCTGGTGGCGGTGGAAGTTCTCGCGTCACGCCGTTCCGCGCCAAGAGCTTCCTCGAAGGAATTCGCGATGCCGCTGGGGACAAGGTGCGCGTCCTGTATGCGCCAGGACTCCCGGCCGCGGACGAGTTGATGCATGCGACCGCGTTCGATCGCGAGCCTTCGGGCACGGCGATCACCGTGGAGCAATTCCAGAGTCCCAATTGGACCGGGCCATCGACCATGTATAAAACCCGGTTCGCTGATGATTGGGTGCGTGATCTCGAGAGTGGACCGGCGGCACAGTCGGTGAGCTCGCGCTGGACGGCGAAGTTCACACCGCCGGTGACTGGGAAGTATCTCGTCTTGGGTGCCGCGGGTGATGGAGATGAGTACACGCTCTCCGTCGATGGAAAAGCCGTTGTAACGCAGGCATCTGATGTCGGTCCATTCCCACGCTGGAAGATCGTGTCATTGACCGCCGGGCAGACGGTCCCTGTGAAGATGGACTACGTCCAGAACAGTGCGCGTCCGAACATGGGATTCGGCATCGTCCCGCTTGATTCGCTCGTGACCGAAGAGGCCAAGCGAATCGCGGCCGAAGCGGACGTCGCGGTGGTGTGCGTCGGCTTCGACAACAAGCTCGAAGGGGAAGGGTACGATCGCACCTGGGAGCTCCCATGGGGACAGGATGAGCTGATCAATGCGGTCGCGGCGGCGAATCATCATACGATCGTCACGGTGACGGCGGGCGGCGGCGTCGACATGCAACCATGGATCGACAACGTCCCCGCGGTGCTCCACACCTGGTATGCTGGACAAGAAGGGGGAACCGCACTCGGCGAGATTCTCTTCGGTGCACGTTCGCCGGAAGGGAAGCTTCCCATTACGCTCGACCGCGCGTGGACGGACAACCCCGTGCACGCGCACGACACGCCGGTGTGGGATTCCGTCGCCGGCTTCCCGCGCGTGCAGTACGCAGAAAGCTTGATGGTGGGATATCGCTACTATACGACAGCGCAACGGAAGCCACTCTTCCCATTCGGCTTCGGGCTCAGCTATACGACGTTCGCGATGTCGAACGTGCACGCGCCCAAGCAGGGGTCGGCGAAGAAAGGGGTCGACGTGACCGTCGACGTCGTGAACACCGGAAAGCGTACAGGCGCGGAAGTGGTGCAGCTGTACGTCGGCGATCCGTCGGCGAAGGTGCAGCGTCCGGCGCGGGAGTTGAAAGGGTTCCAGAAAGTGCGGTTGGCCCCCGGACAGCGGACGACGGTCAAATTCCACTTGGATGAGCGCGCGTTCGCGTACTACGACGTGAATGCGAAAGGGTGGCGGGTCGATCCCGGGAAGTTCGTGGTGTACATTGGAAATTCGGTGGACGAGACACCGTTGCAGCACACCATCCAGATCGACCCGTAATATCATGAATCGTCAGCAAGGCACTGTATTTCGGCGAACGCTCGTCGGCCTCTCATTCTCCCTCGCCGCACTGGGCGCTCGGCCTGCCGGCGCGCAGTGGAACGTTTCCCGCGCCGCCTCCGTTCCGCCGCAGCAGGTCGTCCGTTTATGGACCGGTGATGCGCCCGGCGCCCAGGGAAAGGAAGATAGTGACATCCCCGCGCTCGGCGTCTACCTACCGCCGAATCCCAAGCCCCACATGCCGGCGGTCGTCGTGTGCCCCGGCGGTGGGTATCGCTTTCTGTCGTTCGCGGGCGAAGGGGAGCCGGCGCAGCGCTACCTCAACGGATTGGGGATCGCCGTCTTCGTCTTGAAGTCGCGTTTCGGTCCGAAGTACCACTATCCAGTCGAGTTGCAGGACGTCCTCCGGGCGGTGCGGACGGTGCGCGCCAGAGCTGGCGATTGGCACGTGGACCCAACGCGCGTCGGCATCATGGGCTTCTCCGCGGGCGGACATCTCGCGTCGATGGCGTCGACGATGTTCGACACTGGAAACGTCAAAGCGTCCGATCCGATCGAGCGCGTGAGCAGCCGTCCGGACTTCGCCGTGTTGGCCTACGCGGTCATCACGATGACCGATCCGTGGAGACATCAGGGATCGGTCGACTTCCTGCTGGGCGAACATGCCGACTCCACGCTGGCCCAATCGGTCTCGACCGACCGGCGCGTCACCGCCAACACACCGCCGACGTTCCTCTTTCATACGAATGGCGACGACGCCGTTCCGGCGGAGAATAGTGTGATGTACTACCTCGCGCTCCGGAAGGCGGGGGTAAAAGCAGAAATTCACGTCTACCAAAATGGTCCTCACGCCGTTGTCCTTGGCGGTGACGATCCGGTCCTGAGCACCTGGCCGCCACTCCTGACCAACTGGCTGAAAGTGAACGGCTGGCTTCCGTAGCGCCGTCTAGGTCACACCAGTCCAACAAATGTTTCATGGGCCCGTCTTGCCTCGCCGCAAGACGGGCCTCAACATTTGCGTCCATGACGCCACCACGTTCGCCCGCCGGCTCCCGCCGAGATTTCTTCAAGGTCACGGCGTCGGTCGTGGCCGGTTCTGCGCTGGATCCGCTGTCGCTCGCCGGGCAGCCTATCCCGGTCTCGCCCGATGCGAGCCAGACGAATCTCTCTGTTGACGCCCGTGCGGACACCGCTGCTGACACCGGCGCCCCAGCTCGCGCGACCGCGAACGGTGCGGAACGCGTTTTCTCAGGGGACCATCTCACCCAGGTCGCCTTTCCGATGGGCGGGATCGGGGGCGGGATGATCTGTCTGGAAGGGACGGGGATGTTGTCGCACGTATCACTCCGGCACAATCCCGATCTCCTCAACGAGCCGTGCATGTTCGCCGCGATCGCGGTGAAGCCGTCCAAGGGAACCGGCGCCCCCGTCGCGCGTGTGCTCGAAGGGCCGATCCCGAGCTGGAAGATCTTCGGACGTCCCGATTCCGGCGGCGGCAACGGGAAGACGAGCTACGGCCTCCCCCGATTCGCCAAGGCGTCATTTTCGTCGCGCTTTCCCTTTGGAACGGTTGCGTTGACCGACGACACGCTTCCGGTGTCGGCAAAGATCACGGGATGGAGTCCTTTCATCCCGGGCAACGCGGATGATTCGAGTCTCCCCGTGGCGGCGCTCGAATATACGATCACCAATACGACCAATCATCCCATCTCCGCGGTCTTTTCGTTCAACGCCCGCAATTTCATGGGCGACACGATTCGGACCGCCGACGGCGGATTCGCGTTCGGGGAGTCGGCGGCGGAACATCGGACCGACGGATTCCAAGCCTCGGTCAGCGACCCCGCCGTCAAAGTGAACCATGCCTGGTTCCGCGGTGGCTGGTGGGACGGCTTGACGATGATGTGGAAAGACGTCGCCTCCGGCGCCGCGTACGATCGTCCGCCGGTCGCCGATGGTCGTCCGGCCGAAGGCGCAACGCTGTTCGTTCCCTTCGAGCTCGCCCCGCACGCGTCGAAAACGATTCCCTTGCGCTTGTCGTGGTTCGTCGGGACGAGCGACTTGCGCTGGGGCTTCGATCTTCCGGGAACGACCGATCGCTCGACGTACGTGCCATGGTATGCGGGGAAGTTTGCCGACCTGGCTGCGGTATCGGCGTATTGGCGCGACAATTACAAATCGTTGCGAGATCGAACGAGCACGTTTACCAAGACGTTTTACGATACGACGCTTCCACCAGAAGTGGTCGAAGCGATCGCCGCGAACTTGTCCATCCTCAAGTCACCGACGACGCTGCGTCAAACGGACGGACGGTTGTGGGTGTGGGAAGGGTGCAACGACAAGAAAGGATCATGCGCGGGGTCGTGCACGCACGTCTGGAACTACGCGCAGGCATTTCCGCATCTTTTCCCGTCGCTCGAACGCACTGTTCGGGAAAGCGAGCTCATCGACTCGCTCGACGAGAAGGGACATCAGATGTATCGCACCGCCCTCCCGATCCGGCCGCAACAGCATTTTTTCCTCCCCGCGGCGGATGGCCAACCCGGGAGCATCATGCGCGTCTACCGCGAATGGCGGATCAGCGGTGATACGGAGTGGATGCGCAAGCTGTGGCCCAATGTGCAACGCAGTCTCAATTATTGCATCGAGACCTGGGATCCGAAGCATACCGGTTGGATCGTGATGTCACACCACAACACCTACGACATCGAGTTCGTCGGTGGCGACGGGATGTGCACGAGTTTCTATCTTGGAGCGTTACACGCCGCCGTCGTGATGGGAACCGCACTCAATGCGAACGTGTCGCTCTATAAAGAATTGTACGCGAAGGGACGGCCGCGCGCCGAATCCGAGCTGTTCAACGGCGAGTACTTCGTGCAGCGCGTCGACCGGACGATTCCGCAGCTCGAAGATCCCGACGAGCCGACGTCGCCGGAAGGGAAGGTGCTCGAGCAGGCGGAGGGGCCGAAATACCAGTACGGGAGTGGTTGTCTCTCGGACGGCGTGATCGGCGCGTGGATGGGATTGGTGTGTGGGATGGGGATGGATGACGTGCTCGATCCGAAGAAAGTGAAACAGCATGCCCTCTCGGTGCATCGCTACAATTTCAAGCGGAGTCTCCTCGAGCACGCCAACATGCAACGCTCGGGATTCGGATGCGGCACCGATGCCGGCATGTTGCTCTGCACCTGGCCGCACGGGAACAAGCCGTCGCTGCCGTTCGTTTACTCGGACGAAGTGTGGACTGGTGTGGAGTATCAAGTCGCGTCGCATCTCATGTTCTTGGGCGAAACCGCCAAGGGGCTCGACATCGTGCGGGCTGCACGCGCCAGATATGACGGCCGAGTCCGGAATCCGTATGATGAGTATGAGGCGGGGCATTTCTATGGACGCGCGCTGTCGTCGTACGCGATGATCCAAGCGTTGAGCGGTGCGCGGTACGACGCCGTGGACAAGACGTTGTATCTTCATCCGACCGTTCGCGGGGACTTCCGGGCATTCTTGTCGACCAATACCGGATACGGAACGGTCGGTGTCCGGCATGGGAAGCCATTCCTCGACGTCGTTTCAGGAACGATCGACATCAGACATATCGATTACAGAGCGGCGTAATCGGTTTCCTTCTGTGAGGAGCTCGATGCAGCAGCGATGCACTGGACGTGGACGGCGCTCGCGGTTGCGTCGTCTCGTGTTCGCGGCGATCGTCGCCGCGGGATCGGCGATTGGACAAGTGGTGGCGCAAGCGCCGGATGATTCACTCGTACGCGAATTCCAAACGCCACCAGCATCCGCAAAACCGCGGGTCTGGTGGCATTGGATGAACGGAAACGCGAGCAAGGCGGGGATTACTGCCGACCTCGAATGGATGCATCGGGTTGGGATTGCCGGTTTTCAGATGTTCGACGCGAACATCGGGACGCCGCAGTTTGTCGAGCATCGGCTGGCGTGGATGACGCCGGAATGGAAAGATGCGTTTCATCACGCTGGTACCGAAGCATCGCGGCTCGGGCTCGAGATGGCCGCGGCGGCGTCTGGTGGGTGGAGCGAAACGGGCGGTCCATGGGTGACGCCGCAGCAGGCGATGAAGAAGGTCGTGTGGAGTGAAACCATCGTCGATGGCGGTCATCAATTTACGGGAAAATTGCCGCTCCCTCCCACGCAGCAGTTGTATCATGGACTGAAACCGACCAAGGACTCGACGGTTTTTGTCGACACGAAAGTATTGGCGTTTCGTGTATCGTCCGCGGAGGTGCGGATGGCGTCGCTGCATCCTGTCGTGACGTCGAGTCATGGTCCCGTCGACGCGAAGCCGCTCATGGATGGCGACACGGTCACCGCGCTGAACATCGACTTTTCCAAGGATACGAGCGAAGCGTGGCTGCAATTCGCGTTCGCGAAACCGTTCCGCGCGCAAGCGTTGGCGATCGCCGATACGGCGCCGAGTGGCATTCCACCGAGCACCTTGCGGGCGAGTGTGGATGGGAAGACGTGGGTGGTGGTGGCGACGTTGCCGGGGCCGGGATATCCCGATGTGCGGACGTACTCGTTTCCTCCCGTTGTCGCGCGATACTATCGGATCGTGCTCGATCGTCCCGGCTCGATGTCGATTCGGGAATTCGAGTTGTTCGCGACGCCGCGTGTAAAAAACTGGTACGACAAGGCGCAGTATTACGGGTGGACAATCCCCGAGTATCAGTTGCTGGTGACGCAGCCGGTCGCTGCGGCAGAGGTCATCGTGCCACAGAAGGTCGTCGACATTTCTGGCATGATGAAATCCAATGGAACGTTGTCGTGGCCAGTACCACCGGGGCGATGGATGATCCTCCGTATGGGATATACTCCAACGGGGACCACCGATTTGCCAGCCTCTTTGGAATCGACGGGATTGGAAGTCGACAAGCTCAATGCGACGCACGTCGAGGCGTACGTTCGTCACTACCTCGATTTGCTGTCGGGTGCGCTTGGCCCTTCGTTCGGGTCCAGCTTTCGCTATCTCTTGATGGATAGTTGGGAAGCGGGGACGGAAAACTGGACCGAACAATTCATCGACGAGTTTCATCGCAGGCGCGGCTATGATCCGACGCCGTACCTCCCCGTCTTCACGGGACGCGTCGTTGAAAGTGCTGATGCGAGCGATCGATTCTTGTGGGACGTGCGTCGTGTCATCGCCGATCTCGTCGCGGAAAATCATTATGAAGTAACGACGAAGCTGTTGGAGCAACGCGGACTCGGGTTGTACGCCGAGGCGATGGGGATCAAGTTTCCGACGACGGCGGATGGGTTGCAAGACAAGGGGAAAGTCAGCATTCCCATGGGGGAGTTTTGGTTTCAACGTGCCAAAGTGCCCGGCTCGTGGCGCGATGAAGCTGGTGATCTCCGCGAGGCGGCGTCCGCGGCGCACATCTACAACAAACCGATCGCTGCCGCGGAATCGTTCACCACGCAGCAGAGTCACCCGGAGTGGGGGCAGGGGCCGTTCGACCTCAAGCCGAACGCCGATTGGGCGTTGGCGTCGGGGATCAATCGGTTCGTCATTCATACGTCGGTGCATCAACCGTTCACCGATGAGGCGCACCAGCCTGGCATTACGCTCGGCGGATACGGGCAGCATTACACGCGCAACAATACGTGGGCCGAGCAGTCGGTGGCGTTCAACACGTATCTGGCGCGGAGCTCGTATTTGTTGCAGCAAGGGACCTTCGTCGCGGACGCCTTGTATTACTACGGAGAAGGGGCACCCGTCGCCGTCCTCACTCGGCGGCTCCAACCGACGCTTCCGCCGGGCTACGGTTACGATTGGACCGACACGGACGTGTTGCTCCATCGTCTCACCGTGCAGGATGGTGATCTCGTGATTCCTGGAGGGATGCGGTATCACGTGTTGGTACTCCCACCCGATGTGACACAACTGACCATTCCTGTCCTTCAAAAAATCCGCGAGCTCGTAAGTGCTGGTGCCACCATCATCGCTCCTCGACCGACCCAATCGCCGAGCTTGACCGATTATCCGTTTGCCGATGATAGCGTGCACTCGATCGCGAACGAGGTGTGGGGTGCCATCGACGGTGCGATGGTCGTGTCGCATCGGTATGGGAAAGGTGTCGTGTATTGGGGGGCGCCGTTCCAGTACGTACTCGATGCGTTGAAGGTGCAGGCGGATTTGCTGTACAGTCACCCGACGGTCGATGACAGCGTCTTGTGGATTCATCGGCACGCGGGGAATACGGACATCTACTTCGTCGCGAATCAGCGCAATCATCCGATGGATGGCACGATGCAATTCCGGGTGGATGGGAAGGTGCCAGAGCTCTGGGATCCGAGCACGGGCGAGATCGATTCGGTGTCGTACTCAATGGCGCAGGGCCACACCAGCGTTCCGATTCATTTGGATCGCTTCGGCTCGACCTTCGTGCTCTTTCGCCGTCCGACGACCGAGACGTCGCACACGGTTCCAGCGTGGAGCGACACTCCACTCTCAACGATCAGTGGACCGTGGGCCGTCTCATTCCAGTCGCATCGTGGTGCTCCCGCGTCGGTCCAGTTCGACTCACTCGTGTCGTGGACGACGTCGGATAATCCTGGGGTGAAATATTTCTCCGGAACAGCGTCCTACACGAAGGATGTCACGATTCCCGATCGGGGACGCCGCCCCGGAGATCGGGTTCTGCTCGACCTGGGGACGGTGAAGGAAGTCGCCGAGGTCTTCGTGAATGGGACGCCGGTCGGGATTCTGTGGAAGCCCCCATTCATGGCCGACATCACCCGTGCGCTGAAGCCCGGGATGAACCATCTCGAAATTCGGATCACCAATCTCTGGCCCAACCGGTTCATCGGCGATCGGCAGCCTGGGGTGACGACCACGTACACGTTTTCTGACGTCAAGCCGTATACAAAGGACTCTCCGCTCCTGGTGTCAGGGCTCCTGGGACCCGTCCGTCTCATCCGGCGAGCCATCGCACCTGGGGACCAGAGCTCGCACTGAACCTCCCTTAGGGGATTTCGTTATCATTTGACCAGGCTTTTTTTCTCCTGAACGATGCCCATGATCTCAACGTCTTCTTTCCGTGCGGCACGCCCCGCGAAATTGCTCTCCCTCGCGGTGGCGTTCTTCGGCACCACCACGCTTGCCGTTGCGCAAGGAACCTCCGCTCCTGTCGTCCGCTTGTGGTCCGGCGATGCCCCTGGCGCGACGGGGAAAGGGCCCGAGGACATCCCGACGCTGACCGTGTACCTCCCGAAAACCGTGACGCCCAAGATGCCCGCAATCGTCGTCGCGCCCGGTGGTGGGTATGGGGGGCTGGCGACCGATTATGAAGGGGTGGAGGCGCAAGAATTTCTGAATGGGCTCGGCGTCGCGGTCTTCATGCTCCAGTATCGTGTGGCACCCTACCATCACCCGGTCGAATTGGGCGACGCGCAACGGGCTGTCCGGACCGTGCGTGCCCGCGCCAAAGAATGGGGAATCGATCCGGCGCGCGTCGGGTTCATGGGCTTTTCCGCGGGCGGTCACCTCGCATCGACGATATCAACGCACTTCGACAGTGGATTGACGAAGGCTGGCGCGGATGCGATCGATCACATGAGCAGCCGGCCGGATTTCGCGATTCTCGTCTATCCGGTCGTCTCGCTCGTCTCCCCCTGGACGCATCAAGGATCCAAGCGCCACCTCCTCGGCGACAACCCCGATTCTGCGTTGGCGCGGAGTTTGTCCAACGAGTTGATGGTGACGTCGTCGACGCCGCCGACGTTCTTGTTTCATACGTCGGGTGATAACGAAGTGCCGCCGGAAAACAGTGTGTACTATTATCTCGCGCTGCGAAAGGCTGGTGTGAAGGCGGAATTGCACATCTTCCAGAATGGCAATCATGGCTCTGCACTGAGCAACCCGAATCTGCGTGTGACGACGCCGGAGCAGGATGAGCCGCTCAAGGCGTGGCCGGGATTGTTGGCGAATTGGTTGCGCGTGAATGGATGGTTGCCTCTGGCGCAAACCGGGACATGAGTGCACACTGTACGGCATGCGGGCGCCGTACAGGTTGTGCAGGGGTAATTGCCGATGAGCCTCCCGCTCGAGTGGGTGTGGCTCGCCGCCTCAGCGGATGATGATGGACGAGGGGACGATCCTCGGTCTCGTGCTCACGGTGAACGTGGGGGCGACGCCGGTGTCGTCCCTTTTGTGCATGATACGCTCGTCGATCGATTGCGCGCGGGTAATGCGACGGCGTTACGTGAGATCTACGAGCAGTATTATCGCCCGCTCTGGGAGTTAGCGTATACGCTGACGAGTAAAGACGTCGCGGAAGACATCGTGCATGACGTTTTCATGGCGATCTGGCATCGGCGGACGACGTTGGTGGTGCGTGATGGGATGCGTGCCTACCTCTATGGCGCGGTGCGGCACCGGGCGTTGAATGTGTTGCGGCACGAGCGGTTGGTCGAGCGCCGCAATCGTGCGGTCGATCCTGAAGTGGGGACGATTCCCGGAATGGGGAATGGGGTTGAAACGCCTGCACAACATACGGAGGCGACGGCGTTGCAAGAGGCGCTCCGGGTGGCGGTCGAGGCGCTGCCTTTGGGGCAGCGTGATGCGATCATGCTTCACTGGCGGCATGGATTGTCGAACGCCGAGATTGCGGCGGTGATGGGGACGACGACGAATGCCACGACGGTGCAGATAGCTCGGGCGCGGGCGGCGCTCCGGAAGTCGTTGGCGGCGTGGCTGACGTAGGCCTAGCGATGTAATAATTCCGGCGCTCGTGGTCCTTTAGGGCATGAGCGACGAGTTTGTTCCTATGACTGGGGCTTCGGATCCCACGGATGCGCGTCTCCAGAGACTCATCGAGGCCTTTGACCCGACGAACGGGGAAGGGGAACGACAGGACGTTGCGGCGTCGTATGTCCGGCTAGCCGCAAAGCTCCATGATGGGGAAGAGAAGGCGAAGCGTCGCAACGCCGGACTTCGGCTTCGCACTGGACTCCTCATCCTCGGCGGCATGGCAGCCGCTTTTGTCGCGATTTTCCTGCGAAATGGACGAACTCCCCCGCGTACATCACATATCGTCCATACCGTCGCGGGACAATATGCGACAGTTCAGTTGCCCGATGGATCAACCGCAACGTTAGCGCCTTTGACGACGCTCACCTTCTCCGAGCGCGAGGCGACGGTAAGTGGTGAAGTGTTATTCGACGTTGCGCCGCATGCGGATGCGCCGTATGTGGTCCGGACTCCGCACATGATCGTGCGTGTGTTGGGAACGCAGTTCGCCGTCAGCGAGTACGCTTCCGCAACATCGGGACGTGTAGTCGTCGCGCAAGGGCGGGTCGGGGTACGACGTGCTCGTGTCAATGGTGTGACCTCACAGGCGCGCCCCGCCGAGCTCGTGCTCGAAGCGCAATCGTTGGCGCAGGTCACAGACTCTGGCGTCTCCGTCTCGCGCGGCATCGCGATCAATGAATACATCGCCTTCGCACATGGAACGTTGGCGTTCAACGACATGGCGTTGCACGACGTCGTCACAACGCTGGAACACGCGTATGGCGTGACGATTCGGGTCGACGATACGATTTTGGCATCGCGCGGAGTCACGATGGATGTCGCGATCACGAAACAGCCGATCACGCGCGTCCTCGATCTCCTCGGCGAAGCCATCGGCGCGCATTACGTCATACGTCGCAACGAATACATCCTCGTCACTGGGCGCTCTCGGAGCGATGTGCCCGGCGTTCCGCAGCAGCACGATATTCCTCAACCGGAGAAATTGTATGGCAAGTAAGAATATACGGTCGTGGATGGTGGCAGGGCTACTCGGTGCGCTTGGTGTCTCGACGAGTGCGACAGGGCAGTTAGTGGCAACCGGCAGCGGGAGCGAGTCGGCGCATGTGAGCGCGATTACGGTGCAGATCGACGATGCTCCGCTTGAAGTGGCGCTCCGGGCCATCGCGAAAGAGGCGGGGCTTCGCGTCGTGTTCGGTGATGTGGTGAAGGAGCAACATAAGCGTGTCTCGTTGCATGCTCACGAGATGGCGGCTGACGAAGCGTTTGCGAAGGTATTGGACGGGACGGGATTACGGGCCCGGCTGTCCGCGGAGGATGTGGTGATTTCCGCCCCGTCTCCAGCGCGCGCATCGGTTGCGGGTGGCTTCCTTGGGCATGTTGTTGATGCCAAGACGAGGCAGCCTATAGCCGGCGTGTCGGTTACTGTCGACGAGGCGAAGACCGGGGTAACGACCGATGCGCATGGGATGTATCGCATCACTGGTGTGGCGGCGGGATCGCATGTCTTGCGCGTGCGAAAGCTGAGCTATGGGAAGCTCAATAAATCGATCACTGTCGTGGACGGAGAGGAGACGACTGTCGATCTGGCCCTGGAGCCAAGTGTCAACACCTTGGACCAAGTGGTCGTAACCGGAACCGTCGTGCCAACGGCATTGAAGGCGATTCCCAATGCGATCACGGTGATCACGGCGAAGGAGTTGCAGGATCGTGGCATTACGCGGATTGATCAGCTCTTTCGCGGTGATGTGCCGGGCCTCTTTACGAAGCGGCTGGGTGCGGCGGCGGTCTCCGATGGTGGTGGTGTCCCGGGGGTCGTAGATGTGTCGGCGCGCGGGGGTACCCATTTAGACAGCGACCGTGAGTCGATCAAGATCTATGTGGATGGGGTGGAGCTGGCGAAGCGGGCGTATTTAGGGTTGATCGATGCGACGGCGATCGAGCGCATGGAGATCATTACCGGCCCGGAAGCGAGCACCATCTATGGCTCGAACGCCATCAATGGCGTCATCCAGATCTTCACCAAACGGGGCACTTCATCGCGACCCCAGGTCACCATGGAGGCGCGCAGTGCCTGGACACAGAACAACTTCAATTCGGCAGTCGCTCCTGCGCACACCGCGAATATGTCGCTGTCCGGAGTGGACGGGCGGATGAGCTATAATGTGGGTGGATCGTGGGGATACACCGGTTCGTGGACACCGGGGTTGCAGGAACAGCGCGTGGGCGGGAATGCGGGTGAGCGGATGACCTGGGGGCGGCTCTCGCTGGACGGAAACCTTCGCGTGCTGCAGGATGGCAACGTCTCGCACGCGGGCGGGGATCTCCGTCCGGAGATCGAAGGCATCATCTCGGGGAATGGTGACCAAGTGGTGAATATCGCCGGGGCGGTCCCCGTCCTGAATCGGGGCACGAGTACAGATCGTGCCTTTGGCACGACGGGGACGTATGCGCTCACCTCGTGGTGGTCCCACACGGTAACGCTGGGGCAAGACGAGGCGTCCGCGCTGTACAAGATCCAGGGGCTCAAATACAGCGATCCTCAAGACACCGCGGCATTCCTAAGTCGCGGTGTCTATAGTAGTCTCACGGCCGCCTATAACACGACGGTGCAGGTGCCGCTGACCACATTCGGGAAAGCCGTTGTCACCGTGGGGGTGGACGCGTCGCACCAGACGAATCACAGTATGTATGGAAGTTACGCGTTTGTTGCGGGCAACTATCAGCCGACCTATTCCAATGCGTGGGTATACGGCGAAAGCTCCGCTCGTGAACATGGCGGGTTCTTGCAGAGCCAGGTGGGCTTGTGGGATGCGGTGTTTGTGACGTACGGATTGCGGGCAGTCTACAATCCCAACATTGGGAAGAATCAGAATCCGAATTGGGAGCCGCGGTATGGTATCGCTCTGACCCATGAGCTGGGCGGAGTCACGGCGAAGCTCCGCGCGAGCTACGGGACAGCGACCCGTCCGCCGGCTCCTGGATCGAAGGACCCCACCACCGAGAGCCAGTATGAGATGTTGTATTGGGGAGTGTCGTACGATCACTTGGCAAATCCAAACTTGGTTCCAGAGTCGCAGCAAGGTGGGGAAGGCGGCCTCGAACTCTATCTGGGGACCCGCGCATCTATCCAAGTCACACGATACAATCAGACCGTCGACAATTTGATCGTAAATCCCGTTGTTGACAGCGTGGATGTCCTTCCGGTGTGGAAACAACAATTTCCTTTTTGTGCTGTTCCGTTTCAGTGCGCATTAAAGCTCACGGAAAATGTGAATATCGGGAGTGTGCGCAATCAAGGGTGGGAAGGCCGCGGGACGCTGAACCTGTGGATGTTGAACGTGACCGGCACCTATTCGTGGAACAAGAGCCGGTTGATCGGAATCACGCCGAAATATCGCGGACAGTTCCCGCAATATGTGGTTGGCGCGCCCTTCAGATTCATGCCGGAGCATACCTATGCGCTTGGAGTAGCCTACGTGCACGGTGGGAGCCGCATCAGTTACAACGTTCAAGGGCAAGGGTTGTGGCAATCCCTTGGGCTCTTTTTCTGGGAGCGGACGGGGAATAACTATGCAACGCGTCTTGGCATGTACAATTCGCGGGTCGTGAAACCGGCGAACTTCACCGAAGTCCGACGCGGCTATCTCCTGGGTGACCTGAACGTGACGCAACAGCTGATGTCCCACGTCGAGGTGTTGCTCCAAATCAACAACCTGACCAATAACTACCAGAGCGAAGTCGAGCCCTACACCCAGCAGTCGGGTCGCACGACCGGCCTCGGGGTCCGCCTGCACTTTTGACGGGTCGCGCATCGCGGAAACGACCCCGACCGAAGCTGAGAGACGGCTTCGAGACGGTATTCTCCCGGTGTAGTCCGTCGCTTCATTTATGATCTTCCTGTTATATGAACCTGAGTCAACAACTCTCGCACTGGATGAGCGGTACACTCTCCATCACCAATGTCATGAATAGTTATCCTCGCGATCGCTCGCCATTTTCTCATGTCCCCGGTCGCCAGGGGGTAACCTTGGCTTGGGATTCCGCTTCTGATCATATCTGCGCGAATGATGCGTGCCACACGGCTTGGTGACAAACGGATACACCCAGCGACAGCGATGAAGATGTCCACCACCTGGGGGTGGATGATCGCGGGGGCCTTCGTCAGTCTCGCCGGGGAGTCGAACCGGTCGATGCTTGCACAGGCACCACGTGCAGCGACGACAAGCGCTGTTCGAAATTCTAGTGATTCTAATACTACAATCCCTGATCTGCACATCGCGACCGCCGCGATGACCGCGGAAGGGTACATCGCTGAACTCAACGCGCTGATCAAGGCGGATGGATTCACGAGAGGGCAGCGTCCTGTCATCGGAGGACAGATCGTCCTCCGGACCGATTCCCTGGGCCAGTTCATCGATAGTCTTGTCCAGGCCAGGATCAGTGCACTCCAACACCAGCCTGTCGCGTCGCGCTATCTCGTGAGCCTCGCGCAGATGCAGTGGCAGCTCAGTAACGATACGGCCGCGCAACGCCTGATCGAGACCTGGCTCAAGACGCCGGGGATCACCCTCGGCGACACGATTGGCGCCATTGGGTTTGCCCTCAGGTTTTTGGAGAAGCGCGAGATCACGCTGGCACGTGTCGCGCTCGCACGGACGTATGCAGAACGCCTGGAAGTGCTGCCGCGACAGAAAGTTGTGGGTGCACTCGTCTTCGCGCGCTGGCACATGATGCACTTCTATGCCGCCCTCGGCCAGGCGGACTCCGCGGTGGCGTGGGGGCTCCGCGGCTTCGCGCTTCTGCCAGAAATGTCGTACGAATCTCGTGCGTTGGTGCTCATGACTCCCCCCGCGTTCGATGATCACATCAGTCCGCTCGCGATCCTCTTGGCGGGGCAGCCGAACGGATTTGCCCGCAAGGATTCGTTACTGGCCGTATTGCGGAGCTACGCTCCCGTACCACCGGCACTGCTCGCGAAGGATACCGCCCTGCAGCGGCTCTCGGAGGCGGTACGTGAGAATATGTCGGAATTTACCGAATCGCTCAAATGGCTGGGGCGTCCGATGCCGCCGCTTGTTGCGACACACTGGTTCAACATCTCGCCGCCATCGGTCATGTCAGACGTTGCGCCTGGCGCCCGCGTGCTGCCGCTCGATGACGGGGTCATTCGCATCGTGGGCTTTGGGTGGTTCACCTGCCCAGGGTGTCACGCGTCGCTGGGAGAAATGCAAAAGGCGTCGCTGAAACTCCAGCCGGGGGTGCAGATCGTCTATAACGAGAAGAGTCAAGGCTTTTGGAGGGACGACGTGTGCACACCAGAGGAAGAGGCGGAACAGTTGCGGCGCTGGTGGTTGGACCGACGCCATTACACGTTGCCGATCACCATCTGGGCGCCCGTCAAAGATTCCACCCCGGGCGGCGGCTGGCTCCCACGGCCGTCACCGACGTGGACGGCGTTACACATTTACATGGGCCCGACGATTTATGTCGTCGATGGACACGGCATCATTCGCTACATGCAAGGCGGTTTCCAAGGTTACGAAAAAGGCGTCAACCCCATCTACGACGTCGTCGAGATGATACGCGCGGAACACGCGCACGGCACTCCATCCCGTCCTGTGGCATCTCGTCCGTTTACCTGTCATGACGGAGGGTGCTGATGGCATCGTCCCCTGATCCGCACTTGGGGCCCTCGCGTGGTCTGACACGTGGTCTGACACGTCGCCGCTTTTTGACCCGGTCGTCCCTCGCCGTGACTGGCGGGATGATCCTCCCTGCGTTCGACGCTGCCTATGCAGCACGTCGTGCCAGCCAGGTCATTGCCCTCCCCGCCCGCTCCTCGCGCGCGCTCGCCAGCTTCGTGCGCCCGATTGCGGATCCGGCCCACCTGCGCACCTTGGCGACGACGGCCATCGAGGCTGCGATGAAAGCCGGTGCCGATTGGGCGGATATCCGTATCAGCGATCGGCGCACCTTTGCATGGGAGGGGTGGAACAATCTGCATCTCACCTACGGCTTTGGCGTGCGCGTCCGCGTCCGCGGCGCTGATGCGTTCGTCGGCGGCGGCGATCCTACACGAGAGCATGTGATTCGGGCGGCACAGTCCGCGGTCGACACGGCGCGCGCGATTGCACACTCGCCAGCCTGGGCCCATCGCTCTACGCCGATGCTGAGCCCCGTACCCATCGTGACGGGTGAATGGCGTGCCCCGATCCAGATCGATCCCTTCTCGGTCTCAATTGATGACCACATGGATGTCATGGACAGTTTGGCTGGCATCGATGACGTCCAACTGAGTGCGATGGACGTGGCCAAGGGATTCAGCTGCGATTGGTATGGTGAAACCCGGGTCTTTGCTGCCTCCGACGGCTCGTTGCTGACGCAGTTCTTGGGTGGAGTCGATGTGCGAGAGCACGCTATCGGCCGGGGTGATCGGTGGCGGTTCCAAGCGGGGGAAACGTTGCGGTTGTCATTCCCGGGATGGGGCTCCGCCACGAGAGGGTTCGAGATGACCACGCACCTCCTGCGATATGACGAGCTCCAAGCGGCGGGGAACGAATTGGTCCGGTATGGTAATCTGCCGAGTGGACGCATCGACGTTGGCCGGTACAATGTCGTGTTGGACGGCTCGGCGCATGCCACGTTGCTCAGTCAGGCCGTCCTCCCCGCGCTCTCGGCGCGCCGAGCGCTCGGCTACGATGCGGATGTCGATGGGACGAGTCCGTTGGCGCCGATGGCTGCTGTGTTGGGACAACGACTGTTCTCGCCCTTGTTGACCCTCGTTGTCGATCGGCGAGTGCCGGCCTTCGGCGCAGTGGGGTGGGATGATGACGGTGTTGCTCCCATACCAGGCCCACTGATCTCGCACGGGACCGTGGTGAATTATCTCGGCACGCGGATCACGCACCCCTTTATTGTCGCCGCCGCTCAAGCACAAGGACACACACAGGGACATCCCCCGCCGTTGCTCGGGATTGCGTACGCGCCTGATGTCACGCGCCGGCCGACCGAACTGACGCCCTCGGCCGCCATGTCCCCCACGACAGAGCCTTGCACATTGGCGATGCTCGCCAAGCAGATCGGGACTGGGTTACTAGTGCGCAGTGCGAGTGTGTACATGGATACACAAGGCACGGGCGGCGTCATCATTCCCAAAATGATGCTCGAGGTCAAAGGTGGGGAAGTGATCCGACGGGTCTTCGGCTCGTGCATGCAATTCAACACGAAGAAATTGATGGCGTCACTCACCGCTGTTGGGGATCAGAGCACGATTGATGAACAAACGCAAGTCGCCCGGATCGGATTCCCACAAAGTACGATCAGTAACAGCATGACGGCGCCGGCGGCGTTCTACCGAAATGTCGACGTCGTCAAAATATGATCTCACGATATGATCTCACGGTACGCCGTGTAGGGGAGAAGCGATCGAGCTTGCTATGACACGTTCTTTGCACTCGCACCATCTTTTTGAGGCGCTGTTGGCGCGCCGTGCTGACGCGCCCCGACGTTACGATGCATTCTCCGGGGCGATGTCGCAGCCCCGCCCAGCAGGTCCATCGCGCCGGATCATGACGGAGGCGGAAGCGACGTCACTGGCACGATACGTGTGCGACGTGCTCGATCAGCCTGGTCTTAATGTCGAGGTCAAACACGTCGCGACGGTCGTCTCAACGCAACATCCAGACGCGCTGCCGCAATGCACGGACGTGGACGTGCTCACGGTCGAATGGTCGATCATCATCGGGCACATTCGCCGTGTCTCACTGGCGATCAGCACCGATGTCCGCGATGCCGAAACATTGCGCCGCGTCATCGAGAAAGCGGTCCCGCGGCCCCCGGAGCCACCAAAGACCCCGCTGTCGCCCGAGGATTCGGCGGCCCAGATGCGGGGGGAAAGCATCTACGCCCCACGGGTCTATACATACCTGCCGGTAATCTTGTGGCACGACTCGACGGCCACCGCCATGGAGACGCAGCGAGGGGAGATGCTGGCCCGACTCTGTGCTCCGCTCGTGGGAACGCCGTGGCACGGGTACGCGACGGTCGCGGCGACCCAAGAAGCGCACTTGGTGCTCGATGGCAAGGATGGCGTGCGGCATGCCTGGGGCGAAGCGACCGACAGCGAGATTTCGTTGACGGTGCGGGATCCCGAGGGGACGACGGCGGGGTGGAGTGGCCAGGCCCGTCGGGACTGGCGCGAGCTCGAGCCAGAACGGGTTGCTCAGGAGGCCATGCGGCGTGCCGAACAGCACCGTGGTGCGGAGCGCGTCGAGCCCGGTCGCTACACGGCGATTCTGTCTGCGACGGCGGTGGGGCAGTTGCTCCACAGTATGGCGCCCTATTACAACGTGGATTGGGACGGACCGTTCAATCTCCCTGGTCAGAAGATGGTGGGCGACAAGGATCGCAAAGGGGAGCGAGTCTTCGATCCCCGGATTACCATTAGGACCAATCCGGCGGATCCCGACGGAGGGGATTATCCCTTCTACTGGGGACGAACCCCCTATCCGAGTGGGGCGGTCACCTGGGTGGAGCACGGCGTCTTGCAACGACGGTCTTCCGGGATTACGCGCGCCTTAGAGCTCGGGTTGACCCCGTTTCGTGATCCGTATTGCGTGCGGATGAGTGGCGGGCCCACGAGTGTCGAGGAGATGATCTCTCGCTGTGATCGCGGCCTGTATGTGCATCGGTTTTCGTCCGTCCGGCGCGGCGGTTCTCAGGCGGGGATGATGGAGGGATTTACGGGCGGCGGCTGTTTGTTCATCATGAATGGAAAAATCACAAGGCCAGTCAAGGACTTCCGATTTTCGGAATCGCCATTTCTGGTGATGAATCGGGTCCTGGCGTTGGGCGCGTCGGAACGTGTCGCTTTTGGCTTTGGACGAACGTTTGAAAATGGGTGGGAGCAGGAGAACCGGTGGCCGTATCCACCGGTCATTGCGCCGCCAATCATGGTGTTGGACTTCAACTTCGTCGCCTTGAGCGACGCTGTATAATATTATACTATTGGCAGATGCACGCGATGTTTCCGTTGGCAGTGGGGACAGGTCATTGCGCTCTTGATTGATCAATATCATTGGTTGTTGGTCGGAACGACGGACACGATTCGAAAAGTCGTGTACAACACCGATCAAGTCCGCACCGTTATGGAAAGACCACGTGTGCTCGCACCGCTTCCGCTCGAGGATCTCTTCATTGTTCTCGAGCGCCGATACGATATGCTGCGTCATGACTCGAAGCAACAGGTCATCGTGCCTGTGAGCAAAGACGTGGTCCGAGATGTGTTCACCCTCTTTCGTGGGGATCTGCTCAGTGGCCGGCTCGACGCTGACGCGGATCGTATTGCGATGTTCGCCGAACATTTGCAGGCCGGTCAGTCGTTCACACAAAAACAGTCGGAGCACCGCGGCACAGCAACCGCCAGCACGAGGACGCCGTGCAGCGCTCTACATTCTGAGTGGTGCGGCGCGGCTGGTGTTCGATCCACAGCTGCCCGCGCAATGGGAATCATTCGTCCCAGCCCACGCCTGCAATAGCTAACATCGTGTGTTGCACGTGTCTCGGGTCCCTATGTCCTAGTCCCTCTGTCTTAGTTGCATGTTGACACCCCGCGGAACGCATCTGACGGTGGCTGCCCCCCAAGTTTGAATGTTTTGGTGGGGTCGTGCGTAATTATGGGGTGGGGTGGACAGCTTCCCAGGCACGCGGCACGAAATGTCACGTAGGTCACATAAATGTCCTACTTGGCACTCTTGCCACATTGCGAGACTGCTTTCATGATATTCGTTTCAACTCCGTTCTCTCCGTGCCATATATGAGCTCGGTGCATAGCAATCCGTCACTGGCGCGCCAGCGATTTCACCCCCGATTGCCGTGACCGGCGCAGCCTCTCTAGCCATGATTTCACTTCATCGTCGTCTCACCCTTCCGCGTGTCGTTCGTGTAGGCGCGTCCGTCGCGACACTCAGTATCTTCGCGGGCGGACAACTCGCCCACGCCCAGTCCAAACCCGCCGGCACCACGTACACCGGCAAGCTCGACCCCGAGCTCGTCGAGAACGGCTACAACGGCCAAGCCTTTACCATGGCCACCCCCGCCGATCTCAAACGCCTCCCACACGCGGTTGACTCCGGGTCCCACGCCGTCGTCGGGAAATTCTCCTTCTCCGAGTCCTCGCCCGACGGGAAATGGCTCCAGCGCACCATTCCGGCCATGGCGATCATCACGCCGGACAAGCCGGTCGTCCTCTACGTGAACGTCACTGCTGACTCGACGCTCACGTCGTTCACCGACAAAGACAAGTACGTCTTCACCCCGTCGAAAGGCGAGCACGTCATGCCGGGCGATCAGGAGCTCGTCGTCAACTTCCCCCTGCCCACTGGAAGCTACTTCCACGGAATGCCCGTTCGCGTCATAGAAAGCCCGAAGCGCGCTCCGGAAAACGGGAACGAGCACTACTTCTTCGTCCGCGGCAACAAAGCCCAAGGGACGATCGACCTCGGCGGTCGCAAGACGCTCGCGCAGTTCGAGGTCGGCGCCATCACCGGAAAAGTCCGGACCCTCGGCACCTACTCACTCGATCTGAACGGCGACGGCAAGATCGACGAATGGTCGCGCACGGAGAATCAGTATCGCTGGGAGCCGACCGTCCCCGTAATGTTCAAGGCCGGCAATACGTACGTCGTCCCAGGAACCGTCGACGATCATGCCGGCACCTTCACCATGCAGGGCATTCCCGAAAGCGAATACGTCCCGCCGATGGATAGCGGCGTTGCATTGGCCGACTTCACCTTCGGCACGCTCGATGGCGCCACGAAGCATCTCTCCGATTATCGCGGCAAGTACGTATTGCTCGACTTCTGGACTGTCGGATGCGGCCCGTGCTGGCACGCGATGCCAGGACTCGACACCGTCTATAAGAAGTATCACGACCGCGGCTTCGACATCATCGGCGTGAACCTCGATGAGCATCTCGATCTCACGGCATTTCAGAAGCTCCTCACGGAACACCAAAACAGCTGGACCAACACGTCGTTCTCGGTCAAGTCCACTGGGGCCGACATGGAGAAGTACGTGAATCTGCATTGCCGGGTGCACGCCTTCCCGACGACCGTCCTGCTCGGGCCGGACGGAAAGATCATCTACGTGTCGGATTACTTCGGCTACGACCTGCCGAAAATGCTCGATCAATTGTTGCCGGCGGCGAAACCGGCCGTCGCGAAGCCGGCGTCGATGTAGTTCTTGACGTAACGGTCGATGTAACGCCAGCAGGATAGCAAGACGGTATGGCGGCACCCCTCGAACGCTCTACCTTTCGAGGATGCCGATCGAACACGTTACCGATACCGCGCTCTGGGTCGCCAGCCACCGCGCCGCCGAAAGCCGGCGCCCAGACGCCCTGTTTCACGATCCGCTCGCCGAAATTCTTGCCGGCGAGCGGGGACGCGAGATCGCCAAGTCGATGCCGGGCGGCGCGCTCATGGAATGGGTCATGGCGATCCGCACCGCCTCCATCGACCGCCTCGTCCTCGACGCGCTTCAACTCGGCGTCGACACAGTCCTGAACATCGGCGCCGGACTCGACACTCGGCCCTACCGAATGACGTTGCCCGAAACGCTCCGTTGGATCGAAGTCGATTTTCCGTCGATGATCGACTACAAAACGGAACGATTGGGCGATGCGCGCCCCGTCTGCCATCTCGAACGAATCGCCCTCGATCTCACCGACGCTGAGCAACGGCGGGCGCTGCTTGCGCGCGTGGGGAGCGAGTCGAAGTGCGTGCTGGTGATGACGGAAGGGGTGCTCATTTACTTGGCGCCGGAAGACGTCGCCACGTTGGCGGATGAGATTCATGCCGTTCCGCAACTGCGCTACTGGATCCAGGACTATTACAACGGCCTGCTGCGGCGCACCGTTCCACTCAGTTGGGAAAAGAAGATGCGCGCCGCGCCGATCCGTTTTCGCGTCGAAGATTGGTTCGCGTACTTCGCCAAACATGGTTGGCGCGTCAAAAAGAACCTCGTATTGGTCGAAGAAGCGCGCCGGCTCGGACGAAAGTTTCCCATGACCTTTCCGCGCTCGCTGATCATGATGGTCCGCTTTGCGCTCATGTCGAAGGCGGATCGCGAAAAGGCCCAGCGTGCGTCAGGATACGCACTGTTCGAACACGTGGAAATTGGACAGGCGTGACATGCCCCTCCTGCTCGCGGGAGGTAATGTCACACGAGCATCGGGAATGTTCCACCTGTCACTCTTGTAGCCCCTGGGGTGGAGGCGCATACTTGCCTCATGCGAACCCCAACCTCGAGCCGTAGAGCTTTTTTCAAGCTGACCGCATCCATGTGCGCCGCAACGGCCGTGGATGGGTCGCCCCTCGCCGCACAGCTGGACCCGCGTGCCGTTCCCGACGCTGGGAACGACGCGAGTCCCGATGCCGCGCCACACACCAGGATGTCGCTGGCGGAGGCGCAAGGGACTGCGAGTCCCGTCTACCGCGGCGAGCACCTGTCGCGCGTCGCATTTCCCTTGGGGGGAATCGGTGCGGGGATGGTCTGCCTCGAAGGGACCGGCGCCTTGTCGCACGTCTCGCTGCGGCATCGCCCCGACGTGTTCAACGAGCCGTGCATCTTTGCGGGCCTCGCGATCAAAAACACGAAGCATGACGCCGTCGTCGCACGCGTCCTCGAAGGACCTGTCCCCGGATGGAAACTGTTCGGACATCCCGGCGCGGGGCGCGGGGATGAAGGGACGACGTATGGAATGCCGCGCTTCGCGAACGTGGAATTCTCGTCGCGATTCCCCTTTGGTACCGTCGCGCTGAACGATCCTAAGCTTCCTGTGACGGCACGGATCACGGGTTGGAGTCCGTTCATCCCCGGCGATGCGGACACCGCGAGCCTTCCCGTCGCCGCGCTCGAATACACGATCACCAACGTGAGCGCCGCACCGATCTCCGCGGTCTTCTCCTTCAACGCGCGCAATTTCATGGGCGGCGCAATTCGCTCCGCGCCGAGTGGGTTCATCTTCTCCGAAAAGGACAACACCGGGGCGAAGGTTGAGGGGTTCCAGGTCGATACGGACGACCCGTCCGTCAACGTGAATCACGCCTGGTTCCGCGGTGATTGGTGGGATCCCATGACGATGGCCTGGCGCGACGTCGCGACCGCGGCGGCGTTCGATCGGCCACCGGTCGAAGATGGTGGTCCGGAAGCGACCGGCGCATCACTCTTCGTGCCGTTCGATCTCGCCGCGCATGCATCGAAGACCGTCGTCGTGCGACTCTCCTGGTTCATCGGTCATAGCAATTTGCGCATCGGCGACGATCCGCCCGGAACGACGGATACGTCGACGTATGCGCCATGGTATTCTGGAAAGTTCGCCGATCTGCGCGCCGTGGCGTCATACTGGGGGACGAATTACCGGTCGCTCCGCGAACGCACGACGCAGTTCACGAACGCCTTCTACGATACGACGCTTCCCCCCACGGTCGTCGAGGCGGTCGCCGCCAACTTGTCGATTTTGAAATCACCGACGACGATGCGGCAAGTGGACGGAAAATTGTGGCTGTGGGAAGGGTGCAACGACACGAAAGGATCATGCGCCGGGTCGTGCACGCACGTCTGGAACTACGCGCAAGCCATTGCGCATCTCTTCCCATCGCTCGAACGCACGCTACGCGAAACGGAATTCGGTCCGTCGCAAGACGAACACGGACATCAGATGTTCCGCTCCGCACTCCCGATTCGTCCGCAGGTGCACGACGACCTCCCGGCCGCCGATGGGCAACTTGGCGGCATCATGAAGATGTATCGCGATTGGCGGATCAGCGGCGATACGGAATGGTTGCGCGGCATCTGGCCCGCGGTGCAACGAAGCCTCGACTATTGCATCGCGACGTGGGACCCGAATCACAGCGGATGGCTCGAAGCGCCACATCACAACACGTACGACATCGAATTCAGCGGTGGCGACGGGATGTGCACCAGTTTCTATCTCGGTGCGCTCCGCGCCGCGACGTTGATGGGAACGGCATTGAACGCCGACGTGTCTCGGTATGCCCAGTTGTACGACAAGGGTGTCGCGCGCACGGAGCGTGAGCTCTATAACGGCGAATATTTCATTCAGCACATCGCGCCGAATCCGAACGAGAAAGGATCTCCCGAAGAGCGAGCACTCGAAGCGAAAGAAGGGCCGAAGTATCAATACGGCACTGGCTGCCTCTCCGACGGCGTGATCGGTTCATGGATGGCACTGGCGTGCAGTGTTGGACAAGTGCTGGATGTCCACAAAGTCAAAAGTCATGTCACCGCGGTCCATCGGTACAATCTCAAGCACGATCTCTCCGAGCACGCCAACACGCAGCGTCCCGCGTATGCGGCGAACGACGAAGGGGGCCTGCTTCTCTGTACCTGGCCGCACGGGAATAAACCGTCGCTTCCGTTCGTCTACTCGGACGAAGTCTGGACCGGCATCGAATATCAGGTCGCATCACACTTGATGCTCCTCGGCGATTCGGCCAAAGGGCTCGACATCGTCCGTGCGTGCAGAGCGCGATACGACGGACGCGTTCGCAATCCCTACAATGAATACGAATGCGGGCATTGGTACGGCCGAGCGTTGGCGTCGTACGCGATGTTGCAGGGATTGAGCGGAGCGCGATACGATGCGGTGAGCCGCACGTTGTACCTGCACCCATCAGTGGCCGGCGATTTCCGTGCGTTCTTGGCGACGCAGACGGGTTTCGGAACCGTCGGCGTACGCAATGGACGTCCCTTTGTTTCCGTGATTGCTGGAACGATCGACGTCCAACATACCGAATACACCCCGGCACGTGGGTGAGGGTGAACGGTATTCGCGCGGCATTCGAGTTGCGTACCGAACGGCAGATCAACGTGGATCTGTCTTTCGACAAGGAATGGGACCAATGACACCAGCGGAACAAGAGATCGTCGACCTCGAACACACGTACTGGGCCGCCATCAAGGCGAAAGATCTCGCCACGCTCTTGCCACTCACCGACGATCCGTGCATCGTGGCCGGTGCGCAGGGGGCAGGGAAGGTCGGGCGGAAAGCGTACGAAGGGATGCTGATGGGTGGGAAGTGGACGGTGCTCGATTTCACCATCAGCGATGCGCAGGTGCATTTCCCGGCCGATGATGTCGCGCTCATCGCGTATCGAGTGCGCGAAGAGATGGACGTCGAAGGGGAGCACGTGACGCTCGACGCGACCGATGCATCGGTATGGATTCGCCGGAACGGCCAGTGGGTCTGTTCGATGCACACTGAGTCGGTCACGGGCGATCCGTACGGACGGGATCGCGTCCAAAAGAAGTAACAGACGGCGAGGACAGCACAAAAACACAGGCCCGGAGACTCGATCGAGTCTCCGGGCCTGTGTCATGTCGTGATCAATGCGAGTGCAATGCTCAGATCGTGAATTCTTGTTTCATCCCGTGCATGAAGTGCGGCTTTCCGTCCTTCATGTCGGGGAGGAAGCAGAGGAGCGCATAATTACCCTTGACCAGATCTGCGGTGAAGTAGCCATGCGTCCCTTTCGACAATCCGGCGATCCCACCCAGCGGACGTCCCGGAGGCGGCCCCTTCGGATCGGCGATCCACTTGAGGACGTCGTCGGCGGTCTTCCCCGAGTCGAGCTGGACGAGCTCGATCTCGTGTGGCTGATCCGCGGTATTCTCCACGCGAATCGTGTGCGATCCCGCGGTCAACGGCTTCGACAACGCGAAGTTGTAGTCCGACAACGTCACCGATACGTCGGCGGTTGGTTCCGCCGCGGGCGCGCCCGTCGCGGGGGTGACGGTGAACGGCTGAACCATCCCCTTCATGATGTGCGGCATGTGGTCCGGAATGTCGACGAAGCAGGCGAACGCATATTGGCCAGGGGCCAGATTGAGCGTCGCATTGGATTCGCCACCGTGCGGCGCCGGTGCGTTGGGACCGCCGACCATGACGGCCCATGCGGGGAACGGACCACCCGCCTTCATCGCGGCCTGGAAATCGGCGAGCGTTTTTCCCTGTTCGAACTTGAGGATTTGGACGTGATGAAGTTGCTGTCCCTGGTTCACGAGATGAATCGTCGTGACACCCGCCGGAACCTGTGACGGTGCGTCGAAGGCGTATTCCTTCGCGGTGATGGTCACCGTGTTCGGGCTCGACGACGATGTCGTGGTCGTGCTCGTCGACGTGGTCGTACTCGTCGTGGTGGAAGTCGAGTCGGTGGTTGCGTGGTCCGACTTGGCGCACGCCATCGCGCCGAGGATCGTCGTGCCGACGATCGTGGCCGCGGCGGTCAAGCGAAAGGGGAGAGACATCGTCAACAATCCTCGTGGTGGGGAGAGGCCCGGTAGAAGGAAGTCACTAGTGTCGTGTTCCAGCCTCTCCTTGTCAAGGACGCTTTTCACGCCAAAACCCCTGTGAGAACAGCCATATCTCACAAGGGGTTTCGATGTCGTGGCGATGTCCTGATTACTCTGACTCGACGACGGACGTCACCAACATTTGCCGATCCCACCGTGTCCCGGCCGAGAAATACAACGTCGTCGCGTCGCGCAGCCGTCCGGCGTCGAGCAACGCGTGCACCTCTCGCGCATCGTCGGGCCAGAGCCGATCATCGACCTGCGCCCGAACGTACTCCGCGACTCTCCGATCCAACTCGGCGGCCGACGCCGCGGCGGTCAAAAAGCAAATTTCCGCGGCCGTGTGAATGGCGGCAACGTGCATCCGGCGCTCCCCCCAAAAACCGTTGGTGTATACTCCAACTCCCAGGCGCCGTGACCGGCGTCACTCTAGCGACAAAATATCTTAGTCGCTAAGTTGTTTAGAGGCTAAACTAATAGACGATGACTGTCAAGCGCCGGTATCCAGAACTGTCCCGCCCCGAGCTCACCGACGCGGTCATGTACGCCATGCGCGACATGAGCGGGGCGTCAGTCTTCTTCCATACCGCGATCGCCGAACGGCTCGGGCTGAATGCCACCGATCACAAGTGCGCCGACTTGATCCATCGCCGTGGCCTCAACACCGCGAGTGCCCTGGCCGAGGCGACGGGGCTCACGACGGGGGCAATAACGGGGGTGATCGATCGGCTCGAGAAGGCGGGGATCGTCCGGCGGGATCCGGATCCGAACGACCGGCGGCGGACGCTCTTGACCTGCGTCCCGAGTCCGGAGATGTCGAAGCGCATGTGGGAGTTGTTCGCGCCGATTGCCGAAGCCACTGTGGAGCTGATGAAAGATTACTCCGACGAGGAGTTGGCGGTGGTGCTCGACGTCATGATACGGGCGCAAGACATTACGCGAGCCGCGGCACTCAAAGTCCGGGCAGGGGCGTCGTAACAGATCGAGCCATGACGCTGTACATCCGCTAGGGATCTTCCTGACGGTGTGAAACCTGCACGTCATCACCCTGTGGCGACCGCGCATAGCAACGGGCGGGTCCTCTCGTCGGCCGAGGCGGAGTATCGCGCCGTCTTCGAAAGTATGGACGAGGGGATCTGCATCATCGAGATGATCTTCGACGAACACCGTGTCCCCGTCGACTTCCGGTATATCGAAGTCAACCCGGCCTTCGAGCGCCACTCCGGGATGCGAAACGTCGTCGGCCGAACGGTCCGCGAGCTCGTTCCCGACATTGAGCCACTCTGGATCGAGCGGTACGGACACGTCGCGCTCACCGGCATCCCGACCCGCTTCCAAAGCTCCGTCGCGGGACTGCAGCGGTGGTTCGACCTCAATGCCATCCGCATTGGCGACCCTGCCGAGGCGCGCGTCGCGATCCTGTTCAATGACATCACCGAGCGCAAACGGGCCGACGCCGAGCGCGAGCGTCTCCTCGCCGAGCTCCAAGTCGAGCGCGCTCGGCTCGAGTCGGTCTTTCAACTCGCGCCGAGTTTCATCGTCGCGTACAATGGACCGGATCACGTCTACGAATTCGTGAACGAGGCGTACTACCAATTGGTCGGGCATCGCGAAGTGCTGGGAAAGACACTCATCGACGCGATCCCCGAGGTGCGCGGCCAAGGGTTCATCGAGCTGCTCGATCATGTGCTCCAGACTGGCGAGCCGTGGGTCGGCCGCGAGACGCCGGCGATGCTCCAACGAACGCCTGACGGTCCGCTCGAAGAGCGCTTCGTCGACATGGTCTTCCACGCCCGAACCGACGCGGAGGGACATCATTTCGGCGTTCTGGCGCACGGCACCGACATCACCGAACAAGTGATGGCCCGTCGCGAAGTCGAGCGGCTTCTCGCCGAGAGCGAGCGTGCCCGCGCCGACGCGGAGGCTGCGCAGACAGAAGCGGAGGCGGCCAACCGCGCGAAAGGGGATTTTCTCGCCGTGATGAGCCACGAGCTCCGCACCCCCCTCAATGCCATCAGCGGTTACACCGAGCTATTGAGCCTGGGCGTTCGAGGACCGGTCAATGAACAACAGCGCGCTGATCTCGCGCGCATTCAGGCGAGTCAACGCCATTTGCTGGGGCTCATCAATCAAGTCCTGAATTACAGCCGCGTCGATGCCGGAGCGGTGCATTACGACATCGTCGGCGTGTGCGTTTCCGAAGCATTGGCGGCGGCTGAAGCATTGATCATCCCGCAAGTGCGCGCGCGCGGATTGACGTACGTGCTCGGAAGCTGTTCGACGACGGTGTGCGCGCGCGCGGATCGCGAGAAGTTGCAACAGATTCTGCTCAATCTCCTCTCCAACGCCGTCAAGTTCACCGAGCCGCATGGTGAAGTGCGTGTGGCGTGCAGTAAAGGAGAGGGTGCAGTCTCGATCTCCGTTACCGACACGGGAATTGGGATCGCTCCCGACAAGCTCACCGAAATCTTCGAGCCGTTCGTGCAAGTCGATCAGCGGCTTACACGCCCGAACGAAGGAGTGGGATTGGGGCTCGCCATCAGCCGCGATCTCGCGCGTGGGATGGGAGGCGATTTGACCGCGCGGAGCGTGCCCGGGGCGGGGAGCATCTTTACGCTTACTCTTCCTGAAGCGAACGGGTAAGCTTCGTATATTGTAGCAATGCGGACTTCACCGAAATTGAATCACCGAGTGACGCGATGGTCGCGATGGTCGCGATGACGGTGAATGGCGAGACGGTGCTTCCGATCCGGCGTGCACGACCGGACGACGCGGCGGCGTTGAGTGCATTGGCGATTCGGACGTTTGAAGACACCTTTGGTCCGTATACCGCGCCGGAAGACATGACTGCGTATATGTCCGAGGCGTACACGGCCGATCGCCAGCGCGCAGAGATTCTCGATTCGAAGAATACGATCTTCGTTGTGGAGGCGGTGGCTTCTGGGGCGGAGCCTGTGCTCATGGCCTATGCGTATGTCTCGCGTTCGACGCCGCCGGCGTGTGTGACTGGTGTTGATCCGATCGAGCTCAAGCGATTGTACGTCGATAAGCCCTGGCATGGTCAGGGGGTCGCGCATCGGTTGATGGATGAATCGATTGCGGCGGCCAAGGCGTTGGGTGGGCAGACGATGTGGCTGAGTGTGTGGGAGCGGAATTTTCGCGCGCAGGCGTTTTATCGGCGGTATGGGTTCGAGCGGGTAGGGGAGCACATTTTCGCGGTGGGGAAGGATCCGCAGGTGGATTGGTTGATGGCGCGTTCGCTCGCGCCGGCGAAGCCTGCGTATTGACGAGGAGGTTCCGCGTTCCGGGCTTTTTCACTCCGACGGAGTCTTCAAGGAGCAATCATTGTCAAGCGATGTTGGTCCGGTGCAGCTCTATAGAAACAAAGACGTATCTCTCCAAAGAAGATCCTAATGGCCCAGTCGCTTTTCCTCATGTGACACTGTCTCGCCGCCGTTTTCACAGCGAAGCTGTGAAAGGTTACGGTGGTCCGCGAGCGTGTCACCGGGACGAGGTCGAATCCGTGGGGATCGTACAAGGATATAGGGCGCTGCGATAGGATTTGAGGGGGACGTTCGTTCTGCGACGGAAGGCGACAGCATAGCGCCATTAATGGTCATGGTAGGACGATCTGGCGGGGCTGGGGAGGCAGGTACGACGGCGGTGGAAGCCTCCAGCGGAGGTTGCGCGGCTTGGAAATGGATTTGGATTGGGTTATACTATGGGGCTGTGCCTGAGAACGGGGTGTAGCGTAGCCCGGTAGCGCGCTTGCTTCGGGAGCAAGAGGTCGCCGGTTCAAATCCGGCCACCCCGACTGTGTAACTCAAAGTCCTGCAATCAGTTACGGTTGCAGGACTTTTTGTTTTTTAAGCCGGTGTCCTTTTTGGGGTCCTTTTGATCGGTCATGTGTACTGACCCAGTGAAAAGCTGCGCAGGTGTTAATCCCTTAATTTAGGAGAAACATCTGATGAGTGCCCTGATGGACGAAGACATCAAACGGTGGACGGCGAAGCGGAAGAGCGCCTTGGTCTTGGAGATCATCCAAGGCAAGACGACCGCGGCCGAAGCGAGCCGAGCCTATGATCTCCCGCCCGCAGAGATCGAGTCCTGGGTGGACGATGCGAAGCAAGGGATGGAGAATGCCTTGCGCGCGAAACAGCTCGACGTGCGGGAGCAATACGAGCGCAAGTTGAAAGAGCTGCAGGAAGCGTATGGCGAGGCTATGCTGGAGTTACGTGTCCGAAAAAATGGGGGTCCCTGGTGAACGAGGACGGCAAATGATCGAGACATTTCGCCAGGACTCGCCGATGAAGGCATCACCGTGTCGATCCGTCAGCTGTGTGAGTGGTGTGGCGTGCCGCGCCGCACAGCCTACTACCGCCCCACGAAAGCGACGCCTGTGGTCCAGGCGCGCTACGCCGAGCCGATCAAGGCGATGATCGAGCAGGATCCGTCGTACGGCTATCGCACGGTGGCTCATCTCTTGGGCTTCAACAAGAACACGGTGCAGCGCGTGTTTCAGCTCAAGGAGTGGCAAGTGAAGAAACGTCCAGTAGGATTTCGCCAGCGTGTCAAAGCGAAACCGTCACGGCACGAGAAACCCAATGCGTGGTGGGCGACCGATCTCTGTCGCGTCTGGACAGGGCGGGATGGCTGGGCGACGCTCGCGTTGGTGATCGATTGCCACACGCGCGAATTGCTGGGCTGGCATCTCTCTCGAAGCGGGAAAGCGGCCACCGCAGGGGATGCGCTGGAACAGGCCCTCATCGCCCGATTCGGCACGCTCGGGCGTGTCCCCGCGCCGTTTCTGCTCCGGTCGGACAATGGCCTCGTCTTCTGCAGCCGGCACCACACCGCGCTCATGCGTAGCTACGGCTTGCAGCAGGAGTTTATCAAGCCGTATACACCAGAACAGAACGGCCTGGTCGAGCGCGTCATTCGCACGATCAAAGAGCAATGCATGCATCGGCATCGCTTTGAAACCCTCCAGCATGCGAGCCGTGTCCTCGCTGACTGGATCCAGTTTTATAACACCCGTCGCCCGCATCAAGCCCTGGCGATGAAACCGCCCGCGGCGGCGTATAAATTAGCCGCATAATCTGTGCAGAAACCGCTAGGTCAGTACAACCCTACTGTAGGAACGTAGATAGTCCCCGAAATCAGGGAGTATCGTCCACAACGGTCTAGATGAAACTGCCCCCTTTGGGAGGGGGACGGCACCTACTTTAGGTATGCTTTCCTGTCCGGCAGCCCCGACATTCAAATTTTGCCCTATCTATTGGCCCTTAGTTTTTAGAGGATCGCGCAAATCAATACCAACAACGGCGATACGGGTCTTTTGACCCTCACGCTTCTCAAGCGTGTCAGCCACAGATTTTAGATGGTCAATAACGTCCGAAAATGACATATTCTTTCGCGTGATCGGATTCTTAAAGGTTTTTCGGCCAGCATAAGTCACGAGGAGACAGCCAACACTACACCGTTTATGGCGCAGATATTGATCCGTTAGCTGTGTCTCAACGGCCTCTTCAAGCTGCTTAACACTCCAGGTATCACCGATCTTTATCTCAATAGCAGCCCTTCCATCAAAGGCAGTTGCTATGAGCCGGATGTCGGGCTTTTTGAAACCAGCAACTTCCTCTTCACGCGAGACTCTATATGCACCTCTTGCCGCGCCATCAAGCTTTGCGGCGATGTTGAGTTGCATGTTTGATTCGCTTTTTTCATTACAGATTATTGCCCGATCAGAGAAATCGTGGTGTTGAAGGTCGTGAACGATATCGTCTAAGCGATCCAACATTACTTCAAACAGCAAATTTTGAGTACTTGGTCGGTTAGTGAGTTTCTTCTCGAATTCAGTAAATTCGCCGGAGGATAGTGGTTTAGGCTCGCTGTCTATAGCCGCCCGATTACGAGCCCGCATACGGATCCGATCGCTGAAGTGTGCGAATAAAGGATCCTTTGTCATGGCCAATAGCGCAGCGTATGCTCCAGGACCAGGAGCTTCAAAGATAGCTCCAAGGATTCGATTTCGAGCGGACTGTGCTTCATCACGTATGCCGGGAGAAAAAACGCCTTCGTGAGAAATATCGTCCTTGGGTCTAACTACTTCATAGATTAACCGTGTGAGATCGAGTAGTACCGTTGTATCCCGGGTAATTTCAATAGGTATTAGACTGCTATCACGATCTCCAAATAGAGTCGCGAACACTCGGGTCCCATACGATGAGCGTTCCTTTTGGGGGAGAGACTGTATAGTACCTCGTATGATTTTGATGGCTCGTGTGATACCTATTGCTGCAAGTCCCTGCAGCCAAACTATCGCAAGGCTAGATGTAGGAGCACGATGGATCCTCTCCTCACATAAATCTGCCAGACCGGTATTAGCCAAGTCTGAATTTATTATGATCGCCAGAATATATGACAGATGAGAAGGGAATTGACCTTTCGATTCGTCTACTTTCCATTCCCAGTTAGGAAGCGCCTCTCTTAAATAAGGAGCAACTACTCGCTGAATCTTATCTGATCCATGTCGAATACTTGAAAGTAGGTGTGTATATGCACCGACCTCAGTACTGGTTATCTCGTTGGCTAGTTCAGTTTTGAGGACTGCTTCAACAACAGTTGGATAGATTTCAACTAGCGCGATGAACCACTCTGGAAATCCAGACAGGTCAACTGTTGCCCATTCTATAGCACGCTTGGCGTCTGTGCTCTTTAGCTTCTTTGCCCAGTTGGGATCTACGCTTGACTCAATTAAAAGTCCCGTAAGTGCGAGGACCCTATCATTCCTAATTTGACGATGAACTTCTGGAGACTGCTGAGACTGTAAAGGGACCTCAGTGATACGCCAGTGATCACGTAAAGCCTTCTCCGCAAGATCTGCAATTTGATCACCATAAGCTACACGTATGGAACGCCAATTAGCCAAAGCGAGTGAGTTACCATTCTCTGGCATTTGTCTAAGCCATGCACTAAGAGTATTTAGAGTGCTTCGACGACGATCCTCTGTGAATGCCAAGTGTGGATCATTGAGAATTTCCGCTCGCCAAGAGACCCATGACTGTTTAATGCGCTCCTGCTCTGCATCTCGCGTCAGCTTCATTCGGGCTCGTTCTTCTTGGAACTCCCTGATCGCTGGATCTTGTGTAGTAGGAGTAAGTTCTCGCTCAAGAATTGCACATAGAGATGCATTGCCTTCGACAGCAGACTTCACCGCCTTTAATATATTGTCTCTGTTTTCGCTCGATCTCCAGAGTTGAAGAAGTCCGTAAAGAGCGACTTCCTTATACTTAGCATCGTCATTCTCGCGGATAGTAGATTCTAGCCATTGCTGATCGGCAGGAATAATGTTCCTGAGTCCACTCTGATGTAATGTTGAATACAGTAACTGTTGGCCATGTAGCTCCGGGTTCAACGCTTGGGTTATTTCCAGTCCAAGGTCAAATATGGCGTGCCTAAATGGCCAGTCGAGATTGTTAATGGCGGTCACTAATGTGGAGGCATCTTCCCGCCCTAATATTTCATGCCCTTGGAATCTATAAGCTATCTCTGCGGACTTAGCTAATGCCGTGTTGGCAATCCCGCTATTCAGTTGTCGATAGCAGATTCGACAAAGCGTAGGAGTTAAGTATGCAAAAGAACTGACATGCATGTGCCATGAAGAGGCACCTGTTTGACCTTCATGTATAAGGGCGGTTAGGAATTCTCTCAGTTGAGTCGTACTTGTTGCCTTGGGATCTAAATCTGCTGCAAGGCTGTACAGAAACCAGGAAAAACCACCCGTGGTTTGCGATGGTTCTGGAATTCGGCGGATCAGTGTGCCGAGCTCTTCTACTGACATTACTTTAGGGAAGAAATCGCCAATAGCCGCATGTATCACCCTAGTCGTCCAGCGGTCCGGGTGTTTTAGGATATTCTCCTTTATTTCATTAAGAGCTGTAGTGTCGCCACATGATGCTAATCCGCGTATTGCTATGATGCGAGAATAGTCCCCAAAATCTTGGTTTAGAGCGGTATCTTTTACGATATCGGAGCAAGCAGTGATTTCGCCAAGCCAAATCAGCTTTAACAACAATTCGCGAACTTCGCTGTTGCTGCAAGGCTTCGACCAGCATTCGCGAATTACCAGTGCGAGATCTGGATTCGCGAGTCGTCTTACCTCTGCAATAGGTTGATCGAGGCTACGCCAGTCACCATCACAATAGGCTGAGACATACCGACGTACTATTGCTTCACGAACTTCTAGGGGCAATGACGCAGGATCTCCTTCGAGTATCAATACCTCTGGTTCACGAAGCATTAACTGGTTTAATACTTTATTGTCTTTGAGCGCTAACCAGGCAGCGATAGGTCGCATAGACGGAATAACAACCTCTTCGCCATAGCTTTCTGCGAACAGGAAGTGGTCTAGTTGTCGCGCAGGCATTCCTATGTCGCGAAGATCTGCTAACCGCTGTGCTGCAAGAAACTCCTGAATGGTTCTATGGTGAAATCTTACTCTGCCATAAGTCGCTGGATCAAAGATTGGGCGTCGTAGCAAAGCTGCTACTTTAGCTTCCGTCCAGTCAGCAAGAATGGAACTGGCATCAAGGGATGCCTGCCCATCGTCACCTTCGACGGCAAGCTCTGGTACGCGTATTGTTCGCATTCCTGTCAACGCGAGCGCTAAAGCGAGACGTTCGACCCCTTCTGTCGCTTCATCCGCACTTAACTCCCCATTATCACGGCGCTCAGGGTCTTCCCGCAGTGACGCTCTGATATCTGCTTTGTGCTGCTCAAGTCTTGTTCCAAGGCGTCCATGCGTCTTCCATACAATAGCTAGTTCTCCCAAATCCAATGGTCGGCGCGCAAACACCCAAGCTTCATGCCGTCGGATTTCAAACAGAAAATCTGCTGAATTAGCGACTCCTGCGGCACGTGCGTATTCTTTGATCTGAGGTTCGTTTAACGGGAGTAGGACCACCAATCGAGGATCTGGAGTACTAATGGTCGCTTCTGAAGCACGCTCTCGATGGTCATGAAAAGCTTCTAGGAATACTTCTTCTTCATTTTTTGGCAGTTGGATAGATTCAGAAACTGGAGTTGGAATCCGAAATTGGAGTGTCGCTAAATCTTTAACTGGTTTCCAATCTGTCGGACGACAGGAAAGAATGATACGAGTGCGATGAAGAGCAGGATGAACTTGTTGTACTACTTTACTGAGCGCTTTATCTAGACTGCCGTGTGCAAGCTTAAGCTCATCAACAGAATCAAGAAAAATCCATCCTGTTGATATTCCGTCGCTCTGCCAAGCTTCAAACAGCTCTAAATCGCCGGGTTGTCTTGCCAGATAACTCTTTAGATCTTCTCCCGTCAAAGCTTCGAGCGGAATGAAGAAGGCACTTTTCCCCTCGCTTTTGAGACGGATTACCTGCTCTTGTAATTCGCGGGTTTTGCCGGATCCCGCCTCGGCAAGAATGACAGCACAGCGGCTTTGTAGTAATTCAGCCCAGTCGAAGCCATCAAGGAACCCTTCACGGAGAAGAAGGCGAGACGGGTCACTTCGCTCTTCATTTGTCAGATCCCGAAAACGGCGGTCAAGATTGATATATTTCATGAGGATTTCTTAAAACTGCGTCGTTGTCTGAGCCCATAGACTACTAAACACATGCATTTAGAGCCTAGAATAAACCCAAGACCCTTAGGGGTTCGTGTTAATAGATACTATATTCGAGGCCTCCACCTCAAGAGAATGTAGCATGCCTTCAGATTTTGTTGGAATTGACCCCATCCTTTCCCTGGCTCTTGCGTTGCATAACACGCGAGGGGGATATGCTCTTCTGCTGGGCTCGGGAATATCCCGCGCGGCAGGTATCCCAACTGGATGGGAGGTAGTGGAGGATCTTATTCGACATATTGCCTCACTGGAGGGAGAGGAGACCGCAGCCACCACTGACCTAAAGGCTTGGTATGTTAGACGTTTTAGTGAGGAGCCAAGTTACTCACGCTTACTTGAGCAACTTGCTTCTACCGCTGCGGAGCGGAGAGAGCTACTTCGAAGTTATTTCGAGCCAACGGCAGAAGAAAGGACAGATGGCATCAAAGCTCCGACCAAAGCACATCGAGCGGTTGCACGCTTAGCACGTGACGGCATAATACGTGTCATCCTTACCACAAACTTTGATCAGCTCCTCGAAACATCGTTACGAGATGAAGGCGTAACTCCCGCCGTACTAAGTACTCCTGATCTGATAAGCGGAATGATGCCACTTCATTTAGAGCCTGCTACGATTGTCAAATTGCACGGTGACTATCTCGACACACGTATCAAGAACACTCCAGAGGAGTTAAGCACCTATGATACAACCACCGATCGGTTATTAGATCGTGTATTTGATGAATATGGTCTAATCGTTTGCGGGTGGTCTGCGACCTGGGACGATGCATTGCGTGCCGCTATACTCCGTGCTCCGAATCGACGGTTCTCAACATTTTGGGTATCCCGTGGTGAACCAACGCTAGAAGCACAGCAAATCATTGAAGCACGTAAGGCACTAGTAATTTCTATCGAGAGCGCCGACAATTTTCTCGATGTGCTCGCTGAGAAGGTTGCTGCGGTCGAGGCGCTCAAGCAGCCTCAGCCTATATCAACGGCGGCAGCAGTAGCAGCCCTCAAGCGCTATCTGCCTTCTTCTGAGCAGCGAATTCGCCTCTACGATCTAATGATGGCCGAGGTAGAGTCCGCTGCTGAACTTGTTCGAACCATCATATCCACTGAAACTCAGCCTACCACGCAGAAAGTATTAGATGCAATGACTCAAATAGAAGGGGCGTCAGAGCGACTTACAACGTTGGTGGCAACAGGCGCATATTGGGGTGAAAATGCTCACTCATCGATCTGGCAACGTACTCTAGAGCGCCTAGCTACGGTGCATTCTGGTCCCTCATCGTATGAGGCATGGAATAACCTTTGGCGGTATCCGGCGCAGATCGTATTTTATGCGGCGGGCTTAGCTATGCTGGCACAGCACAAAAAAGGTGGAGAGACCCTGTTAGATCTACTATTAGTGCCGGAATTAAGATTCGCAGATCGTAGGACTCCAGAGTCCCCAGTAGTTGCGCTTAATGTTTCCGAAGCGATCGATATACGACTCGCACGTGCTCTGCCTGGTTATGAGCGTCGCTATACACCAATTAGTGACCGTCTTTGTGACGTATTAAAACCTATTCTCATGCCTTTTTTCTCGACGGAAGACGCATATGAGGCTGCTTTTGACCGCTTCGAATATCTTGTGGCTCTTGCTTATGCTGACTACAGGGTATACAAAGCCAAGATAGGATTTTGGGTACCGGGAGGACGCTTCGTCTGGAGACGCGAATGGGCTTCCGCTGCTGGTCAGCCTAATATTGCCGATCAGATCGCGGCTGAGATCGCACGGGATGGTGTGCAATGGCCTATGCTACAGCGAGGCTTATTCGAGGGCTCTTTAGAGCGCCTTACGGAAATGCATGCACTTATGCGGGAACATTCGCAGCGATACCGGGACAGTTTTTAGGTGCGAAGATAAGCATATGAGTGGGGTCCTACTTGGGGTCCCCCAAGTACGATTTTACGGGATCCCAAGATTCCAAAAGGTCAGTTCCGCCATCCAGACGGTCGTACACATTAGCCACGGTTATAGGTTGATTTCCCTTTGAAAACCGTCATTTGAGGGGGTAAAGCTTTAGTCTTAAAGCATTGTGCTTTTCAGTCTTTTCCCTGTTTCGGGAGCAAGAGGTCGCCGGTTCAAATCCACCCTGACCTACAACTGAAAGCCCCGCAACGATTTACGTCGCAGGGCTTTCAATTGCCCTAAATAAAGACACAGTCTCTCCCGAGAGCGTCCGGTTTCTTCGGTCTACTTCCCGACTGAGCCCCGCCAGCGATGCCGAGTTCGGTCACTTTCTGCGGTGCACTCATCACCACAAAGTGGCTCGATCCGCATGCTGGCAGCACGATGGACGCGTGTCGTTCGACCTCCGCTAGCACAAGCGGTTGTCGCCGCTGACACACATACGAACACCTCGAACAGCAATTACTTGATCGAGTTTGCCGCTTTCTCGATGAACTGTACGACTTCGACTGGATGCGAGATGAAGGCCACATGGCTAGCCTTCACTTCACTCGTCTGCGCTTTCATCCGGTTTGCGTAGAAACGCTCCAAATCAGGGTTGATGGCCCGGTCTTCCTGCGATACCAGATACCACGATGGAATTGTCTTCCACGCCGGGGTTGGCACCGACGCACCAAAGATGGCGCTGTTCAGTGGCTTTTGCGTTGCGGCCATGATGCGGGCTTCGTCGGCGTTCACGTCTTTTGCGAAGACGTCGTGAAAAGTCGCACGGTCGATGTACAAGAATCCGGCGGCATCCGGACGGAGCGACGATCCGAGCGGGGCGGGATACTTTTCACCGAACGCGCCAATCGGCTCGCCTGCTTCCGGAGCGAAAGCGGCGAGATAGACGAGCGCTTTGACATTCGGATTTCCGGCAGCGGCTCCGGTGATGACCGCTCCACCATATGAATGGCCAACGACAACGACGTTGCCTTTTTGTGCATCGATTACGCGTTTGGTCGTGGCGATGTCATCGGTGAGCGAGGTGAGGGGGTTTTGTACGGCAATGACGTAGTAGCCGTCGTGTTCGAGGAGCGGAATGATGTGTTGCCATCCCGATCCGTCAGCGAAGGCGCCGTGTACGAGGACGATCGCGGGTTTGTCGGCGGCAGGCGTTCCTGCAAAGGAGGGAGTCGCGCGAAATGCAGCTGCAGTGATACCACAGACGGCGAGTGTTGCCAGCGTGAGCTGGGCGATTCTCGTCTTTCTCATTGTGGGGCCCTGGAAAAGGAGTGAAGCGGCAGGTGCGGATCGGGAACAGCCCGACGTGTATTGCAAGAATTATGCTTCGCTTGTTGCCTGTGCGAGTAGTGTAAACATTAGGCGGCCGGCACGAGTCGCACAGAAGGGACCTGCTGGTTCCTGTCTTCGAAGCGGAAGCTGCCAGGGTGAAACTTCACAGTTCTCTTCCCATCCGGTGAAGCCAGAATATGCTCGTTAGCCTCCGTACAGTTTCCACGCAATCCAGAGACGTCTTGTCTCAAGCTTGAACAAGCACTCTCTGCATTTTCTCAACTCGCTGGCGCACGAACACCTTGATGTCCCCCAAAATCGCAGTATTGTCTGCCTCACTAGCAACTTGCTCTAAAAGGCTCGGCAATTCGGCGACTAAGATTGTGGTGACTTTCTCCACGGCATCGAACACCAAACGTGATGCTACACCCATCATCTTGGCGAGGCGAAGCAAATCAGCTCGAGTAATCGCCGCCGGATTTTTGGCCTCTCCAATAAACATCGAGAGCTCCGACGCCAGTTGCGGATACACTTCCGTACACACGACATCGTAAATGGGGGCCAGCTGGCGTCCCTCGGGCCTTGTCACCAATGCGAAGTTTTTTGCATGCGCGTCCATGTTTCCTAGACAGACGTTCCCAATCGTGGCTACGACGAAGTGCGACAAGTCTTCCGCCGCATTGACACTGTAACGACGCAACAGGTTTGCACAGTCACGAAATGTCGGTCCATCTTGTTGTTGATATTTTCGGCCTGGGGGCCGGCCGACTATTTGACAAAAATCTTCCTGATGCAGTCGGACGATGTCGCCGGAGGCGTTCATCACGCGGTCATATCGTTCGCTTTCAAACAAGTCGTGCGCACGAACCGCGTGCGAGACCGGGGTTGGCGGACCGAACACCTGCATCGCACGCTCACAGAATAGCTCATTCGCTACCAGTCCTGCATAGCGCGAACTCGGACGCTTGAGGATGACATTACCTGGCGCGCCATGGAGCGGCAGCGCGTATCCGTTCTCATCTTTACGAAAGACCAATTTTTTCTGAACACCACTTAACATCTGACGACTTTCTAACTGAACAGCCGTAGAACGCCCCCCGTGTGCGTCGGTAAAAACCGACTCCAGATCGACGTCCTGGTACGCGCGATATTGTGGTGGCGGCGGAGGTGTGACACCGAGAGGCCATAGCGCCACGCGGGATGAAAGCAGGATAAAGACGAAAGCGGGGGCGTTGATCGATCATCGCCCCCGCTTCACGTTTTATGCACTCTCAATCTTGAAATGTCCGCGCCTTCTTACCCCAGGCGCGCTCCAGCTCCTACAACCACTGCGCCACACCACCATGGCGCGAGCAAGCCCCCTTGTGACTCTTTGAGTGCGAGTACGCACCGTCCTTGCACTTTGCGGTCGCGCCCGCCGCATTGTTGTCGACACCGCCTCCTGTGCCACTCGCGACAGACGGTGCCGCCGCGGCCGGTGCTGCTTTGGGCACCTTGGCTGTTGGAGCCGCTTTCGCAGCGGCCGGTGCCGGCACGGCCGCTGCGGCGCCAACCCCACCATGGCCGGAACATGCCCCACGTCCTGGCTTCGACGTACTCCCATCCTTACAGGTGACCATCGCGCCCGCTGACGCTTTCGCAGCGCTGGCCGCGGATGCTTTCGCCGCGGCCTCGGCCTTGGCCGTCGCGTCCTTGTCGACCCCACCGTGCCTCGAGCAGGCCCCTCGGCCCACCACCTTGTCCGTCGTGCCGTCCTTGCAAACGCTTCCAACCTTCACCTGCTGTGCGGAGACCGATCCGGCGATCGCAAACGCCAGGACGGCCAGAGCCGTCGTCACTTTCGTACGCATAGACACCTCCACAGAGGAAATGACCGGCAACGACCTGAGTCGGTCGCTGAGCCGGTCGCCATGCATTGATGATACGATACAGGAGAATGGTTGGCGAGATCGTGCGCGGGGGTCATCCTTCTGGAACGGCGGTGTTCACAGGCGTCGGCAAGACTGGAGAACGTTTGTTCGATACACTCCGAGCACGCGTAGAACGGCCACGGGGGGACAGCCACGACCTCGGCTGTCCCCCCGCATCACATGACGCTACTGAAGCTACTGAAGCGACAGAACCCGCTTATGCGCGGTTTCCATTCTGCACGGTGTGCTCCGTGCTCTCCTGCGCGTCACCTTTCCCGATCACGATCTTCCGTGGTTGCGGTAAGGCCGCCTTTGGGACGCGTACGTTCAACACTCCGTGATTGAAGTCCGCTTCGATCTTGGACTCGTCAACCCCTTTCGGGAGCTGGAACGTTCGCATGAACTTCCCATAACTCCGTTCCACGAGATGATACCGCTGCTCGTCACCTTCTTTTCGAGCTGCGCGCTTCTCTCCCTGGATTCGAAGCATCCCGTTCTCGGTGGTCACTTCAACGTCTTCGGGCGCGACACCCGGTAACTCTAACGCCAGGACGATCGCACGTTCGTCTTCCCGTACGTCGACCGGGGGAATCCACCCAGTCTGCGACCACGCCCGGTTTGCCATTTCGTCAAAGAGACGCGCCATATCCCGCCGGAGCCCAATCCCCGGCGCGGTCAAAGCTGTTTCGAACAACATACCTTCGGCCTCCGTCTGATGAATGTTGATGCCCGGTCAATCCAGGCGATTCTCCGGAGTGGCATCCTTCATACCAAATGATCTAGGCCAAAATGACTGGCATTTGCTGCCAGAAGTATGTCTTTCTGACAGCCGTTGCCTAATGCGTGACGGTGACCGTCCCAGAATCCTTCAGAATCGCCGGCCACGTAATGCAACACGGGCTCGTCGACGTATCCTCGGCGACCAACTTCACTGTCGCCGGTGTGGTCGACGTCGTGTGGAACCAGATCCGCACCGATCCCGTCTGGAATGGCGAGAGTTGCCCAGTCGATGTGAAGGGGAACGTCCCCTTGTAACTCGGATCGACGAAGCAGGACGACGTTCCCGTGCAGACCGCCGTGAGCTTGTAGGCCGTCGTGTTCATCCCCGAATCCGATACCGTGAACGTATACAGCGAATCCTTGTTCGCCGACACCATCACCGACGCCGTATGCGGCGAAACGCGGACCTTCTTCCACCATTGGGCTTGCAAATTGACCGTCCCACTCGAATACTGCGCCGAATTCAACGTATTCGTGAACTTCACGTCGATCCCGCCGCTCCCGGCTTGTCCGGTCATCGTCGTGGAGAAGTGATAGGTCTGCTGGCTTTGCCCGAACGCCGGTGTCCACGGGTTCGGATCGATCGGCGTGCACGACGTGATGATCCCCGTTGGTGTACACGTGACGTTGTAGCTCTCGAAATGACCAGACGCGATCGTCACCGTTACGGGGAGTCCCCCCGATGTCAGTCCCGCGTAGGTGTTCCAGTTATCCGGTGGTGAACATTTGACCGTGAGCTCCGGATCGGTCGACGTGCACGCAATCATCGGCGCGAGTTGAACGGGACTTCTCCAAATGGCGGTATTTCCTGGTGCTGGTGTAATTCCGAGACGTGCGGTGTTCAACGAGAGACGAGCCGATGGCGCCTTGCTGGCTGCGTCGATCGCGGTCGGGATTGTGCTGGATCCGTCGCAGGCGATCAGCGCCGCGAATGCGAAACACAGGACGTGCGGGGTACGAACTGACCGAATCATGAACTGCTCCTCGTGTGAAAGGTGTCCGACATGCCGGCGTACAGAAATACGGTGGCGATAGGGAGAGAAACGTCGGTTTCACTCGCACCGTCGAGCTCTCACATGGGATCACGTCGGCGAGATGCATCGGCGTGATTTCATGTTCACCGGATTTTGCTGTGTCCGCAGCATGCCACATGCCCGTCACACTACGAGACTGCGATTACCTCCAATGGCGATCGTCAAATTTTCAGACACTGTCGTGGAATAGGACATTGTCACGATAGAGTTGTCAGGGTCTCTGTCGCGATGCTGTGAGCTCAATTGTACGCGTTGCTGTTGGCATAGCCTGTTGGTATCGTCGCCGGACATTTGTGGCGATGCATTTGGAGGAAAAGCGCATCGGCTGGGGAATGTCGATGTTGGTGTGACATGAGTATGAATCGTGTGACATGCAAAGCGTTGTCTGTCGCCGATGGAAGCAACATTACTTATAGTAATCTCGCGGAGTCTGACGACGAGAGTCGCACCATCTCCATAAGATCGAATGATCCGCGTCGTGAACGAAGAAAGCCGCAGCATGATAGCTACGGCTTTCCTATGTTCTCAGGGAATCTCCTGAGAATATACCACCGGTGTCGTGCCCGTTATGACGCGTGATCGCGCTCGACCAGGATGAGCGTGAAGCCATCATGTCCCTTACTCCCGACGGTTTGAATCGTCGTAGCACTGACGCGTGATTCTCGAGCGAGCATCTCGTTGAAGCGACGGATCGCTTGAACATTCGGATCCTCATCGGCCGCGTCGATCACCGCCCCTTCGCGCACGACATTGTCGACGACGATCACGCTGCCGGTGCGCGAGAGCGCGAGTGCCCACGTGAAATATCCAGGCGTGTTGACCTTGTCCGCATCAATGAAGATGATGTCGAATGGCGCAAGCCCATCCCGCTCCAATTGTGGAAGTGTCTCCAAGGCGAGTCCGACACGAATGTCCACGCGGTCCGCTACTCCTGCGCGCGTGATGTTCGTCCGTGCCACGTCGGCGTACTCGGGATTCGCCTCCAACGTGATCAACCGTCCGTCAGCTGGGAGGGCACGCGCGAGCCAAATCGTGCTGTACCCGCCAAGTGTACCGATTTCGAGGATCGTGCGGGCTCCACGAATGCGCGCGAGGAGAGAGAGCAGCTTCCCTTGATTGGGCGTGACGTTGATCGACGGGAGACCGGCGGCGGCGCTGTCGCTCAACGCTGCTGCAAGGGCCGAGTCCGGCGGGACGAGCAGATCGTTGATGTATTGATCGACCGCGGTCCATAGTTCTTGTGTCATGTCTCTTCCTCTCGCACTATCAAACGTTGCCGCCGGTTCTTCGAAGCAACACGTCGTCCGTCCACGTCACTCCATCTCGAACTCTCGCCGAAACACCACATCAAACGCAAACGTCTTCCGCCGGCTCTTCGATTCGATCGCATCGGCGATGCGCCCCAACCGTGCCGGAATCCCGAGAATCTTCTCTTGGGCCCGTGCGCCGAGCTCATCGAGTCCGGTCAACCCGTCGATCGCCCAATATTTGATCAAGTCTTCGACGATCTTCAGGTAATCTCGCGGGCCATAAATCCCGGCACGCCGGACGACGTCGGCGAGATCGCGGAAATGAGGCATGTTCACGCCCGGCATGTCGATCGCGGGCATTAGCTTCGCTGCCGAGTCGAGGGCGCGATTGGGGTCGCGCTCCAAGACGGCTTTGAAGACCGTCCGATAGAAGGTGTAATGCCGCGCCTCTTCCTTCGCGACGTGCTGCAGGACGATCCCGATCGTCGGCTCGTACTCTCCAGCGAGCTTCCCGACATTGGCATGGGACACCTGCGTCGCGCGTTCCTGCAACGAGGTGTAGACGAAGACGCGGTACGGATCTCGATCCCACGCCGGTGCGAACCCGGCCTTCAGGTAATCGAACTGCATCTTCTCGATGACCACGTTGTCGAAGATCCGCGCGTCATGCACATAATCATGCAAAATCGCCCCGTGCCGGTCCTCCTCGGCCGTCCACAGGTTGTTCCATTGTCCCCAATGGCTGTCGTCCCCGAGATAGACCGCGAGGATTCGATGGAAGTGGGGGAGCCCCTCTTCCGTCAGGAGGTTGAGCGCGAGCGCGACCCGGGCTGGCTCAGGAATACCGCGTGCCCGCTCCCGAAGCTCGGCCACATACCGGTCGGGGTCCGTATCTGGGGCAGGGGAGAGGAGCTCGCTCGGGAACCAAAGCACCCGTTTGCGGTCATGGACCTCCATGAGCTCGCCGACCAGCGTCTCGAGGTCCGCAAGGACCTCCATTTTCGCGGTGGTTTCGTCGCTAGGGACATACATGGGAGACAATCTAGCGGAATAGGAGGCGCGAGGCTGACATCCTAATTGGGTAGCGTCGGGAGTGCGAGCTCTCGCGTGAGTGCCTCGACGCTAGCCTCGATCTCCACGGGGCGATGGGCCCGCTCCTTCGTGCCTTCTTCGGTCGGAGGGTGCAGCAGGATATCCGTATCCTTGAGCATGTGTCCCGTCAGAATCGCGACGACATAATCCTCCGGCCGCACGTGTCCCCGCCTCTGGAGCGCACGTACCCCCGCGATGCTCGCCGCACTCGCGGGCTCACACCCGACCCCACTCGCGTCGATCTCGGCTTTGGCCTCCAGAATTTCCTCGTCGGTTACCGCGATCGCACGTCCATTCGTCTCACGTATCGCCCGAGCCGCACGCTCGTATGACGCAGGGACGCCGATTTGGATCGCCGTGGCGATCGTCTGCGCCGTGACGTGATGCCGCACGCGAAAGTCATCGAGGAAGCTCGCGACGAATGGAGCCGCCCCAGCGGCTTGCACGGGAGCGAGACGTGGTATCCTGTCGATGACACCCCACTCGTACAACTCTCGCAATGCCTTCCCGAACGCTGAGGCATTTCCTAAATTCCCGGCCGGAAAGACGATCCAGTCGGGGACCTGCCACTCGAGTTGATGCAGCAGTTCGATGATGATCGTCTTTTGTCCCTCGATCCGAAACGGATTGAGCGAATTCACGACGTACAATCCCAACGCGGTGCTCGCCTCGCGTACCAACCGAAGGCAGTCATCAAAGTCCCCGTCAACCGCGAACGTGCGAGCTCCATACGCCAACGTCTGGGCGAGCTTTCCCATCGCCACCTTTCCCGATGGAACCAACACGACCGCGGGGAGTCCCGCATGGGCGGCGTAGCTCGCGAGCGACGATGACGTATTGCCCGTCGATGCGCAGATGACGCCGCGGGCTCCGATGCGACGTGCCTGCGTGAGCGCGACAGTCATCCCGCGGTCCTTGAACGATCCCGTTGGATTGCACCCTTCATGCTTGATCTGCAGATTCGTCACCTCGGCCCATTCCGCAATGCGTGATCGAAAGAGCAAAGGGGTATTCCCCTCGGGATGACTGACGACGTGCTCCAACGGTACGGGAAGCACGACATCCACGTAACGCCACACACCGGACTCTGCGGCGGCGCCAGCGATCGTTCGATGGCGCAAGCGGGATTCCCATCGACGACGTAACGTGGTTCCCGAATGGGCTGATGGCATATGAACGACGTCCAACAAGCCGCCACATGCTGGACAGACGATCTCCGGCGCCATGTCGGACACGATGTGCGAACAGGTCGCGCACTGCTGCCACATGGCATGGCGTGCTATTGGCATGGGATCGCGATCTCGTTCGAGTGCGGTGCGCTGGCGAGCGACTGTAGCTCCGCTTCCACCAATGGGTCGATGGGATAACAATGTTCCGGCGCCGGAAATTCCCCCGCGCGCACGGCGCTCGCGTACCTGCTGAAGACCGCCTCCATCTCGGTGCCCAACTGCGCATACGGAGTCACGAACCGCGGCGCAATGTCGCCGACGAAGGTTCCGAGAATGTCGTGCGCGATCACGAGCTGTCCGTCGACCTGTGGCCCGGCACCGATGCCGTAGACGAGCACGGTATCGTCGAGCCGGTCACGAACGTACGCCGCGGCGGCGGCTGGCATTGCTTCCAGGAGGATCGCGAAGACTCCGGCCTCCACGAGCGCACGCGCATCATGGAGCAGTGCCTCGCACGCCGCTCGGGATTTTCCTTGTACACGATACCCGCCAAGTTGGCCGAGGTTTTGTGGGGTTAGTCCCAAGTGGCCCATCACGGCGATCCCGGCGTCGACCATCGCTTTGACGCGTGCCGCGACGCGTACTCCTCCTTCGCATTTGACGGCATCACACCCCGCAACGATGAAGCGCCCGGCATTCGCGACCGCGGCGTCGTCGGACAGCTGATACGACAGAAACGGCATGTCTCCGACGACAAATGCCCGCGTCGTTGCTCGGCATACGCTCTTCGCGAACACCATCATGTCGTCGATGGTGACGGCGAGCGTATTGGGGAGCCCCATCATCGTCATGCCGGCGGAATCACCGACCAACATCATGTCGACGCCCGCGCGGTCGGCAAACGTCGCTGTGGCGTAGTCGTAGGCGGTGACGAAGACTGCTTTCTCTCCGCGTCGTTTGAGTGCGTGGAGTGTGGAGATGGTAACCTTTCGAGCCGATGTCATACCTTCCTCTCGTGTCGTGGATGATGGAATCCGTGTTGCTGGAGGCCACGCGAACGAGAGGCAACAACAAAAAGCGGCCTCTCGTTCGAGAGGCCGCGAATCCGACTATATCGTGAGCTACTTCACCACGTACGCCGCTACGCCGCCTCCCCGATACGGGTCGTCGTCGTAGTGGTCGTGTGCATGGCAACACGGAGTGTCATGGCTGCAACATACAGCCAATCGCCGTATCACGCAACGTTAATTTGCTCGGGTGCCAAAGTCCTCGACACGCGAACATCGCGGGCAGCCTCTCCTCGCGTCGCTGGGTTGTGGAAGATGACCACAGAATGCGGTCACAGCTCTATAGTAACGTGCCGCAACGGCACGTTCCGGTTCGCAATTCGGAGTGGACGCTTTCGCGGACCGAGTATATCATGGACTTCGTGAGACACGTCCGCACCGTCACGCGTGCATGGGATTGGATGCAATGCCCTCCGACTCCGTAGATCCAGCGGCACCCGGCGAACAGGCGCTTGATACCGCACTCGTTGCGCGGCTCCGTGCGGGGGACGAAACCGCGCTGCGTGTAATCGTATGCGATCACGCTTCCAGACTCGGCGCGATTGCCTTTGCACTCCTTGGCCGCGACGACATGACACAGGATGTCGTGCAAGACGTCTTCGTTACGTTGTGGGAACAACGGGAAACTTTGGTCATTCACCAAAGTCTGCGCGCTTTTCTCGTGCGAGCTGTCCGAAACCGGGCCATCGACATTCTTCGTCGTGAACGCCGGTACGCGCGTTTCGATGATGAGAATGTTCACGCGCATCTGGACACGTCCTCGGTGGTATACAACGCGGCGGAAGGCGTCCTCCGTGAGGCTGATCTCGACCTCGAGCTGCATCGTGCGCTTCGACTCGTCCCGCCGCAGCCGCGGCGTGCCTTCCTGTTGAGCTGGCACGCCGGATTGAGTTACGAGGAGATCGCCGATGTCTTGGACGTGACCGTTGCCACCGTGTACAAGCTCATGTACCGCGCCACGCAACGGCTGGCGGTGACTTTTCCGCCAAACGCATCCGACTAGCCGACGAGTCCAGCGCACCACGGAAGACGCGATCGAAAGTCACTGTCCAGATTTGAGCCGCTCTATTCGTCTTGAAGGCATGAGCGATCTGTCTCCAGACGAGCTGTCTCGACTGACGACATTCCTTTCCGGGGAGATGTCGCCGGACAAAGCTGGCGCGACACAGGATTGGATCGGCCAAACCGCCGAGCGTCAACGAATGTACGAGTACCTCGTGTCGATGCGAGCGTCCCTCACCCAGATGCAGGCACGACGCTTCAACGTCGATGCGATGTGGAACGGCGTTGCTGACCGCGTGGGTATTGATCGCGATGCCGGGACGGCGGCGACACCGGCGCTGCCCGTGTCCATCGCCAGGGCGCCTCGTCGGGCGTGGAACGTCGATGGGCCCGCCCGGCGAAGCGCCGCGGCCAGTGGCGGGGGCCGTCCGGTGGCCTGGGTTCCGGACATCCCCAGGGCAATGATTGCCGTCGCGGTGCTCGTCGTGGGAATGATCGTGGCCGGCGTGGGACTTCGTGGCGTGCACCGGACTGGTCGGCGAGCCCCGGTTTTTGCGGCGGAACGAGCCTACAAGGCGCCGATTGGCGCCCGGGTTTCGGTGACGCTCGCCGATGGATCGACGGCCGTTCTAGCCCCTGGATCAGAGTTGCGCGTCGGCCGCGGATTCGGGCACTCGCTCCGCACAGTCTCGTTGCGAGGGGAGGCGTTGTTCACCGTGCGGAGTGGAGACCGGCATCCCTTCGTGGTTGCGACAGGAACGGTGACGACGCGGGTTCTCGGAACGACCTTCGATGTCCGGCATTATGCTGAGGATTCCGCGGTTCACGTGTCGGTGATTGCCGGTCGAGTCGCGGCCGGGAGGGGGCGCAACGTCGTGACGCTGTCGGCGGGAATGATGGCGCAGGTGACTGACTCGACGGTTGTCTCCGACGAGAACGGCGACCCAAGGAGCTATTCGGCGTGGGCGTCCGGTACGTTGGTGTTCACGAAGGTTCCCGTTGCCACCATGCTCGCGACCGTCGGGCGCTGGTATGGCTACCAATTTCGGATTGCCGACTCGGCGTTGGCGGCTCAACACGTCACAACCGTGTTGACCGTAGACGATCCGGCTACGCTCATGAGCATGTTGAAGGATCTTTTGAACGTGACGATGACGTTCGACGGCAACGTAGTGACACTGCATTCGCGCCAACGCGGCCACGGCAGTCCACTGTGGCGCGTACACCCCGCGCGCGACTCATTTACAATATCAAACGAGGTGGGAAAGTGAGTGTCTCATCGGTGACTCAATCGGTTTGCCTGATCGGCGCCCTGATGGCGTGGGTGGCTCCCCCTGGAGTCGCGCAAAATGTTGCGTCGTCACCGAGCCCGGACGCAGCGCGAACGAGCATGGTGATGGAGCTGCTCCAGCGGCCCGTTTCGGTGAACTTTGTTCGCGCGCCGATTTCCGCCGCGCTAACGGTGACGGGACGAAACGCCGGAGTGTTGATTCAATACCGGCAAGAACTTCTGCCGGATACGTTGCAGGTGATCACCTTTCGGGCAACGAAAGCGCCACTCGGTGTCGTGTTGAGCCGTCTGTTGGAAGGCACCGGCCTCTCGGCCGTCGTCTCGGCCGCGAACGTGGTGACGATCGTTCGTGTCGACCGTGAGGAGACGAGACAGGGCGTCGTCATGGGGGTTGTGCGTGACGCGCAAACCAACCGTCCCATTCGAGGTGCGACCGTGACACTTGATAAAGCGTTGCGCGGCGTCACGACGGATGAGCAGGGACAGTTCCGGCTACCGAGCGTGGCTGTCGGCGAGCACCGCATCGTCGTGCGATCGCTCGGGTATACGACGCAAAAGAAAACAATCGCGCTCGCGGATGGCCAATCCTTGTCAGTCGAGTTTGCCCTCGCTCCGACTAATAACACGCTCGATGCCGTCGTCGTGACTGGGACTGTTGTGCCAACAGCGCAACGTGCGATCCCCAACGCGATTACGGTAATCACCGCGCGGCAAATCGAAGAACGCGGCATTACGCGGATCGATCAGCTCTTTCGGGGGGATGTTCCCGGACTGTTCGTGCAGAATCAAGGGTCCGGGAATCCGTTGGGTAAAGTCGTGATGTACTCGCGTGGTGCGACAGGGTTGCATGACTATTCACAAAATGGCACCTCCGCATATACGAATCCAATCAAGACGTATGTGGATGGCGTCGAACTGTCCGATCCGAGCTACCTCAGCCAGATCGATCCGCAGAGCATCGAGCGGATCGAGATCTTGACGGGCCCTCAGGCCTCGACGATTTACGGCAGTAATGCGCTGAACGGTGTCATGCAAATATTCACCAAACGTGGCGTGACCACATCACCACAGCTCACGCTGAAACTGCTCACCGGCGTTGTACAGAATAATTTCAGCTCGGCGCTCACGCCACAGCATGAGATTGGGACGCAGCTGAGTGGTGCCGAGGGGCGTATGTCGTATCAAGGCAACGCAGGATGGACCTACATCGGCGCGTGGACACCTTCGGCACCGACGGCGACGTTACAAGGGAGCGGAGGTACTCGGCTCGAATTCTCGACAGTGCTAGGACGAGTGACGACGGACGCATCATTCCGGCGCGCGACGACGCAGAACTGGCAGCGCGGATCGAACTCTCAAGCCATGGATGCGCTACAGGTTGGGGGATTTTACGCCATCGACGACTTGGCCCTCGGCCGGACCGCGCCAACCGACAATCAAGTCGCGACCCAAACACTCGGGTTGACGCTGGGGTACGCCCCATGGTCGTGGTGGACGCACGAATTCAATGTCGGACGTGACTACACAGACACGGAACGGCGAGTGTTGGCCTCGCAGTACGGAAACGTCGCGGACACGCTGCTCTGGTTAAACCAATCACACAATGAGCGACGGTCGCTGCGCTACGCCACGACAGCGACCATTCCCGTGACGTCGATGGCCCGAGCGACCGTCACGGTCGGTGGCGACGGGTGGCAGAGTGTCGGAACGACGCTCGAAGTGCAGACGGCGAAGTTGACAGGCACGCTCGGACAAGGCGTCGACTTCACGAACGTGAACCGTGCGAGGAGTCACAACGCCGGCACGTTCGTCCAAGGGCAACTCGCCATGTGGGAGCAGGTATTCGTGACCTACGGGATTCGTGCTGAATGGAACCCCGGCTATGGGAGCGAAATTCGGCCAAATTATGCCCCCCGCATCGGCGCCGCGTATGCGACCACACTTGGTCCGTTGACCGCGAAGGTCCGCGTGAGCTACGGACGATCGACCCGCCCGCCCGATCAGGCGTTGAAAGATGGTGTCCGGCTCTCCTACTACACCGCGCCGCCTCTGCCATATTTTGACGACTATTACCTCATTCTCCCCAACGCGGCGCTTGGACCGGAATATCAGCAGGGTGGGGAAGGGGGCATTGAGGTGTACGCCGGCTCACGAGGGTCGCTTGTGGTGACACGGTACAATCAGACCGTCAATGCACTCATCGGCGCCGCGTATCCCTTCGATAGCGTCCGTTCACTGATCCCGTGTCCTGCAAGCAGCTGTTACGCGAGCAGTCGAGATGCCAATGGCTACGGGTACCGGCCAGAGCTCGAGTATGTAAATGTGGGAAGTATCCGCAACCAAGGGTGGGAACTCCAGAGTACCGTGAACACAGGACCACTCACCACACGTGGCACGTATAGTTGGACAAAAAGTCGGACGATTGGAATAACGCCGCGATATCGGTCGCTGTTTCCCGCGAGTAATTATCCGGAGTATCAGCCGGGTGCGACCTTTCGCTACCTCCCGGAGCACACGTGGGCGCTCGGCGTGACGTATGCACATGGCGGGGGGCGCCTTTCCCTCAACGTGAACGGAATCGGACAGCTCAGCAATCACCAGAGCGCGACGTTCTATGACCGAGTCTCGTCGAGCATCCGACTCCTTTCGGACCAACAGCGGGTCAATATGAGCGCCATTGGATACAAAGAGTAGCTGGTGAATCGTTCCTATGTTATGGCGGACCTTGAGGGCGCTCGCCGACTGACATCGCGCATGGAGAGCGTCGTGTACGTGCAAAACCTCGCCAATTCGTACAGCGCGAACGACTACGAGGCCGCGTCCGCGACGATGGGGCGGCAACTCCGCGTGGGGATTCGAGTACAATGAGCGCAGAGGTGCCACGTAGAATCAATGCCGTTGCGACACTCGTATTGCTTTGGGCGCCTATCGCTCTTGTACGAGGCCAATCGCTTCCCGTTGTACGGGAGCTTCGGGACGTGCCATCTGTCGCACAATTGGCGACCGTGCCAGCGATTCATGGCGGCAACCCCTCCACGTCGGCGGCGGCATACGCGCAAGCGGATATGGCGACGTACGATCGGATTGTATCAACGGTGTACGCATTCAGCGGTGATGCATACCCTACCGACTCCATCGCGATGCGAACGCGAGTTCGCGCGACGCAATGGCTGCAGTGGATCGATCAGCATGGAGTAGGCGAGACGAGCTATTCGGTCCGCCGCCTCGTAGCGGAGGCGCGGCTTGCCGTCACGGCTGGCGACGTTCCGCGGAGCCATCGCGTTGTCGAGCAAGGGATCGTCGCGACGGCGAAAGAGCCGGCGCGGCAATCGTACGTGTTGAGTGCCGCGGTAGCCGCCTGGGTCAAACAAGGACGGTGCGATCTCGCGGAGCCGTACGCCGTTGCGTTGGATCATCTTCCCAAGTCAGGGTATGCGTCCAAGCGGGACAGCGTGAGCGTATTGTACCGGCAATATGAAGCGCACACGATGCTGGTGCGAGGATACTTCCGCTCCGGTGCCGACGTGACGCGTTTACTCGCGCACGGGGAGTCGGCCCTGACAATCCTGGGAATACTCAAAGGCGGCGAACGCTACAATAATTTTACCGGGTATCCGTATACGGAAGTCGCGTTGGCCCTGAGTGGCCGCTCTGATGCACGTGCTCGGCTCGCCGCCATGAATCAACGACTCATGGCGTACATGCACCAAACCGCTGTCGACGAGCCAGACCCCGCTGCGCGCGCCAGGGCGGAAAACTGGATGGTTACGCAGATGCGGATGGAGTTACGGCGTTACGCACTACTCGGAGAAAAAGCTCCTCCGTTGGTGGCCCATGCATGGCTCAACACTCCTGATTCCACCTATCGCGCTATACCTCACACGAAACGGCTTGCGGATGACACCATCCGTGTGCTCGATTTTGGAACATTGTGGTGTCACGGATGCCAAATGGCACTACCGGCACTGGGACGGTTACAGCGACGGTTCGCTGGTCGGGTGCAAGTGATCTTCGTCACTAACAATGAAGGACATGCTGGTGTCGACCTCGCCGATGCGGACGCCGAGGTCACATGGCTCAAATCGTATTATGTCGGCAAAGCGCACGTACCTGTGCCGATCGCCCTGTGGGTTGGTGCCAAACAAGCCGCAGACTATGATGGTGTGCTCCCCGTCAAGTCGCCGGTCTACGATGCCTACGCCATCACGGGATTCCCAACCGTCGCCGTCGTGGACGGCCATGGAGTCGTCCGCGCCTACGCGGAACTCTCGACCCGCGAAGCGGAAGACGACGCCGCGAAGTTGGTGCAGTATCTCCTCTCCGAATCGGAACATTCCACCCCGTGGGAAATGGCGGGCGATCATTCCCCCCGCTCGTAACGTCGTTTTCGTATTGACTCCAATGACCTCTTCTGTCCTCTCTCGCCGAGTGTTGCTTGCCCGCGGCGGCGCCGCGCTTGGCCTCGCCGCACTCGGGCGTCCCGTCGCTGCTGCTCCGGTCTGTCGTGCCGCACGCCGGCAATTACCGTTGGCATTGTTTGCCGATCCCGTCGGCGCGGCGACGCTCAAAGCCCTGGCGATCGACGCCATCCAATCCGCCCGAGATGCAGGTGCCACCTACGCCGACATCCGGATTGGGGAGCAGCGCACGTTTTCGACGGAGACCCAAGGGCGTGGCTACACTTTCAGCACCACGGTTGGCTACGGCGTGCGCGCGTTGGTCGACGGCGTGTGGGGCTTTCGGCATAGAACACTGCTCACGCGTGATAGTGTCGTGGACGCTGGGCGCGCCGCCGCTCAGGCCGCGCTCCGTGAAAGCCGTTTGAACCACGCGCTTGGAGGGGAGCGCGTCGAGCTCTCACCGACGCGCTCCGTTAAGGGTGAATGGACCACGCCGGTTCGGCTCGATCCCTTTGCCGTGCCGATCGATGATCATCTTCGGTGGCTGGATACGTTGGAAAGTACCACGGAGACGCTGTTTAAAATCAAGACGTTCTGCGTCTTCGAGTGGATCGAGGAGACCCGAGTCTTTGCCTCGACGGAAGACTCGCTCGTGACCCAGCAGTTCACTCGCAGCCGGAACGTCGCAGGGGTCAGCGCAGCATTACCCGACGAAGGAATCCAACTTACTCTGGGAGTTCCATCGGTCTTTCCCTCAAGTGGAGGATATGAAGTCGTTCTTCGTCCAGCCTTCGTTGATGACATCGCGCGCACCGCGGATCGCGCCATGTGGCTGTCATCGATCCCGGTGCGGAGTTTCCACGACGTTGGCAGGTATTCCGTTGTTCTGGACGGCGGGGCAATGGCGACGTTGATCGCGCAAACGATCAACCAAGCCGTCGAGGGAGATCGCGTATTGGGATTCGAGGCGGACGCCGCGGGGACAACGTTTCTGGCACCCGCCGCGCAGATGCTCGGACGATCCGCCCAGTTGTCGCCGCTCGTCACGATACGAAGTGATTGGGAGCTTCCCGCGTTCACCGCCGCGAAGTGGGACGACGAAGGCGTCCCTGCGGGATCGCATACACTGATCGATCGCGGGGTGGTGACCGCGTATCATACGACTCGTGAAACGGCGGCGGCCTTGGATACCGATGTGGCGCCGGCGTTGCGGGTTGGACGATCGCGTGGCAGATGCCTCGTTGCGAAACCCTCGGACATGCCGATGCCGTTGGGCGGGAATGTCGTGATGCAACCAGCGCCGACGGTCATGTCGCTCGAGACCTTATGCCGGGACATTCACCACGGCTTTCTGCAGTACGACGCCTATATTACGCCGGAGCCCGGGTTGACTATGGCGCGCTCCAACGGCGCGTTTCTCGAGCTCAAACGCGGACAGCCAGTCGCCCGGATCATGAACGTCGGCTTGCAGTTCGAGACACGGAAAATGCTTCAGTCCGCTCTTCTGGCATTGGGCGATCCGAGCACCAGTGGGACGCGACAGACGTACACGTCCAAAGGAATGCCGTGGCAGCAATCGATGCAGATGGGGACGGCGCCGGCGGCGCTGTTCAAAGACATCGATCTTTTTCTGACCGACGTATCATGACGCATCCACTGGAGCGGCCACCGACCACTGTATTGTCGCCGGATGACCTCGGCGCGCTTGGGCATCGCATACTGTCGTTCACGGCCGCGGACGTCACCTCACTCGGGATTAGCCACGTCGCGCGTGCGACCGTGCGAGTCTCGCATGATCGCCTCAGAACGAGTAACGACGGGGATGAGTTGTTCATCAACGCGAACACGAAATTCGGACAGAAGGCGGGCGTATGGTGGCGTGTCAACCGCACCGACGATACCGGGCTCCGCGAGCTGGTCGCGTTTATGGAACGGATGGCCCGGGAGCAACCCGGCGATCCCGCCCCCCGCGAGATGCCATTGGCTCCGCGGACATACCTCCCGCAAACGGTGTGGTTCGATCAGACGGTCGACGCGATGAATGGAGCGCTCTATGATGCGGTGCCGACGTTACTCGAGGCTGGACGTCGCGTTAAGCTGCACCAGGCAGCGTTCATCGGCGCCAGCGCGCGTTCAGTGTTGTATCTCGACAAGCAAGGACTGAACATTGCGGGGCGAGCCACCGACGCGGAACTGACGCTGACCGAGTGGAATCGCGATGGCGAAGGCTCCGGTTGGGCTGGAGCGTCCGCGCGTGATTGGCGGCAGCTCGACGCTACGGCAATCGCCGACAGTTGCCAGGAGCTGACGTTGCGGTCCGCTCACCCCGTTGCGTTCGAACCAGGACGACGAGTCGCGATTCTCGGCCCAGCGGCGGTGGTGCAACTCGTGCGTGCCATGGCGTATGCGTGGGGGGCGTATGAGACCATCGTACAAAAAACGACTCCATTTTGGGATCCTACGACACGTCACGCCAAGCTCGGACGGAGGGTGATGTCCGACACGATCACTATTACGTCCCATCCAAACGATCCTGATGGGGGATATCTCCCATTTTTCGATTACAATGGATACCGTGGCGGGATGCCGTTGACTCCTATGACGTGGATCGAGCGCGGCGTGTTGAAGCATTTGGCGTTCGATCCAGACTACGCCGCGAGCATGGGTGTTGTGCCCGCGAACGACATCCCGTTCTCGATGCGATTGAGCGCTAGCGATGGCGTGCCGACGGTGCCGCTCGACGACATGATCGCCGTGTGCAAAGAAGGAATCTACGTCAATCGGTTCTCGAACGTCGAGGTCACCGACTCCATCTCGGGCATGATGACCGGTGTGACGCGCGATGGATGCTTTCTCGTGCAACACGGCAAAATTACCAAGGCGCTCAAGAATTTTCGATTTTCTGATTCGCCGTTTTTGTTTCTCAATCGAATCGAAGCGATCGGCCGATCACGACGCACCGCATTGGGATACGCCCCGCCCGGTCCCGGCAATCCGCGGTCATGGGAACAATGGCCGTTGGAGCCAATTATCGTTCCACCATTGATGGTGAATGACTTCAATTTTTCCGGTCTCGCGGCGGCAGTGTAGCGATACTCTATGTGCAGCGGCGTTCGTATGATCGCCGCTGCGCCTGCGCGTGGCGTAACTTTCCGGCGTTACGGCGCGCTGTCGCTCAGCCGAACTGCGGTATACGTTCCGGGGACCCCGACTGCCGTGAAGGCCCCGCTATGATCCGCGCGCTGGAACGACTGCACCGCGAAATACGGCGCGCTGAGTGAGCTCCCCGACGATCCCCCACCGAACGTCGCGATATGCAGCGTGCCGTCGCCGTTCTTGGCGAGCGTATCAACCGGCGTATCGGCGCTGAACCCCGCGGTCGTCGGATCACCCTCGGTAAAGTACCGTCGTGTGAATCCACCAACCGGCAAATCGGTTCCCGCGGTGAAGAAGAGCCCGAGTGTGGCACCGCCGTTGATACGATATCGCTCGAGCGTCGGTGGAACGGCGCCCGGAAGGCCCGCCACATCCGGATATCCTGTGCAGATGAACGCTTGCGGCGCCGCGTCGGTCGGGCGTTGGCCGGAACATCCTCCCGGAAGCCATGCGCCGCTGACGTCGGAGCCACCGACCGCGGCCCATGCAACATCGCGGATGTCGAAGTACATGGTGAACGGAATGGTCGCTCCCGCGGTGTCGATGACCGCAACCGGGGTTGGGAGCGTATAGTAACGACCGCAGCCGGAGTACTGTAAGGGAAGCGGCGTCGCCGGCCCTGTCGTGGACAGCGTGCCGCTCTGGTCCGTGTAATAGGTCGTGCCGTTCAGAGAGACCGTCCCCGTCACATATCCCGTATAACTCGACGACGCGCATGTTTCGATGGTGACGTGGTCGTACGTTCCCTGAGGAACCGAAACAGGGTGGGTCGTGATCAGATCCTGCAACGCACCGCCGGTGAGCTCCACGAGACATCCATCGTTCGTCTGCGCGTCGCAGCTGTAGAGCGACACGCTCTGTCCATTCGTCGCCGATACGGAAATCCTGAAGACCGGCACCTTGAACGACGTCAGCGTGACCGCACTGCTCCAATGGGGCGCGCTGGGCGTTCCCGGATTGACTGAAAATCGCACGAGGCGATTCCCCGAGGCACCGGTGCCGGACGTCGAAATGCGTTGCAGGTGGGCCTGCATAGTCGGACCGCCAGGCCCCGCTTCCGAGCAACCGGTGACCGCGCACGCGGTGACTACGGCGAGTGCAAAGATGGCCGCGCATTGGGCGACGCGTGTGGTGCTGAGCCGGAAAACCAGAGTGCGGACGAGGCGCATCGTGAGTCGAAGGTAAAGGAGACGCCAAAAGGGCCACTGTCGTGTCCCGTTGACCGGGAGTCTCGGCACGGCCGGTGACATTCTATAAAGTTTGGAGGGGGGCGAGCACACGCTCCAAACAAAGCCAGCAACTCGTTCTTCTCACGCGTACATACGCGCACCGAGCACGACGGTTCTGCAACCGCTTACAATTGAGCCGCGTGCGGACGGACAAGCTCTGAGAAACCCGAGGACTGGCCAATGCGCGTACCCCCCGTACTCCTTCCGTCACCCCTCACCGTCGGTGAGGGCCGCAGCACCGTATCAGTCGGCATGAAACGTCACCATGGAAAGTCTCCGCATGGAAAGTCTCCGCATGCGAGCCTAGAACGATCGTTCGTTCTTTCGCTGGCTCCATGGGTACTTGTTTCGCTGAGTGCCCTGTTTATTCCGGCACCGGCACATGCGCAGAGTTCCGTGGGGGCGGTAGCTTCGGCGGACGCTGCGCCCATCATCGCGTTGACGGGTGATCACGGGACCACGGACGTTCCGTTCGCCACTGCCGATCAGGCACTGGCCCACGCGCGTCACCATCTGGAAGAAATGGGGCTCGCCATCTCGATTGCGCGCCCCGACTATCCGTTCGATTCACTTCGGGCCGTCGCCGCGAATGATGCGCGACGGTTGCTGGCGGATCTAGGCGGACGAGGGTGCTCGGGGATCCATCTCGTGCCGTGCGCCGAGTTGTACGCATTGGCGCAGGAGGACGATAGTGCGCAGGCCAAGTTCGCCGCCCGGTTGGCGACGCCCGGAATCAACGTTGTCGACAAGGCATACACCTACGGCGTCGCCGTCAACACGTTCGCTGACTACCAGCGTCCGGCGCGGCTCCCCATCGCGGAGCGATATCTGGCGCAGTTGCGCGCGCTCGGCCCCAAAGCGTCTGCGCGGCAGGTGGAAGCGGAGTATGCGATGACGGTCGCGTACTACAATTTGTACCAATACGACGTTGCCGCTCGGCACGCGATGGCGGCGGTGGAGCTGTTGCCCCAAGTGCCGTACTCGTATCGCCGACCATTGTTCGATCAGGAAAACGGTCGCTACGGCGTGTTGGTCGACGCGCTCTCCCGTTCGGCCAACGGGCACGCGGCCGTGGACGCGTTGAACGCGAAATTGCGCGCCGCCCTCCCCGCGCCCGCCGATTCTGTCGCGCTGGACCAGATGTTCGCGTACGAAGCGGGGCAGGCCAAAGAGCACGTCGACCGATTGATCGCGGCACACGCGCTGATCGGGACGAAAGGGACGGCGATCACGTCCAACTATTGGATCAATACCAAAGACACGACCGAGCACGCTGTCCCGCTCGCGGACGGTAAGATTCGGTTGCTCGAATTCGGCTCCACGGGGTGCGGACCGTGTGTCCTGATGTACTCCGCACTGGAGCGCATTTACGAAGGATTCGGCGACAAGGTCGAGCCGATCATCGTGACGAGCACGTTGGGCGCGTGGGCTAACCGGATCATTTCTCCGGCCGATGAAGTCGCCAAGTTCAAAGTCTGGTTCCAGGACGACCGCAAGGTGCGCTTCCCCATCGCGTTGAACAAGACGGACCACGTGCAGAATGAATGGGGCGACGCGGATGCGTCGGCCAATCCCAATTACGAGCACTACATCTTCCTCGGCAAGCCGACGTTGTACCTGGTGGACGGTACAGGGACCATCCGCCGAGTCTTCGTTGGATATAGCCGGGAAACGGAAGAGCACATCACGCTGGCCGTGCGGCACTTGCTCGGTGACACCGCTCCGCGGGCTACGCCTGCGCCGGGGGAGAAGGCCGCATCAGGGACTATTCCAGCGACACACGACGGAGTTGCTGAAGCGCCATCCGTCGCGACGCCGTCATCGCGTGCTTCCTCATCGCGCGCTTCCTCTTCATCCGCCGTACAATGAGCTGTACCACACGTCGCGATTTTCTCGCGACAACTTCGCTTGCGGCCGCCGGGCTCGCACTCGGCGCTCGCCCGCTACGCGCGAGCGTACTGAACTTCGCGACGTTACGTCCGTCCGACACCGCCAACACGCTTGCCGGTGAGACCATCACGCGTGACGAGCTGCGACGTCTGGCATTGCACGCGGTCGACGCCGCGAAATCGGCAGGGGCCGTCTTCGCGGACGTCCGGGTCAGCGAATACAGCATGTTGAACATCGAGGCCGGATTAGCAGGCGCTCCCGAGCTGACGATTCGCACACAGTACATGTTCGGCGTTCGTGCCAGTACCGGTGGACCACTGGCGTTCGTGCACGGAAGTGTGTTGACGCAGGACGCCATTGCCGCGGCCGCGAAGCAGGCGGTGACGCAGGCGCGTGGCTTCGCGGGGATGGCGTCGGCACGTTCGCTGAATTTGGCTCCGACGCCTGTCGTGACTGGCGAATGGACGACGCCGATCAAAGTCGATCCATTTACCGTTCCCTTGCTCGCGCAGGTCGACCTGATCCACGCGTTGGCCGCGGTCGTGCCGCAGATGTTGGGGGCAGTCAATCCTGGTGCGGCATTCGAATGGTATCGTGACACGCGTGCCTTTGCTTCGACGGAAGGGTCGGCGGTCACGCAGACCAATTTTCGGGCGCGACCGCGCATTACGGCGGCGATCATGGCGACCTTGTTCGACGGTTACGAAGTGCGTCCGAGGCATTTTTCGCCGGCTGCGGCTGGGTACGAGTCGGTACAAGTTCCCGATCTCCCGGACCAGATCAAGGCTGCCGCCGAATTCGCGTCCTACATGTCGTCGTTGCCGTTGAAAGAGTTCGATGTGGGACGCGTTCCCGCGGTGTTCGACGGGTTCTCGGCGGGAAGCATGTTTGCGCAAACAGTCGGTCGTGCACTCGAAGCCGACCGCGCGCTCGGACAAGAAGCGGACGCGGCCGGATTGAGCTATTTGTCGCCGCCGTTGGAAGTATTGGGCAATGTCGTATTGAACCCGTTGCTCAACGTGACCGGTAACCGCGCTGTCCCGAGCCCGCTCGCGGTAAAGTGGGACGACGAGGGCGTCGAGCCGCAGGAATTCACGATGCTGAAAGACGGCCGCGTGGTCGACTTCGCGACGTCGCGCAAAACGGCGGCCGCGTTGGGATCGTGGTACCAGTCGCAAGGAAAACCGGCTCGGTCGTACGGATGCACCAGCGCCGAATATGCGCAGGATCCGTTGCAAGTCCGCTCCCCGCACACCTACATCGCGCCCGGTACCGCCGCTCTTCCGTTGGAGGACATGTACAAGGATATCGCCCACGGCATCCTGGTCACGCGCTGCGACTGGGTCTCGATCGATCCGCAGCTGACGACCGGGATGCTCAACTACGGGAACATGTGCGAGATCAAGCGCGGCAAGATCGTAAGCCGAGTGCGGGACGGTGCCTTCATCTTCAGTACGAAGACGCTGTGGAAGAATCTCGTCGCGATTGGTGATCAGAGCACAGTGCGGAATGTGACGGACGGCTATTGGAAGGGGAACCCGTGGCGATCCGGGTTCCAGAGCACCACGGCGCCCGCCATGCGATTCAGCGCGGTCGACGTCATCTCCACCGCTCGGAACCTATCATGACAACTACAGTGAGCTCCGCCATGCCCCACCCAACTCGTGACGTCGCGTCGTCGCGGCGGTCGGCGCCCAAGTCGCTGTACACCGCGCAGGCGTCCGAGAAGCCGTTGTTCGCG
>Ga0105241_10000068_pt1 | contig 79007 bp, 68 predicted proteins | sample KBSC64metaG_FD_80422 | JGI IMG/M metagenome (GOLD analysis project Ga0105241, IMG submission 80422) | Corn rhizosphere microbial communities from Kellogg Biological Station, Michigan, USA - KBS C6-4 metaG | ecosystem: Host-associated > Plants > Roots > Rhizosphere > Soil | place: Michigan, USA... | reverse complement strand
CGTCAGCCGGCACCAATCGCCGGCGGCGGCTTCGTGACGCTGGCTGTGTTGGTCTACGTCCTGGGACGCGTCGCTGGAGTCGAAACGTTGCCGAGGGCGGCGCTGATGCTCGCACTCGCTGGCTTGACGATATGGTACGCCGGGTGGCGTCAGCTCGTTGCTTGGACGCTTCCTTTTGTACTCCTGCTGCTGACCATTCCGATTCCCGAGTCGCTGACGGCCGCGATCACCCTGCCGCTCCAAGGCCTCGCAGCCAAGCTTGGCGCGAATTTGATCGCGTGGCGGCATGTCCCCGTGATGTTGTCCGGCAACGTGATCCGGCTGCCAGGGCATACGTTGTTCGTCAGTGAAGCATGCAGCGGACTGCGGTCGCTCACCGCGCTGATCAGCATGGCGATTCTGGTCGGCGCACTCTTTCTGCGCAAGCCGCTCTCGCGTATCGCGATGCTGGTCCTGGCGGTGGTCCTCGCTATCGTCGTGAACGGCATTCGTGTCTTCCTCACCGGATTCCTTGTCTACTTCGTCGACCCTGCACTCGGGGAAGGATTCATGCATTTGAGCGAGGGATATCTCTTGTTTCTCGTCTCTTTGAGCATTCTCGCCGCCTTGACCTGGCTCTTCATGAAGATGGAACGGAGGTTCGCATGACATCTATCGCGCAATACGTCCCTGCGGGTGCATTGATGGTGGGCGCCGCCTTTACCATGCTCGTCGGGAAACCTCAGGCGACGCCATTGGTCCGCCCGCTCAAGGAAACGGTGCCAGCGCAGTTCCTCGGACACGCCGCGACCGACGCAGTCATCGGCGATGACGAAGTCCACGCATCCGGCGTGACCGATTACATCAATCGTGGCTACGACATCGGGGGAGTCGCTCCCGTCACCCTGTACATCGGGTATCATGCGACGCAACAAGGAGACAAGCGGATGCATTCGCCCACGTTGTGTCTCCCCGGTTCTGGGTGGACGCCGGTCGCGTCGAACATCGTTCCTGTTTCGGTCGAGGGGAAATCGGTCGGTGTGAATCGGTACGTCCTGCAGAAAAGCAATCAGCGCATCTTGGTTTACTACTGGTTCCAAGGGCGCGGTCGGATTACCACCGGTCAGGCGGCGCTCAAGATGAATGCCATGAAAGACGCCCTTCTGGCCCATCGCGACGAAGAAGCCTTGGTGCGCATCGTCGTTCCGGTCGGTGATCGTACCTGGCAGGATCCCATTGGCACGACGGGACTCGTTCCGGATTCGGTGGCGACGCAGTTGGCGAGCCTCTCGATTCCGGCTATGAACCGGTCACTTCCGCCGGCGCCGTAAAGCGTTTACGCGATGGTATCCTCGTGATAGGATACCATCGCGTAAGCTCGTGCTATCGAACGCCCCACGGATCGCTTTGTTCAGCAGGATCGGCGAGATATAATTTGCCGACGTACATGCGGATGACTTGGCTCGAAGTACGAACGCGATTGTAGTTCTCTCCCGTCAGATTATACGTCCCGCCATATTGCGGGATTTGCGTATACCCGCTGTCGAGGTCTACGTACGCATCCATGGCGAGCGTGACACTTCCCGGTGTCCAGGTACTGCCGCTCAGTGTCCAACGCCGATACCAATAGTGGGCCCGATACCGCGTCGCCGAGTACGGTTCCGACAAGGTAATTTGCTCGATCCAGTCGCCATTCGTAAAATCCGAACTCGCATCTGCATACACATTGCCTGACACGGTCGTCTGGGTACTGACTTTCGTTGCATTGCCAGCGATCGTCACAGAACACCAGGGTAAGTGTACGTAGTCGGTGCTGTTGGTAATCTCCGTGCCGAATCGTGTCGACCATGACGGATTCGTTGCGTTGCCTGTCGAGCCGACGAAATTGACGAACGTTCCGAGCTTATATGCATGTGCCACGGTCGGACTGACACTGGGATCACCGTCCGTTTGGAACGCTGTGATCCCGCCGCTCCCGCCTGGGTCGAACCGAAAGAACCGGCGAAGCCATATGCCTTTCAGTGTCCTTGGCATTGTCGCCCGTAGAATGCAGCAGGCGCCTGATGCGGCAGGAAAATCGAGCCGGAATACCGGGTCGCCGTCAGGGTCGGTCACTGCGCTTGTCAACGTGATGAGATCGGCCTTGTCACCGTCGCTGAACTTGGCCGCGCCGGTCGTATTTGTTCCCTTGCCGACACTGGTTCCACTAAATGTGGAGATCCCGCTCGAAATATCGCTTCGGAACGCGGTGTCCGCCTGTGTCGGCGTCCGAATGCCGTCGAGATAGTCCTTGGCGCTGATGCGAATGGTCCCCAACGGAGTCGGATTCGGATTGGACGGTGCGGACCATGTCGATGAGATGCTGTCAAGGTTATAAATGTCGCCAGATCCATATTCCCAATCACCAAGCCAGACATACTGGGTCGTCGTCCCCGTCGCGCTGATGAAATTCAAGAATTGCAACGACTGGATCGCCAGATTATCTCCGGTCGATACCGAGAAGTCGAAGACGATGGGTGATCCGATACGCTTGGGTGGATGGCCCGAGATGGCGCCGTACATCTTGAACGTGAGTGTCTTTGCCGAGCTATTCCAAATGGCGCGAACGTACATGTCGAAGAACCGCCCATCGTTCAGCACCGATCCCACGGTTGCGATCGCGGCACCGCTCGTTCCTCCGGTTACCGTGGGCGCTGGCGTCAGGCTTCCGGTGATGTTCCATCCGGCGTACCAACTGCCTTGGAAGATCCCGAATCGGATGGACGAGTTGCCACCACTCGAGATGTTCGTGCCGGTCAGATTCAACGTGAGGAAATCCACCTTCTTCCCAGTACCGACGACGTACCCCGTTCCGTCGCTCGCCAGGAACCGCAGCGGGACTTTGGCGCTGAAATCCGAGATGTTGGAGGCGAAGTTCTTCGTTTGCCAGAGCTGTTGCGAGCTGGCACGCGCCGTTTGGTGGCCGCGATACGTCAGCGTCGTATCCAGAGACATTCCGCTTCCGCCGGAGGCGTACTTGCTTCCCCCCGTCGTCGCCCGCAAAGCCGCGTCGTTGGCGTACGACGTGAAATCATCCGACTGCGTGGCGCTCCCGGAGATCGCACTTCCGCTGTACCCGTCGGCCACTTGACTGGCCGTGACGGTCGCAGGCGCGGACTCGACGCCACTTTGTACGGCGACCACCACGACGTTGTCGGCGCGTGTGACTAACGTCGGATCTGGAGTTCCTGTGGCAATCGCCGCATAGTACGGATCCAATCCCGCGGTCGTGGCCTGGGTTGCGCCAGCCACATACGTGATGTCGGTTCCCACTTGCGTGCCGTTATAGTAGACACGATACGCATCCGGCGGATTCGTCGTGTAATCGGACGCCGCGGTGATGGTAAGTGGAAAGGTCGCTTTTTGATTGGTATCGTCCCACCCTTGGGTGCCGACGGTGACCAACGCTGGTGCGACGGGCGCGACGTGCAGGGTGATCGATGTCCATGTCGCGCTGCCAGATGTCGCGGTGACGGTGAAGCTCCCAACCCCAACACCGGAGACCACTCCGCCGGAGGTAATGGTCGCGACGGTCGACGGTGTTGCGGACCACGTCACCGGCGCCGATGGCATTGCGGCGCCAAACTGATCGTTCACGACGGCGCTGAGCGTCACTGTTGCTCCTTTGCTGAGCGTGAACGTGTCTGGCGTCACCACAACTGTTGTCGCAACGGGTTCCGCCGACGTCCCCGGGAGTGCGGTGCCGCGTTGCCAGGTCATTGTCGTTCCTGGTGTCGCAAACCATTCGGAGCCGTCGCTACAGATGACGGCGAGCAAGGGTGACCCGCTCGTCAGAAAGTCGGCCACGGTCGTTGCTGCAACGGGCGTTTCAGGCACCGACGTACCTTGCACCCAGGTCATCGTCAATGCTGGTTCCGCGAACCAAACCGTACTGTCGTCACAAACGTGACACAGGAGTGGATCGCTGGAGGGTGTGAGAAAATTCCCCACCGTAGTGGTTGTTACAGGGACTCGCATGTGTGAAGCCTCGAAGAAGGAAAGGCGTAACATCGCGGTGGCGACAGGCTCCGAAGAAGAGATGCCTGTCGCCACCGCCGTTACTGAGATCGACGCATCACGGTTTCACGGGCGAGGAACAGTTCGAGGGGGTTGCTGCAAACGAGTACACCGCAAATGGTCCAGCCATGGTGTGACCGCAGAGCGCATGAGTCCCGCGAATGGCTTGCCGGAGTGCAGTGGCGGTATACCCGACTTCGGACAAGTGCTTCCACGGCGGCACGTGTCCGCGCACGTCGTACACGGCGACCGCGTCGATGCGATTGCCATGTGCCAACGTGGAATCGATCAGTGCCGCGAGCGCGGGAATCCCTGCCCGTGCCTGATAGTGGTCGGCGATCGTGGTCAGGGCGAGGCGCTGCTGTGATGGCGGCGATGGCACAAAATGGAGAAGGCGCGATGCTTCGTCTTCTCCCGGGAAAATGACCATCGGTGTATGTCCCACGACCTTCTCGAGGGCGTCCACATACGCCCAACGGGGGTATAAGATGAGCTGAGTGAGTAGTACGTACGCATTCCATCCCAGTACGACGACGTTCGCGGCGAGCCATAGCGTCCGGCGCTGAAGGGACGGCGTGTACGATGCGATGAGCGCACCGATGGGTAGCACCAATTGAAAGAAAAATTGGTCGTCCGAGTTATTCCAATAGATTCCAAACACGAGTGTCGAAACGGCGTACGCTGTTACAAGCAACAGTGTGTCCCAGCCGTCGTCCTCGCGTCGGCGGCGCCATAGGGCAGTCGCCGCGATCCCGAGAACGAGTACCGCTGCAGCGAGTGCCATGGCAGCGAGACACCCCATGGTTGTAATGGTGTGGACCCGTGCATCGTCGACACTTCGTGTCACGTCGACCACAGCCAGCGCGGTGCCGTACACCGCTCGCGCCACCGCCGTGACGATTCCTCCCGGTGTCCATTGTATGCCGAAGCTGGTGGCGAGTTGGCCACTATGTCCGCCGCCATATGACGTCAGCCAGCGCATGAGCCGCGTGCCATGTGGTGCAGTGAATCGCCATGCGCTCCACATGACGACAAAGACGATACAGACGGCTTCAGTCCCGAGCACGAACGCGTCGCGGAATCCTCGATTCGTGGCACCTCGGCGTTGCTGGAACAGCAGAACGGCACCGGCAAGTGTCATGATGACGAGCGCGTGCGACACATAAAACAGTGTTGCGAGGGCCGCGGCGCCGGCAATGAGTGCAATGCGACTCAACGAGGGTGCTCGGAAATACTTGAGCAACGCCGCGCCGGCGAGTGCGAGAAATGGCATCTGGACGATCTGTGTCTCATCGGAGACCCAGAGGCCGGCGAACGCCGCACACGTGGCGACCCACGCGGTCGCGAGATTGGCGCGGAGGCGGCTCGAGGTAATCGGTCCCGCAATGCCGGCCCGAAAGATTCCAAGTGTGAGCGATCCCATGAGGATGCTCAACCATTTCAGCTGATCTGGCGGGGTGCGTGGGGCGTGCATCTGGCGAAGTGTCGTTTGCCACCAGGCACCGAGCGGTTCGTACAACAGATGGTTGGGATTCCAAAACCACTGTCCGGACACATACATCCCACTCTGATAGAGTCCATCGCCTGAAATGATGCCGATGGGGATCGTTGCCAGGACTACGAGCGTCACGAGCGTCCATGTCACCGCATCGATTGTATCCGAACGCGTCGGCGCGCGCAGTGCGGAGGAGCGAAAAACGAGGGCCATAAAGCGATGAGGTGAACGCTGTCGAAGCGACAGTGATTGGCATCCAATGAAAGTCGCTGGTTAATGTAGCACGAAAAAAGGCCAGGGTAACGTTGGTTACCCTGGCCTTTCGTGTTCGATGGTACGTCGTTACGGAGTTCGGTTACGGAACCGGGGTCCAGGCGACGATGTCCCAGAAGTATTCTGACTGCGCCTGCATCGGCGAGTTGAACGTCGTCGGCAGCTGGAAGCGCTCGAATGCCGTGGCGGTCAAGGGGGCGTGGGTATTCTCGATGACTTTCACGCCGTTGATCCAGAGGCGAACGATCCCGTCCGTCGCCGTTGCCGACGATGCGGCTTGCAACTCGATCGTCTGGGTGATGACTTGGCCAACGTGTGCCTGCGGGTCAAAGGCGACGCCGCTCAACGTATTAAAGGAGAGGTTGAGTGCGTCCGACGTGATCTTGGGTGTCGCAGGCGCCGGGCCTGCCCAGAGGAATTCGATGCGGCCCGCGCTTCCCATGTTCGGCACGTCACGGAGCATCATAAATTCTTTGCGCGCCGCGTTGCCGCCGGTGTTGTTGTACCCACCGCAATTCGGGTTCGTGACCTGGAAGCTTCCGACGTTGCCGACGCCGCCGCCGGTCGCGGTGCGGCCGAGCAACTGTTTCCACGACACGATGACGTGAGTTTGGTATGGCTTCGGGAGGTAGGTGATCAAGGTCGCCGATTGATCGGCGCAGACGCCATTCCAGTTCTTCCAGTCGACGCGAAGGGCGTGCTTCCCCGCGCCGTCCATATCGGTCGTAAAAGCCCAGGGGCCGCCCATTTCAAACAACGTCTGCGCGCCAATGACGGTCGCGGAGGACAGCTTTGTCACCCCCATCGCGGAACTGAGCAATGTCGCGCTCTGCATGGATTGCCGTGTGTCGAGGAGCAGAATGTCCCCAGTCAGCGGGAGCGGTTCGGAGCTCGATGTCGAGGTCGTCGACGTAGTGCCGGTGGTCGTCGTGGACGTGGTGCCCGTCGACGTGGTGCCCGTCGACGTCGTGCTCGTGGTGCCCGTCATGGGGACCGTCGCGGTGGACGTGCCCGTCTTCGAAAGGGTCGATGTGGCAACCGTGGCGGTGATTTTCACGATGCCGCCTTTCTTCCCTGTGACGACGCCTTCGCTGGAAACCGAGGCAATCGTGGCGTCGCTGGACTTCCAGGTCAGTGTCATGCCGGCCGTCTTGGAGATGGGTTGGCCAGCGGAGTTTGTTACGTTGATGGAGACTTTTTGGGTTGCCCCAACCGCAACCGTAAAGGTGGCTGGGGAAAGCGTGACGTTCGCAATCGTGGTGGATGACTTGCTGACGGACGCGCTGATGCTCGTAGGGACGAGCGCATCAGCATTGCTGGTGATTTGGTCTGCGCCAGAGCAGGCGACTGCAGCTACAAGGAGAGTCGCGAGCATAAATTTCCTATGGTACACAATAAAGCCCTCAAAAACGCCGTTCGGTAACCCGACTGGCATAACGACTGGGCCCATCCCAATCGTCGTAGCCTCGTGGCTTTGCGTCCCCGCCTTTCGGCGGGTTTGCCTTTATCGCGGCCCCCTTGAGGGCCTTCGAATCGGAGAGCGTGGCGTACGCCCATCCGTCCGATATACGATCAAGCGCCAATAGGGTAACACACTTCGGGTGTGTGGCGCTACCCCATCACATGATGTTTTTGTAACTAATCGATTGTTCTATAAAGAGTCCTCCTTTTGCGCGGGGGAGCCCCCGTATGGGGGAGACGGCCCACGTGTTGTGGAGATACCGCAACACTTTTAGACAGTGCCTTTTTGTCCTACAGAACGAAGCAGGCAAGTGCTTGCTTGATTTTCTGGCATTTAGAAAAAAGAATGCGGATATTTCCCAGCGGAAAATCACATTTCTTGCGATTTCACGAGCCAAAAATCGTATTAGGTCAATGTGGCATGACAGCTTCTTGTAAGGCACGGAAACTGCTCTAGTGAGCGGCGTCACACGGTAGAGGCCGGATTCGTAGCTCTTGGCGCTGTAAGCACCTGGGTAAGCCGGTCGGAGGAAGTCTCACTTTTTTTGTTGGGGAGGAGGATTGATGAAGGTTTCACGACTGGTTGCCCTCGCTGCCGCGGTCGGTACCGCCGCCACTGCACAGGCGCAGACCATCCATTTCGTCGGGAGCAACGTCGGCTGCTTCTACACCACGACGGTGTGCTCGCCGGGTTCCTCGACGACCACCCCGGTGTCTGACACCCACGTGCTCAGCTACACCGGTTCGACGTTCGACACCTATACGTCGGACGGCTACGTCGGAATCGGCGGTAACGCCGGCACCCCGAACGTGAACAACCTTGGTTCGTTCACGCTCGCCCCGGGTTCGTACAACTACATCTCGCATCCGGAATACTTCGTGTTGACGACGACCTTCACGGCGCCGACCAACACGAACGTCGTCTTCACGTCGACGGTCGTGGGTTCGGTCAGCAACCGTGGCGGTGGCGTTACCATCGATTTCGATAACACGCCGCAGACGATCACGTACGCTGGTGGTTCGTTCCAGTACGCCGTCAACGACATCTCGCTCAACACGCAGCAATTGACGCGTGATGCGAACGGCTACATCATCAACGCGACGTCGACGGTTCCGGAGCCCAGCTCCATGGCACTTCTCGGCACAGGGCTCGTTGGCCTCGTCCCGATGTTCCGCCGCAAGAAGTAAGTCGTAGCACTACTTAGGGTGATGGCCGAACCCTCGGTCGTCACCCGCAGGGCTTTACCGCCGCTGGGGTGGTCGGGGAGACGGTAACAATCCACTCCGGTCAGTGACAACGGGGGGCATCAAGCAAATGCTTGGTGCCCCCCGTCTGCGTTTGTCTTACTAATTGGATGCCGCGGAGCGACTCAGGCGTGGCGCTGCTTGTATGCGTGCGTGGCGTCCTCGACGGTCCGGACAAAGAGCGCGGAGTCCGCTTCCCAATTGTACTTCTCGCGGATCGCACGCTGACCCGCTTGGCCGATCTGCTTACGCAACTCGGCGTCCTTGAGCTTGACCACGGCGTTCGCGATGTCGGTGCTGTCCTTGGACTTGAAGATGACACCAGCACCTGTCTCTCCAAGAATCCGTGCACAGGGAGCCGCGTCGGAGCTCAAGACGGGAAGGCCGGCCGCCATATAGTCGAACATCTTGTTGGGAATCGTCGTGTTCCACAGCTCGCACCGCTGATGCGGCATGAGCCCGATATCCGCGGATGCGACAATGGCGAGCGCATCCTTATGGTTGGGGATGTAGCCGAGGAATTCGACGCTGTCGGGACCGAGCCCGAGCGATCTCGCGTGATTTTGGACGAGCTCATTGTCACGCCCCTTCCCGATCAGCCGCAGCCGCACATCATGCCCGTCAGCACGGAGCTTGGCGATCGCCTCGATCGACTCGAGCATGCCGCGAACGACTTCGATGTTGCCGAGGTAGACGATATCGATGTGATCTTTGGGAGTCCATGAGGGCGCGGGGGACTCGCTGATCCGCGTCGTGAACGGTGTGTTGGAGACGAGCGTGACTTCCGACTCGGGGACGCCCATCTCGAACAGTCTCCACGCCGATTCTTCGACGACGACGATCGTGTGCTCGACATTCTTGACCGAATACTCTTCGACGCGAACGACTGCCTTGGGATTGCGGACGAACCAATCGAGCCATGTGGCGCGATTGGTCTCCCACAGTGCGCGCATCAACGCCGGATAATTCTCCGCCATGTCGAAGACGACGGGAACACCCAGCCGCCGCCCCACATGAATGGCGGTCGGGCACAATGGGAGGTCGCGCACGATGATGACGTCGGCGGAGGTCTCCTTGACGGTGTTGGAGAGAAGATTGATCCAGCGCGGATTGAAGAAGGCGGGGAAGCCGAGTGCGTTATCGAGCTTGCGACCGGCCCAGCGGAATGGTGCAATGCGATGCACCGTCCCTTCCGGAAGCTGCTCGACCGGCGCGCTCCATTTTTTATTCCGCGCGATGATGTGCACGTCGTGCCCAGCGGCGGTGAGTGCGAGACACGATTTTTCGGTGCGGACGTCCCAGGGATAGTCGGCGTCCCACACGTACACGATGCGGAGTGGTGTCATAAGGTGCGTAACCAGGCGCCCAGCCGCGCGAGGTCGGCTGATGTCACCAGATGATGAGTCGGAAGGGTGAAGAGTGATCGGGCCAGCTCTCGGGCGCCCGTCAGCGGGCCATTCACCGGGCATAAAGATAGAGCGAGCTCCGGCTGCTCGGCCAGAGGACGGGGGTAGCCACGCACGATCCCCAACCGTGGGGCAGCGGGCACGCCATCGGGGAGGCGTACCGGGAATCGGAGATAGCCTGGAACGCCGCCAGCGATGCTTTGCATCGGACGGGCACGGCTCGATCGAACGAGATCGTTCAACACCGCGGCGTTCTTCTGTCGCCTACCTATAGTAGCATCGGCGTCGCGGAGCGTCACGCTTAGCAGCGTCTGGGCCGCTCGAGTCAGTGGTGCCGGATCGTGCGCGTCGTGGTAGACTGTTTCGCCGAGGTGGAGGGCCGGGATCCCAGCGGGGACGGCGTAGATCGAGGGGCGGCCCAAGAGCCAACTCGCCGTCGCACCGACGACGGTTCCCGTTCCGCGCGACGCGGATGGAAGCGCGGTCGATAAGGTATCGACCGCGCTGCGCCAGCGTGGATCGACTGCGAGGAGAGCGCCACCATTCCCAGCAGTCATCCCCTTGCCGCGACCGAAGCTGAGTACGGTGAGATCCCCGAACCGTCCGGTCAGCGTGCCATGGATGGTGGCACCAGCATGTTGTGCCGCGTCTTCGATGATGACGGTCCCGAATTCGGCTGCCGCTTCGCGCACGGCTGGGATGTCGGCCGGAAAGCCGTACAGATGTGCAACCACAATGGCTTCAATGCCTTCACGGAGCACGGTGCGGACCGAATCGAGATCCGGACTGAGCGTATTTGGATCGACGTCGTAGAGGCGAACTGCGACGTTGGCGTGGCGCGCCGCGGCAATGAGATCCACGCACGCATAGGCAGGGTACGCAACGGTCCCTCCCTTCGGGAGTGCGAGGCGGAGTGCCGCGACGAGCGCGGAGGTTCCACTATCGGTCAGCGCGACCGCGGATGCTCCATAGCGTTGTGCGATGACATCCGTGTTTCGTGCAGCGGTTGCGCGTGCACCAGACCACGAGAGCAGCGACGTCGCCGCGCGCACGAGTCCGCTGAGCGGGATCGGTGAGGCGACCGGGAGTTGTTGCCGGTGCAACATGAATCAGGCTCGCGGATCAGCGCGAGCGACGGCTGCACACGTTGGCGATCATGGAATGAATCGCACCACGTGTGGGCCGAGCGCGTTGGCGATGGGGAGCGGCAACTTCTGCCAGATGCGCGGTCCCCATCCATACGCGCCCTGTGCTTCCGCGGGAGTACTCGCGCCGGTCGCACGCTGCTCGTACCACCAGAGCTGCTCGTCGCGCGCGCCCCATTGTCGCTTGAACTTGTGCGTTCCGCCGTTCGGCGTGCAGCGGCCGAAGTTGAACAGGGTGACACCGGCGTTCGCGGCGCGCTGCATGAACTCCCAATACAAGATCATGTTGGGCGAGATCTTGTTGTGCGCGCGGAGTGACGACGCCCATGTGATCTCGAATTCGTTGTCCCAACGGAACCCACAGCCGCACGCCACCGGGACGTCGTTCAGATACGCACAGCCGAAAGTGGCGTCGTCCGGAAACTGCCGGGCAATCGACTCGAACAATTTGCGAGATTGCGTCGGCGTTCCGAGATCTCGCATGTGATGCGAGAAGACCTCGAAGAATGGCGCGACTTGATCAGGACCAAAGCGAACGACGACCCCTTCTTTTTGTGGGCGGCGAACTTGGCTTCGCACTTTTGCGTCGAATCCCTTCCACAACGCGTCTGCGCCGCCCGCCGGAATGTCGAGCACGACGGTGATTTTGCGGTGTGACACTGGAAGGTCGAGCGGCAACTCGGTACGGCTCCGCAGCTCCAGCATTTTGACGCGATCGCGCGAGGCTTGTTCTACCGCGTACGTGGTGAGCGCGCGCATGGCCTCCGGCGTTCCCAATGGACCGCCGTAGTTGAGGAATGGCATCGAGACCAGATAGTGGCCGAACAGCGCGCTCTTGACGCGAACAAGGGGAAGGACGCCAGCGATCGTGCCGTCGTTCTGCGTGGCCGCGAGATAGAGTGCACTGTGCCCGAGCGCGTCACGCATGACGTCACGCCAACCATGTAGATGGAAATGCGTCCACCCAAGTTGTGCGCGGACGAACGCGTCCCACTGTGACGCGGGGCCATTATACGGGCCAACCTGCATTGGTGTTACGCGGTGCGTGTCAGTGATGTACCGTGACCGCCCGAGACGAGGGCGGTGTACGACGGGTCGCCGATATGGGATCAGCGCTGAACCACCGTCCTTCGCCGGCGAGCCGCTTGGCGATCGACGTGAAGGTGAATTCAGACAGCAGCTTCTCGAGGCGTGGCAACGTACGGTGCAGATTCCGGTAGTGCCGGGTCCGCGTTATCCAGGGGACTTCGAGCCGAGGCTGATCGGGGTCAATTTCCCAGGGATGGATGTAGAACACCCCAGGCATGTGCTGCTCGCTGTGTTCCTTGAACGCGTGGCGGGTAATGGCATAGGGAAAATGCCGGAAATAGCCGCCACCCGCCGCGGGAACGCGTTTCTCCCCAAAAAAGCGAGTCGTCGCGAGTGGGAACTCCATCAAGTCACCGCCGTCGCGATGAATGAGATGCGGAATGGGCGGCGTCTTGGGGTAGCCGTAATTCATCCGCTTGATGGGGAAGAGGCTCGAGTCATACCGATACCCTGTTTCGAGCAGGACGTCGAATGCCCATTCCAGTCCAGGGGTGATCGAGAAGCTCGGTGCGCGATACCCCAGCACGCGATGACCGCTCGTTTGCTCGAGGATGGCGCGTGATGAGTAGACGTCTTCGCGAAATTGGGCGCGCGACAGGGCGGTGACTTTGCGGTGCCACCACCCATGCGACGCGATTTCGTGGCCTGAATCGACGATCCGCCGAATCAGGCCAGGGTATTTGTCCGCGACCCACCCCAAGGTGAAGAACGTCCCCGTCGCCTTGTACCGATCCAACAGCTCGAGAATGATCTCGGTGTTGCGCTCGACGCGGCTCGGAAAGCGGTCCCACTCCGAGCGATCGACGACTTCTTCGAAGGCGTAAACCTGGAAGTAGTCCTCAACGTCGACAGTGAAGACGTGGCTCGTGGACACGAGAGGCGACTAGGAAACGGCGGCGGCGGAGCGAGACGCGCTCGGCGCCTTGGCCTGTTCGGCGAACCAGTGATACGTCTCGGCCAACCCATCCCGGATCGACATCTCGGCTTTCCAGCCGAGGAGCTGCGCGGCCTTGGCGGGGTCGAGGCAGGAGCGCCGGACTTCACCGAGTCGTTCGGGGGCGTGCCGGACCGGGGTATCGGCGCCCGCAATTTCCTTGAGCGTCGTCGCCAACGTGACCACGTCGGTTTCGGCCGCCGTGCCAATGTTGAAAGCGCGGACATCGACCGAGCCGGCGGCAGGCAAGGCGCCTGTTGCCGCAAGGACGTTCGCGCGGGCGACGTCGCCCGCATAGACGTAGTCGCGTGTTTGCTTCCCATCGCCGAATACGGTGAGGGGCGTATCACTCAGGATGCGTTCGCAGAAGATCGCCACGACACCGGCTTCGCCGTGGGAATCCTGCCGGGGACCGTAGACGTTTCCATAGCGGAGGGCGACGGTCTGGAGCCCGTGGATGCGGGCGTAGTATCCCAAATAGTATTCGACGCTCAGCTTGGCGTTGCCATAAGGCGACTGCGGATCTTTCGCCGCGGTTTCGGCCGTCGGGAGCGTGACGAGGTCGCCATAGAGGGCGCCTCCCGTCGACGAGAAGACGAACCGGGTCGTCTTCTTGCCGCTCGCACGAACCGCTTCCATCAGGCGAACCGTCGCGCCGATGTTGACGTCGACATCGAAGGCTGGATCGGCGACGCTCTTCCGAACGTCGATCTGGGCGGCAAGATGGCAAATGACGTCGAAGCCGCCATCGCGGACCAAACGAGCACTCTCGTCTGACCGGATGTCATCTTCGATGAGGGTCACCCCATCGGGGAGGTTGGTTCGCTTGCCCGAAGACAAGTCGTCGAGGGCGGTGACAGTCGCCCCACGCTCAAGGAACGCGCGCACTACGTGAGAGCCGATGAATCCGGCTCCGCCGGTCACTAAGACGTTCTGCATGTTTACGGTGTGAAGGTACCCCAAGTTACCCCTACGAAGGCAGGCACTCAAGACGCAACTCTGTGACCAGCGCGAATTGCGCGGTCACGATCCTGTGACTTTTCGGCTGACTTGTGTAGCAGTCGGCTGAACCGGCCGAGAAGTGCCGCTGTGAGCCGCTCGGACGACATCTTGTGGATCATAAACGTGTGATTAGCCCATTTTGAAATATCGGCCACCGAGGGACATCTGCGGAACTCGTGTAAGCGGTATCAATCGAACGTTCGATACAGATAAATGACATGGGCTGGAATAAGCCGACGGTGGGTGCCTGGCTGACGTAAACCCCCTGCGAAAGAGGGGCTCACTCTTGGCTGGCCTCGACGATTCAATGCCGGATGAGGCCCTTGGCATATCCGAGTCACCCCTGTAAAAAACAGCAAAATGACCTGTTCCAGTTCTGTCTGCTGGGAGGAGGTGTCACGCTTTCGGGGTGTTGAGGAAAGAAATAAAGCGCGTTTGTTTATAACGATGGTGAATACCGATACGCTCGCGTTACGCACCGCCGAATTGGAGATGATTACGGCGATCGTACCGCAGATGATGTGGTCGGCGACGCCTGATGGGTACCACGACTACTTCAACGAGCGATGGTATCAATACACCGGGATGACTCGGCGCACGAACGACGGATGGTCGTGGCCCGATGTGTTGCATCCGGATGATGTTGCGCGCACGATCGCGGTCTGGGAGGAGTCGTTGCGGACCGGTGCGCCCTATGAAATGGAAGCGCGATACCGGGGCGCCGATGGTTCGTATCGGTGGTTTCTCGGTCGTGCGACCGCGTTGCGTGATCCGAACGGCGTGGTGGTGCGGTGGTTTGGCAGTTGCACCGACATCGATCAGCACAAGCGGAGTGAGGATGCCACTCGGTTCTTGAGCGAAGTGAGCGAGACGCTCACGCGCATGGTGCTGCTCTCCGATTCGGCGCTCACCGCGGTTGCGGAGTTGGCGGTGCCGAGGTTCGCCGATTGGTGTGTCATCGATCTGCTCCACGGAACGGCCATTCGGCGTGTCGCGATCGTGCACTCGGATCCCAAGAAAGTGGAGTTGGCGTGGCGCGTGTCCAGGCGGTTTCCCAAGCGCATCGATGCGAGTGCCGGGATCCCCGCGGTGATGCGGGACGGGGCATCGCGACTGTTCCAATCGGTGACGCCTGACACGCTGGCGCACTTGATCGAAGAGCCGGAACAATTGGAGATGGTTCGCGAGCTGGGATTCTGCTCGTGGCTCACGGTACCGTTGCGCATCGACCGTCAAACGGTCGGCACGATTACGATGTTGTCGGCGGAGTCGGGGCGCCGGTTCGATGCATCGGACGTTGCGGTGGCGGAAGAGTTGGCGCGCCGGACGGCGTCGGCGTTGGAAAATGCGCGGCTTTACGATGAGGCGGTGCAGGCGCGCGCCAAGTTATCAGCGCAAGCCGCCGCGCTCGCTGAAGCGAACGAGACGTTGCGAGTCAAGGAAACCCGGTTGTCATTGGCCCTGGAAGCGGGCGAATTTGGGTGGTGGGAGTGGGACGTCGAGACCGATGTGGTGATTTGGTCGCCGCACGTCGAGCGCATCCATGGATTCGCGCCGGGAACGTTCGACGGACGGATGCAGACATTTGCGGACGTCCTCCACCCGGACGACCGGGATCGGGTGCTCGCCGAGGTCGCTCGTGTGGTGTCGGATGGCTCGCCGACGTACATGATCAAGTGCCGCATCATCCAGCCGACCGGGGCGGTGCGATGGATCGAGTCGCGGGCCGTCGTCATTCGCCACGGTGATGGGCGTGTCGCGCGGTTGCTCGGGATCGTGGCTGACATCACGGCGCGCGAAACCGCGGAGGTCGAGCGACAAGAGTTGTTGCGGAAAGCCGAGGAAGCACGTTCCGACGCCGAAACCGCCAACAAGGAGAAGAGCGAGTTCCTGGCGGTGATGTCGCACGAGCTGCGCACGCCGCTGAATGCGATCTCCGGATATTCGGACTTGCTACTCATGGGCATCCGTGGACCGATGCGCCCCGAGCAGGAAGAAGATCTGCGCCGTGTCCGTCGGAGCAGCCAGCATTTGTTGTCGCTCATCAACGACATTCTCAATTACGCACGGATCGAGGCGGGGCGCGTCGAGCTGCATGTCGATGAGTTTTCGTTGACCGAGACGTTAGAGGATTTGGATGCGCTCGTTGCGCCGCAAGTGGCGGCGAAGAATTTGACGTATGAGTCGAGCGTCGACGTCAGTGAGTACCGGGTGCGCGCCGATCGTGAAAAGTTTCAACAGATTCTCGTCAACTTGTTGACGAACGCCATCAAGTTCACCGAACCCGGCGGGACGGTGCGGGTGACGTGTCAGCGGAAAGACACGATGGTCGAGGTCGTCGTTGCCGATACGGGGCGCGGTATTCCTGAAGAAAAGCTGGCGACGATTTTCGATCCGTTCGTGCAAGTGGACCGGCATCTGACACGTGAGGCCCAACAAGGGGTTGGCCTTGGCCTCGCCATCAGTCGCGATTTGGCCAGGATGATGCGCGGCGATCTTACCGTGACGAGCACGGTCGATGTCGGGTCTCGCTTCGTATTAACAGCGCCGCTCGCCGTCTGAGCGCTTCGCGAACCGGGCTTTGCGAGCCGCGTTTTCGCAAATATTGCGTTCAGCGTATCCGCTCAACGCATCTGCTCAGTGCATCAAATCACGTCGGCCGGCGCGAGTTGGCAATCATGCGGTCCGGTCCCGCGTTCGATTTGCACGGTGGCGTGTGCGATTCCGTAGCGCTCGCGGAGCGTCCCGCAGACTTGATGTAAGAACGCATCCTCATCGCCGGCCTTCGGCTTGATGAGATGAGCGGTCAACGCGGTATCCGTGGTGCTCATTCCCCAAATGTGCAAATCGTGAACGTCGGTCACGCCATCGAGCGATCGCAGATATTCGTCGACCGTGGCTGGATCGATTCCGGTGGGAACCGCGTGGAGTGCGAGGCCCAGCGATTCTCGCAAGAGGCCCCACGTACTCACTGTGATCAAGAGGACAATGATCAAGCTCACGATCGGGTCGATCCAGACCCAGCCTGTGGCGGCGATGGTGATCCCGGTGATCATGACGCCGGCCGACACGGCGGCGTCGGCGGCCATGTGCAAAAAGGCGCCCCGGACGTTCAGGTCGTGCTGTCCCCGCAAAAAGAGAAGCGCGGTCGCCGTATTGATGAGGATGCCGATGCCGGCAACCCAGGCGACGATGTCGCCCTGAATGGGTTCCGGATGGCCGATCCGGGCGATGGCGGCCCAGGCAACCGCTCCAATACTGATCAGGAGAAAGATGGCGTTGGCCAACGCGGCGAGAATCGAAGAACTCCGGAGGCCGTAGGTATGACGAGGGGTCGGCCGACGTTGGGCGAGCACCGCCGCCGTCCACGCGAGCACGAGCCCGAGGACGTCACCGAGGTTATGTCCGGCATCCGCCACCAGTGCCACAGAATGTGCCCGAAACCCGAACACCGCCTCCGTCACGACGAACGCGACGTTGAGGCCGATGCCGATCAGAAACGCGGAACGAGAATCTGACGGAGGCGCGGCGTGCGAATGCGCGTGACCATGGGTGTGTCCGTTCCCATGGGTGTGCCCGGCGTGGCCGTGGTGATGGTGGGCGTGCGAGTGCATGTCTGTAGAATAGTGGCCGAGGGAGCGAAAGCCGTCTAGAGCCTCAGGGGTGAAGGTTCGACAAAGATGGGGGTGGGACAGGGAGAGACGATTACTATTAGACGGGGATCAATGGATGAAGGGGGGGCGCTCTGTTCATGAAAAGAAGGGTTCGCATGGCCGTGGCCGCGTCACTCGTGTCCACGATCGTGGTGTCGTGTCTCCTCGCGTGTTCGCCGCGCAGCGCTCCATCACCGTTCGAGGGGGCCATCCTGCCGCACGCGTACGACAAACCGGACCTTTGGCTCACGGACGCAAACGGGCGGCGGTTCAACTTCCGCACCGAGACGGACGGAAAGGTAGCGCTCGTCGAGTTCGGGTATACCCACTGCCCGGACGTTTGCCCGGTGACGGTGTCGAACATCGCGACGGCACTCGCCAAACAGCCGTATGACGTCGCGAATCAGGTGCGTGTCTACTTCATCACACAGGATCCCGCGCGCGATTCGGCGGCCGTATTACGCCGTTGGCTCGGCAACTTCGATCCCAAGTTCGTCGGTGTCGTCGGCCCGCAGACGGCGGTCGATTCGCTGGCTCGGGCTTTCGATGTCCCTCCCGCCGCGGCGGCAAAGACATCGGCCACTGATACGAATTACGCCGTAGGGCACGCCTCGCAAGTGATCGTGTTCACACGGGACAATAAGGCCCATCTGGCGTATCCATTCGGCGTTCGACAAGAGGCGTGGACGCGCGACATTCCCAAGCTGGTCGCGCTGCAGTCGTGGGATTACGGCGCACGGCAGTAACAATACTTCGGCTCATTCACTCGTTTCCATAATCAGGCTCGCACGTATGCAGTGGTGGTGTTCGGCATCAGGACAGAGTTGGACATGGGCGTGGCGCGCGTATCCCGGCGTCTGGTTATTGATCGGGCTCCTCGCGTACGGGTACTGGCGCGCCACGCGCACACAGGCGCACGATGGACGGTGGATCGGCGGATGGATCGGCGTCGTCTTGACATGGATTGCGTTGGATTGGCCGTTGGGACCGCTCGGCGCCGGATATACGGCGAGTGCGCATGCCGTGCAATTCGTGTTGATCGCGCTGACGGCACCTCCATTGATTTTACGAGGGCTCGCCCCGAGCGCCGAGGCGACGTTTCCCGAAGGGAGTGGACGATATCGCGTGCTGCGAGTGATCACGCAACCACTCCTCGCCGCGATGTTCTTCAACGTCGTGACGATTGCGACACACGTTCCGACGGTCGTCGACATCTTGATGCCGAATCAGGTTGGTGCGTTCGCGATCGATTTCTTCTGGCTCCTTTCGGGACTCGCCTTTTGGTGGCCCGTCGTCATCGACGTTCCTCGGCGGCCGCATTTCCCGACCATGGTGAAAGTGTTGTACATCTTCCTCGGGACCCTCGTCCATACCGGCGTGGCGATCGTCATGCTGATGGCGGAGTTTCCGATGTACGGCATTTATGAATTGGCGCCGCCGACGGGGTGGTTCTCACCCATCGATGACCTGGAGGTTGCGGGGGGGGTCATGGAGTTGGGAGGGGTTGCCGTGGTCTTTGGGATCATGAGCGTGATGTTCTTTCGCTGGGTCGGGCGGCAGGAGGAATAGCGGGCGGACGTCGTCTGGCACCCTGCGGTCGCGCCAGACGATATCTTTGATCCATGGGATCTATGGCGCTACGGCACGCGACGGCGACGCGTTATGTCCAACCGCTCCGCGAGGGGGGATCGCTCCCCGCGGTCGTCGATACGGACGACGGGATGTACGTCGTCAAATTCCGCGGGGCGGGACAGGGGGCAAAAGCGCTGGTCGCCGAATTGATCGTGGGATTACTCGGGGCGACGGCAGGGTTACCGGTTCCGGACGTGGCGCTCGTCGATTTGCCGGAACCGTTCGGGCGGAGCGAGCCCGATCCTGAGATTCAGGACATTTTACGAAAGAGTCGCGGCGCGAACGTCGGATTGCGGTATCTCGACGGCGCGTTCAATTTCGATCTTGCGGCGGCCGGCGAGTATGTGTCGCCCGAGCTTGCGGCACGCATCGTCTGGTTCGACGCGTGGATGACCAATCCGGATCGGACCGCTCGCAATCCGAATTTGCTGATTTGGCGGCGGACTCCCTGGCTGATCGATCACGGTGCGGCGTTGTACGCGCATCACGATTGGGCCGGTGTCGATGCCGCGCGGACAGTATCGCCCTTCACCCGCATCGAGGATCACGTTCTCTTGTCGCGTAGCGGCTCGATCGAAGAGGCCGATTCGACAATGCGCGCGCACTTCAACAATGATGTGATTCACGACGTCATGGCGCAGGTTCCGGATAGTCTACTGTCTGATCCCGCGTATCGGCTCGATTTCGTGACGGTCGAAGACGCACGGGCGAGATACGCTGCATATTTGCGTGATCGGCTGGCGGGCGGGGCGCCGTTCGTCGGTGAGGCGATCCGCGCGCAGAACAGGCTCCAGCGAGAAGTTCCGCTGCACTTATCCGCTCGGCGATGACATCGGCGTCAGAACGCTCGACGACGGATCATTCCACTGCCGAGGTGATCACCTATCACTTCGCGGTGTTGCGAATCGTGCCACACGTGTATGTGGGAGCGTATGTGCCGGTCGGTGTGCTCGTGCACGCGCGCACCGCCGAATTTTTGGGGATGCGCGTGCTGACCGATCCGGCGTCAATCGCGGCGCGATGTCGCGACGTCGATGCCGAGCTCGTGTCGCGGTACCTCGTGTCGTGTGAGGCCATTTGCCGTGGCGAGACGGGGGCTGGACCGGTCGCTCTCGTTCCGCCGTCGGAACGATTTCACTGGTTGACTGCGCCGCGGTCCGACGTCATTCAAAGTGGGCCGGTGCATGAAGGGTTGACGCGAGATCCCGCCTCGACGCTCGATAGCTTGTTTGCCAGCTACGTTTCGCTGTCGCGAAATCACTGAGACATCTCTCAATCTGTCACGGAGATGACAAAAGGCCCGCCGGCATTGCGCCGGCGGGCCTTTTGTTCGTATCCGATGTTAGCCGCGATGTGCGGCGACGAAACTAACGCGACGAGACAGAACCTGCCGGTGCATCCTGCGGGGCCGGTGTTGGTGCTGCGTCCGCCGAGTTGGGCGTCGTCGACGGTGCCGCGCCGTCGGTACTGGCCGTCATCGGGCCGCTTTCGATCACGAAGACCACACGCCGGTTCAACTCGGCGTTCGGCTTGTCGCCCGACGCGTGCGGATCGATCAACCGCGTCTTGCCGTAGCCAACGGCGCGTACGGTATTGGCGGCGAGTCCTTGTCCTTCGAGGTAGCTCTCGACCGACTTGGCGCGACGGAGTGACAACCGCTGATTGTACCGGGCGGAGCCGGCTGGATCGGCGAACCCTTCGACCGTGATCATCGACGACGTGTAGTACTTCTTCGCGACGTCGGCAAAACGGTTCAGCGCGTCCTTATCGGTATCCCGGACGTTCGCGTCGTTGAACGCAAAGTGCACGGGGACCGCGAACCGGAGACCGTTCTCCAGTGCCGTGATCTTGACACCGTATTCGGTTTTCAGGCTATCGAGTGCACCACGGAGCGCGGCGACGTCGGTCTTGACGCCGTTCAGGTCGTTCCGCAGAGCACTATCGCCAGCCGCGCGCGCGGAGCGCTCGGTCGCGAGATCGGTTTCGGTTTGAGTCCGGAGCGCGCCGACCTGCTCACGTACGAAGCCTTTTGTGGCGCAGGCGCCGAGCGAGGCAGATAGCACAAGAGCGAGTGAAGGGGCGATGTAATTACGCATGCAAGGTCCCTAGGAAGAAGGTGAAACGTGATGTTGCGCAGCAGAGCAAAAATGTTGCCTCCGCGGCATCCATTTCCCATTCGAACGATGTGACGAACTGCTAAGTGTTTGTATGACAATTGTTTAGCGGTCTGCAATAAAATGCATGCGCGTGTCGAAGAATGACTCGATGAAGAACGTGTGAACCACGGTAGAGTGTCGCCGGCAACACTCTCACCTTTTCGGAGGCATCGTGGTTTGGCAGAACATTCTTACTTCTCGTCTCACAATGACGAGCCGTTTCGTCATGTTGGTGACAGCTTCGGTCGCGTGTCGTGATGCCACGTCGCCGCGTCCGGTGATTCCGCTTCAACAACGGAACGTGGCAGCTGTGGAGCACGATCGCGACACTCCTGACACCGGCGCTGTGCGTCTCACGCATGTGTGCGACAATACCTTTCGCGTTCGGTACTTCGGACGTGACACCATGACGATCACGTGGATCGTCGAAGGGACACAGGAAACCGGACGTCTCCTCTTACATCCGGCGGTACGTACGTCGCGCGATACGGCAGTGCATCGCGATAGCGTCCGGCATCACGGATCGCATCGTCGTGGGCGCAATACGAGCGATTCCGCCGGAAGTCGCCGTCGTGATGCGTATCGTCGTGATGCGGATCGTCGTGATCCGTGGCGTGTGCGGCGCGTCACTCCGTGGGACACGACATTTACTACGGTTCACCAAGGAGCGGTACAGCTGTTGTACAATGGCACCGTCCTTCAACGACGCACCAATGCGCGGCGGAGCTGTACTACCGAGATCAAACTCGTCGTCATCACGGAACGTGGGGTGATGGAGCAACATCGACTGCACGATTCGACGTTTCGTGTCGGGACGGTCGTGCCCTATGATTTTCGTGCGGGACCTGGTTTCGAGAATGTCCTGGTGACACTCGATGGCGCTCCAGTCCCCGCGGCGGGAACGGTGACGATGGACAGTACTCATGTTTTCATTGCAAGCGCGGATACCATCGTCACACTGAACGCAACGGAGCAGCAGATCTCGACGGCAATTCGTGCCGTGCTCACGGCGTCCGATCCGGCAGTCGCATATCAGGCGTTGCTCGCGCAACTACGGGCGCTCGGCGACCGGCAAGATCTCGATACCATCGTGACACGGGCGGAATATGCGGCGTACGATCCCATCGATGACTCCGCGGCAATCCGCCGCGTCGATGACGTGCTCGCGGGACAGCTATTTCCGTTGACGGAGAATTCACCGACGGTGACGGCGAGCGCCCAACGAATGATGCCGCGGCGTGGGAAAGCCGCACCGCCGCATCCGGCGCATACATTGCATCCTTCGCTGTCGCTCGATGCCGCCACTGGGACGTCTCGCGACACGCTGGAGCCGACGACCGTCATGTACGTCAACGGGGTCATGACGACGCCCGCCAAGAGTGCCGCAACCGCGGTCCGGTTGGAACGGCTCCTCGAGCAGATTCCCCGATTCAAGCATCGCGAATTTGCGTATTCGCATTTCTACAATCGCAACTACACGACGCAAATCGGCGCAACCCCGTCACAACGTCTCGCCTCGTGCTTTGCCTCCTTGCGCACTCGCATGCCCTTCCTTGGCTCCCGAAGTTGGGCGCTGTACATGCAGCGATGCCTGGGAGAGAATGCCACGCATCTGATTGGCGACATCGATCTCGTGGAAGCGGCGACGCAGTATGTGCAACTGCTCCTGAACATGACGCCAACGGTTGCCGACGTGCAGTCGCTCGCCGATGTGGTGCAGCAGCTTCGGCAACATGGACGGCACACGCTTCTGGTGCCGCATTCGCAAGGAACGCTCATTACCCAACAGGCGCTGACGGTCCTTCGCTCGACGTTCCGATTCGACGAATCTCGCGATTCCGTCGGAATTGCCGTCGCGCCGCTGGCCGCTCCGCTCAGCACCGCATGGACATTGCCGTCGTCGAGGATCAAACCGATCACGATTTACGGCGACATCGTCCCGGACTTGGGTGGCAATAATTGGCCCCGTATCGCGACGCCAACTGGTCTTGCCCTCGCCGCCGAGGTGGCGACGCTGCAACAGCGTGCGCCGGGGATGGTGGTCGTGGAGAGCTACATTGCGCTCCGAAAAGCGTACGTTGGTATTCAGCTCCACGACGTGAACGCGAGTTACCTCGGGGCGCCCGTCGCGCCGGTCGTACGCGACAGTGTCGCCTCGTTGTATCGTGAAGTCGCTGTCGGTGATTTGGCGATTGCCATTGCGCAAGATCAACTAACTATTGGCCAAGGGCGATCGCTCGGACTGTATCTCAATGTGTACAATCAGAACGACATGAGTCACCTGTCCGCGCCACTGAAGGGACGCGACATCGCCTGGCGGAGCAGCGATCCGTCGGTCGTGTCGATCGACGCCGGCGGGCGTGTGACCGCAAAGAGCGCAGGAACCGCGACGATCTGGGGACGAACGTGGGGAGATAGCAGCGCCGTCGTCTACACCGTTGCCGGGGTGCCGACCGTGATGAGTGGAACGTATTCCGGCACGTGGGAAACGCTCGACTACAGCCAACCGTACGTCAAAGCGAATGCGTCGATGACGCTCAGCGTGTCAGCGAGCGGCGTCACTGGCTCGGTGACCTGGTGGAGCGGTGGCCAGCCTTTCAGCGCGCCGATCGTCTCCTCGACGATCGATGCGGTCGGACTCTCCGCGACGCTGACGTTACAAGCTCCCGATCCGGAAGCAGTCTTCCTCGGAAAGCGGTGTATCGGACCGAGTAGTACGCCGGCAACGAATCCGCTCGACAACGTTGGTGGTGGAGCGACGGACTGCTATCAAGTCATCAGCGTACATCTGTCCGGAACGCAGCTGCAAGGATCGTCGTATGGCGTCGGGCCGGTGCTGAGCCGGCTGTGGTACTTGCAGAAAACGTCGTAGCGAGCATCACGGCTACTCGCTCTCTGCTAGTCGTCGTCTCGCGGGAGAAAGTAATCGAACGGCTTGTGATAGAGCTTGGCGAATGCCTGCAGGTCGAGCGGGTCGATCCGGCGCTCGCCAAGCTCACACTTCGACACGAACGAATGGGGACGCCGGAGCGCGGCCGCTACCTGGATTTGCGTCAGTCCGGCGTCCTTGCGGGCCGTCCGAAGCTGCCGCAACAGGTACCGATATCCCGAGGTGTGAATCGACCCTCGTCGCCGACGCTCTGCCTCCATGGGGGAGGAGAATGCACCGCACCGTTAGACTCCCCATCCTGGGGATTTTTTGACGAGCGATGGCCAGTTGGAAAGGAGCGTGGCACTGTCTTTGAGTTGTTAGGAGTCCCCGCGATGGACGCGGAGACCCAGGTCAGGAGATCCTTATGAAATTCACCCCGTCGGTGATTCTGCTCGCAAGCTCAGCGATTGCCACCCCCATCTTCGCACAGCAGAGTCAGGATACCATCGTCACAACGACAGTAACGACGACCACGACGAAGGCTGCAACGCCGGAAGAGCGAGCTGCGGCCGCTGTAAATTCTCGAACGCATGTTCCACTCATTATTCCGGCCGGAACGCCGGTAAAGGTCAAGCTCGAGCGCGACGTCTCGAGCGCGTCGGTCAATCCCGGTGATACCGTCACCTTCCGGATGGCTGCCGACTACTCGGAATACGGGCACGTCCTGATCTCCGAGGATACCCGGGTTCACGGAATCGTCTCGAGCGTCGAGCGGAGGAGTGCCGGTGGGAAACCCGGGACCGTCACGCTGCAGGTCGAGTCAGTCCGTGCCGTCGACGGCCAGCGCATCCCCTTGAATGGGGCGAAGATGGCGGTTGGGAAAGGGCGTCAAACCCAGGCCGCGACGCTCGGGATCCTGACCCTTGGGCTCGGTGCCACCAAAAAGGGGTTGTCCGCGGTGATCGCGTCCGGTACACAGTTCACGGTGTACACGGCCAAAAAGGCGACCATCGTCGTCCCCCGATAATCCGCCGAAGGAAGTCATCTGTCAGTCGCCTCGTCGCCGGTGTGCTGGGAATGGCACCGGCGTACGGGCGACACAAAAAGTGGCGCCCGAGCAGGATGCAACGCAAAAAGACGGGCACAGGGCCAAAAACATCTTATTATTGGTAGGGCGCCCCTCATAGGCGCCAGATCACCGATGGCCCGGACTCGACCTCAGTATTATCCCTGATGGGATGGGGCGGTTCACCGTCTACATTTCATCGCATGTCGCTCGAAACATCTACCTCCCTCGTGGCCCCCGCGCAGGGGCTGCGCCGCGTCACGTGGGCGGTAGCCATTCTCATCGCCGTCGTATTGATCGCTGGCGCGATCATCCTCGGCGGTGCCAACCCAGACCCGACCGCCGAAGCGTCAGGCGCGACGGCGCGAGTCATCGACATTGGAGTCCTGGTCTTCCGCGAAGGGCTCGAATCGATCCTCGTCTTGGCCGCCATCACGGCGAGCATGGTTGGTACGGAACAGCGATATCGGAAGCCGATCGCCATCGGGTTTGGTTTTGCCTTCATCGCCACACTGATCACCTGGCGCATCGCCATCGGGATCGTCGATAGTCTCGCCGACAGTTTGCCCGCACTCGACGTGCAGGCGGCCACCGGGCTGATCGCCATCATCGTGTTGCTCGTCGTGATGAACTGGTTTTTCCACAAGGTCTATTGGACCGGGTGGATCGCCATGCACACGAAGCGGAAAAAGAAGTTGATGCAGGAAGCCTCGTCCGAGGTGCCGGCGTCGACCTCGAAGCTGCAGTGGGGGCTCATCGCCCTCGGATTCACGTCGCTCTATCGGGAAGGGTTCGAAGTCGTCCTCTTCCTCCAGAAATACCGCCTGCAACTCGGCAACACACCGGTTTTACACGGTGTGATCCTCGGCTTGATCCTCACGTCGATCGTCGCCGTGCTGACCTTCGTGGCGCACCGCCGCCTCCCGTATCGGCGGATGTTGGTCATCACGGGAATCATGCTGGGATTCGTGCTCCTCGTCATGGTCGGTGAGCAAGCGCAGGAGATGCAGTTGGCGCACTGGCTCCCGACGACGCCGATTCATTCGCTCCAAGGAGTCGTCCCGGATTGGGCAGGGCTCTGGTTCGCCATCTTCCCGACCGTCGAGACACTGGCGTCGCAGGCGCTCGCCGCGGTCCTGGTGTTGGGGTCGTACTTCCTGGCGCGCGCACAGGTCAAACGGTAACGCGCGAGACGTTCTTGTTGCTAACGCCGTGACGTCCACAATGACGTCACGGCGTTTTTCATCGGCCGCTATTGTGCGGCGGCGAGCGCGAGCGAATCGGTTGCCGCTTCGATCGTCGTCGCGATATCCACGTCCGTATGCGCGGACGACAAGAACCATGCTTCGAACGGCGACGGCGGTAGATAGATTCCTCGATCGAGCATCGCGTGAAAGAATGTTCGGAACCGTGCCGTATCTGAGCGCGAGACGGAGCTCCAATCCGTCACCGGACGTTCTGTGAAGAAGAGCGACAGCATCGTTCCAGCGCACGGGACGTCAACCGAGAGTCCAGCGCGCGACGCCGCCTTTCGCAATGCATCGGCAAGCTGCGTCGCGGCCGATGCGGCCCGCGACCATGCGTCGGTGTCGCGCAACGTCACGAGCGTCGCGATTCCGGCGGCCATGGCGACAGGGTTCCCCGACAACGTTCCCGCTTGATACATCGGTCCCGCTGGCGCGACGAGCGCCATGATGTCGGCGCGTCCGCCATATGCGCCGACAGGCATTCCACCGCCAATGACTTTTCCAAGCGTCGTGATGTCGGGACGAACGCCGTACAGTGTCTGTGCCCCATGTGGGTGCACCCGGAATCCTGTCATGACTTCATCGAATATCAGCAGCGCACCCTGTTGGTGCGTGAGATCGCGAAGGCCTTGGAGAAATCCATCGTGTGGGAGCACGACGCCCATGTTTCCCGCAACCGGCTCGACAATCACCGCCGCAATACGGTCCGGGAATGTCTCGAAGAGCGCTCGGACCGCGTCGAGATCATTGAATGGCGCGACGACCGTCTGCGCCGCCGATGCGGCGGGGACACCCGGTGAATCCGCAAGACCAAGTGTCGCGACTCCAGACCCGGCGCGGACGAGCAGGGAGTCGGCGTGGCCGTGGTAATGTCCGTCGAATTTGACGATGATTTCACGCCCCGTGAATGCGCGCGCCAGACGCAACGCGCTCATCACGGCCTCGGTCCCCGAGCTGACGAAACGCACGCGCTCGATGTTGGGCATCGCCTCGCGAATGAGGCGCGCGAGTGTCGTCTCACTCTCCGTCGGTGCGCCGAACGTCATTCCACGTGCGACCGCGGATTGCACCGCCTGGACGACGTTCGGTGCGGCGTGACCGAGGATGTTCGGGCCGAACGACAGGACGTAGTCGATGTAATGATTGCCGTCGACGTCGACGAGCGTCGCGCCGTTCCCGTACGCCATGAAACGTGGTGTTCCCCCAACGCCGCGAAATGCGCGTGCCGGAGAATTGACGCCGCCAGGCAACAGCTCGCAGGCGTCCGCGAAGAGACGTTCGGAGCGCGGGGCAGGGCGCTGTAATGAATCGGTCATACAGAAGAAATGTGTGCGTGAGTCACGAGTGGCCACAGCGTGTCCGCCGCGGTCGTGGCAGAGCCGATACTGTCGGGAATCCCAGCTCCATCAAGTGCGCCACCAGCGAGGGCGATTGCGGGGAGCTCCGCGAGATGTGCGCGAATCGCGGCGACGGTGGCCGCGTGATCCGGCGTGTAGAGTGGAACCCCTTCTTTCCAACGATATGCGCGCGTAAACACAGGCTCCGCGGTAATGCCGAGCGTGGTCCGAATCTCGGCGAGAATCCGATCGGGCGCGCTGTCGTCGTCACTCCGAACGTAACCGCGCAGGAGTACGTGACCCGCGGGAGCGCGCCCTTCGATCTTGGATGACGTCCATGTACACGCGGTCACGTCGCCATCTTTCGCGTCGGCGACAATGTATCCATACCCATGCAAGTCGTGCGGGACGTCTTCGGTTCGAAAGGCGAACGAGACGGTCGTCATCGCCGTATATGGGATCGTCCGAAGCGCGTAAGACACCGCCGGAGCAATCGCGTCAAAGAGACGTGCCGCTGACGGCGCAGGTGTTGCGACCACGACGGCATCGGCACGATAACGCTCGCCCGTGCCCGTTGTCATGACGTACGTATCTCCGTCGCGGCCAATCGACATGACGCGAGCACGCGTCACGATTCGTCCGTCGGTCAGTGCGTGTGCGGCCGTGTCGACCAGCTCCTGCATCCCTCCTCGTGGTGTGACGAGCGGCAGGTCTTGATACATCGGCTCCGTATGCAACGTCGCGCCTCGGCGAACGTATGTCACCCGAGTGGCCGGATTGGTCGGCTGTACGCGATGCATGATGCCGAGCGATTCACAGAGCGCGATCGCGGGGCGTTTGTTGCCCAGGAAGATGTCGGGACCGCCGTCGACAATGAAGTCGCCGACCCGGTCCGTTTTGAGCTTTCCACCGACCGACTCGCCACCTTCGAGAACCGTGATGTCACATGGGGTACGCGCCTCGCGCGCGAGCGTTTGAAATCGCAACGCGCACGAGATTCCGGTGATACCACCGCCGATGATGACGATTCGCGGGTGCTCCACGAGCTTCGTCATTGTGGCGCGAGCCACCCCGCTGTGGACGCGCGATCATGAATGATCGCGGCAAGTTGGTCGATGAAGACCGGATCGTCGTTGAGCGCGGCGGGACGTTCGAGGCGCATGCCGAGCGATCGTGCAACGGCCTGTCCGTCGATGTCGATGTCGTAGAGGAGCTCGACGTGATCGCACACGAATCCAACCGGAACGCTGACGACATTTTTGACGCCACGATCGGCCAAGGCACGAAGATGCTCCGGAAGCGCCGGCCCAAGCCATGGCTCAGGGCTCCGTCCGGCCGATTGATAGCTCCACGACCACTGATCCTCGGACAAACCCGCCTTCGCGGCGACGAGGCGCGCGGTCTCGTGCACCTGCGCATCGTACGGATCGCCCGCCGCGACAATACGCGTCGGGAGACTATGCGCGCTGAACACGACGTGCACCGACGCACGCTCCGCTGCGGGCCAGCGCGCGATCCCTTGCTGCACGCGCTCCGCCAACGGCTCCACGACACCGGGAACGGTGTGGTAGCTATCGACATGCGCGAAATCGATCTGGCCGCGATACGCCGAAAGTCCATCGGCGATACGCGCCTGATACTTGGCGATGCTCATCTCGCTGTAGTGCGGCGCGAGGACCAGGCTCACGGCACGCGTGATTCCATCGTCGAGCATACGCCCGACGGTTTCCTCGATCCATGGTGCCCAGTGACGCATACCGACGTACACGGAAAATTGCGTTCCGGAATCATTTGCCGCGCGCTCGTCGAGCGCGGCAGCAACCGCGGTGGCTTGCCGGTCCGTCAGCGCATTGATGGGTGATGCGCCACCGATGGCCGTATAGTTGTGGCGCATCTCATCCAACACGGCCTTCGTCGTTGGACGCCCGGACCGAATGTCGGCGAGATACCCGGGCAAATCCTCGAGCGACGACGGACCGCCGTACGCCATGAGCAGGACACCGATAGGAGCCTTGCTCATGCAGCTGATCCGCGCGCGGTTTGCTCGTGCACATAGTCGACCACGCGACGGACGTTGTCCGGTGGCGTGTGCTGGAGAATTCCATGCCCGAGATTGAAGATGTGGCCTTCCCTTCCTTCGGCGCGACGCAAGACGTCGTCGACTTGCGCCTTCAGCTCGCGCCACGGAGCAAACAACGTGACCGGATCGAGATTTCCCATGATCGCGCGCCCGGGAAGACGATCCCAGATCGTATCGAGCGGTGTCCGCCAATCGATCCCCACGACGTCGCCGCCGCACGCCGCGACGTGTTCGATGATGGCACCGGTGCCCGTGCCGAAGTTGATCGTCGGAACGCCCGCGCGTGCGACTGTCTCGAAGATGGACGTCACATGCGGACGCACATATCGATCATAATCGTGCGCCCCCAGCAACCCCGCCCACGAGTCGAACAGCTGAAGCGCATTGGCTCCGGCGCGAGCCTGCGCCAGTAACACATCGGCGACCACCGTCGACAATTTCTTCATCAACCGTCCCCACGCCGCCGGCTCCGCGTACATGAACGCTTTGGCCGTATCGAAGCGCGGCGAGCCGTGTCCCTCGATCGCATAACATGCGAGTGTGAATGGACCGCCCGCGAATCCGATGAGGGGAATCCCTCGTGGACGCAACGCATCGGCGACGATGCGCACCGCGGCGACCGTCGATGCCATCGTCTCTTCACCAGGCGGTGTGCCAAGACGATCGACAGCGGCGCCGCTTCGGATGGGCTCGCGGATTTGCGGTCCTTCGCCCGCCGCGAATTCGAGCGACAATCCCATCCCGACGAGGGGAAGGAGAATGTCGGCGAAGATGATCGCCGCATCGAGGTCGAACGCATCGATCGGTTGCAACGTGACCTGCGCCGACAATTCCGGATTCGCGATGATGTCGAGAATCGGATGGTTGATGCGAATGGCGCGATATTCCGCCATGTACCGGCCAGCTTGGCGCATGAACCACACGGGAGTGCGGTCGACCGATTGACGGCGACATGCCCGGAGAAATCGTGCGTTGTCGAGCGGCGATGGCGCGGCGGGAGCGCCCGGCGCGGCCGCATGCGATGTCACGGGGCGAGAAGAGATCGTTGTCATAGAGATCGTCGTCATGCGGAACGAAGCCACTGCGCGGCCGCTGCGGCGTAATACGTGATGATGAGATCGGCGCCTGCGCGCCGAATGGACGTCAACGTTTCGAGCACCGCGGCGCGCTCGTCGAGCCAGCCTGCTTGCGCGGCGGCTTTGAGCATCGCGTATTCTCCACTCACGTGGTAAGCGACCAACGGGAGCTCTGGATGGCGCTCGTGCAACTTACAGACGATGTCGAGGTAGGGAACCGCCGGTTTGACCATCAGGAAGTCGGCCCCTTCATCGACATCGAGTTGCGCTTCACGAAGCGCCTCACGCGCGTTCGCGACATCCATTTGATGCGAACGACGATCGCCGTGTTGCGCACCGCTTTCGGCGGCATCACGGAAAGGACCATACAGCGCCGAAGCGTACTTCACGCTGTATGACATCACGGAGACGCCAGTATGTCGCGCGGCATCCAATGCATTTCGGATTGCTTCGACCATCCCGTCCATCATCCCGCTCGGCGCGACGATGTCCGCCCCAGCTTCCGCATGCGACACGGCGATCCGGCCGAGGAGATCGAGCGTCTCGTCGTTGCGTGGAATGCCGTCCTCATCGAGGACGCCGCAGTGGCCGTGATCGGTATACTCACACAGACAGACGTCCGTAATGACGATGAGCGACGGGACCGCGGCCTTGATCGCACGGACGGCCCGTTGTGCGATCCCATCCGTCGCGTACCCTTGCGAGCCGACGGCATCCTTGTGATTCGGAATCCCGAACAACATGACCGCCGGAATCCCCAACGCCGCCAAGGCGCGCACTTCGTCGGCCAGTTCCGACACAGGAAGACGAAAGACCCCCGGCATGGATGCGACCGGCACGCGTGTCTCCGCTTCGCCAACGAAAAGCGGCGCAATGAAATCGGACGGAGCGAGCGTCGTCTCTCGAACCATGTCGCGCAATGCCGGCGAGCGCCGCAGGCGGCGAGGACGGACAGTGGGGAAGTTATTCGGCATACAACGTGGTCAATGCGGTGAGCAACCCACCACTGGTATATTCTGCGGCGACGCAATCGACGTTCAGTCCAGCTTCGGTCGCCGCCGCCGCGGTAATTGGTCCGATGCAAACGACTCGCGAGACGGCATTGGTTCCAAACGCCGTGACAAAGTACCGAATCGCTGACGGACTGGCAAAAGTTATGATGTCCGCGGTCCGAACGCGCTCTTCCGCATCGGAAGGAAGCGGTGCGGGTTCCGTATGATAGACCACGATGTCATCGACCGTTGCCCCATGGGCACGAAGCGATGGGATGATGACGTCGCGTACGTTCGCGCCTCGTGGCCATAGTACACGCGTTCCCGATACATCACCCAAGGCATCGACCAACGATTCCGCGACGTACGTCGTCGCCACGCGCGCCACGTGTCCACCGCGTGCGTGCACAGCCGCCGCTGTCGCCGGCCCCACGGTGGCAATCGAGCGATGGTTCGCCAGGGCCTCAGCCGCGTGCGGCCATGCATGAGCGACGGCGTTGGCGCTCGTGAAGACGACCCAATCATAGTCGTGTACACGGCGCCATGCTGTTTCATTCGACGTATTCTCGTCCGCAACAATCGCAATCAGCGGCAGTGTGACCGGAATTGCGCCAACCGAGGTAATCGCGTCGATGAGCGTCTCCGATTGATGGATCGGGCGCGTGATCAGCACTCGCTTGCCAGCGAGTGCCGAGTGCTTCGCGAGAGACGTGTTGCCGGAGATCATCCTGTGCAACGCTCCGCCGTGGCTACGCCGTGCGCTTCGTGCCAGCTTCATGTTCCCGCTCCGCACGCACGGTCGCGTGCAACGCGACGTCGTCGATTCCCGCGAGAAGCATGCGCGTCGCATCGTCCGCCGCGCGACATTGTACCGCCAACGCCCCTTGTCCGGCCGCGGGGCGAATCACTTCGACGGAGAAATATTCCGTGATGTGATGCGACAAGCCGAGCCGATCGAGTCCCGCGACGGCAAAGATCGCGGCGTCGTACGTCCCATCCATGACCTGCTGTAACCGGGCATCCACAGGACCGCGCATCGGACGGAGCTCGATGTCAGGGCGCAAGCGCTTCAAGATCGCCGAACGGCGCTCGCTCGACGTCCCCACGATTGCCCCGGTGGGGAGTTGCGCGAGCGTCGCACCGCCACGGCTCACCAGTGCTTCACGCACGTCGGCGCGCACAGGGACCGCCGCAATGATCAGATCGGGCGAGCTCTCGTACGGTAGATCTTTGTACGAATGCACCGCGGCTTGAATGCTTCCAGTGAGCAACGCACGCTCGAGCCGATCGGTGAACGCATCCGCCGCCAAGTCAGGGAAGGGGATGTCCAACCGCTCGTCGCCGGACGTGGCCAGCACGTCGATCCGCACGTCGAGGGCGGGCCACCGCTCGCGTAGCATCGTGGCAACTTGTTCCGTCTGTCGCAACGCGAGCCTAGAACCGCGCGTTCCGAGCACGAGTGGTGTCATGACGTCACCCCTGAGGAAACGGCGGGACGTCCCCACGATTTGGCGATCGGCGTCGCCGCGTAGTGTTGCGTGAGCGTCTCCAACTCTTCGTTGATGATCGTCTCCACGACCGGAATCGCGTCGGCGCGCTCTCGCCGTGCCGACGCCAACGTCGGTTCCAGATCATCGAGATCGAGCACATGAACCCCGTCCATGCCGCGCACGGCAGGCTCCACATTATGTGGCATCGCGGTATCGATCACGACGAGAGGAACGTCGCCACGCCCCGCGCGTGCGGCGCGAATCATCGCGGCATCGACGATCGGCGTCGGTGCGCTCGTGGCGACGAAGAGAATGTCGGCATCGGACAGCACGGAAGGGAGCGCATCGAGGCCATGGGTCGTCGCGGAAAATTCTTCGCCAAGTGCCGTGACGTGTGTGAGCGTGCGATTGACCAGTGCGATGGAGCCGATCCCCATCGCGCGTAACGCGCGCAGCCCGAGCTGCCCCACTTTCCCGCCACCAATCACGACCGCACGCTTGTCGCGCACTCCGCCAATCCGCTCGGCCGCCACACCAAGCGAGACGGAGCCGACGTCGGCGCGCGGATATTGCGACCACACGCTCCCGCGTGCACGCTCCCCAGTCTGCACCGCGGCACGAAAAAGCGCCTTGAGCGGCGGAATCGCCGCATGTTCCGCCACCGCCACTCGGCTCGCCACCGCGACTTGGGACAAAATTTGAGCTTCGCCGAGCAGGGCAGCATCGAGGCCAGTCGCAACGCGGAACAGGTGGTGTGCCGCCGAGATCCCCTCGTGATACTCCGCGTGTTCGGCGACAACGCTCGGCTCGACCCCGCCTTGCGCCGCCAACCACGCCGTCAGGCGCTCGCGAGTCTCACTGCTGTCAGGGTGCGCCGTGTACAGCTCGACGCGCTGGCACGTGGCCAGAATTACGATACGTTCTATCCCTTTTGTTGCCTTAGCCGATTGGAGCGCCGATTTGAGGCCGTCTCCAGAGAGGGCAAACCGCTCACGGAGTGCGGATGGCGCCGAACGATCGTTCAGCGAAAGGCATTGAATAGACAAATGGTCAGGACAAAACGAAGGGGAGGAGGACTCCCTCCCCTTGGCAACTTCGCGAAGGGGGCCCCCTAGGGCTATCCGCAATACTACGGACTGGAATTACGCGGAAAGCCTAGGGGCGGCAGGTTTCACGTTGCTAGCTATTCCGCCAACGGGATGTCGTGCTCGATCGCGTATCGCGTGAGCCCCGCCACCGACGAAATCCCGAGCTTCCGCATGAGACTTTCCCGGTGCGTCTCCACGGTCCGCGGGCTGATCCCCAAAACGCCGGCGATCTGCTTGTTGGTCTTCCCCGCGGCGACATGGGAGAGGACTTCGCGTTCGCGGCTCGTGATGCGCGTCGCGGGCTCGGACTTTGTCGCGGGTGTGTCGCGCAGCCCAGGACTGAAATACCCCTGGCCTGAGAGTAGCGCGCTTACCGCCGATCGGAGATCGGTCGCCGCCGTGTCTTTGAGAAGATACCCGTGTGCCCCGGCGCGCACGCTCTCGTCGAGATATTCGCGGTCGTCGTGGACGCTCAACATGAGAACACGCGCCTCCGGGACATCGTGCCGAATCGCAGGAAGCGCCGAGATTCCCGATCCGCCGGGCATCGACACGTCCAACATGATGAGATCCGGCTTGTGCTGCCGCGCCAACGTCACCGCACTCGCGGCGTCGCTCGCCTCGGCGACGACGACGACGTTCGGCGTCGCTTCGAGAATGTGGCGAACGCCAGCACGGACGACCGCATGATCGTCGACGACGAGCACTGACGCAACGCGCGTCATGATGTCGCCTCGATTGTCATCGCACTATTGACAGGAAGACGCGCTTCGAGTCGTGCCCCGCCATTGGTACCGTTCGACAACACGACACGTCCCCCGAGTTGGCCAAACCGCTCGCGCATCCCCACGACGCCAGTGCCAAGACGTTGTGCGTCGGGGGCGACACCGCGGCCATTGTCCGCGATCGTCAGAACGATCTCACGCTCCCGCTCGCGTGATGTCACATGAAGTGTGACGTGCACGTTGGAGGCATCCGCATGACGTCCCACGTTCGACAACGCTTCTTGCACGGCACGATAGAGCGCGAGCTCGGCGTCGGGAGGAAGGTGCGGAAGTGCTGTAGCTGCTGGTAAGTCGAGTGTGACCGTCATTCCCGATCTGTTCTCGAACGTCGTCACGACGGAACGCAATGCGGGGAGCAATCCCAAATCGTCCAACAACGAGGGGCGAAGATCTTGAATCACCGCGCGTATACTCCGAATCCCCGCGTCGGTGAGCGCGATCGCATCGTCGACGCGCGATGCGTATTCCGGCGTCAACGATCCGTGGAGAACACCGAGCTCCAACTTGAGCGCGGTCAACAGCTGCGCCGTCTCGTCGTGCAATTCACGCGCGAGCCGTTTTCGTTCTTCTTCATGCTGCACCACCATGCGCGCCGAAAGTCGCTCCAATTCGGCGGAGCGCCCGGCGAGGGCGTCGTGTACCTCCGCGTGCGCGATCGCGCCGCCAATTTGCCGGCCGAACGCAGTCAGAAATGTCGTGTCGAGCGCCGCGAATGGTTCAGAATCGTCGGCGACGATCACCAACGCCCGCGTATCATAGGCACCCGTATCGCTCATCCCTCCGGGGACGGGAAGAACCGCGGCATAGCGAAATTGCCGGGTCGTTGCTTCGGAGAGGGCGAGGGACGGTGGGTTCCAATGGGCGGCGACGACCGCGGTTCCAGCATGTTCTGCTCGGGCGATGATCCCGGCCTCCGCGGGCTCCGGCGTCGCGCCTGCCCATCCCGCGCAGACGCCAGTGCCACGTTCATAAATCCCGCCGTCGTTCCTGGACGGAAGTCGAACCAACGCCGCACCGCGCACGGCGGGCAACGTCGCCGTCCGCGCAAGAACATTGTCGAGCAACATGTCCCGCGATGACGTCGCCACTCCTTCCCACGTCGATGACAGCGTGGCGAGCGCGGACGCGCCTTGGCGCAAATCGTCCGCGATCAGGAGGAGAATTCCCGCGCCGACGGCGAGGGTAAACAAGATGTCCAAATAGTATCCCCACGGCGTCCACGCGCCCTGCGCTCTGAGGAACGGATAGTCGAGGTGATGGACGCCCCACAACAAAAACGCCCCCGCGAGCAGCGCCGCCCCCGGTGACTTCGATCGCCGAGCATATCGGAAGAAGACAATCCCGGTCCAGAATGTCGCGATGCTCAGAAAAAGCACCGCCGGTCCGGCGGCCAGGAGAAAATTGCGGACCCGATAGATCGCGACGTACGACCAGATCGGCGGGAAGAGAACCAGCAGAGGATACCAGCGCCGCCATCGCAGGCGACGCGAAAAGACGAGCGCGGTCGCAAGGACGGCTAGTGCGGTCCACCCTGTAATGACCTGGTGCCAATACAATAGGATGGGCGACCGGAAGACCACGAACGCCCCGATCACTACTGGCCGGAGTACGTACAGGCTCCATGCCGCCGTCCACCACGCAAAGACGGGTTTTCGGTATTCCCGATAGAGCCAGCCGCACAAGACGGCGAGCCCCAACGTCACCACCGTCTGGAGGACAGCGGCGTGGAGCTCGTGGAGCGTCTCGAAAGGCATCCCGGAAAGATCGCGGGGGAGGGAGGGCGACCGCAATCGACGCGGTGGCCGAAGGGGAAATGAAAGGAGTTTGCTGACAGCCTCTGTCGGTCGTTTTCCGAAGAATCTGTCCGGATTTCTCGTGAGATGTCCGTTTTTCACATTCTTGTGAATCGTCAGAGGGCCGACGCTTAGATCCGGACCCTTTCCTGTGGCTATATGTCAAACTCACGCGGTATCACCCTTCTCCTCGTCGCTGCCGTGTTTGCCGGGACGTCGCTGGGCGCGCAGAATTCCGCCAGCGCGACGGTATCAGCCGATGTGCAGCAGCCGATCACTGTCAGCAAGACCAATGACCTGACTTTCGGGAACGTCTTTCCAGGGCTATCGGCGTCGATTCCCGTGACGTCGTCGAGCGCCGCAGCGTTCTCGATTCAAGGACAAGCCGGTGCAAACGTCAACCTGACGTTCACGCTTCCATCGACGTTGAGCAGCGGTGGTAACACACTGCCGGTGGCGAACTGGGTCGCGCGACGCAACACGACGAACTCGTCGGCGTCCGGGACGGATTTCACGCCATCGTCGAGCGCAACGGCGGCGGTCCTGAGCGGTACGGGCGCGTTGTATGTCTTTGTCGGCGCGACGGCGCAGCCGACGGTATCGCAAGCGGCCGGGACGTATACCGGGACCGCGACAATGACAGTCGTCTACTTCTAGGACACTATCGTGGCCGTGTCGTTGATGGACAGGCGGTGGCGGGGCGCGTCGCGCATTGCGGCGGTTGCGATCGTCCTTATGTGCGGCGTGGCGGGAGCTCGCCCAACCGCCGCGCAAAACGTGCTCATCTCTCCGCAAGCAATCGTCGTCGATCCGCGAACGCGAACTGGCGAAGTGACGCTCGTGAATGAAGGGACCGCACCCGCCGAGGTCGCGGTTTCGGCGTTGTATGGATATCCGGTCACCGATTCGGCGGGAACGATGCGGTTGCAAACGTTCACGAGCGTGGACGATTCCGCGCCCTCGATGGCCTCGTGGATCGACGTCTTTCCGCGCCGATTGAAGTTGGCTCCGCGCGCTCGGCAGACGCTCCGCATTTTGGTGTCGCCGCCAGATTCACTGGCGCAACGGGAATATTGGGCGCGGCTCGTCGTCGCGGTTCGCGGCGGGAAGATCGCGGTTGCCAACACCTCCACCACACCCAACATCAGCGCCGGCCTGAACCTCGAAGTGCGCTCAGTGCTCGGCGTCTTCTATCGCAATGGCGCGGTGACCACTGGTGTGACGATGCACGATGTCCTGATGCGCCGGACCAACGATTCGGTGATCGCCCGCGTGAGGCTCGATCGTAAAGGGAACGCGGCGTTCGTCGGTGCGTTGTCGGCGGTGTTGCGTGACAGCTTGGGCAACGCTGTTTCGCGTGGATTGATCCCGCTGGGTGTGTATTACACCTTGTCACCTAGGATTTCGGTCCCTGCGGCGGGATTGCGGCGGGGACGGTATACGTTGACGTTGGAGGCGGCGACGGCACGCCCTGACGTCGCTGCGCCTCTGTTGGTGCATGCGCCATCGGTGTCGCAAACGTTGGACGTGGTGGTCCCGTGATGCGTCGTCTGCGTGCATGGACAATACGGCGCCTCGTCGCGATGGTCATCATGACTGTCGTGATGGCGATGGCTTCGGGATTGCTGCGCGCGCAGATTCTTGGAACGGTGACGAACCAGCGTGGGTTGGCCTTCGGTACGGTCATCAGCGGAACGACGACATCGATTGCCCCGACCGCGGCTGGCGCCGCCATGTGGTGGGTCCACGGCGCCATTACGATCGGCGGAGGGTTCACGTTCACGCTCCCCAACAATTTGACGACGTCGGGCGGTGCAACGATGCCGATCACGTTCTGCACGACGTGCGCGATCTATCGAGTTGGGAATACGAGTCCGGCTGGCGGAACGACATTCAATCCGAAGAACGGCAACGGGCTCGTCCTCGCCGTCGTGTCGGACATCTACATCTGGCTCGGGGCATCGGTGAATCCTCCGTTGACCCAAACGCCTGGGCACTATACCGGGACGGTCGTCTTCACCGTCGCCGGATTGCTCTAGACGTCGCGACGCCATGATGTCCCGCGGGCACTTTCGCCGTCGCCGTCGTCAGATCGTCGTCAGTGCGATCACGACGGTGTGCGCCACGCTCGGCACCGGGACCTCACTGCACGCACAAGCGCAACTCGCGCAGCTCGATCCCTTCGCCATCACCCCCGACGTCGTCGACGACGTTCCGTTCGCGGCGGCGTCGCTGTTCGACGTTCGCGTGGGACGGATCACGCATACACCGATGCGGGTGTACGATACCGGGAAAGCGCTGCTCGTCCCGGTCGCCGCCGTCTTTCAGCTCGTGGGATTTCCTCATACGACCTCATCAGGACGCGTGAGTGGCGAAGTGCGCACTGATCATCGTCGTGTCATCATCGACTCGGATGCGCGGACCGTCGCCATGGGAACGCATGTCGATACACTGGCGCCACAGGCAATCATTGCCGTGCATGGAAGTGTGTATCTCTCGCTCACCTATCTCGAGCAGATGTTGGGAAGCGACGTCGTTGCCGATCGAAGCGACGCGTCCGTCACGATTCTAAACGCCGATTCGCTCCCTATCGCGCGGCGAATGGCGCTCGACGCCGCGCACGCCGCGTTCGTGAGCGACGCCGCGATGACGCCGCCCCTTCGCAATGTGGTGCGTCCGAATGTCCCATCATGGGGAATCGGTTCGCTCGACTACGCCATTTCCAACATCAGCACCTTTGGCGAAACGATGACGAGTTTCACGTCTGCGGTGTCGACGACAGTTGTGGGAGGCGCTTTGGTGACGCGTCTGTCAGGGACGGGGACTACGGTACGGAGTGAGACCGCATGGCAGGGCGCATGGCCCACCGGGGGCGCCGTGACACAACTTCGCATCGGCGATGGGACGAGTGGCGACATGACGTCGATGCGGGCGCGCGGCGTATTCATGACGAATGCGCCGTATTTGCGCCCAGTCTTGCTGAGCGGCGTGCCGTTTGATGGGGCGCTCGGACCGGGGTGGACGGTGGATGCCTATCGCGACGGTATTCTCGTGGGATTCGACAGCACGAATGCGGCGGGACGATACACGTTGACCCTTCCGGTGCACTACGGAGAAAATCCGTTCCGGTTCGTCGCGACAGGACCGCTCGGACAACAAGTCGAGCTGTCGCGGACGTGGCGCGCGCTTCCGCAGATGTTGCCGCGACGGGCCTTCGAGTACGCGCTCGATGGTGGTGCCTGTTTGGAGCGTGCCTGTGGTTGGGGAAGTCACGGGGAGCTTCGCTATGGGGTCCTTCCCAATTGGACGGTGCGCACGGGGGCGAGCCATTACACGTGGAACGAAGATCCCAATGTCGCGGAGCTGCAGTCGCGCGCGCGTCCCTATGCGGGGACGAGTGTCGTCCCAATCAACGGCGTGAGCATCGACGCCGACGTGTCGCTCCCGACGTCAGTATCGGCAGCCCAGTTGCGGCATGCCGCACTCTGGCTGGATCCGACGCCAGGATTGACGGTCTCCGCCGCGTATCAGGCGAATCTCGAAGCTGGCGGCTCCGTCCCGAGCCGGCCGCGAGGGACGACGTTGGTCGTGAAAGAATGGAGCTTGGACGCGTATCTTGCGGGAACCCCGTTGCATCCTGGCTGGGAAGCGCATGCGTCAGCCTTCACGACGCCAATCGGCGTGCGCGCTGGCGGGCGATTTGGCGCCATCATTCCTGCCGGGCGAGCGACGTTGCGGCCATATCTTCGGGCCGCGAGGGACATCTCCGATCAAGGGACATTGGCAGGACTGAATGTCGTGGCGCTCCCGAACATCCCGTGGGGCGTGTTGTCGCAAAGTTGGATTCAAGGGACGGTCGAAGGCGGTCCTGGCGCCTCCCCCAATAATCCGCGCTTCTTCATGTCGGCGAAGCGCGCGGAGGTATTGCTTTCGCGCGGCGATGGGGAACACAGCTCACACACGGACGCAGGTGTACGATGGCAACAAGGGCAGCGCGGCGCGACCTTCACGTTCCGTCTCGTTCGCGCCATCGGTGGCGTTCGTTCGTCGATGACGATGGACGTGACGAACGGGACGGGGCCAGGCGGAGTGACGACCGCCCCTCGGCTGACCCATGTCGCGAGTGGCGCGGTGTACTGGAACGATCGCATTGTGACGACCCCGGACCCGATCGTCGATCGGACCGGCGTCGTTGGGATCGTCTTTCTCGACGCGAATGGGAACGGGCGGCGCGATCCCGGGGAAGAAGCCATTCCCAGTGTCCTCGTGAGGGTCGATGGATACGTGGTCCGGAGCGATTCGTCGGGACGATACGAAGCGTGGGGGCTGACTCCGGCGCAGGATGCCATTGTCACAATCGATACGGTGTCTCTGGCGTCGCCATGGCTCGCCCCGAGCCGGAACGCGACGATTATCCGGACTGGGATGAACCGCGGGACGGTGGTGGACATCCCGGTCATTCGTGCCGGGGTGGCCGAAGGGAGCGTGACCGATGATCTGGTCGCCAAAGGGCCAACGTCCTCAACACAGTCGGACGCCACCCGTAATATCGATATTGGGAACGCTGACTCCGCCATGTCAGATTGGCGGGACGGTGGTTCGGTTGTCGTACTGACTAATTTGGCGACGGCGAGCCAGACCGTCGTGGAGATATTTTCGGACGGAACGTGGTATTGTTTGGGGCTTCCAGCCGGAACATATGAAGCTGTGCTGGCGCGCGCCGGGGCTACGGGGACGACGGCATCGGGCAGGCGAGTCCAGTTCACGGTCGTCGCCGGGAAGACCACGAGCCATATTCGGATTCCTGGGTCGCGATAAGAAATTTCTCGTTTCCTCTTCCGCGAGTCCTAAAAAGACTGTTAATTCGCGCTAACGGTGATTTTTCTAACGCCGCTGTTCGATTCGTGAAAGTCTATACCCTCCTCCCTTCCGACGCACAGGCGCGGTTGACGGCGGCACTCGGATCCCCGGCTGCCTTGGTTCGGGCGTCCGATGAAGACGGACTCGTGACGCATATTGGGACGACGACGCGCGGCACCGTGGTGATCGATCCAAAGCTGGTGTCGCCGACTCGTTTATCCGACATTGTAGAGCGGTTGATGACGCTCGAATCGTATGTTGTGGTGTATACCTCGCTGACACCGGACGGCATTCAAGCGTCATTGCCGTTCTTGCGGGCCAATCGAGCTGACGTCGTTTTACGTGGCTACGACGATAGCCTGCTGCGACTGCAGCAGCTATTGCGCACGTCCGAACGTCTGACGGCTGGTGAACGGGTCATTGCAGGGTTGGAACGTGCGTTGGTACAGCTTCCGTCCGCGCTCAAAACGGCGATCGGAGACATGCTGACGAACGAGGGGGCGATCGACTCCACCAAACGATTGGCGGCGGCGGCACACATGACGCGTCGTTCGCTCGATCGATGGATGGACAAAGTGGGAATCGCGTCGGCACGATTACTCGTGGCGACGCCTAAGGTAATTCGTGCGTTTACGGACATGCGGCATAGTGATCTTTCTGTGGCTCGCATGGCGACGAGACTTGGCTTTAGCTCGTCGCGCCCGCTCGAGCAACATTGTTGGGCGTTGCTCGGGGTCCATGCAAATGAGCTGCGCAATGGTCTCACGACCGACGAGGTCGTTTCACGCGTGGTTGAGCGCCTGCTCATGCGGGCGTCAATTTCTCAGGAGTTGGAATGACGAATGATCAAGTGTTTCTCGAAGCGATGGCGTCGAGTCCGGAGCACCATTTCATGGTGCTCGGCGCCGGGTTCGTCACATGGCGATTATGGCTTCGTCTCCCGGCCGATCGGCTGACGCCAGAGCAGGTGCATGCCATCGAGTCCGCGTTGGTGGCGGCGGAGGCAATTCCGGATTCCTGGCAATTTGCCCGGGCCGCGCTCCGGGATGCGCTCGATGCGCTCGCCTCGATGGACGCCGATGCGCAGGCCCAGGCGGCCCTCGCACGGTACGCAACGGCCATTGCCCGATTGGCGCCGGACGTCGCGGCCTTGATCCTTGCCCACGTCAATGGCGACCGGCATGATCGAGCCGAGTTCGATGATGAAGCGCCGTGGAGCTACGTGATTCCGGACGTGGTCGCTGACGTATTCCCGAGTTCGATCACGCCGCGGATTCCGCAGCGCGTCTAGAGCGAGTCGAAGCGTCCCGGGCCTCGGTCACGGCCCGGTTACCCCCCTTGTTCGTCGACGATCCGACAAAAAGACCGATCTTGTGTTGCAGGTTTGCCCAGGAGAGGTATTTTTTTTGCGCACCGGGTAACCCCGTTGCTGTGCAGGGTCAAATCCACATCGAACGGAACGCGCTTCTCCGGACTCCGGCCGCGCGACGGCGAGCAGAGGGATGGCGCATGGTTGAGACCTCAGATGACACCCTCTTCGGCGTTGGGACAAGCGCCGTGCGAGGACTCTTGCTGCCGCGGCAGATGATTGCCGTGCCGCGATGGTGCAGCGGCGTGGTCGTCCTGATCACCGCGTTCGCCGTGCTTGGGTGGGTGATCCACAACCCGACCTTGGCCAGTCTCGTCCCTGGTGGCGTCACCATGAAGGCCAACACGGCGCTGGGACTTCTCATGAGCGGTATCTCGCTCTGGTGCCTAGCGCCGGTGCAGCGAGGGCGCGTCGCAACGTGGATCGGCTGGGCGCTCGCCTTCATGGTTGCCGCAATCGGTCTCCTGACACTCTTGGAGTACAGTGGGAGTGCGATTTCCATCGACGAGCTGTTCGTCCGCGCGACGACGGATGCTGGACAGACGGCGACTCCGGGACGCATGGCGGTGAGTACGGCGTTTTGCTTGACGATGATGGGTGCCGCGTTACTCACGCTCGACATTGCGGCGACGCGATTTGGACGAATCTCGGACTTGTGCGCGGTCATTGGATTGATCATCCCGTTGACGACGGTGCTCGGCTACACCTACTCGGTCATTCCGTTCGTCGGGGTGGGGCAGGGGATGCAGATGGCGCTGCACACCGCGGTGTGTTTCGTCCTGCTGGATGTCGGGATTTTCATCGTTCGTGGGCACGATGGTATCGTGCGAACGGTGACGTCGCCCAAAGCTGGTGGTGTCTTGGCACGCCGGATCCTGCCGTATGCATTCATCGTCCCATTGATGCTGGGTGCCTTCCGACTGCTCGGCGAACGAGCAGGGTGGTACAACCTCTCGCTCGGAAGCGCCTTCGTCGCCGTCACGACGATGTTGGTGTTCGGTGGGCTGATTTGGCGAACCGCACAGATGCTGAACGCCACGGACGAAGCGCGTGAGCGGGCAACGACCGCGCTGAACGTGGAGCACGCCGCGCGGATCGGCGCGGAGGCGGCGCGGGGGCGCGCGGAAGATGCGGAACAGCGCTTTCGTCTCGTGGCCGAGGCGTCGCAATTGTTGGCGTCGTCGCTCGACGTTCGGGTGATTCTCGATCGCCTGGTGGGGCTGGCCGTTCCGTCGTTGGCGGATTGGTGCGTGGCGGACGTCCGTGAAGGGGATGGACGTTGGCATCGGGCCGCGGTTGCCCACACCAATCCCGACGATGCCGGCGTTGCGGAGCAGCTCCGCCGCACGATGCAGCAGCGTCATGACGAACGATTTGGACTCGGCGGCGTGGCGACGCCTCGTGACACCCGTGTGGTCGCACGCGTGGATGAGGAGTTGCTGACGTCGCTCACGCAGAATGAGGAGCAGCGCAACGTCCTCCGCGCGCTGCACATGCGCAGCTTCGTGTCGATTCCGCTCACCACGCGTGACCGGGTGGTTGGCGGCGTGACATTCATTCGCACGGCGAATGCGAATCCCTTCAGTCCGGTCGACGTCGCACTCTTGGAGGAAGTGACTCAGCGCGGCGCCATCGCCATCGATAACGCGCGGCTGTATCGTGGTGCGGTCGCTGGGGCGCAAAGCCGGACGGAATTCCTCGCGACGATCTCGCATGAGCTGCGGACGCCGCTCACGGCCATCATGGGATACGGTGCACTACTCGAAGAAGGGATCACCGGGGAGCTGACGCCGCCACAGCACGAGCAGGTCGTGCACATCCGCCGTAGCGCCGATCATCTGTTGGAGTTGATCGACGAAATTCTCACCTTCTCCAAGTTGGAAGGGGGACGCGCCAACGTCGTCGCGGAAAGTGTCGTCATCGCCGATGCACTCGAGGAAGCCGCCGCGCTCGTTCAACCGCTGGCGGCGCAGCGAGGGTTAGTGTTATCCGTCGAATCGCCATTGATGCACATGATCATGGAGACCGATTCGACGAAGTTGCGGCAAATTCTCGTCAACTTGTTGAACAACGCGGTCAAGTTCACCGAGCGGGGGACGATCACCTTACGCGCCAGGCCGGATGGGAACGACGTGATCTTCGAAGTGCGCGATACCGGCATCGGGATCGCGACGGAAGACATGGGGCGCGTGTTCGAAGCATTCACGCAAGTCGACCAGCGACTCACGCGGACGGCTGGAGGGATGGGGCTCGGGCTCAGCGTGGCGCAGCGGTTGGCGGCCCTCCTTGGCGGTGACATCACGGTGGCGAGTCGTCTCGGGGCAGGGAGCACCTTTTTCGTTCGGCTCCCGGTCTCAATGAAAGTACGCACTTCGGCTCGCCTCCGTCGCGCCTGAGTCGCATATTATCGGGATGACCACACTCCCGGTGCCGTCGATCGAGGTGCGCCACCTCGTGAAACGGTATGAGAAAACGCTTGCCGTCGACGATCTCTCCTTTCGCGTCAGTGGTGGTGAGATCCTCGGCATGGTCGGACCGAATGGCGCGGGGAAGACGTCGACGCTCCGTTGCATGGCGGGAATTCTTCGCCCGAGCGCGGGGACGGTCCGCGTCGACGGACACGATCTCGCCGTCGAACCGGCGCTCGCCAAACAGGGACTCGCCTTCATTCCCGACGAGCCGCAGCTCTTTCCGTATTTGACGGTCACGGAGCATCTGCGGTTCATCGGCCGAGCGTACGACGTTCCCACGCCCGATACGCGGATCACCGCATTGCTCGGCGAGCTCGAGCTCGCGGACAAGCGCGATGCGTTCCCCACGGAGCTGTCGCGCGGGATGCGCCAGAAGTTGGCGATCGCCTGTGGGCTCATCCATACGCCTCGCGTGCTCATTTTGGACGAGCCGCTCACTGGGCTGGATCCGGCGGGGATCAAGCGCATGAAAGGGCACATCGTGGCGTGCGCGCAAGGCGGCGCCGCGGTCGTCTTGAGCTCGCACCTGCTCCATCTCGTCCAGGAGTTGTGCACGCATTTACTCGTGGTCCAACGCGGCCGTGCGGTGGCGTCGGGGACCATGGCGGAGGTGATGGCGTTGAGTCAGGGCAGTGATCTTGAGGATGTCTTCCTGACATTGACGCAGGACGAGTCGGCGACGCCCGTCTCCACCACGTGACGGCGCCCGTCAAAGGACTCGCGCTGATCGCGCCGGCTGAGCGCGTGCGGACGCGCCGAGAGTTCGAGGCGCTGACGTACTTGCTCGGGCGGTCGTGGCGGAACCAGCTCCTGTTACGGCTTCGCCGGCTCAAGCAGCCGCGGTACGCCATTGCGACCATCTTCGGGACGCTGTACGTCGGGACGCGTCTCTTCGTCCCGTTGTTGCGCATGCATAAGGATCACATTGCCGATCATCCGGCGGGACCGATGGTGAAGGCGCTGGCAACGGTCGCCTTGGCGTGTATCTGTCTATGGCCGTGGCTGTTGTGGCGTGTGACGAGCGCGCCGCTCGATTTTTCACCAGCAGAGGTGCAGCTTCTTTTCCCGTCGCCGATTCGGCGTCAGGCATTGGTCGCCTATAGTCTCCTCGGGCGCCGGACGATGTCTGGGCTGCTCTCGATGCTCTTCATCGCGTTCCTCATCCGCTTTCAGGATGGTGTCGCCGCCGTGCTGACGCGGGCGATTGCGCTCTGGCTCGTGATGACGGTGGTGTCGTTTCACGGCGTGGTGGCGAAGATGGTCCGTCTTCGGGTGGCGCAGCTGGAACGTCCGGGACGATGGGGCGTCCTGCGCTTGGGGATTCCGATCATCGCCGCCATTGCGATTCTCGGCTGCGTTGCCGTGTGGTTTTCATCTCTGGGGCACGATCCAACACTGGACTCCTCACAGACCACGGTGTTCGATGCCCCGTTCGGCGTCAGATACCTCTTGTTTCCGGTGTGGGCAGTACTCGCGCCGGCATTCGCGCAGACGACGTCTGATTTCTTCCTCACGATATGGGGACCGCTGCTGGCGGCGATGTTTCTCCTTTACGCCGCCGTCCGGATCGACGTCGAGTTCGAGGATGATGCCGCACAGCGGTCGGAGAAAGTCAACGCGCTACAGGCACGGATCGAAGCGACTCGAACCGGTGTCAACGCGCCAGTGCTTAGAAAGCGCGCGGCGATGTGGGTCCAGATGCCGGCTGGTGGAAATCCAGCTGTCGCCATCGTGTGGAAGAACATCGTTGCGCTGTTCCGGTATCAGTCCCTGTTCATTTACGGGTTGATCATCGGTGTCGCCATCGTTGGGGCGATCGTCGCTCCCTTCGTCATTTCGGCTCGCGGACTCAACGAGACCGACGCGACGTTCTTCCTAGGATTCCCTGCTGGATTTCTCGTATTGCTGACGCTAGGGACATTGGTCGGGAACGTCTCGAAGTTCAAGAACGATCTCCGCGGCGACATGGCGTATCTGGACATCATGCGTGCGCTCCCGATGCGTGGAAGTACGATTGTTGGAGCAGAGTTGCTGTCGTCGCTGATTCCGCTGGTTGCGGTGCAGCTCGGCTTTCTGATCACGGCGGCGATCATCTTTCGCTCCAACCGCTTTCCACTTGGCGTCATCGACCGGCTGAACTTCTTGACGATCGCGGTGTGTGCGGTCGTCACCTTCGATGCGATCAATCTGCTCTGTTTGAACGGATTCGCCCTGGTCTTCCCCGCGTGGACATCGCCACAGACGCGATCGAAAGGGGTGGAGGCGATTGGGCTCACCTTCATCGGATTCTTCTTCCGCCTGTTGATCTTGGCGCTCGCGATTCTCCTTCCCGCCGCCGCGGCGATCGGGATCTTCTGGCTCGTCAAGCTCCCGTTACTCGCCGCGGTGATCTTTCTGCTCGTCGCAGCGGGTGAAACGTATGTGGGCGTACGATTGCTCGGAGATGTGTTCGACAGCACTGATCCCAGTGCTGTCGTTACCACGACGTGAGATTGCGCTAGACGCGGTTACGTCCTCAATTGCAGAGCACCGATTGCACACACACCCGTGCATGGAGGGGAAGCAAGTGACGGGTGATCCAGTCGTTCGGATGTGCGCGCGAGAAGGCGATCGTTTTGAGTCCGGCGATTGTTCCAATGCCGGCACCGAGCACGACGTCACTTCCCCAGTGTTCGTTCGTATACATGCGGGAGAGTCCGACCAGGGTCGCACCACCATACAATACCGGTGTCGCGATCCGGGCGACGCCGGAGTGCATGTCGCGCAGATCCGCCGATACGGACGAGGCGAACGCAAATGCCGCCGTCGTATGTCCTGACGGAAACGACGCGTACTTATCGTTACGTCCTCGGCCAAACGCAAAGTCATCTGCATCGCGCGACTGTACATAAGGACGTTGCCGTCCCGCGACAATTTTCAACAGCGTCGTCGTTCCCCCGCCGACCGCGATGGCCTCCGTTGCGTGCAAGCCAATCGCGCCAATGGCGTCGTGTCCAGAAAGACGACCAATGCCATAGAGGGCGACCGACGTTGCGAGCGCGCCGACGCCTCCCGCGGTATTGAATACGTTCGCAGTGTGCCGAAGAGCGCTCGACTGCTGGACCGAGCTGTCCTGAAAGGCATGCTGCAACCGACGATCGAACGGCGCAACAGCCGCCATCGCCGCGATGATGCCAGCAACCATCAATGCATCATGACGCGGTGATATGACCGACGTCGTGACTGGCGCCGAATCGGAATGCAGTGCCGTGGAATCCACATGTCCGGCGCCGTTCGGTGCCGTAACGGGGGACTGTGCAATGAGCGAGGTCGCAAAGATCCCCGCCAACGGGGCGAACAGCCATTTACGAGACATGAGAGCGCAAAAAGAGGAGATGAGGTGGCGTTGAAATGTACACGCCACGCGTCATGGTGCTACGCCAGCGGCTGGCGGGATATCCCCGACAGCGCGCAACCGCTCATAAAGATTTATAAATGGTGCGCGCCGAGTTGTGAGGCGCGAACGACAGCGGGCGGGAGGTGCCGCGCATTCTGTGCGGATGCCCAGGTGATCAGTTGCGACGGCTGGAGCGCTGGTGAGAACAGATAACCTTGAGCCGCGTTACATCCGAGCATGCGCAGCTCTCTGCGCTGCACTGGTGATTCGACCCCTTCGGCGATCATCTGCAGTCCGAGCGCGTCGCCGAGTGCGACGACACCGCGCGCCAGGCGGCTGCTTCCCCCTTCGGTGCCAAGCTCAGCGACGAAACGGCGATCGACTTTGAGAATGTCGACAGGGAACTGCTGCAAATATTTGAGCGAGAGTGCGCCCGTCCCGAAGTCATCGATCGCGAGTCGTACCCCCATTGCCTTGAGCGCACGGAACGCGGTGAGCGCTTGATCCATGCGCTGCATGATCGCCGTCTCCGAGACCTCGATCACGACACGCTCCGGCGAGACGCCGGTCGACGACAGCGCATCTTCGACGTCGCGAAGCAGCGAGGGATCATACAAATGCCGTCCCGCCACGTTGATGTGCACGCTCGGTGAACCGTACCGGCGCTGCGCGGCCATGTCGAGCGGACGATTCCGCCACTCGGCATCCCATTTGTGCAACTGTGCGCACGATTCTTTGAGCGTCCACCGTCCGATCGACAGAATCGCGGTACTTTCTTCCGCGATCGGAATGAACGACGTCGGTGAAACCGCGCCTCGCGTGGGGTGCTGCCACCGGGCGAGCGCCTCGATGCCACGAAGCGTCGTTCCACTGATGTCGACGATCGGTTGATACAACAGGTGGAGCTGGTTGCCGTCGATGGCGCGGCGGACGTCGTCGCTCAGCTGCAACCGGTCGCGCATGGCGGCCTGCATCGACGGCTCGAAGACGGCAGTCGTTCCCTTGCCGGCACGCTTGGCGCGGTACATCGCCAAGTCGGCATTCTGCAAGAGTTCGTCGACGCGCTCAGCGCCCCGCGTGTATGCGACACCAATGCTTGCGCTCACGGTCACATCTTGCGATCCGATGCGCACGGGTGATTGCAGCGACGAGGTGACACGCGCCGCTGCCGCGTTGGCATCGTATTCCGTGCTCATCGCCTCGAGCAGCACCGCGAATTCGTCGCCGCCGAGCCGAGCGACGGTGTCGGAGGTGCGCGTGGCGAGGCGGAGGCGGTCTGCGACCGCCGCGAGGAGCGCATCGCCCTGCGCGTGGCCCAGGCGATCGTTCACGAGCTTGAAGTCGTCGAGGTCGACGAACAAGACCGCCACGTGCTCGCCGCGATCGGCGCGCGCGATGGCGTGCTCGACGCGGTCGAGGAACAGCGTGCGATTCGCCAGTCCCGTCAGCGGATCGTGCAGTGCCTGATACGCGCTCTGTTCGGCGGAGCGCTGCGCGATGCGGAGCTCGAGCTCGGTCGAGATCGCGTCGGCGATCGTGTTCAACGCATCGATGTCATCGTCGCTCCAGATCCGCGGCTCGTGCTCGATCGCGCACAAATTGCCGAGCACGTACCCCTGCGTCGAAATCAGCGGGGCGTTGGCGCACGCCGCGATGCACGGCGTGATGGCTTGTGGATAGCTGGAAAACGTGGGGTGCGTCGCGACGTCACTGACCGTGAACGTCTGCTGTGTCGCGACGGCGTACTGCGAAAACGTCGGTCCGTTCCGGATGACGTAGAGATCGGCCTGTCCGTCCTGCAAGCCCGCCCCGCCCACGATGTAATCCCGTTCGGCGTCGACCAGCGTGATGAGCACGACGGGGACGTCGAGTGTCCGCTGCGAGAGACGCGCGAGACGGTCGAGCCCGATGCTCCTGGGCGCATCGAGCAACCCCGTATCGCGGACCGCGGCAACGCGAGCCGGATCCCGGACCGGGGCAAGAAGATCACGGACAGCCGAACTGTCGAAGGACACGAGCAAAATTAAGAGCTTAGGACAAGAAAGTCAGCACAACGAAACCCCCCCGCGGTACGCGCGAGATGCCTCGCAGTGATGCTGGCACAACTGGTGCTGCTAACAGACGACCACGATGTACCTTCACAACATGGGCGACTGGTAGACCAGCGTCTCGCACCTTGGCATGCAACATGTGGCAAATACCCCTGTGACGTACAAGCGGATCCGTTCAGACCTCTACGCCCACGGGACAATGTCACATTTCGAGCCAGGGATCGCCGATGCCGACGCGGTCACCTATCCGTTCGACGGGAGCGCGCCGGAGGTTCCTCCTCAGCTCGGCCAACTACTGCAGCAGCTATTTGTTGCTCTAGAAGACTATATGAGTGGGGCGCCCGAGGCCATGCCCAATCTTCAGCGATCGTGCCAAGTCGCGGTTTCGCTGGTGACTGAGCCGTTGCGCCAGGCCCATTGGGCGATGGCCGACACGCTGCTTCTCGTCCGCGAGTGCATTCGCCGGCTCAAACACGACGATCCCGATGCCCTTCGGGCGGCTCGCCGGCTCACCTGGCTCGAGGCACAGCTCCCTGACTGGGTTGGGCGCAGCTATCACCATCCAGGGAAATAAAACAACAGTTCCCGGGTTATAATATCCGGTATGCTGATACCGGCGCGTTGGTGTAGCCATTGGTGTTGCCTGCTCTCGGGCGTTTTCTTGGCCGGGGCCCTTGCCGCGGCCGCCCAAGAGCCCAAGACGTTCACCCACGCGGACACCCTCCGGGGAACAAACGGTCCCGCCCGAAGCTGGTGGGACGTGACCTTCTACGATCTCCACGTCCGGATCGACCCGGCGGACAGCACCATTCGTGGTGAGAACGGGATCACCTATACCGTACTCCCCGCCGGTCTCCCGGTTTCCGGGGTGGCCGACGCTCCGCGCCAAATGCAGATCGACCTGATGACGCCCCTCGAGGTCGACAGCATGATCCAGGACGGCATCTCCGTACCATACCGGCGCGACGGGAACGCCTTTTTTGCGACGCTTCGCCCGCCACAGCGGGCCGGGGATCGCAAAACGATTCGGGTCTTTTATCACGGTCGTCCCAGGATCGCCGCGCACCCGCCATGGGATGGGGGATTCGTATGGACGCGCGATAGCTCCGGACATCTCTGGGTCGCGACCGCGTGTCAGGGGGTGGGAGCCAGTGTCTGGTGGCCCAACAAAGACATTCAGGCGGACGAGCCAGATAGCCAACGCGTCGCCGTCACCGTGCCGGATCCGATGATCGACGTCTCGAACGGGCGATTGCGGAGCACGGTTCACCACACGGATGGCACCACGACGTACGAATGGTTCGTCACGAGCCCGATCAACAACTACGACGTCGCCGTCAACGCGGGGGCGTATACACATCTGCAAGACAGCGTTCGCGGTGAGCGAGGGATGTTGTCGCTCGACTATTGGCCGCTCGCCGACCACGTGGGGCAAGCCCGAACGCAGTTCGCGCAGGTGAAGCCGATGCTCGCGTGCTTCGAGCATTGGTTTGGTCCGTATCCGTGGTACGCTGATGGATACAAATTGGTCGAAGCCCCGTATCTCGGGATGGAACATCAAAGCGCGGTTGCCTATGGCAATGGGTATCTCAACGGATATCGCGGCCGAGATCTTTCGGGGACCGGGCTCGGGCTGCGGTGGGATTTCATCATCGTGCACGAGAGTGGGCACGAATGGTTCGGGAACAACATCACCACGGCCGACATCGCCGACATGTGGGTCCATGAGGGGTTCACCAATTACTCGGAAGGGTTGTACACCGAGTGCCAGCAGGGGACCGGGGCGGGGGCCGCGTACGTGCGTGGACTCCGCGGGAACGTACAAAACGATCGCCCCATCATTGGTGCCTATGGCGTCAACGACGAAGGGTCGGGCGACATGTACTACAAGGCGAGCAACATGCTGCAGACGATCCGCCAGATCGTCGCCGACGACGAGCGGTGGCGCGGGATGCTCCGCGGGCTCAACGCTACGTTCTGGCACCGCGTGGTCACCGGCGCCGAAGTCCAAGCGTACATGAATCGCACTCTGGGGTTGGACCTGACCCCGATGTTCACGCAGTACCTGACGACCACCAAGATCCCCGTGTTGCGGTACCGGTTTCGGGGAGGAACGGTCTCGTATCGGTGGACCAATGTCGTGCCGGGGTTCGACATGCCGGTCGACGTCTCGCTCGGAGGCCGAACACCTGTTCGACTTTATCCGACGGAGAAGTGGCAAACGGTTTCCCTCCCCGTACGGGGGACGCAGGTCTTCGTCGTCGAGAGCAACTTCTACGTGACGGCCGAACGGGAGAAGTGATCGTCCGCGTCGTGCGGCCCCTACGGCCACACGGCACGATCTCCGAGATCGCAAGGGATCGGAGAGCTCAACCCCGGCCCGGGTGATCCGATACTAAAGGTGTGCCGACTTCCGTCATGGACCTTTTGCGTCCCACATCCGCCTCGGCGTACCGCGCCGGGCGGGATCGCCGTATCTCACGGGTTCCTGCGAGCGTCCCTGCTCGCGTGCCTGACGTCGTAGCCAAACCAGCTTCCACCACCGACACAGCATCCGTACACGATGCGGCGCGTTTCGCGCAGCGTGAGGCGGACGCATCACTCCTCCGATTGCTGCATGCGGAACGCGCGAAAGCCGAGCGTGTCCAAGATTTGCTGCGATTGGTGATCTTGGTGGCGTTGGGGGTGGGGGCGATGATGTATGCGCCGTCCTTGCCATTGGCGTTGCAGCAAGCCAACATTGCGGTGCTGTTCCCGATGCTCGTGTGGGCATTCGTGCTCGTTCTGCTGGGACGGCGTGGCGCGTATCCGCGATGGCTCTCGTACGTCACGCCATTGGTCGACGCCTCGGCGGTGACGGCGATCATTCTTTGCTATGGGTTGATCGGAACGCCGTCGGTGGCGCTCAAGGCGCCGATCGTGCTCTCCTATTTTGCGATTTTGGCGGCGCGACCGATGATCGGTTCGGTCCGGAGTGCCGCGGCGACGGTGACGGTGATCGTGCTCGAGTATGGTGCCACGATCGCGATTCTCGCCACGACGACGCATCTCACGTTGACACTCGATCCGCTGTCGGCGGCGAGCTCGGCGAACGTCTCGATCCTCGACGAAGGGATGAAGTTGATGTTGTTGGCTACGGCCGGAATCGTTGCGACATTCGCGACGGCGTGGCACGAGCGCGTGTTGGGACGTGCGCTCACGACCCAAGTGTTGCGCGACGTCGAAACGCGTGAAGTGGCGAGCCGTCTCCAAGAAGCCGACAAGCTGGCCGCGCTCGGCACACTCGCGGCAACGATCGCGCATGACGTGACCAATCCGTTGACGTCGATCGCGTTGTCCGCCGACTTGCTCGCGTACGACACCACAGATCTCGAAGTGCGCCGCCAAGCGGCGCTCATCGCCAGCGATGCGCGAAACGCCGCTGGTGTGGTGCGGGATCTCGTGGCGTTCGCGCATCACGATGAAGTGGAGCGCGAACCTGTCATTCTCGGGGACGTGGTCGAACATGCGACGGTGGTGTTGCGGCAGCTCTTGCGCGACCGCGGCGTCGAAGTGAAGCACTACTGTGCCCCCGACGTTCCGGCAATCAATGGTGGCGCGGCGGCGTTGGAGCGCGTGGTCGTCAATCTGGTGATCAACGCGGCGCAGGCGATGGAAGGGCAGACCGGGTCGCGGCTCGTCCGCATCACGACGACGCGCGAGCACGATCACGTGCGATTGATGGTGGAAGATACCGGGCCGGGAATTCCCGCGGCGGTGCTTCCACATGTCTTCGACCGGTTCTTCACGACGAAGCCGGCGGGGAAAGGGACCGGGCTCGGCTTGTGGATGGCCGCGCAAGTCATCGAAGCCCATGGCGGGACGATCACGGCGTCGAATACGGGAAATGGTGCGCGATTCGTGATCGCCATCCCAGCCGACCGGAGCGTCGCGGCCGCGTAGCCGCGACGCCTTTTTTCTTTCGAGCACCGCCGCGCGGCGCTATCGCACCAGCGCACAGCCGATCAAGCCACGAACCGTCGTCGCATCCCCGAACGATGTGTATCCTTGGGTCGCAACGTGGCAGCGATCGTTGAGTTTGACCGTCGCGCCAAGAAGTCCGGTCACCCGCGTCAAGTTGACCGCGATGGCGGTGTGATCCGTGCCGCCGCTCAAGTCCGAGAAGCCGACCTGGAAGCGCGGGCGCAACGCATTGACGCCGACGCCGGCATTCAATTGCACGCGTGCGTCGCGGCCCCACGGGGCGATCGACGCCAGGAGCTCTCCTCCCGATTGGTTGGGGCGGAATTCATCGTCCGATGGCGTATTACTGTAGCAGGCGCCATTGGGGTCCGACTGTTGGAGCGAGCCTTTGGGGCACGTGATAGGGCCGTGCACCGTCCCGCGCGTCGTATGCGCGCGAAGGGTGAGTGCGACCGCGTCGCGCAACGAATACGTGTACCACAGCGCGAAGCTCCGAAGATTCGGTGTGGCGTCCGAGACCTTGATTGGTGGGAGATAGCTTGCTTCGAGGCCGAATCCTCCCGGAAGCGACACTGCCAGCCGGGGGCGGCCGAAGAACGACGTGAGATTCGTATGTTGCACGCGTCCCGTGTAGCACGTTTCCGTATGTTGCAGCGTTGCGCTCGGCGTCGGGACATATGCCCCTTCGAGTGAGACGGAGAGGCGCGGCCGGTCGGGGGCAATCGCGATGGGATCGGCGCTGAACACCAGCGGGACCCCATAGAAAGCGAGTAACTTGGCTTCGTGGCTGTTGGCCGGAGGGCGGCACTGCGCCCATGTCACCTGCGCCGCGGCGGATGCTGTCAGCGCGAGCGCGATCCCGAACCGGAAGACGAATTTTCTCATGTCGTAAGTTACGGCGTTCGAAAAGCGGATCGATAGGGGCGCGGTGACTCGCCGATTCATCCCGGCCAACGACAGGATGGGCACGGCCGGCGCGCGCGTCCCGAGCTCGCTCTGGCGCGGCGTCAGCCCCCCCCTATGTTACACTATGTATGGATGCTGTCGTGAGCTCTGAAAACGCACTGCTTGCCACCGAGCGCGACCACGCCGAGCGAAGGCTGAACGGCGTTCGAGCGATCGTTCTCGTCGTATTGGGGATTGCGGCGATGGCGTATGCGCCGACGCTGTCGCTCGAGCTCAATGCGGTGAACACGGTGGTCTTGGTCCCCATGTTGATCTGGACCGCGTTGCAGTATGTCGCCTATTATCGGCGTCCCGTGCTTCCGCCGTGGCTGGCGATCGTCAATCCTGTCGCTGATACGCTGGCGGTGACCATTACGATGGGTGGCTATGGCGTCGCGGCATCGGCGCCGTTGGCGCTCAAGTCGCCCATGGTATTGGCGTATCTCATCATTCTTGCTGGCCGGCCGATCGCGTCGTCGGTCCGAAACGCGGCGATCGTCGCGGTGTTGGTCGTCCTTTCATATTTGTCGCTCGATCTCTTCTTTTTCGCACGACACGCGGTCGCGGTGCGTGATCCGGTGACCGCGAGCGTCGGCCCTGGGATCTCGCTGTTGGATGAAGGGACGAAGCTCGTGTTGCTCGCGGCGGCTGGCGGAGTCGCGGTCTATGCGACGTGGTGGCACGAGCAGCTCGCGCGGAAGTATTCCGTTGAGTCGCGCGAGCGTGAAGTATTGCAGACGCGGCTCGCGGCGTCGCGGCTCGACACGCTGAAGCAGCAGCTCCAACCACATTTCTTGTTCAATGCGCTCAACGCCATGGCGGCGTTGGTCGACACCGATCCCGCGGCGGTGCAGCGGATGATCTCCGGGTTGGGAAAGTTGATCCGCGTCTCGCTCGACAGCACGGGGGATCAGGAAGTCTCGCTCGAGAGCGAGTTGTCGATGTTGGAGCACTATCTCGTCATTCAACGCATCCGCTTCGAGGACCGATTGCACGTCGACATCGACGTGAGCGATGATGCCCTCGACGCGCTGGTGCCCACACTCATTCTGCAACCATTGGTCGAAAATTCGATCAAATATGGATTGAGCTTGCACGCGGCGCCTGGGAGTATCGATGTCCGGGCGTGGCGCGACGGGGAGTCGTTGGCGTTGGAAGTCGTGGATGATGGGCCAGGGTTGCGCGGAAAACCGGTCGATCAACTGGTGGAACGTGTCGGCGTCGGCAATGCGCGCGCTCGGCTGCAATACCTCTATGGCGCGGCGCATTCGTTCAATATCGAAAGTCCGCCAGACGGCGGATTTGCCGTGCGGATGCGGATTCCGTATCGCCCCGCGGGAACGTTGGCGGAGGAGCCGGAGGAGGTGAGTCTCGTATGAGTGGTGGAGCGATTCGGGTCTTGATCGTCGACGACGAACCGTTGGCGCGGCGTCACGTGCGCACGTTGATCGCGTCGGATCCTGACATCACCGTGATCGGTGAGTGTGGGAATGGGCGCGATGCGGTTCGGGCGATCGAGACGCTCGCGCCTGATTTGGTCTTTCTCGACATTCAGATGCCGGAGCTGGATGGCTTCGGCGTGCTCGCCGCCGTCGGAGCGGAACGGATGCCCGCCGTCATCTTCGTCACCGCGTACGACGAGTACGCGCTGAAGGCGTTCGACGTGCATGCGCTCGATTATGTCTTGAAGCCGATCGATCGCGAGCGGTTGGCGCTCGCGGTGACGCGTGCCAAGGCGCGCGTTGTCGCCCCGGGAGCTGGAACGGTGGGGACCGCGGCGGATCAGCTCACGGCGGTGCTACAAGCATTGCGGAGCGCGTCTGTCGGGACGGCGCCGCTCGACCGGATCGCGGTGCGTGTCGATGGGAAGCACCTGTTTCTCGCACCGAGCTCGATCGATTGGGTCGAGGCGGTGGATGATTACGTACGCATTCATATTGCGCGGACGTCACATCTCGTGCGCGGCACGTTGCAATCGTTCGTCACGCAGCTCCCCTCACAATTCCTCCGCATTCACCGATCGGTCATCGTGAACACGGAGCGCGTGCGCGAAGTGTCGTCGACGCAACAAGGCGATTATCGGCTCACCCTGCAGGACGGGACCAAATTGCCGTCGGGGCGAAGTTATCGTGCGGCGGTCGGAGAATTTCTCCGCTCCTTCACGGTCGAGCACCGCTGAGGGGTTGGTCAGCGCGCTGACCGTTATCTCCTTACAGGGCGGGCGTCACAGGGGAGCCACTCGCCGACAAAAGCCCGCCATTCGCCGCAATTGCCTTTTCTCGGGAGAGGGGAAGAGGCACCTTTCGTCCATGAGACTCCAACACATCGCAACATTCGTCATGCTCGTCGCCGTGGTTGCCTGCGGTGGCTCGAGCTCCACGGCGCCTGGGAACAACGGGGGCGGCGGTGGCGGCGGCGGGGGTGGTGGCGGCGGAGGCGGATCGATGTGTACCTCGAATTCGACCACCGTGTGCATCACGTCGTCCAACACGTTCAGTCCGTCGACGATCACGATCACGTCGGGGACGACACTCTCGTGGAATAATCCCACGTCGACGTCGCACAACGTCACGTTCGATACCGACTCTGCGCCGGGGAACATCGGGAACTTCAGTTCCTCGACCAAGTCGGCGACGTTCTCGCGCAAAGGGACGTACCAATACCACTGTACGATCCACGGCTCGAGTATGAGCGGCTCTGTCACGGTGAACTGACGTGACCAGTTGTCCGTGCGCGAAGGGCGCACGTTTCTACGAAGTCGGGGTGAACCGTGGAAAGTAAAGCGCGTATTCTCGGGCACTCGCTGCACCAGATTTTGATCGTTTTTCCGCTCGGATTGACGACGAGCAGCATCGGGTTCGACATCATGGGGTACGTCACGCGAGACGGGCGATGGTGCTCCGTGGCGTACTACCTCATCATTGCGGGGTGCATCGGTGGTGTGGTAGCCGCCGTCGCGGGGCTCATCGACTATTGGGCGATCCCGGCGGGGACGCGGGCCAAGCGGGTGGCCCAGTTTCACGGCATCTCGAGCTTCCTGGCATTGCTTTGCTTCGCCATGAGCGGCTTTGCCCGTGCGGCGGATCCCGCGCACGTTCATCTCAATGCGTTGGCCCTCTCGCTATTCGGAGGCGCGATCATCGGCCTCGCAGGGTGGCTGGGCGGCGAGTTGGTCACACGAATGGGGGTTGGCGTCGCCGACGACGCCCATCTCGACGCCGAAGGGACGCGGCTCTTCGGCCATGGCCCGGATCGGGCACCGGATCATGTGATCCCGCGAAATCCCGCCAAATCGACGCGTTGAAGTTTCTTACGAGGCGTAGGTGTCTCTCGCAGGCGTTTCGCGATTCCCAATCGATGATGCGGTAACACTACCCGGGGAGGGACACCTCCCGGGTAGTTCCGTCGCGACGACGCGATTATCATCCTCTCTTCCCCTATTTTTTGTAAGAGAGGTTGATCGTGGCGGCAGTAGATCCTCGCGCGGGTAAGCCGGCGGACCAGTCGGTCCTCACCAACATTCCTCGGCTCGTTTCGGCGTACTATACCGAACACCCTGACCCCGAGGTGGCCGCGCAACGCGTCTCGTTCGGGACGTCGGGTCATCGCGGCTCCGCATTCGACTGCGCGTTCAACGAGGATCACATCGTCGCCATCACGCAGGCGATTTGTCTCTACCGCGCACAGCAGGGGATTACTGGGCCTTTATTCCTCGGCATCGACACGCACGCGTTGTCGGAGCCCGCATTCGCGAGCGCGCTCGAAGTCCTCGCGGCCAATAGTGTCGACGTCATGATCGATGACCGGCGTGGCTTTACACCGACACCCGTCGTGTCGCACGCGATTCTGACGTACAATCGTGAGCGCACAAGTGGACTTGCCGACGGTATCGTGGTGACTCCTTCGCACAATCCGCCCGACGATGGTGGATTCAAATACAATCCGCCGAATGGTGGTCCCGCGGACACGCAAGTCACGAGCTGGATCCAGGATCAAGCCAACGCGTTTCTCCGGGAGCGGCTGGTGGGGGTGAAGCGTATTCCACTCGCGCAAGCCCTCCGTGCGACGACGACACATCGGCATGATTACGTCAGCACCTACATCGCCGATCTATCACAAGTGATCGACCTAGCGGTGATTCGCGAGTCAGGACTTCGCTTGGGAGTCGATCCGTTAGGAGGCGCCGGCGTCGCGTATTGGGGAGAAATTGCAGAGCGGTACGAGCTCCCGCTCACGGTCGTCAGCGAAGACGTCGATCCGAGCTTCCGATTCATGTCGGTCGATTGGGATGGGAAGATTCGCATGGACTGCTCGTCGCCCTATGCGATGCAGCGATTGATCGCGATGCGCGATCGGTTCGACGTCGCGTGGGCATGCGATACCGATCATGACCGGCATGGGATCGTCGCGCGCAGTGCCGGGCTGCTCAATCCGAATCATTATCTCTCGGTCGCCATCGAGTATTTGTTCGCGCACCGGCCCGAGTGGGGGAGCGAGACGGGAATTGGGAAAACGGTCGTGAGCAGCAGCATGATCGACCGCGTGGCCGCCAAGCTCGGGCGGCCGCTCACCGAAGTTCCGGTGGGATTCAAGTGGTTCGTCGACGGGCTGATGCGCGGCACCTTGGGCTTCGTGGGAGAAGAAAGTGCCGGTGCCACGCTGTTGCGCCGAGATGGTGGCGTGTGGACGACGGACAAAGATGGGATCGTGCTGGGGCTGCTGGCCGCCGAGATGACCGCGGTGACGGGACGTGATCCTGGTGAGCTATATCAGGGACTGACGCACGAGTTCGGCGAGCCCGCGTACGCCCGCATCGATTCCGCCGCGACGGCTGACGAGAAAAAAGTGTTGTCGAAGTTGTCGCCGGAACAAGTCAAAGCGTCGACACTCGCCGGCGAACCCATCGTCGCGGCGATGACCCAGACCCCTGGAACTAACCTTCCCATCGGCGGCCTCAAAGTCACGACCGAGCATGGGTGGTTCGCCGCGCGTCCCTCCGGGACGGAGGAGATTTACAAGTTGTACGCGGAGAGTTTCAAAGGGCCCGAGCACTTGCGCCAGATTCAACAGGAGGCGCAAGCAATCGTGGCGGACGCGTTACGCGGTGCTGCTTAGAGACGAAGTAACGTCTCGCGTAAGATTCGAGAACGCGTTCGGCTCACCATCACCTCCTGTTTGTTGACCAACGTCAGCAACAACGTCGCGCCTGGCATTGGGCTGACCTTCGCGATCGCGTCGGCATTGACCAGCGCACTGCGTGAGACGCGGATGAATTGCTCGGGATCGACCCGCGCTTCGAGATCTTTCAGTCGGTAGGTGATGGTGGACCGCTCTCCACGGACGGTCGTCAGCCAGAGCAGCTCTCCATCCGCGACGATGGAGGCGATGTCTTCCGTCGTGACGAACACGATGTCGTCGCGACGGCGGACCGGGATGCGGCGGATCGGCGTGGCGAACGGTCGTGCCGACATCGCCGCGCTCGCGGCTTCGAGGCGCGCGAATGTCGATGCATCGCCATGCGTCGTCTTCCATGCCGTCGTGCGTCGTCTCGCGCGATCTTCGAGAACCCGGTCGATCGTCCGCCGGAGCCGGATCGAGTCGACCGGTTTGAGGAGATAGTCGACCGCATTGATCTCGAAAGCGCGCACCGCGTATTCGTCATACGCGGTCACAAAGGCGATGCGTGGAATCGTCTCTTTCCGGAGGAGATGCACGACTTCGATGCCATTCAACTCGGGCATTTGCAGGTCGAGTAGCGCAAGATCTGGCCGTTCACGCTCGATGAGCGCAACCGCTTCGGTTCCACTGGCCGCCTCACCAACGACGTCGACATCGTCGAAGGTCTGCAAAATTCCACGCACGTAATGCCGGGCCGGACGTTCGTCGTCCGCGATGATGATCCGGAGACGAGCATCGTGGCTGTCCTCATGCCCTTCATCGTGCGGCTCGTCCTGATGCCTGTTCATACGGCGTGCTCCGGGAGAATCAACTCGACGGTCGTGCCAACACCAGGGCGGCTGGTGATGGTCAGCGACGCATCTTCGCCATAGTACTGATGGATGCGGCGCTCGATGTTCCCGAGGCCGACACCGGTATGGCGCCCACGGGCGAGCGCTGTTGGTGAGCTCCCCGCGCCCGTATCGTTGACGTGAATGAGCAGCGCATCACGATCGTCATCGGTACGAATCGCTCGCGCGGTCACGGTGACTGTTCCCCCGGCCGTCATCGGCGTAATGCCATGCTTGATCGCATTTTCGACTAACGGCTGAATCACGAGCGGTGGAACGCGCCAGTGATCCACGCCGGCCGCGATGTCGATCGTCGTCGTCAGTCGTTCTTCGAAACGCTCGCGCTCGATAGCGAGATACGCTTCGACCATCGCGATTTCTTCGCGGACGGTGACGAGCTCACCGGCGTTAGGGCGAAGGACCGCGCGGAGTAAATCGGTGAGCCGGAGCAGCGTGGTGAGCGCACGGTCCGGGGCGGTTTGGATCAGATAGCCAACGGTCGTCAATGCATTGAAGAGAAAATGCGGATTGAGCTGCGCGTGTAAAGCCTTCAATTCCGCCTCGGCAGCAAGCCGGAGTGCCTCGGTCTCTCGTGTCGTCCGCTCGTAGCGCTCCGCGTTGATCCGCAACGTGTCGATGCGCCGCGCGACGTCGAACGCGATCGCTTCGAGGAGATCGGTATCTTCGGACAACAGACGGCGTCCACCGGCGAGTGGCCCGACATCGATGACATACATCGGTGCCTCGGTGACGGGAATGGTGACGCTGGCGATCGAGGGAAGCGCCGGAAGAGCTGCCGGGAGATCCGTCGTTGCCTCGCGCCATCCGACTTTTCGTGCCGTGAGCGCCGTTCGGAGGGCAGCGCAGGCGCGATCGAGGACGACGGTCGGAGTGTCGGCGCTCTCGATGCTACGAGAGAGGAGGGCTCGCGTCTCGCGAACCGTGACCCGGCGCAGAATGATGCGGTCGACGCCTTGATACACCACGTGTCGTAGCCACGGATACAGCAACGCTGTCGCGATCCAGCAGAACAAGACGAGCGACGGGATGTGCGTCGTACTCGCCACCGAATAGAGTACCGACGCGATTCCCACCAAGGTGATCAGCGTGATCGCCCGCTTGAGAAAGACGTCGGCGAGCGCGAATCGATATTCTTGATAGAGCAACGCCGCGACGAGCGGGAGCGGGGCATAGTGCACGATCAACTCGACACCGAACGATTCTCCCTCGGTGCGATACAGAAGCAAGTGCGCCGCGCTGATCGCAAAGACGACGAGGGCCGCCGCCGCGAGCGCGCGTTGCGGAGCCGCGACGCCCCACAGATGGAGCGCGATGAGTCCCATCAGGAGGGCGTATCCCGCCATGATCACCCACGTCGCCGTCTGGGACACCGTCGGTGCAACGCCTCCTGTGGTGCGCAAATGGAGCACGTTTGCGGCAATGCTGAGTCCCAATCCCAGCGTTGCGATCACGAGCAGCCGCGACGTATACCGCGCCGGCGACGGATCGTTCAGAAATAGATGCTGCCGCGCGCCGATACCCGCCGAGCGTTGTTGCCATGCCATGACCGCGAGCATGGCGTACAAGACGATCCCGGTGACGAATCCGAGGAGATGGAGCGAAAGGGAAAAATCACCGAGTGACATGCGATCGAGAAGCTGGATGCCACGCGGTAATGGCGAAAAGAACAGGTACATCGCCGATCCTCTTCGCCACCACCGGCATCGCCACGGTGTTTAGATCCCGAGGCTGACGCGCATCTGCACGGTACGCGGCCGCCCAACGGACGGGCCGCTGAAAAATTGTCCTTTCAGAAGATACGCTTTGTCGAACAGGTTGTCGACGAAAAGCTCCGGGCGGACCACCGTGCGCCCGAACGGGAAGGTATACCCGGTCGCGATGCTCTGCACGTAGCTCGGCGCCACCTTGATCGAGCGATTCATGGCGAACAGTCCGGTGCTGTACGACGCGTCCGGATCGGCGCCATTGGTCAATCCGGAGCCGTAGGTCCCCGTCGCGCTGACGTACAGGAGCCCCTCTGTGTACGTGAGATTGGCGGTTCCGCTGATTCGCTGATCGTGGTCGAGATCGAAATATCCGTCCGGCGTCTCAGTCGGGAAAAAGCCGCCCGTGATCGGCCCACGGCCGTACGCATGGGCGACCGCAAGGTTCACATATCCCGAAATGGGCCCATGGGGACGGAGCTCCAACACCCCTTCGAGCCCGGTGACACGAACCGTGGCAATGTTCACCGACGTCACGATCGCCGAGCCGGGCACGGTGTTGTCATCGATTCCGGGTGCGCCGCGTTTGCGATACGCCGAGAATTTCGAGACGACGCCGAAGGGGAAGCGGTGGAGATACCCGGCTTCATAAAACTGATCCCGTTCCGGGAGCGTCGGGCTGGTCGCGACGCCCCCTTGCGCCACGCTCGTCACCGCGCGGAGATCCTCGACGTTCGTTGGGAGGAATTGCCGGCCGTAATAGAGGTAAAGCGTATTCGCCGCGTTCGGGAAGAAGTTGAGCCGGATGCGTGGGCTGACCTGCGTTTGTGTCCCCGCGAACGGCGCGGTGTGCGCATCGTACCGCAATCCGGCGCGAATCTCGAAGCGCTCGACGGGGAAATACGACGTTTGGGCATATAGCCCGATGTCATGCCCTTTCAGCGCGGCATCCGACGTCGGTCCAACCGTCCCTGTCGCTGACAGCGTCGTGAAGTCTTCTTGCCCTGTCGTGATCGTGCCCGTGGCGCCGGTCTTGACTGTGATGGCGTGGGAAAATTGATGTGTATAGTCGACTTTCGCGCCATACCCGGTGAAGTCGCGACGTTCGCTGAGATTATATGGCGTCGTATCCGGGTAGAAGACGAACGACGGCGTGTCGTGGAGTCCCGGAGCGTATTGCAGTGAGCCGTGCCGGTACGTCACCCCCGCGAACAGCTCGTTTTCGTTGTTGTGCTGCGTCCCGAGCGTCGAGCTCGTATCCTCGCCGAAGTGGTGATGGTACCCGAGATTGACGAAGCTATTCACGTCGTGCTGCTTGTCCGCCAACGACACGCCCCCGGTCGAATCGAATGGGACGTCGAACGTCGTGCGGGATAGACTCCCTGTGAGATCGAACAAATCGCGCGGCGATGGCGTGTAGCGGAGTTTGCCGAATCCCGAGACGTCTTCACCGTGATTACTAAAGTTCACCGCCTGATTGCGTGTCGTGTCAAAGACGACCGGCTCGCGACGCATGTCGGTGAGCTGATGTGACCCCGCGAGGAAAAATCCGAACGGGCCCGAATTCCCGCTGACATTTCCTGATTGTCCGGTCGTATTGAATGATCCCGCGTATCCGGAAACGTTCGCGTGGAATGGTCCGGTCGGAATCCGGGTCGCGACGTCGACGATGGCGGCGTTTTTGTTTCCATATTCGGCGTCCCATGCGCCGGTAATGAACGTGATCGTGTTGACGACGCTCGGATCGAACAGCTCGTTCAGGCTTCCCGAGATCCCTGGCGCCACCGGAACACCGTCGACGTAGTAAGTATACTCGGCGTGTTGCCCGCGAATGTGGACTTCTCCCGTCGGCGCGCGGGCCGCGCCGGCCACGCTTTGCTGGACGATCGACGATGTCGTCATCGACGGGGCGCCGTGATAGTCGTCCTGTTTGAAATGCTGGTTTCCGGTCCGCGTGTCGACGGTGAGTGGCGCCGCCGCTTGGATCTGTTGGACGGTCAGCGTCGTGGTCACGCTGTGCATCGCGAAATTGACACGCGTGTTCGCGCTGTCCGTGACAGTGATCGTTCGCCCCATCGCCCGGAAACCGAGCATCCGGACCATCAGCGTGTACTGTCCCGCCTCGAGGTCGTGCAGCACGTAGTGGCCGAAATCGTCGGTGGTCACGCTGGAGATTGTCTCAGTCCCGCGGAGCAGCGTCAGCTCGGCTCCTGGAATCGGACGGCCGTTCGTGCTGTCTGAGACTTGGCCGAGCACATCGCCGCCGGAGCTGGGAGGACGGGCCGGCGAAGAAGCGGAGGGACGAGTGCCCGCCGGAAGGAACGGAGGACGGGCTCGCGCGGGAGCACCATACACGGCGCTCGCCAGGAGCAGAGGGAGAATGAGACGCATCAGACTGAAAATCGAGAGAAAAAAGGACTCTCGAATGACTAGCCTTTCACGCGCCTCCCGGCATCACAAATCCAATGAACAGTCATCTCGCCTCGGCGAACGGTTGTTTGGCCACCCTGGTTGCGCACGGTTCGTGCATACGCTGAGGGGACACTCTTTTGCTTCTATTCTCTTTCGAGAGGTTCTTCCCGTGCGTCATTCTTCATCGGCGCGGTCCGCCGGCCGTCGTTCGTCGGCTGCACGTTCGTCGGATCGGTCTTCGCCTTCCTCGTCGCAGCGCGGTCCCGCGCAGAACGGATCGCACAATAGTTCGGCGGCTTTGCATACCGGGCAGCGTGGTGCGGAGCTCCAGGCTTTTGGGACGATCACCAGGCTCCCGAACGGGCTCGATCCCAAAGTCTGCGGGAAAAGCGCCGACATGCTGAATCAGCTCCTCGCCGACACGATGTCGCTCCGCGATCTTTACAAGAAACACCATTGGCAGGTCGCCGGCCCGACGTTCTATCAGCTCCATCTCCTCTTCGACAAACACTACGGCGAACAGGCCGAGCTGGTCGATCTGATCGCCGAGCGAATTCAACTGCTCGGAGGGATCGCGATCGCGATGGCCGGAGACGTCGCCGAGATGACGCGCATCGAGCGCCCGCCGCGCGGACGTGAGCCGGTCCCCGTCCAGATATCGCGGCTCCTCGAAGCGCACGAAATCATCCTGAAGCAATGTCACGAATACGCAAAGAAAGCGGACGACGCGGGCGATGATGGGACCAACGACTTGATCGTCAGCGACGTCATGCGTACCAACGAGCTCCAAGTCTGGTTCCTCGGCGAGCATGTCGTGGAAGAGCCGCTCGTCGACGTCGACGATTAATTCGTCTGATCGGTTGTGTGAAAACAGGCTAAAAACAATCGGCCCGTGATGTCACGAACGACATCACGGGCCGATTGCGTTGCACATCTCCAAGACGTCACGCACCATCGGCGAGAATGACACCGCCGCCGAGCGGAAGTCCGCCGAGGACGCCACCGGCGTCGTGGTAGGCGACTTCGCCATGCTCGCTCTGATCGATCCCGGTGAGCTCATCCGACATCGCGACGCGCAGCGAACCCATCGCGCGCAGCGGAAGTAAGACCGCGCCCGTCACGACCGCGGTGAATCCGATCGTCGCGGTCACAGCCAACGCTTGCACGCCGAGCAACGATGCGTTTCCCGCGAGCAGCCCGTCCGCGCCAGCGGGGTTGACGCTCTTCGAGGCAAAGATCCCGGTCAACAACGCACCCGCAATTCCAGCGACGCCGTGGCAGGCAAAGACGTCGAGTGCGTCGTCGACTTGTGTCCGGCCACGGAGTTGAATCGCCGCGTAGCTCATTCCCGCGGCGAGTATCCCAATCGCAATCGCAGAGATTGGCGTTACATATCCGGCGGCCGGCGTGATGGCCACAAGACCCACCACCGCACCCGTTGCGGCACCGACGGCCGTCGCTTGTCCCATGCGCACGATGTCGAGTAACACCCACGCCACCAGCGCCGCGGCCGCGGCCGTGTGCGTCGTGACCAACGCGTTGACGGCAACACCATTCGCGCCGAGCGCGGAGCCGGCGTTGAAGCCGAACCATCCGAACCACAGCAATCCCGCACCGACCAGCGTGAAGGGGACGTTGTGCGGAACGAGTGGTGTGCGCCGTCCGAGATCTTTGCGCTGTCCGATGATGATCGCCGCGATCAGCGCGGCCGTCCCCGCGCTGATGTGCACGACCGTCCCACCCGCGAAATCGAGCGCACCCAAATGATGCAGCCATCCGTCCGCGCTCCAGACCCAGTGCGCGAGCGGATCGTATACAAGCGTCGTCCAGACGACGGCGAAGAGGAGATAGACGCGGAACTTGATGCGCTCGACGAGCGCCCCGGACACGAGCGCGACCGCGATGCCGGCGAACATCATCTGAAAGGCCGCGAACGCGAGATGCGGCACCGTCTCCACATACGCCGCCGCTGGCTCCGCGCCGACACCGAGAAGCCCGCGCCAGGCGAGCCCACCCAAGAGGCCATTGCCCGGGGCGAAGGAGAGCGAATAACCGAAGAGCACCCACTGCACAGACACGATGGCGAGTGCCGCGAGACTCATCATGAATGTGTTGAGCGCCGCGCGAGCGCGAACGAGACCGCCATAGAAAAGGGCGAGCCCGGGGACCATCACCATGACGAGCCCCGTCGAAATGAGAACCCAGGCGGTATCGCCCGCCGAGATGGCCGGTGGTGACGCGGTCATGCGATCGCTCCGTCGGTGTCGTGTTGTGCCCGAGCCTGGACGGCCGCGGCGGTGACCGGAGTCAAGGCGTCGGTGTCGCGTTCGCCGGTGCGAATGCGAATGACCTGCTCGATGGGTTGGACGAAGATCTTGCCGTCACCAACCTCTCCGGTCCGGGCGGAGGACAGGATGGCCTCGATCGTCGGCTCGACGAAGGGCTCGGAGACGGCGATCTCGATTTTGACCTTCTCGCTGAACTCGAGGAGGACGGCGGAGCCGCGGTAGTGCTCGACATGCTCGTGTTCGCCGCCATGCCCGCTGACCCGGGAGAGGGTAATCCCTGTCACCCCGGCCCGGAATAATGCCTCCTTCACGGCGTGGAGCCTGTCGGGGCGTATGATTGTCACGATGTACTTCATGCACATTTGCGTTGGAAGATGCGTCGGATGATAGGGGTTGCGACTCTTGGTGTCAACAATATTTTGCAAAAAACGCATATTTATGGGCGCATTTTGCAATTTAAGATCGATTCATTGGTGTTTATGGTAGAACAAATTGCTAAAAATGCACATAAGTTGACGCATTACATCGGCAAGGAGGATTTCTGGAGTCGGCAATGTTGACCCGGCGGGTAGTGATTCACGTGGCCGCGGTGCTGTTGATCTGTGCGATCGCCCTTGGGGTGCACTCGGCCGCCAGCAATGTGGCGCCGCCGCTCGCTGCCGATGTCCGGGCCGACTCCCTCCTCGTCGTCAAGTCGAGGCACGAGCTCGTCGTCTTCGCGCACGGTATGGTCGCCAAGCGGTACGCGGTCGCCCTGGGCCGGGGCGGGGCGGGGGACAAGGTGCGCGAAGGGGATGGCAAGGTCCCAGAAGGGCGGTTCACGATCGACGAACATGTGGCGCGGAGTGCCTTCCATCGGGCGCTTCACGTGAGCTATCCCGATTCCGCGCACGCGGCACGGGCGCGCGCGATGGGGGTGCCGCCTGGCGGGCACATCATGGTGCACGGTCTCAAGAACGGGCTCGGAATCGTCGGCGGACTGCACCGGACGATGGATTGGACCGCCGGGTGTGTCGCGCTCACCGATCCTGAGATCGAGGAGCTGTTTCGGGCGGTCCCTGACGGAACGCCGATCGTACTCGCGCCGTAGTGGGTGTCACGAAGAATGTTACATCAGCAGAATTAATGTCCCATCAATCCTCTTGTCGCCTCACCGGAAGGAGGCCCATGATACTCGGCGTGTAATCGTACGCACATTCTGTAAACGCTTACAGACGCGCATGTCACACGTCTCTATCCTCACCCCCCTCCTTTCCCCATGTCCCGCTGCGTCGTACTATCTCCAACCGCCGGGAATGCCGGCCTCGTCGTGAGGTCGTAACCTCTTCACATGCCTGTGCCTCCTTTCGATCGGCGTCGTTTCCTCCAGACCAGCGCTGCTACTCTTGGTGCGCTCGCCCTTCCTTCCGCCATGTCGGCGTTGCCGCGTTTCGCCAGCGGTGTTCGCCGTCGTAACGTTCCGTCGACCGATCTCTGGGTCGACGTGTTGCCGCACGAATCGATCGCCCCGATCACGGGAAATCATTATGGTCACTTCATCGAGCATTTGGGTGGCGTGATCTATGATGGAATTTGGGTCGGCGAGCGATCCAAGATTCCGAACATCGGCGGGATTCGGAAATCGCTGGTCGACGATCTTCGTGTCTTGACGCCCGGGGTGATTCGGTGGCCGGGGGGATGTTTCGCCGACAGTTACGATTGGAAGGATGGGATCGGCCCACGTCCCAAGCGGCCCAGCCGCCTGAATTACTGGTCGAGCGCCCTTCCGAATTCGGTGACCGGACCAGCCCGGTACGAGGACAATCAGTTCGGAACGCCAGAGTTCATGCAACTCTGCAAAATGGTTGGTGCCCAACCGTATCTTGCGGTGAACGCACGAAGCGCAACCGCCCTCGATTTTGCGCAGTGGGTCGAATACTGCAACGCACCGCGTGGAACGACGACCCTGGCGAAACAGCGCGAGGCCGATGGAGTGCCGGAGCCGTACAACGTGCGGTATTGGGGGATCGGCAACGAGCCCTGGGGATGTGGTGGACGGCTGCGTCCGGAAGAGTACGCCGAAGAATACCGGCGCTTCTCGGCATGGGTCCCCTGGTTCCCGCCGAAATCGGAGTTGCCGCGCGATCAAGAGGCGGTCATGCCCCGCCTCATCGCGGGTGGTCCCGAGGGAACGGACTATGAATGGACGCAGAAATTCCTCGCGGTGATGGACCGGTCGCATGTCCGGCTTCCCTATGGACTGTCCATTCACGACTACTTCGACCACGACGACGACGTCTTCTCGTTCAACGCGTCGGGGTGGTATACGATGTTGCTGCAGCCACAGCTCTTCGCGGACATCCTGCAACGCCACGCGGCGGCGGTCGATCAAGGGGTCAAGGCGGTGAACTGGCCGCGTCCCGTGACGCTCATTCTCGACGAGTGGGGGCCGTGCTATCACAGCACGGGATTGGGCGATCCCTCGCACCTGCTGGAACAGGTGCCGACGATGCGGGACGCGCTCCTCTCGTCGCTCATGTTCGATCTCTTCCATGCCCATGCGGACGTGCTCAGCATGACGACGGTGGCGCAATCGGTCAACTGCTTGCAATCGTTGTTCTTGACGAGTGGGGAGAAATACACGAAGACGCCGGTCTATCATGCGTTCGCGTTGTACCAACCGCACATTGGGGGAACGTCGGTGCGCACGGTTGCGTCGTCCGATCGGATTTCGTACGCGGACGAAAAGGATCCACACGTGACGCGTGCCATCGATGGGGTGAGCGCGTCGGCAACGCGGCACACGAGTGCCGACGGTGCGGGACATATTGTGGTCACCGTGACGAATCCCCGCATGGACCAGCCGGCGAGCGCCACCGTGTCGTTGCGAGGCGTGACCATCGCCTCGGGCGAGGTGACCCAGCTGGCGCACGGGGATCCGCATGCGCACAATACGTTCGAGGCGCCGGAGACAGTACGTTTGAGCGAGACCAAACCGCTGGCGCTCTCGTCGAGCACGCCGTCGGGGATGTTCACGTTGACATTACCACCGGCGTCGATCACACGGATAATCTGCAAGCTCGGACGATAATACCCCAATACCCAGCACGTTTCACATTCTTCATCACGGACCCATGACCAACATCATCTCTTCATCGTCATCGCGCCGCACATTTCTCCGGAACGCCACGGCGTCGATCTCCGCCTCGATCGGCGCTACCGCGCTGGCGGGGTGTGTTCCCCCGGCAGCGGCACAAGGTCATTCGCCACTGCTGTCGCCATCGAAGGGAGGCGTCATTCTCTTTCAAGGTGATTCGATCACCGACGTCGGGCGTGATCGCGACATCGCGGACGCGAATAACGCGAAAGCGCTTGGCTCCGGCTATCCGGCGGTCGTGGCCGGTGCGTTGCTCGGCACCGGCGCACCATGGAGGATCTACAATCGCGGCATCGCCGGCCACAAGGTACCACAGCTCCAAGCGCGCTGGGAGCGGGATACGTTGGATCTCAAGCCCGATCTCCTCTCCATCTTGATCGGGGTGAATGACTACTGGCACACGCGCAACAGCATTCATTACACCGGGACCGCCGCCGATTTCGAGACGCAATTGACCTCGCTCGTTACCGGCACGCAGTCGGTGCTCCCCAACATCCGTGTCGTGCTCCTCGAGCCATTCGTGGCGCCGTTCGGCGCCGTCGATACGTCGTGGTTCCCGGCGTTCGACGAGCGGCGTGCGATCGTCGCGCGCGTCGCGGAGAAGACGTCGTCGACGTTCATTCCGCTGCAGGCGACATTCGACCGATTGGGGAAGGAGACGGCGCCGCAGACGTGGTTGCAGGATGGGGTGCATCCCACATTGCTCGGGCACGCGATGATGGCCGAGCAGTGGCGTCGCGCGACGGGATTGTAATCGCGTGAGAGCGCGTCGCGTGATCACTCGGCTGGTGGATCGAATGATGGCGCGGCGCGCCGCGGCCGTCGTTGGACTGTGTGCCAGCGTGTCGTATCCCTCTCTTTCTGCCACACAAGCACCAGCGGCTGCCACTTCACCGGAGCGCGCGGTCATCGCCCGGCTCGGCGAGATAACACAACTGCCGATCGGTCCGTGGAAAATTCATGTGGGCGACGTGCAGCATGGCGAACGCTTGGGACTCGACGATGCGTCGTGGGAGACCAAGGCGGCGGAGGGGAATTATCCGCGCGACGCCGTGTGGCTGCGCCAGTGGATTCGTGTTCCGAAGACATTGCGCGGTTACGATCTCACTGGGGCGCGCATTTGGTTTCAGGTGTGGGGCGGCTCCGACCGTCCCCCGCGTGAGATCATCTATTATGACGGGCAGCGCGTGGCATTGGGCGACGACATGGAACCCGTCGTCCTCTTCGATCAAGCACGTCCCGGTGACTCCATCTTCGTCGCGGTGTGTCTCCCCGCGAACGAGGCCGAAAAGCATATCAGCCGAGTGGTGCTTCGTATCGACTTCTCCAATGGGCGGCCGAATCCGGATGATCTTCGGCAGGGGCTCTTCGCGGCGTCGGTATTGATTCCATCGTTGTCCAAGGACACCGCCACGGACAACGCAACGATCCGTCGTACCGCCGCGCAGGTGGATATTGCCGCACTCGACGCGGCCAATCAGGCCAAGTTCGATACGTCGGTGGCGAAGGCATTGACGACGCTGGCGCCGCTGCGACCGCTCCTGCAGCAGACGACGATCCACATGACGGCGAACTCGCACATCGACGCGGCGTGGCTGTGGCCATGGACCGAGTCCGTCGATCTCGTGCGGCACACATTCGGGACGGCGTTACAGTTGATGTCGGAATATCCCGACTTTACGTACACGCAATCGGCCGCCGTCTACAACTCCTGGATGGCCGACAAATATCCGGTGATGAACGATGACATCAAGCGCCGCATCAAGGAAGGGCGGTGGGAAGTCGTCGGCGGGATGTGGGTCGAGCCCGACTTGAACATGCCAGATGGTGAGTCGACCGTGCGGTCGTTGCTCGTGGGGACCCGGTGGTACCGCGAGCATTATGGCGTCGACGTGAAGATCGGATGGAACCCGGATTCGTTCGGCTACGACTGGCAGTTGCCGCAGATCTATAAGCGGTCGGGGATGGACTATTTCGTGACGCAGAAGATGTCGTGGAATGATACCGACCGGATGCCGTTCAAGTTGTTCTGGTGGCAATCGCCGGATGGGAGCAAGGTGCTCACGTATTTTCCCACGAGCTACGCCAACCGATTCTTGAATCCGGCCCGATTGACGCCGGACGTCGCGCGGGCGCGTGCCGACGCGCCGGGATTGGGGACGATGATGGATCTGTACGGCGCCGGCGATCATGGTGGTGGGGCGACCCGTGCGATGCTCGATGAAGGATCGCACTGGACCGATTCGGCGAAGACGGCGCCTCGGTTCCGCTTCGGGACCGCGAAGTCGTTCTTCGAGAGCGTGGAGCGTACGATTGCTCCGGAATCGCCGGTCTGGAATTATCAGAAAATCGGGAATGGATACACCCCACCATCGGCGCCTGCGGATGGGCACGTCGCCATTCCGACCTGGAATGACGAGATGTATCTGGAATATCATCGTGGGGTGTACACGACCCACGCCGACGAGAAGCGGAACATTCGCGAGAGCGCGATTCTGGCGCTGGACGCGGAGAAATATGCGTCGCTGGCGTGGCTGGCTGGTGATGCATATCCGGCCGATGCGTTGACGAACGTATGGAAGACGATTTCGTTCAATAATTTCCACGATGTCGCAGCGGGGACAGGGATCCACACCGTCTACAACGACGCGGCGCAAGATTACGATCAGGCGCGACGTACGACGACGGCGATTGCCGCGCATTCGATCGCGACTCTTGCTGCGCGGGTAAAAACGTCGGTTCCTGCCGGCGTGCCGGTGCTCGTCTTCAATCCATTGGCGTGGGAGCGCGGTGGTGTCGTCGCAGTCGACGTGCGGATGCCAGTGGTGACGTCGTCGGTCACTGTATATGACGCGGCGGGGCATGTCTTGCCATCATATGTCGCCGGTCGTGACGCGCGGACCACGGTGCTCCATCTGCTCGTCGAGGCGAAGTCGGTGCCGTCGTTGGGATATGCGGTGTGGCATGTCGTTCCCGGGCGAGCGGGCCCGGGTTCGGCCGCTCGCGGACAATCGACACAGGCGACCACCACGCTCGAGAATGCGAAACTCCGTGTCGTGATCGATCGGACGACAGGGTGCATCACCAGCCTATACGATAAGCAGAGCCGGTTCGAAAGTCTGGCCGCGAAGAGTTGTGGGAATGCTCTGCAACTCTTCGAGGACAAGCCGTCGGAGTTCGATGCATGGAACATCGATCCGGGTGAGTTCGACAAGGCGCCGACGCTGCTCAATGCGCCGGATTCGGTTCGCGTCATCGAACAAAACGGGCTTCGGAGCGTCGTTCGGATCGCTCGGCATTGGCAACATTCTGTCTTTGTGCAAGACATCGTCCTCAACGCGAATGCCGATCACGTCGAGGTCGTCAACGACATCGAGTGGCATGCACGGCAGATGTTGCTGAAGACCGCGTTCCCGCTCGCCGCTTCGAGCGTGAAAGCGACGTTCGAGATTCCATACGGGACGATCGAGCGGCCGACGACGCGGAACAACAGTTGGGAGAAAGCGCGGTTCGAAGTTCCTGCGCTCCAGTGGGCGGATCTAGGAGACGAGCATCATGGGTTCAGTCTCATCAATGAGTCCAAGTTCGGATACGATGCACTCGGGGATACGTTACGGTTGACGTTGCTCCGTGCGACGACGTGGCCGGATTCGCTCGCGGATCGGGGGCATCATCATTTCCGGTATGCCTTGTATCCGCATGCGGGGACATGGCGTGAAGCACTGTCGATCCGGCGTGGATATGAGTTCAACTATCCGTTGCGTGCGGAGCAGGTGGCGCCGCACGCGGGCGAGCTGCCGGCGGAGCATTCGTTCGTTGGGGTGAATGCTCCGAATGTGGTGTTGACCGCGATGAAGAAGGCGGAGGATGCGGATGCGCTCATCTTCCGGATGTACGAATGGAAGGGTGAGCGGGGCGACGTCGAGATTCGTGTCCCGCCAGGGGCGCGGAGTGTGTCGGTGGTGAACTTGATGGAACGCCCTGGCGAAGGGGCGACGGAAGGACCGGCGACGTTACAGGGCGATCGTGTGCGTGTGACGGCACGGCCGTATGAGATCGTGACGGTGCGCGTGGATTATACGCCGGGGGCGTTGTAAAAAAATTCAACGGAGTAGCATTCGCTACTCCCGTTCGCGTCCTTGCCGGATCAGCGCGACAATTTCCTCCCGGGAGATGTTCGCCTTGACCCCTTTGACATCCAACGGGGACTTCGAACGTTTGACTGGCCGAAGAACGAATGTGGCTCCGTCGCGCCGCCGGATTTCGACGGAGCCGTCGCGTTCCGCGAAGTCGAGCACTTCCGCGAGATTTTGCCGAGCTTCAGAATACGTGTATGCTCTCATACGGACGGAACCTCTAGAATCCGAACACCGACTCGCTGAGCGTTCGCCGCGAGTGTGGCGTCGAGGGTAAGAATTGGTGCTTGTTGATTGATGGCGCAAGCGATTACGTAGGCGTCATATGCGTAGATGTTCAATTGCGCCGACAGCTCCATTGCGTGCCCCAGTTGCACATCCATGAAACGGAGCGGGATCTCACCGTAAATACCGAGTGCGGTTGTTGCCCGTTCCGGGGTAATCGCTTTGCGCTTGAACATCGTGGAAAACGCATTGCCCACTTCCCAGTGAACCGAGCGAGGGGCCAGTAACGTTGCCCCTTGTGTCGCCGCCACCAGACCAGACGGTGCCTGCTCATTCACCAGGACCTCGATGAGCGCTGACGTATCGATCACAACATTCATATGCTCTTGATATGTACAATTGTACATTATCATAGTGTTGTTAATTGAGCAAGAGGAGTAAGAGAGGGGGCTTGGAATCCATGGTACGGCCTGCTGTCACGCACGCGTCATTCCCACGGAAGATGGTTTCTGGCATCAACTTCGCCCTGCCAGTATCCATGCCTCCAACCACACTCTCCGCCGCCACCAGCGGCACGTTCACGCTCGGTGGGGATCTCCCCGTCCATCGCCTCGGCTTCGGCGCCATGCGGATTGCCGGCCGTGGCGTTTGGGGACCACCCGCCGATCATGACGAAGCGATTCGCGTCCTCCGGCGCGCCGTCGAGCTCAACACGACGTTGATCGACACCGCCGATTCCTACGGCCCCGACGTCTCCGAAGAGTTGATTGCTGAGGCACTTCATCCATATCCCGAAGAGTTGGTCATCGCCACCAAGGGCGGTTTCGTCCGTCCTGGGCCGAGCCGTTGGACCGAGGACGGACGCCCTGACCATCTTCGTGCCGCTTGTAACGGCAGCCTCCGGCGCCTCAAAGTCGACCGAATCGATCTCTACCAGCTGCACCGTATCGACCCCAAAGTTCCTGCCGCGGATCAATTCGGGACGCTCGCCGAGTTGCAACGAGCGGGGAAAATCCGTCACATCGGCCTTTCGCAGGTGACCGTCGACCAGATCGTCGAGGCGCGCAAAGTCATTCCGATCGTCTCCGTGCAGAACCGGTATAGCTTGGCCGACCGTGGGGACGAGGACGTCCTCGAATATTGTGAGCGCGAAAGAATCGCGTTCATCCCCTGGTATCCACTCGATACCGGAAAGCTCCTGACCGAAACCAGCGATCTCACACAGATTGCACGCGAGGTCAATGCGACTCCCGCGCAAGTTGCGCTGGCCTGGCTCTTGGCACGTTCTCCCGTCATGCTCCCTATTCCAGGCACATCCCGCGTTGCCCATCTCGAGGAGAATGTCGCAGCCGCGGCGCTACAGCTCGTAACGCCGGTGCGACGCCGATTGGACGAGATGTCGGCCTAGACGAAGGATAAGGCAACGCTTTGCGGTGGCGCGCAGTCTAAGGGGTATCCTTCTCCGGGATATCCTCTCGCCTTTTTCCAATTTCCAACGCACCGTGTTCGTCTCTCCCTTTGCGCTGTGTGCGTACATACTGGGCAGTCTTTGGCCGCCACTCGTGGGGGCCGCGACCTCACCCTCAGATAGCACGAAGCCACCGTTGCGCTCCGTCCCGGCGGATTCGGCTCACGCCGACTCTGTCCGCGTCCGCCGTGACTCCCTGCGTGCGCGTCACGACTCGCTCGCGGCGCAACGCCGGCGCGCCAGGAAAATTCCCGTCACACCGGCGCTCGTCGCTTCGGCGTTCCACGATGCGACCGCGCGCGACGTCCTCGAACGTGCGCGGCAGGCTCGAATGCGCCAAGATTCATCGCTCACGAATTATGACGCCACCACGTACGAGCGTCTATCACTCGGGCTCGGCGTCGGAAACACCAGTCGTGGCAGGCTCTTGTACCGCTCCGAGCGCGCGACTCACGTGCGGTGGCATCGGAACGTCGGTGCGATCGTCGACGTTGCGGGGCTCAGGTCCGTCGTTCCCATGGCGAGCTCGGGCGCAACGGTGGATATCGAGAGTGACGCTCCCATTCCATACGTTCCGGGACAGGATGCATTGTGGGTCGGGTCCTCGCTCGCCAAAGCGGACGTCGGCGATCGCGACATCATCAATCCGCTCGCCAATGGCGCGGAAGCGTACTACACCTATGCGTCGGGCGATTCGCTCTCGATCACGCTTCCGCATGGCCGCGCGATCGTCGTGCGAGAGCTTCGCGTGCGTCCACGGACCGCGCGGCCGGACGTCGTCGTTGGATCGCTGTGGTTCGACGTATCGACCGGGCAAGTCGTGCGTGCCTTGTATCGGTTGGCGCAACCGCTGGATGTCATCGCGGCCATTCAACAAGATGCGAGCGATGGCACAGGCGACGGAATTCCGGCGGCCGTACGCCTCTTTCTCCCGTCGGTCACGGCGCAGTTGACGATGATCACCGTCGAGTATGGACTCTTCGAAGGGAAGTACTGGCTCCCGAGCGCTCAAACGATGGACGGTCGTGCAGACATCGGCGCGATCCGCACGCCGCTCGCGATCGTGCAGCATTTCGAATATCCAGCGGTGAATTCAGACACACCATTCCCACCACTCCTGATCACTGCCGCCGATACTGCGCGCACCGTTGCGGCGCTTCAAGCGCGCCATCGCGCCGATTCCGCGGCGTGCTCGACGCCCACCGGGAGCCGTGTTCGCACCG
>Ga0105241_10000066_pt1 | contig 79742 bp, 99 predicted proteins | sample KBSC64metaG_FD_80422 | JGI IMG/M metagenome (GOLD analysis project Ga0105241, IMG submission 80422) | Corn rhizosphere microbial communities from Kellogg Biological Station, Michigan, USA - KBS C6-4 metaG | ecosystem: Host-associated > Plants > Roots > Rhizosphere > Soil | place: Michigan, USA... | reverse complement strand
TTCCTGCCACCCAGGAAAACCGATTGGTCTCTCTTGACTTTCCAGGAGAGCGGCGTCCGATAACACCTCCCCGCAGGCTCTCACCGCCAAGAGAGCCCCTCATCAGGGAGGCCGAACAGTATGCCTCTGGCAGTATCGGACTGGATGAGCTTTATGAGCAGCGCGAGGAGCAACGCGAGCAGCAGCGCGAGCAGCGCCTCTCGAATCGCACCCCCAACTCGACCTGCTTTGTGTTCTACCTGCCACCCTCGGCAACGAATGAGACCCTCCGCCAGCTCTTTATGCGCTACGGAACGGTCCTCAACGCGTACGTCTCGCTGGATAAGGTTACTGGTCGAACAAAGGGCTTTGGGTTCGTTGATTTCAGCACTCCCGCAGAAGCGCAAGCAGCGGTTGCCGGCCTCGATAAATACCCCATTGAAGGGAAATTTCTATCGGTGAGTATCAAAGTTTGATAGCATTTCGATTATGTATATTTGTGTTTGTGTTTGATGTTGCGACAGTTTGTAGTATTGATTTTAGTATCTACATAGAGAAAGTCGCGAATGTCGCCTCTCCTCTTTTTCGGGTACAAAATGCGCACCTTAACCGGTAAGGTTCTCAAGCTACTCAATGGATATTATTTCGGATAAACGAGGGCCTCGAGTTGAGCACTAAAAGACTCCCTCACTATCTCCGCCACATCCCTCATAGCTATGTTGCACACCATATCTTCAACCAGCTCAGCTGGATCTTCTATCAAATCATCTGCTTCAGCCCAGCGATCCCGATAGGGTACTCCTACGCTATCAGCTCTCGGCGCATGGCTCGTTAGCTTAAAGTGAATCCATGTGCTGTTGCTAGATTCTATTAACAATTTGTAGGTGACTTGGGGCATAAGCTTAACAAATAATAGCTTCTTACGAATTCTAAAACGAACTCGAAAGAAGTCTCCCAAACAAGATTGCAGAAAATTTATCACAATCACGCACAGAGCAGCAGGCAAGCCTGCTTCTGTGTCAAGATACTCCGTAATCTTCTTCTTCACGGACATGTTTGAATGTAGTGCATTGTACGATTCAAATAAAGACTGGCTTGTCCTTCCTATTCCATGGAGAAAGCCAGCTCGCATATCAAAATACGAGAGGCCGGCGACGGCTTCTCCTGGTGGGTGGGCGGCTACGTCGACATCGTATCAGAAGCCAAGCTCGCGGGTGTCGAGGCTGAGCTTGTGCACCACGGCGATATCCTCGCGCGAGCGAAAATAGATGCCAACAACAGGGCCACATTTTTCACGAACGAGCCCATCATTCCGATCGGATACTCGCTCTACTGGTGCGTTGATGTTGCTGCGCCCGGCCTGAGCACAGCAACGGTCAAGACCGGAATGGGCCCAGTTGTGCCGCAATCGGGTGTGAAAGAAACGGCGTTCTATCGGATCCCTGTCGGCATCGTTAGCCAGAGCTGGGTACCCATTAACCTGCCAAAAAGAACTGAGATACTTGGCGCCAATAACGAACTCCTCGTCACCATCGGAAGTGGATGCAGTCTCCAGTTCTGGCACTAATGCTGTTGGTCCGCTTTACCGCAGATTGGAGTGTCGGCAGCACAGTGCGACGCAGGGTTGACAGGTTCGACAGCTTCTGAACCTGAGCAGTCGGGATAGAACTCGAGTTGCGGTCCCTCATAGGAATCATCATCTATTTCGGGGTTGCGCTGGCCATGTCGTATAGGATAGCGTACATGACGGCGAGTCCGGCTCTTGGATATATATCCCCCTTTTAGGAGTTCAGAACGCACCAGCCGACGCGTACCTCCCTTCCCGTCAGGCACGTAGATGCTCGGCAGTACGTCGGCCAACGCAATACCCAAGAGAAACAGTAGACGCAGCATAGCGCATGAATCTTTGGTCGCGGCATGTTTCAAATGAAAAATGGGGTTAGGCCCCCGGCCGTTGTGTTTAGGGTCACACTCACCCGTAGCGATCTCAGTGCGCGAAGACAAGAGAGATAGCGGAGCGGGGCGAGCGGCCCTTACCCTCGAGCTGCTCGCAAAGCTGATCAAGGGCTTTACGTGCGGCTTCGGGATCTTTGTGGAACAGGTCGGTCGCCGCGAAGTAGGCGATGAATGTGTGATGCGATCTGTTTTCCGGAGTATCACAGATCACACTGTGGCCGAGCGCTTCGTAAAGAGCGAGGCACCGGGTGACTGAGTCGTAGTAGGACTGGAGTCGGCGGACTTCTGCGACAGAGCAGCTCCACTTCGGTTCGGGAGCAACGGTTTTGTCGGATACTTGCATGCTTTGGTTTCCTGGAGAGGTGACAGTGAAACAACATATGTCAAATTTAGCCCGCCCAATTTAGCCTATTTTTCGGCTACATCGCGGATAGCCTGTCACCCATTTAGAGGCTCACTGGGTACCGCATTAGCGCGCCATGCTGACCCCTGAGATTTTCGAGAACCCAGTCGACCCCAACCCCCTCGTGCAGCTGTTCGAGGCAAAGAAGATTCGTATCTTCGGCACTGTCGAAGAGCCCCTCTTCTGCGCCATTGATGTCGCCGCACACATCGATGATCGCAACGTCGACCGAATCTTCGAGGAGCTACTAAAAGATGGCTACGCGTGCTGGCAGATCATGCACGTCGCCGTCGGTGATGCGCGCAAGACGCTGTTCCTGACAGAGCTTGGTCTCTATCGCTATCTCCTGAAAACAAAGATGGCACTAGCTCAACCGTTCCAGGACTACACTTACGAGCTCATAGCCGAGGAGCGGAAGAAGATCGTGGACAGCGTGAAGCTTGCCCTGAAGATCGAAAAAACCAACTGCGCAAACATCAAGCGCGAGGAAGAGACCACCAAGGTCATCTGCAGCAACGAGCGCAAAGAGAAGTACGACTTCATTCGAGCCGCGAACATCGCGCGAGATGAGAATCGCGAAGTGGAAGCCAAGATTGCCGCGATCGAGAAAGAGAAAGCTGGACTCGATGCATTCCGCGCTCGCGCAGCCGGCATCAGCGTGGAGGAGGACCCATCCTCAGACTGGGGAACAGAGTCGGACGATGATGACCTTGGTAATGACGACTACCCCGGCGCAACAAAAGAAGATGTCGAAAAAGAGAACCTCGAATACGAGCGAGAGAAGTCAAGGCGTGACTCTGAGAAGTACTGCCAGTTGCGCGAGATAGAATTTGCAGAGCTCGAGGAAATCATGAAAGCCGAGGCCGAGGAGAAAGAAGAACTTCCAAACCCGCTTATAGCAATCTTTGAAGAAAAGAACATTCGCATTAGCGGAACGGTATACAAGCCTTTGTTTCACTCTACCGACGTTGCTCAGTACATTCACGACAAGCAGTGCGCGCGCATATTTCGTGATCAAATCCCAGAAAAGTATATGAAGTGGGTCCTTCTCAAAGATGGTCTGGGGAGAATCCAAAATACGCGATTCCTCACCGAGCAGGGCCTATATCGCTACCTGCTTCAGACGGATTGCAAGAAGGCAGATAACTTCCAGAAATATACCTACGACCTACTTCGGACGCATCGCAAGAAGATAGTTGATGATTTCAGACTTGCTGTCAAGATCCAGCAAGCGCGCACTGAAGAGTTGCGGCTCTCTCGCTCAGCCGCTCGCAAAATCCATAAGAAGGTCCGAATTGAGTTCAACGAGTACATCACGGCGGCCAACATCAGCCGCGACAAACTGCGAGTCTCGAAAAAGAAGCTGGAGGAGATGGAAGAAGAATGGGTCCGCACAACAGAGAAAACGCAGATTGAGCATTACTGGTCTCCTTTCGTCGCGCCGGAACGTCCTTATTAACCGCGAATTCCTGCTTCCGCTTATTTTTGTCTTAAAATGAATCCATCTAAGCTGTTTTTGCTCTATGAATGAACTAGTGATTTTATTGCTCGGTCGCGAAGAACGCTGTTCTGTCGTTGTTTTTAGTCTCTTAAAAGCCCTTATCCACTGAAATTTACGTGTCAAGCAGAGTTACAAAACGCAGTTATCCGCCCAGCTCAAACCTCAGAGACTGCACCCATCGATGTTTCGCGAATCTCGTAAAATGAGCGCACTCACCAGATTATGTTTGCTCATTAAGTAAAAATCGTTGCTGTTAATGGTTGTTGGCAACTTAGCCATCCAGCAACACCAAGCAACAAAGAAGCTCTACAACAGCAACATCCAAGCAAGCCGGGATGTTGCTGGTAGCAGCAATAATGCTAATCGCCAATAATTCTGAAAGTCAGCCATACGTTTAGGGGGGGCGGCCTATTAGAAGCCCTTTCTTTCCTATGTTTGCTATATAAATGAACCCATAAATTTATTGCTCGATCGCGAAGAACGCTGCTCCTTCGTTGCTTTTGGTCGCTTGAAAGCCCTTTTCCACTGAAATTTACGTGTCAAGCAGAGTTACAAAACACAGTTATCCGCCCAGCTCAAACCTCAGAGACTGCACCCATCGATGTTTCGCGAATCTCGTAAAATCAGTGCTCGCTTCGAACTCTGTTTAGTCATTCCGGAAAAATCGCCGCTGATTGATATAGTTAGTAATTCAGCCGTCTAACAACACTAGGCAACAACGCAGACTTGTAACTGCAACAACCAGTTTAGCCAGCGATCTACTAACAGTCGCATTCGTGCCAACCATCAACGAAGCAAAATGCAAGCCATACGTTGCTGGTGGCGGTATGCCGAAAGCCCTTCCATAAATGTTTTTACCCCATAAATGAACCCGCAATTTTGTTGCTCGGTCGCGAAGAACGTTGTTCTGTCGTTGTTTTTAGTCCCTTAGACGCCCTTTCCTGCAATTTTTCACGTGTCAAGCAGAGTTACAAAACACAGTTATCCGCCCAGCTCGAACCTCAGAAGTGTACCTAATCGATATTTTGAGAATTTTGTACAATTAGCACTTCCAGCCGTCGCTTACCAACCCATTCCGGGCGAATCTTTAAAGTTTATGGTTCTTTGTAAGTCGACAGTGTAACAACATCAAGCAGCAAACGAGCCTTATACCCGCAACATCTAAGCAAGCCAACGGTTCAGAGATGGCAGCATCAATGCCGACCGCCAATGAATACATAAGAAGATTGTGCATTCTTGGACTTGGTCTATTAAAAGACCCATCTTCAATGTTTTTACCCTATAAACGAACCCATAATTTTGTTGCTCGGTCGCGAAGAACGTTGTTCTTTTGTTATTTTTGGTCTCTCAAAAGCCCTTATCTACTGAAATTTACGTGTCAAGCAGCGCTACCAAACGCAGTTATCCGCCCAGCTCGAACCCCAAAAGTGCACCTAATCGATATTTCAAGAATTATGCAGAATAGAACCCCTATACTGGTATTTATTTTTAATTCCCTGTGATTCGATTCTGTTCGATATTACGGCCAACAATTTCGTATAAGGTTCTAAGTGGGGAATGTTGCGCAACAATGGCAACATCGATATCAGCAATGGTCGTGTCATTGCGAAGAATCATGGGTACTGCATGGAACTACGTAAGTTGGCCATACGTTCAGGGTCGTGGTTTATTAGAAGCCCTTCTTTGAATATTTTTGCCCTATAAATGAACCCGCAATTTTGTTGCTCGATCGCGAAGAATGCTGTTCTTTCGTTGCTTTTAGTCTCTTAAAAGCCCTTATCCACTGAAATTTATGTGTCAAGCAGCGATACCAAACGCAGTTATCCGCCCAGCTCAAACCTCAGAGACTACACCCATCGATATTTTGAGAATCTCGTAAAATTAGTACATTACTCTACTGTTTCTTTTTAGATTCTTTGGTATTCGGCTCTACTCGCTATTACGACTGCCATTCCGCAGTAAGGTTCTATATAGATTATATAGTGCTACAATGGCAACATCGCTATGAGAGATATTCTTACTATTGCGAAGTATTGGGGGTGCTATGTGGAACTGCATAAGTTGACAGTACGTTCGGGGCTGCGGTTTATTAGAAGCCCTTCCTTGCCCGTATTTACTATATAAATGAACCCGCATTTTTTGTTGCTCGGTCGTGACGAACGCTGCTTTTTCGTCGCTTTTGGTCTCTTAAAAGCCCTTTTCTACTGAATTTTACGTGTCAAGCAGAGTCACAAAACACAGTTATCCGCCCAGCTCGAACCCCAGAGACTACACCCATCGATGTTTCGCGAATTTGTTATTTTGGGTGCTTAAAAATTACACTCTTTAGTGAAAAGTTTATAGAATCGGTCTAACCGCCATATTGTGCCGCGACTTTGTTGCTATGGCAGCAAGGCTCTATTTTGCCGCGACTTTGATGCTATGGCAGCAAGGCTCTATTTTGCAGTAATGGCCGACCTGATGCTAGTGCGCAAATGGAGATAACTGTACAGTTTCTAGAATTTGAAGCTTAGAATGTAACAGAATCAGAGTTGCAAAATGGCGGAGCATTCGCGTTGTGAATGGGCTATGGCGCATACGATGGCGCAGTGCGCGCTGACATTCTTTGGAGCCGTCGGCTACCATTTCAGTACCCAAATTGCCGCTCCACTACAGGTTGCGCTCGTGAGTATGTTTGCGACGTTCGTATTGCTGGCAATTGTTTGGGTGAGTCATCGTCGACTGGCCATAGTGCTTGGCCGCATCAACCCGAATACATCCAGAATGCGGAAGCAAGTCTGCTACTGGTCTTTCGCCATAGCTTTCTGTTGCATAAATCAGTTTCTACTTGGCGCAATTGGCTATTGGAGTTACGTTCATAACACAAGCGATGCCGACAAAATACTGGTCCTTTCGGTGGTCGTCTTTCTTCAGCTAACTTTGTTAATAAATGTCATTCGGATGGAACAGCGGCTCTATGACCGACTTGTGCAGGCTGCAGCGTTGATAGAAGAAGTTTGATGCGAAAAAGAAATATGAGGCCTATTCTTCGCGCGGTCTTTTGTTTGAGATTTCTGCGGTCATTACTGCGACCACCTCTGCCGCGACAGTCGCGCTACGCTCGGCTACAATGTCATGTACTGTTCTACATATGCTATTTTTAGCTCGCAGAGCGTCCAGTTCTGATGGCGAGATAATGCTGGTGATGCTTTCTCCAAGGTTCAGCGTCATTTCGATCGCTAACTTGCCACTAGAGGCCTGGCTGCCGTTCACGGCCAGAGTAACCTTACATTTAAGGATCGACACGTTTGTGCTTTTTGAGTGAGTAACCTGCGGTCTCGTATCCAATAGCTCTCGAATGAGGAATGGCATGATCTTGATGGCGGGGCAGGCTTCGAAGATTTCTGCGGCTGTAAAGGTCTTAAGGTGAATCGTATTGCGCGCCCAGAGTGCCGCGGGAACCTCCACCATCATATCCGGGCCTGGACTGGCTGACGGACAGAACAGATCCATGTTGCATATACCCATGTTGTACACATGGTGAACTTTGAATATCTGCGATTTGGTTGTAGGCGCTTGCGACTTGGTTTCGGACGCCATCGCGATAGGGGTACCTTGGAGCTCTAGTGTTCATTTTTGCAGGACGGCAGCTTCAATGCGAAGGCCCACACTTTCCAGGTGGGCGCCGACGCTGTGGAGGGCGGCCATCACGGCGCTGGCGTCGTCTTTCGCGGTCTGGCCGACGGCATTCACAGCGGCAGAAACAGCGAGCTTGGCGCTAGATATTGCAGCGCGGGATGCATTAAGGGCATTCTCGGCCGCCACCTTCACCTCGGATACTTCTTGCTGGATGTCATTGCGAATTTTGACCTTCGCCGCGTTGAGCGCAGCAATCGCCGCATCCTCGATTGCAACCCTTATCGCTGTCTTGACGGCCGCTTCGAGCGAGGCGACCACCGCCTCCTTGATCGCCTCGGCGATGTCGGTCTCCGCTGTCGCGAGATTGAGCAGGCCTCCCGAGAATGCTGCTTTGACAGCCGCGATCGCTGCGTCCTTAACCGCGGACTCGATGGCTGACAGGGCCGCGGCCTCGATAGCCGCGATGGCCGCCTCCTTCGCGGCGTCGCAAACAATGTCTTTGAGGCTGGCGTCCTCGGCCGTGACCAGAGTGCGGGGGCTGAGGAGCGCGTTGGCCTTGTGCTCCTGCAGCAAGTAGCCAGCGCCTGAGTCGCTTTTCTCTGAGAAGGCCGGGTGAGAAGCGTCCACGATCTCCGCACGGACGCCGCCAAGGTCGCGCCGGACTACATGGAAGAGGGAGGCGCCGGCCTTGATAGTGTACGGTAACGACGAGCGGTTCAGTAGCGCGACTCTCAGGGTGCCCTGATACTCGCGTCCGACGATGGCCGCAAATCGAGCCGATTCAAGTGGAGTCTGATTCGCACGAAAGTCGATGAAAGTTGCCTCCAGAGGTGCCTTTGCGAAGGTTTCGTAAGGAAGTAGCCAATAGGGCTGATACTCACCTCCTGCCTCACAACGGACGCGGACGCCCAGATCAACAACAACAGGCATCGTCCCTGGAACAGCTGGCAGGATGGTAACGTCGTTTGGGAATGGGATGGCGACGCCCGGCCCGCTCGCCGTGTAACCGCCAGCTGCCGAAACAGGGTTGATGTAGAAGGTTGCCAGGGGCTCGCGTTCTGAGGTATGCGGGATGTTGTTGAGGTACTTGATGAGTGAGTCGTCGTCCAGGAGACCGCTCGAGTAAAGCTCGACGGCGCTGCAGACGTCTCGGACCGCGCGCGGGACGTTGAGACAGGCCATCAGTACTGAGCTGCTGATCATGCCACTTTGATGAAGTGCCAGGAAGTTGTGGAGCTGATGATCGGGATCTGTGGTTTGCTTGATTTCCGACGCTGGGCTGGCCGGTTCCGACACTGGGCTGGCCGGTTCTGCTGCTGGGCTGGCCAATTCTAATGAGTTTTCCGGTATAGGTTCTGGACAAGTTGACACCCACTTTGATTCGGCTACCGGCTCAGCCATTGGGTCGATGGCTACTGGAGCGCCGGATTCTGGGAGATCGGCGTCCGTATGAATAGTAACAGGTTCTGACATCTGTCAGGATGGTCACGAGCTGCTGTCCTTAATTGAAAGGTATCTGAGTGCGGTATATTCCCAATGTCCTTTCCGATAGAGGAGAAGCGGGCGATTGCATATAGGGATGAACGCATTAATGCGCTAAAATCTCAGGTCGAGGCGCTCATTGGGCGCATTGACGCTTACAACACCCAGGTCAAACACCTCGAGGATATCGCGAAGCGCGCGGGCGCCGCTGTCCTCGCGTGTGATCGGTGCAAATGGATAACGGAAAAAGAATACCTTAATCGCTGCAGAGTGTGTGGTAAGCACTGCTGCGATGACTGCAGGTGCTTGTGTGCAATTTGAGAAATATTGTTTCATAAATACCATTTTTTGAATGAAGGAGGCACTAGAGGACGCCTTGGGCATGGATGTTGCTGGTATTGTCTGCGCCTACATCGGTTGGGAGCCGCTGAACTCTTTGCAGTACGAAGAGCTCTGCAAGTGGAAGAAAGATATGGTAGGAGTAACGCTAAAGATTGAAGGATCAAAGCACTTCAAACACCCTCTAGCAACTCTATTCCTGAACTTCTTCCATGGCCAAGGTTACCGCATGACAGCGGGTTGTTATGTGCGCATAACTTGCGAAGCTGGTGATATGTCGCAGATCTGCCAAGACCATCTCCAGGCGGAAAAATTGCTTAATCTAGCTCTGGAGCCGCGTGGTGATAAAACAACGTTCATCAGGAAGCTGTTAGGCGTTGAATGTGAAGTGCGGTGGCTCGAGCAAATAAAAAGATACAAAGGCTTTTGGAGCAAAGAATGGGAATGGGGATTAAAGGAGCTAGATGATAGTATGCACGTGCCGAACGAGTTCGTGGGCTCTGAGACGCGGCGAAACCAAATGTGCTACCGAATCGCCAAAAAACTGCGATGTCAAGAGTATGCTGAAACGTACAAAAATGAAGAGAGAACCGATGAAGCACCTACCAGCCAGATTGATGGACTCGATGGCAGCCCTTGATGGCCACTTCGTGACCCCAGAGCTCGAATTTGTCAGGTCCGTAATACGTGCGCTTGGTGAGCTGGACCTGCTACGGCGCACGATCGACGATCACAGAGCCGACCTGAATCGCATACCAACCCATGGGAGCGTGGAGTTAGTAACGGCGCTGCAGTGCAAGATAACCGCAGCGAAAATGGAGAAGGCTTCCAAGCTACAGCTGCTAAAAACGCTAATAAACAACCTTCTGCAGAAATCGCCTCGTGACAAACCCATACCGCACGCGAAAGAGATCATGCTACAAAAGGATGCAGAAGAGTTCTCAATGGCGGCGATTAGATTGCTCGAAATACTGTTTGAAATGCGCAAGGAAAAACGCAATCAAACTCGCGATCTGCTCTACTTGCAGACCACAGAGCGCCCCACACCTAATACGGAAGCCGAGAAAACCAAAGCCATTGCGTCGATCAAGATTGCTAAAGAAAAGGCTAGAAACGCTGAATGTGATCTGATTCTACTGGCGCGCGAGTATTCTCAAAAGAATTTGAGCATACCTACGGAACTTACTAGTGCTAAGTAGGATCATTTTTCTTTTCACTTTTTACTGTTCTAGTCCAGTCGTACTTTATGCGGCCGCTCGGAAGAAGAGTTTCTCTGCGGGACCAGCCGCGACCTTCCGGGTGCCAGTCTGCTTGGAATACGTACATACGTTCGGTGACAGTTTCTGGCACGACTCGCGTCCACCAATACTCTGGCTGACCGCTCGTGCAGTCATAAGCCTGGCCATCTCTCCGCCAGCCTTCGCCCGCGGGCGGTGCTGCCGTCGGAGTTGACCGCGTTTCGGTCGCCGGCATTGTGATGACTCGAGGCATGCCGCTATTATAGCTCATAAAGAGGCTGGCAGGGCCGCCATATTTGACGCCCAGGGTAGCCTAGCACCACCCATGTTGGGCCCAAGCCGCTATACCGAAAAAACCTCCCCGCGGGGCGCTCCGAAGGCTTACCTCGACCTCGCACAGCACATCGCCTGGGAGAAATCCTTCCTCTCACAAGTGGAGAATGAGATTGAATTGCGGCTACAGAAACAGTCCAGCGAGCTGTACGAAGGTGTGAGCAGCGAGGATCTCAGAGCACTGAGATCCCATGAGCAGAGCTTACTAGCACAGATGGAAGTCGAAATAGCAAACACTCCTTGCCGAACTGCTCAGGTAGTAAGAAACGAGATTAAGACACTCAACAATGAGTTCGCTTCTTTAACAATGGCCAACTCGGATTCCGATGAGGATACCCCAGAGTCTGTACGGGAGCGGCGCCGTCTGGCCGAGAGAGCCAAAGAAATTCGCGATACCCTGTTCGCTCTGAAACATGAACTCGCGGGCGCGTCGAAGCCACCTCGCACCACAAAACGATGACTCTACCTCATATGGACAAACGGTGCAAGTTCTATTTTTTCCGGATGAGCCTCAAGTACCACCACCACATCGTGAACGGGAATGGGCTATACGTGTGGCAGAGCGATGGGAAGGTGAAGCTGCGAGGGCAGTCAAACGGCAGAGAGTTCGATCTCGATCTTGAGTTTAAGAGCCTTGTAGAGCGGCTGAAACTTGCTCCTGAACAGGAGGCACTCTTTGATTTCGAACAGCCGCCCACTAGCATTACAAACCCCAGCAGCATATCCATGGAGGTAAGCTGGCACATGACAGGGCTACCTGAATTTACAGAAAGGCTCTGGATGAGCTATAGTGAAGAGCATTGTCGAGTAGACATGCTCGAACGGCAAATGCGCGAGATGAAGACCCAGCATACAGAGAAGATAGACAACTTGATTAGAGAGCTGAATCGTATCCACGAACAGCAAATGAAGGATCAAAATAGCAAGCGGTTAGAGATCGAATTGCGACTCTCAAGCAGAATATATGAGCTGGAGCGCAAAGTTAAAGAACTGGAGGCCAAAGCGGGAGCAGCTAGTTTGAATAGCACGCGAGCCATGTATTCAGAGGTATCATGATCAGGGTCGGTCGCTGTATCTACGACAAGCAGGGCAAACGCGAAGACCCCTACTACGCCGGATTTCAGACTATCGTCGTGCTTACACGCGGAACTAATCGCTGGGGCGCGATCGGGCCGTACGAGCTCAAAGATGCGCAAGGTAGGATTATGGAAAATATCTGGCAGTTCAGCAAGGTCTACCCGCGCGTCGGAGCTGTGCAGCAGAGGAAGTCGCGCTACGAGGACATAATGGTTTGGGAGCACCCCGACGAGACACATCTCATCGACGCCGAGAAGCCAGCAACGCCCGACAACCTCACGGCGGAATATCACGCATGGCGAACAAAGGGCTTCCAGGCACCATATGCAGTCCGATACCCGCCAGGGTTTGGTAATATGGCGAACTGCGTGGGCGCGCTTATCGAGACTAAGGACGGCAGCCTCGAGGGTCCGTTGGACTACATTGCCGCGCGCAAACGCCTCTACTTACCACTATACACGCGGCTCGTGAAGCGGCACCCTCTGTTCGCCGAACTGCGTCGCCTGCATCAACAGGGAAAGAACATACTCATTGCGGAGGTTGACGGCCCTCATGAGGAGTCCCTACCCTACTATCGCGAAAAATATGGAGTAGGTGCTAGGTTTATCAAAGAGCGCACGGTGCTAGCTACCCAGAAGAATCTATCTCTATTGCTCAACGACGCACTGCACCCATTTGGCCACGGGTACTGTCTCGCCGCCGCGATTGCGGGCCTTGACTTGCTGAAAGAGCCTATCAGGGAGAAAGACGTACCCCGGCTGGGCGACGACGAACTCGAGGCAGCTCTGCAGGCATATCTGGAAGAATAGTCGCCAGATTCTTTTTTGCTGGCCAGCATACTGGCACGATGAGCATAAACTCATATGTAATCGCGTCGCAGGTTCGCGATGGCACCACCGGAGTCGTAATAGCCCCGGCGGCCGGCACTGTCCCGACTGCCAACGGAACTGGCGGCGCGACCTGGCTGCCAGTGAGTGGCGCGAGCTCTGTGGCGCTGAACGACTCGAACCCCCCTACAGGCCCCAACACAGCGTCGCTGGTCGTGGGTTCCAGCGGTCCCAACTTGACAGTAAGGCGTATCCTCGGTGGCGCCAACGTCTCAGTCGGCACTACCGGCTCTGGCGAAGTGCAGGTCTCGCTCCCGACAGCGCTTACTGGAATTACCGGGATCGCCGGTACTAATGCCGCCTTCAGCGGAGTAGCTACCATCACCGGAACAGGAAGCGCCGGAGTCGACCTGAGTCAGTCGGGAGTAGTCTCTGTCGCATCCGCGGCCGCAACCTCCTCAGCCCCCACCATCCTGGCCTGGGATTCTCAGCCCCGAAGTCGCTGGAACACACCAACAAATTCTGCGACTGCACTTGGGACTACGGGAGCGCCGACGGCCTACGTCGTTATCCCTGCCTCCATTAGCAACATAAACGAACAGTTCTTCAATACCAGTCTTGGGACCGGCATGACCGCGTTCACCTCGTTCATGTCGGCACGGTGGATTGACGTGGAGTACTCCGGGACCTTCTATGTACCAGGATCAGCTACCGCTGTAGGGGTTCGCAATGCATACGTATTCCCCTTCTCCGGAGTGCTGGCCGCGGTCCCTCCCACAACACCCGTTGCGCCTTATGCGAACCTGACTCTCCCTCTTGGAACCGGGACGATCAGTGCGACCAATCCCGTTCCTGAGTACAGCATGCCATTCAAGGCAAGGGCGCAGATCTACATGAACCCGGGCGACCTGGTACGTCTCGTTGTCGTGCTGAGCGGCACTTTCGCAACCCCGCCAATTATCAGCAGCGTCTGCTTCAACGCGTCTGCGATGCTCACGCGCACTCCATAATTGCATTATTCATGCTATCCATGCTATTCACTGTACCCTAGCTTTTTTACGAATTTGAAGAGTGCTACCATAAAAAATCCTGCAATGTCGACACAAAGCGAACAGCCATTAGCAGAGCCAAAGAAGGTCGAAGAAAAGGTGCATTGGCACGAAGGGGTGGCTTATCTCGTCAGTTGCGGTGTTGACAGCTTCGAGAAGGGCTGCGGCGCATGCTGCGGCTGCCTCGGCTGCGCACAAGGGCCACCAGAGGAAAAATGAATGCTTATTTTGTTTAGAACCAACTCAAATGAGCGATTCTATTATTCCAACGCTAGGGCTGCTATGCATGGCCTTCCAGCCCCTCTTGACCCCTCTGGTCACGGCTGCGGCCTCAATCGCCGCCTCCGCTGTGCTGCAGTGGATGGGCATCTATTGGGAGACCCTGACTGACGACGCCGACGATGCTGCAATGCGAGCCCTCCAGCAGCGCCTTGCGTCGTCGGCGTGGTGTATGACGCGGCGGGCGAGCGCAGGAAAGAGCGTACCAGGCTACGGCCTCTTCTTAAACTGGACTCCCTTGGCAGCCGGTTGGATCGCCGGCAACGAGGAGCGGAACAGCACTACAGTGACCCTCGTCTGCACTCGCAATGCCCGCACGGCCCTGCTAAAAGAAGACGAGGATCAGCCCACGGTAACTCCGACGGTCAAGCTTGAAGGGCGCTGTGTCGCCAGCTACAGTAGTTACTATGGTGGGATGCAGTTCGTAGAGCAGCCGCTATTGGCACTCCCGATGCGCTGCAGTGCGCAGGACCGCATTGCAAGGATTTTGAGCGAAGAGATCGATGTTGGCGTCTGCATGCTTGTATGTGGCTCGCCAGGGTCTGGAAAGTCTGCGGTCGCAACGATTGCGGCAACAATGCTAAGTGCGACCGGGAGAAAGCCAGTAGTAGTGCGCGGCTACAGCCCACTCAGCAACACTGGCTCCATCTACAAAATCATGAACAGCTACAAGCCATCCCGTGAAGCGCCGCTCATCGTGTGTCTCGACGAATTTGATATCGCCGTCGAGAAAGTTCTCAGTGGCGGCAAAACGACGCTGCCCGAAAAACGAGCAGCTCCAGAAATTATAGACAAGTCTACGTTAAGCGGCTACTTCGACAAACTCGCCACCTACAACTACTTTGCGGTCGTTGCGACAAGCAACCGACCCGTTTCATGGTGGAAAGAGCCAGAAAGAGCGTTCGCGGTAAGGCCTGGCAGGTTCTCCTTCATTGAGACGCTCGAGCAGCCAGCATCCGAAGAGGTGCGCGCTTTGGTTGGGAGTGGCGCGGCGCACTATGGAATTAAGACTCTTGGAACGTTTGAGGATATGACCTTCGGCAAGACCTCTCTCGGCGACCTTGCAGAGATCCTTAAAAGATCGCATGGGGATGCAGCTCGCGTTCATCTCGCTCTGGCGCAAATAAGGGAATGATACACATAACGAATATTTTTGCGCGCCTGGACCGCACAAAGCATTTTTTATAAATGAAAAAGTGGCACACCTAGCATTAACGGGATGTTCCAATCACTAGGCGCTTTCAGAGACTTTCTAGAGTCTGCCAGTAATATTGTGAGTACAGTGCTTCCTAAACAACTCTCCAGAGTAGTTGCAGACTACGCGTACGAACACCAGGGGCTGTCCATATTGTGGCAGCTGCTAGAAGTGCAGCATGTCCACAGCGAGAGTGATTGGGTCGGGTTTGTAGTTCCAGGTAGACCAGAATGGAACACAGAAGAAGGATTCTACTATGCGTTCCTCCACTCAGAAATAGCGCATGTAACAGAAATCGAGCCCACAGAAATTATTGATGGAACACCTATGGCGGTTGCATTTGACGCGTACGAAGATGTCAATAACGGGACCATCGCGCATATTCAGGTACTTGCGATACATATGTCTCTTGCCCAATTCTGGGCATTCTTGGTAGAACCCGAATCTCCGTTGATGTTTCTAGTCAGTGAAGGCATCGGTGAATATAGGGCGAGAGGCCTTCGAAACGAGTATAGATCGCAGTATATGAACTACGCAATAAGAAAAGCATGTGCGGGAGTGGCAGAGCTAAAAAGAATCCAGGCTGGCACCTGGGACGGGTGATAGCGCAGGTGTTGGACATTTTTGCTTGTCTAGTCAGCACAAGACATTCTTCATAAATGAAAAGATGGTGCACCTAGCATTGACGGAATGTTCCAATCGCTAGATGCTTTCAGGAACTTTCTAGAGTCTGCCAGTAATGTTGTGAGTACAGTGCTTCCCAAACAACTCTCCAGAGTAGTTGTTGGCTACACTTACGAGCACCAGGGGATGTCCCTATTGTGGCAGCTACTAAAAGCACAGCGTGTTCACAGCGAGACACAGTGGGTTGGGTTTGTGGTTCCGGGCCTATCAGGATGGAACATACCAGGGTGGAACACAGCAGAATGGAACACAGTACAAGGAGACTACTATGCATTTCTCCACTCAGAAATGGCGCATGTATCAGCAATCGAGCCCACAGAAATTCTTGATGGGGCGCCTATGGAGATTGCGCTTGTCGCATACGAAGATGTCAATAACGGGACATCGCATAATCAGGTACTTGCACTACGTATATCGCTTGCCCAATTCTGGGAATTCTTAGCAGAACCTGAATCTCCGTTGATGTTTCTAGTTAGTGAAGGCATCGGTGAATATAGGGCGAGAGGCCTTCGAAACGAGTATAGATCGCAGTACACGAACTACGCAATAAGAAAAGCATGTGCGGGCGTGGCGGAGCTAAAAAGAATCCAGGCCGCCACCTGGGATGGGTAGGGTGGGAGTGTTGGACATTTTTTGAGGTTACCACTCCATAACTGAAATGGCCTTATTAATAATCATCCCCTCAAATGGAGCCCGAAAAGAAGAGCCCTATATTCACCGACCTCCAAAGCCTCTTCGCGGACAAGAGCATCCATGTACGAGGCACCATCCAGCTGCCTCTCTTTCGGGCCGCCGACCTCGCCGCGAAGCTCAGCGACAAGAACTTCATGCGCGCCCTGAATAAATACGACGCTGATCTTATCGAACGGCTTGATGAGAAGAACGAGAAGGGGCGCACTGTTAAGGTCGTCTATTTGACAGAGCTCGGCGCGTACCAGTACCTTCTGCAGACGAAGAGCGTGCAGGCCAAGACCTTCCAGAGGAGCATTTACGCGATTATCCAGGGAGAGCGGCGGCGCGTCGTCGACGAGGTGCAGCTCGCGATGCGCCTCGCGGAGGCGAACCACCTACGCGAAAAAGAAGCCTGGCGAGTTGAGCGCGAAGAGATGCGCGAAGAGCGGCGCAAGCTCGAGCTCCAGGCGTTCGACCGCCGCTGGGGCCCGACCGACGCCGAAAAAGCGATGATGGGAATTCCGGTGGAAGACCTTCTTGATGACTGGGGGCCGCCCGAGGACTATGAGTAGTTATTCTAAACGGGAGAGGGGTAGTAGAATTTGCCGCTTACATGCCATACATAATATGGAAAGATGTTAAATTCTTCAAGCCAATCGGCAATTTTTATGTGATGCGCGTTGAGCGCGCCGATAAGAGCTCTGCCATTTCGGCACAGAATATCTTCAGCGGTAAGCCCCAAGCCCCAAAGCCACTGGGCGACATCAATGTGCCCTCGGCAGCATGATTCAACAAAGGCAAGATTCTTTCGAGTGCGCGCATCATTAATATTCAGACCAAGCCCCCAAATAAGCTGTGCTATTTGCAGATTGCCCTGTATACAGGACTCTCGGAGAATGATATTATTTTGAGCGCGAGCGTCGTTAGCGGTGACACCAAGAGTGCACAGCCACCGCACAAGGGGCAGCTCATTATTAAGGCAGGCCCAGCGAAGCGCGTAACAGTCGTCACGGCGCACGTCATCGATCGTCATGCCCAGCCTCCAGAGCCACTGCACGAATGGGAGCATCCCTCTGCGGCAGCCCCATTGGAATGCGCCAATGTCGCTACTTCTTAGATCTGCGAGCGTTAAGAAACCCATGTGCCATATAGTCTTCGCGGGGGTCCAGTCTGGCGAGAATATGGCCGCGCGGAAAGCGGCACCCATCTCATCTCTGAGGAAGTTTGCGCATATTGTCCAGATTGGACCAATCAATGGCGTGAGTGGCTGCATAGTATTCTGGCTGATACTTCTCTTCATTTATAAAAATGAGCTCAGTTCAATTTCATGTAAGCAACTAGAATATCTTTTGTCCGCACATGTCCGTAGTTTCCAACGATCTCTTCAATGTCTAATTTCGGCGGAGAGTACGTCTCTAACCACCACTTTACAATTTTATTGCTGTTGCTTCGGTAAGCTGCCTCCAGAGCAGAGTATTTGCCGTGCGCAATTGGGCCTTTGTACTTTGCGGCGAACCATTTCAGGACCTCGAGCTGGTTGGATTTGCAGGCATGATATATGCCATCTAGCGCGTCATTGTCTGGCTGGATACTTTCTGGCTGGATAGTTTCCAGCCACTGAAGTAGATCAAGGTGGCCATTCACAATCGCTTGGTAACGTACACCAGAGAGTTTATGTTCTGTTATAAGCCGCGGGTGGAACCCAATCAGCATGCGGAGCGTCACCAACCGATTGTTATGTGCCGCGTAGGATAAGGGTGTCCAGGCACTCAGCCCTTCCCTTTTGATGAGCTCCTCGTAGGATGGGTTAAGCTTCTGGAGGGCCTTGACATCATCGTCTCTACAGGCCACAGCAATCAGGGAAGCTCTATCTGTCATGGTCAGGATGCTATCCTAGGACAGGATTCAAATTAGCGGAACTGTTGCTGTTCGAGCCCCGAGCACCTTATACTTGATAGATTGCAAGGTCCGCGGCTGACAGATGGGACACTCTGAGCGGTGGAACATTGCAGCGCCGCGGAGCCTCCGCATGCTAGTCTCGCGACACTGGCCGCCGCAGGGAAAGTATGCCACTTTTGTAGTGCCAGGCGTCTTTTCAGAGCTCACAGGCATGTCTCGATGCTTGCATAGAATACCATTCAAAACGCAAAAAATAAAAGAGTATGCCTATTTCGCAAGAGCGGCCCGCATCTCATCTATGTGAGCGCTTGGCGACTTCTTTTCGCACAGCAGGCAGCGTTCAGCGCCGCGAGCGAGCGCCCACTCGACTACCTTCAGCCGAGCCGCCGACCAGTCGTCGCGATGGTAGCCCTCCGTGAACACGCCATTAACGTCGGTTGCGCCCTGCTTGAACATAAGCTCAACATAGTCGAGCCGGCCCTCGCCAGCGGCAGCACGGGCCGCAGCGTTATAGTCCGTAGCATTCCGCTGTAGCGCATGATTAGCAATTTCAGCGCTCCCACCAGCGCACGCGCCGGCCAGCACACTGTTGATGCTGGCGCCTTTGCCGAGCATTAGAGCGACAGTCTCCATATTTCCACCTTCGGCGGCCGCGAACGCCCCTTGATCCCAGTTGCGAGCTCCGCGATCAATAGCATAGCTAATGAGGTCCGCATTGCCGTTACCACAGCTCCCTTCGAGGATGTAGTCGATGTCCCTGGGAGTCTCGGCTCGTCGCTCCGCAAGCCACTTTACCATCGGCAGACTGTTGCCGAACTTGGCAGCAGCTTCGGCGAGGTTTCCCCCGTGGTTCTCGTCCAAAGTCGCGCCATGGGCCACCATAAGATCGGCGGCCTCGATGTTCCCACCGGAGCTCGCGCCCAAGAGACCAAAGTTAACATCGATTCCGGGCCGCTTGAGCAGCTCCTTCACCATCTCGATTGAGTCGCCGCGACAGGCACCATAGAGAGCGGAATCCTGCGCACCTTTGTCAAATGCCATAGTGTGCTCCCAGTGCCCAGCAGAGGCCATATCGGCGGGGAAGAGGGTCTCCGTCTCGATAATGTACGATTCAATCAGGCCTGCATGCTTTGGCAGGTGCTCGGCCACAAGTCCGCTAGTTTCGCTCATCAGACGCGCAGTTAGGGCCTGGGTGTAATTTGAATGCGGAATCGATGTTCAATTCTGCGCAATGAGCAACCAACAGCAACTCCTGCCGCAAGAGGCACTTGACAGCACAAAGATGGTGGGACGCACCTGGGGCTTCCTACTCGTAATAACGCACTTGCTAACTGCTATAGCTAGTGCACTCGCCTGGGCTACGCTTTATCAAGCCACATCGGACAAGAAGTTCGAAGGCGTGATAGTTATACACGGGCTGGTATTCTTACCGATAATCTCACCACTGATTCTTTACCTGACCCGCATTGCGGCGATAGCAAGAAGCTCTGAGCTCGACGCCGCTCATACTGAGCGGTTCAGCAAAAAGATGGGCTGGTGGTGGATACTGTTACAGCTTACCATGTTCACACTCCAGTATTTAACTGGAGTGGCCTTCGCTAATATTCTAAGGTTTCAGGACATCTTTAGTATGGTGTATATAGGTGGGGTGTCTGTTGTAATAGCTGGGATCACAACCTTATACGACTATTCATGGCTCAATCGGGCGATTGAGGAAAGCCAGTCGGAGATTTGTGAAGTATGAATCAAGTCTGTTATTGACTGTTATTGTTATATTCTATATATTTTTGAGACTTCTGCGAATGGTAATGGTGCTGACCTAAAAAGTAGGCTCAACTCGTATGAATACCGAAGGCGGCGCGAAGCGGACCAGCGGCGATGGACAGTGGAATCTGGACAACTAAATCGGGCTGCGGCGGGAGCTCCTCGTCATTTTCATCGACCAGATTGAATGTGTCTGCTTCATAACAGCTATCGCCCGAAAGATCGAATTCTAGCCACGCATCACGCAGTCTGATGCGTTTATGGCCCTTGGGTCTACTATAGCAGTGCGAGAGCTTATCGATGCCTTTGGACAGTTGCAGCCAAAGATCGGGTGGGTAGGTCACGATGGACGCTACTGTGTATCTGAACCGCGTTCCGTTGGCTACACCTTTGAAAATTAACTGAGTGCCCATCCTGGTCTCAACTTCCAGTTTATAACACTCTTTCAAGATTTTCTCCTCCTCCGCGAGCTTATTGCACATAATTAGCGCTGGTTTGATCTGGTCAAAGGGTATTTTGAGACATTGTCGCAAGCAACTAATTTCATGGCCAAAGTCAGAAATAATAGTAACAATTCCTCTCTTATGTTTTAGGGCGAACGAGGGAGTGTATTCGGCGTGATCATAGTGCACGTCGACAGCCGCACGAGTGCCTTCAGCGAAGGCTTTCCAGTGTTCGTGTAGCACATCCTCAACTGGAATAAAGATCTGCGTTGAAAGCAATCCAGATGGCGTCTCTATAGTCATTAACACGCAGGACTTATAATAGTCGGACCAGAGTTGGCCAGGCTTTATCTCGGCCCTTGTAAGCAGCTTTGCCGAGATCGTGAAATCTGGCTTACCGCTGTTTTTCGAGCAGACCTGACACTCGCACCCGTTTTTCAGACACAAGAGTAGGTCCGGGTTGTGGCAGCAGACAGCGAAAGCGCCGACGTCGTCGATCCAGCCGCACCTCGCGCATTCCCCGAGAGTAGAGTCGGCGAAGAGCGCCGTCAAGTGCTGGAGCTGCTCAGAGTTCATGGGATATATGAAGGCGTCTGCGTTTCAATTATCAGCGCTATACATCAGACCGATGGCGATTAAGACTTCTGACGAAAAGGTGCTCCTGGCGGATGTGGAGGAGGCCAAAGCGTACATGGCCACGGCGCTTGCTCGTGGCTACTACAAGCACAGCGACGGGGAGCGCCTCCACAAGCTCTTGAAAGATCTAGTCTACCTATGGTTTAAGTTCGCGAGCTATGCGCCGATTCTTGAAACCCCACTTCAAGCGGCACTCTTTCAGGCAGCGCCGGCAATGCCCGAGGAGCTAATCACGACCGGCCTCACTGCGCTGCGGGTGATCCAAAAAGAGGTCCTCAGGATCGCGAGCCGCTTCCTGCCGAAGGGTCTCCCCTGTCTCGCACACCTCGTTGACGCCGCGACCGACACGCTCAACCGCCAGGAGATGGTGAGATGCCTTGACGACATAATGACAGTTCTCATGAACCACCCGCTGCCGTAAGCTGTTCCGTTTCGCACGAAGCGCCCGTCGCGAGCTTGCCTGTTTCGTTATGAAACTGGTCGATACATGCATTTTTTGCGCACCGATGACGATTGACGCGAACTCCATTGAAGTAGAGCGTGAATATGGTCGCAGCGCCGCCGCAATAGAAACACAAAGGGGCAGTGGTAGACATTCCCACTTAATACAAAAAAACGCACTTAATTCAAATGCGTGAGATGCTTACAGTTTCCGTTTAGCACCGCGGGGACCAGTTTGTGGTGGGGGGAAGTCCGGTACTTGACGCCCGGGAAACGCTGCAGTGTAGGTCTGATCGATATGATCGAATAGTGGATCTGTTATTGAGACCAGGGCTTCGGGAATCTCACTACTCTCGTAACTAAGAAGGCCTACCTCGTCCACAAATACCCGAACGTCCACAGTTGAGCCCTCTTGAAATACCACATGAGCTGTCCAGTTATCCCCAATCGTCACACTACGATATAGGCCGCTCTCATCGCAGATTGCTTTCAGCGTCCGTAAGAGCACTTCTTTCGCCGCGTCCGCCATGGCTAATGCAAACAAGTCTGCTCGATTCAATTCCCAGACACAATATATGGCAGGCAAAAGGCGAAGAAAAGGCGAAGAGAGGCGAAGAGGATCTCTCTGGCCGGGCGCACTTCGCAATTGTCGCGGGCGAATGGAAAGTCTTTCCGTGCTCCTATTTACTATGGCGGAGGCTCTTCTGTCCTGGCCGGGGTTGGCGAAGGGGAGTCAGTAGCAATATCGAGAGACATCAGCAAATCGTTGAAGTCCTGGTCATCATTGGGACACAGAATTGTTGGCAGCATCACCATCCTGACCGAATCATCATCGTTGTCCTGCACGCTCTTTGTTTCCAGTTCGGCAGGTCCGCTCTTTTTCTCCTCAAGCGAATTCACGAGGTTGGCAAACTCATGTTCGTCAATTTCACTACAATCTGAGCTATCGGGATCACCTGCACCATGACATTTACCGCGGTATGATCTGCTCTCATATATCGATATGTGTGAATGCCATCCATCCAGAACTTCTTCAGCTGTCTGGACTTTCTCCTGGATCATCAGGAGAATATTCAGAGTCGTGTTAGGCAGAGGTTTTGTTTTGAGCGTGGCATAGAGTTTCGCCTCATTGCCCATTCCGGGCCAATCGGTGGTCAGGGTGTATATTGGGAGTACTACGCCGTTCATCATTGGTATGGTTGACTTACTCATAATCTTGTCCATGGTAAGGACCAGCTCCTGTGAGAACTCATAGGAATAGCCATCTTGCACCAGTTTGCCGCAGTCCAGCAAATCGAGGTATGGTATCTTGGGTGTACTATACCAAAACACGAGCTTGTGTAGGTGTCTTTCTGAAGGAAGCGCAACGATGTGCTCTTTTTGTGTTACAGGACATATAGTGTCTATGATTTGAGAAAACGATTCGTCGAGGCTGCTTCTTCCTCGTCCTCGGCTGGCGGCGCGATAAGGAGATACCGTAACACCATATTCTTCTTTTATTTGATTTACCTGGGTAAATAAGGTGAGACTGATATCTACCCCTAGTGTAGCATAGCCGAGCACCACTGTCGCCACGTTCTGATTGAGATGTCCCATCAGTACTTCCTCGATATCATTAGCAAGTAGGGCATCCTCTTTGACTGCGACAAAAACGCGCACAGAATCCTCCTCGCAAGACACCACACAGCCGTCATTGATGAGCTCGATTCTGTTTGGCGCGCGGCCCTCGAGCAAAGAAATTGCGCGCAGCTGCTCACCACTACGGATAATACTATAGCCGTATTTTGTGCGAACCTCGACACTATTTATAAACTGGAGCATGTCTGACACAAGCACAGCACTAGTTACCATCGGGGCTTCTTCAACGGTCAGGCCATAGCTGATGTCCACGAATCGTATAGGATTGGCCACAGGTCTCCGCAACGCGACCAGTTCTTCGACGCATTCTGCATCTGGCTGCACCGCCACCTTACGTATCGCAGTGCGAGCCAGTTTTGTTAGATTGGCGCCGCTATCAATAGTGATCCGGCTTTCATAGATGCGAGGCCACGGCAAGCCCTTTTTTTGTTTGCCCACCATCACCTATCAGAATCAAGACGGCTTTATTTTTCCAATAGGAGCTTTGGAAACATATGGCCCACTTTGGCAACAAAAAAATGTTGGCCAACTTCCTACTTGAAACAGATGGTACTGCGGTTTCGAATTTGCGTGGAGTTCAATGAGTCGCAGATTGTTCTCTCTTCCCCTTTGCGATTTCGGCTCGAATTGTACCAGCCGCTTCTCTGAAAGCCTCGATGAGCTGCTCCTTTGGCATCTCGAATACATACTCCGCTTCAGCCACGGCAGATTGGAACGTACCATATTTGTTATAATAAATAACCTCAATTCTCGCTATTCCCGTTATTTGATTCAATCCAATGATCAGATCTCCCATTGCGATATTAGGAAAACCGGGGGCTGTCGCTTCACCGGCCAACCGCCTGGCCGTCCCTTCAAAGTCATCGGCCGTATCGAGTTCCCAATCCCGCCCAGCACCTGGAGCCTCATACTCGTGTTCAGTATCGGCCTTGCGCTGCCACCAGGTTATTTCGTAGCCAGCAGGGAAGCGAAAGGTGACGGCCAGCCGACCCTTAGTGCGCTGTAAGCGCTTAACATAGCTGACTTGCTTCGTTTCGGTGTTGTCAGACATCTGGGTGAAATGGATTAGTAGGAGCCCTTCAATTATAGACGCGGCGGCGGCCTCATTCCCTATCATGTCCGGAAGCATACTTACTGAAGAACATGTCGCCGCCTATCTGCGCGACGGCTACGTAGTAATAGAAGGGGTTCTCACCGATGAGGAGGTCGCGGCCGCTCGGCTCGGCTTTCATGAAGAGCTTAAGAGGGAAGGCATTATTCACGAAGACGTGCTGGCTGGCAGAGCCGCGCCACCCACCGAATGCGCCATAAAGAGTCCAGTGTCTGATATCTTCTACTCTTCCTGGAAACTTCTCGGCGTGCATCTCCACCCGCGTGTCGCGCAAACAATGCTCGCCCTGCAGCGCGCCACCTTCCTCAATCCAGACCTAGCGGCAGAGTTCCCTGGCCCCACGCGCCCTACCTCTCAGAGCCTGTTTGCGTATATCGATCGCACCTGCTACCGCCTCCCGAACCACATCCGAAACGAGAAGGGACTATCCCTACACATGGATCGGCACCCAACACTACCATTTGCGAAGATTAAGAAGTGGCGCCCGATTCAGGCGTTCGTCACTCTCACCGACCACTGGGGCGGCGCGACTGGGGGCCTCCAAGTGGTGCCCAGCTTCCATCGCATCGCCGACAGCTTCTTTGCAAAGGGGGGAGAAATCAAAGAATCGGCAGGCGAGTTCTATCGCATGACAGACCACGCATACGACCGCCTGCGGAAGTCGCTCTGCACCGTGCAGGCGCCGAAAGGCTCCCTTGTGTGCTGGGACAACAGGCTTCCCCACGCGACGTGCGCCCAGCTCGACGGCAATGACTCCCGCGAGGTTGTGTTTACCGGGTTCCTACCAGACATCGAACTGAACCGGACATATGTCGCGCAGCAGCTCATGTGTATGACGAGGGGCCTAAGCCCACCTGCGTACGACTCGGTGCCGGTTCGCGCGCCGAATTTCCTACATTCAGAACTGAGCCCCGAACAGAAAGCGATGCTTGGGTTCCAGATCTGAAGCGAGACTGCGAAAAAGGCCGCCAGCAGCTATTTTTTTACGCTATGGCTCCCAACCCGACTTGATGTACATGCCCGCCAAGTTGACCGTTGAAGATGTATTATTGGCTTGTATCGAGGACGTGATCGTGTTGGCGATTGTTCTATCCCATGTCGAGCCACCTGTATACGCCGTCACTGGGAGCACGCCATTTGCGATGATTTCGCTAAATGCCTGCACGATATTGACGTCAAACAGCATGAGAGTGTGTTTAACTCTGATCAGCGTGTTGATCAGGGCCGCGGGTGCGGTGAATACAGTGGTGTGAATCGTTAAGGCGTTGATCTTCAGCCGGAAAGTGAGCGTCGTGCCCGACGCAATTGCCACAAAGAAGGCATGCCAGACTTCAATGAACGTCCCTTGCGAAGTCGAGTTGGCGGGGTACAGGCCTGCGGTACCCGTAAGGGCGGGGGCGACTGGCTGCTCAGTGTTCACATTCGAGATGATGCCCGTGAAGGTTAGCTGGCTCGCTTTGGACAAGACGACTGGCTGCGAGTTCTTCGCCAGGATGCCGAAAGTGCTCGCGTTGAGCTGACCGGTCATCGGCGTTGTGCCGTCGCGCCGCAGGAAGCTCGCCGCGTTGACAGCGATGGTCACGTCATTGGTGTTGGGAGTGAGCACAACGTCGGAGCTCGCCGTGAGCCCCTTCATTAGCAGCGCGGGGCCGGCCGCGGCGGAGGCCAGCGGAACGTTGGAACCGACAGTGCCGAGGGTGTTGAGCGTCACACCCGAGGCCGGACTCGAGTTGGTGATGATAATGGCCGCGCCGGAAATTGCTGCTGTGATGCCCGTTCCCGCTCTGATCCCGCGAATCGCGAGGTTGGGGCCGGTGTCGTTAACGACGAGGGGGGTGTCGGTCCCCGGATCGAGCTTCACGTCGGTCGCGGGGCTCGTGTTCGTGACCTGGACGGCCGTGCCGACAATAGCTGCTCCAATGCCGGCCCCCGGTGAGATGCCCCTGATGGCTAGCAGGGGACCTGTGCCGTTCACCACGAGGGAGACGCCGGTGCCAGGGTCCAGCTTCACATCGGTCGCGGGGCTCGTGTTCGTGACCGTGATTGTATTCGCGCCAGGGGTGAAATTAATGCCCGAGCCCGCGGACAGGCCGTACAGCTGCAGCGCCGCGCCGACTCCTGTCTTCACCAAAGAGGTACCGCCGGCGCTCGTGAGGGTCGTCGACGACATCGACGGCACGGCCCACGTGTTGGTCCCGCTGCCGTCGGCCACGGGGCTGCTCCCGGCGGGCGGGTTGGTGACCGCACCGGTCGTCGGATCCCGCGCGACGAGCGCTACCACATACTGGGGGGTGGAGGACATTCGGTCCACTATACTAGACAATATAACCGGGTAGAGGGTCGCAAATTGTCATGAAGCTGGATCAATTGCAGGTAATTAGACGATCCACTTCGTACAGTATTGTCGAATGGAAGAATCAAAGCTGAAGTTGGTCGCGGAGTTGTTGGCAAGCAAGTTTCGGTTCGAAACCGACTGCATGTCGGAGAAGTCGACGGCGGCTCGCTGCAAGGAAAGCGAGGCCTATTGCAGTGGCACAGTTCATCGCCTCCGCGTAATCACCACCAGACTCGAAGAAATCCAGGTGCTGATCTCTGCTTACAAATTAAGAGCCCGCGCGACATCAAACGATCAGTTGCGGAACCATCTCGCAAAACGGAGTAGAACTCTTCTTGAAGAAAGTCAAGAGCTGCGGGAAGAGGCAGAAAATATTACGGCCGAATCTCTGGTGAGCAAAACACAGGCATTAGCCAATGCCGACGCATGCAGCTGGTTCGCGGAGAAATGACGCCAGGCATAGATTTGAAAGCGGCTTTTCTAAGCCATCCCGGCATGAATCCCTTAGGAGCCGTTCTTCTTGATGGCTGCAAAGTCCCAGAGCTCGAGGCAGAAATCTTAAAGCTGCGCAAAGAATTGGAATGGAAGCAGAGGTTAATAGAGCATTTAAATAGAGAGATCACCGATCTCTCAGATGAACGCACGCGCTACAGAGAAAGCCGCGGCCGGATAATCGAGGCCACCGGCGCATGCACCTCAATCTGCGTCAATTGCGGCTGGAGCGACTTTCAAGGAGGCTTTGCCCGGTGCAGTAAATGTATGTGCTGGCTTTGCGATCGGTGCCACAATGGGCCTTGCGCGTGCGCAGAAGACAGTGACGGCGAAAGTGACGAAGCTGAAGGAAGCGGCCGCTAAACAAGGTAGCCACCGCGCCCACTTTTTTTCTGCCCAGGAAAGCTCCCGCCGAGACATACTTCGATGCCCCGGTACGCCGCGTCCATCTACCTCTTCAACCGGGATCTGCGAGTCGAGGACAACGAGCTCCTCGGGCACGCCGTTGCGAACTCCGGGCTCGTCTATCCGATCTTTGTGTTCACCCCGGAACAGATCATGGAGAACAAGCTCGCCAATGCTCGGGCAACCCAGTTTCTGGCGCGGTCGCTGATCTACCTAGCGACAAAGATCCCCATCACGTTCTTTGTCGGGAAAACGGAGGATGTTGTCGAGAAGCTGATAGAAATGCTCGGCGCCAATGCGGTCTACAACAACTTTGACGTGACGCCGTATGCGATGGGACGGAGCGACCGGCTGAAAAGACAGTGCAAGCGACTGGGCACCGCTTTCGTGCAGGGCCGTGACGTCTTTATGTTCAGACGCCGCGACTTGGTCAAGGGAGATGGAAGCCCCTACGTCAAGTACACGCCCTTCTACAAGAATGCGCTGAAGTACCTCTCTGACGAGAAGGTCGCCCCCACGGCTGGAAAGACACGACTCCGAAGGCTGTCGGGCAACGGCTCCAAAATGCTCAACGATCTGGCTGCCGGGAGCGCGAATCCGGTGTTCGCGCCGGGGCGGGCCGCCGCGGTACAGGCTCTCCGCAGGTTCGCGTCGGCCAAGGCGAGCTACAAACTGGTGAGGGACAGGCCCGCGGCGGACGCGACCTCGCACCTCTCTGCGTACCTACACTATGGCATCCTCGGGCCGAACGAGGTTGCGCGCGCCCTGGTGGGGAACAAGAATCGCCCCGATATTATCCGCCAACTGCTCTGGCGAGAGTTCTATCTCTACATCGTCTGGATGCAGCACACTAGCTACGCGAAGCTCTCAGTTACTATCCCGAGCCACAACAAAGTTCGCTGGGTTCGCGACCCGCGGCGGTTCGCGCTCTGGTGCAAGGGCCAAACTGGCTGCCCGATTGTCGACGCGGGCATGCGCGAGCTCAACGAGACCGGCTACATGCAGAATCGCGCAAGGATGATTGTTGCGACTTTCCTAATCTTCTACTTACACATCAACTGGACCATGGGCGAGCTCTACTTCGCGCGCAACCTCGTCGACTACGACTACTGCAACAACCTCGGCGGCTGGATGTGGTGCGCCGCGTGGGAAGTCCACAGCAACGAGTTCTTCCGCCCGCTTAGCGTCTCGTCGCAGATGCGGCGGTTTGACCCGCAGGGCGATTACGTGAAGCGTTGGGTGCCGGAGCTCGCTGGCGTCGAGGCGCGCGACCTGTATGATTGGCCGGCGAGTCGCGCCGGCTACACCAGCGTGCGTTACGCGACCCCCATAATCTTAGATCTGAAAAAGGCTCGCGAGGCCGGAGTAGAGCTCTACAAAAAAGCAAGAGGAAAATAGCGCTCTACAAAGTGCATCACAAGATAATTAGTGACCATCTTCTACCGGAGTCTCTCCTATCGACGCACATGAAATATACGTAAATACTTGGACATCTCTTTTATCTGCTTCTAGCGTGGCTTGCGCGTGACTGCGGTCTGCTCTGGCCACGAGTTGCGTGTGCCCCATTGTAAGCACCTGGAGCTGGCGCACAAACCCAGAGTTGGGCTTTGCTATAAGTCGTTTGGAGCGAACAAGACGCAGTGCATCCTCATAACTCAGTTCCTCGCAAAGGCGCAGATAGCCTATTACGCAGGCAACTGACCGTGACACGCCCTGTTCGCAATGCACGAGCACTCGCTTGCCCTCGGTAAGCCACCGATTGATGGCCAGGACGGTCGAGCGCAGGTCGTGCAGCACCTGGTCGGGTGAGTCCTGCCAGGCGACTTGGATGTACTCCTTCACCGAGGTCGGCCTGCGCAAGTTCGCGGTGCAGTTCACGACGCAGTCGTAATTGGCCGTGGCCAGCGCGCGGACGGAGCCGAGAAGCAGGTTCGGTAGAATCTCGTCGCAGTCCTTCTCTTTGTACTTGAACAGGCACTCCGGTTCCTCGCCGCGCAGCACCCAGGCTCCGAATATGCGCTCCTGTGTTACCCGAAAGAATCGCTCCAGCAGGTCGGTACTTTGGCCGGTGATAGGCTTCCCCAAGAGCATTTCTGAATCGCTGATCCAACCATAAGCATCGTTGCATTCAGGCAGCTTCTTGCTATACGTGCGGCAGTGCCGAAACAGCTCAGGGTTGCGTCCAATGTAGTAGCTGTCGATGCCGCCGTCGAGCTGGACTACCTCGCCGGCGTCGACCGCGGCCATAACTCGCGAGGCGAGCGCAGCATCCATTTGTAGTGTGCGAAAGCGCGTAAACGACCTTAATATGGAAGCTCACAAAGATTCAATTGGGCCGACTTTGCTCTTGCCGGATGTCAATGCCGACCAAGAGGGAAGGGCTTCCGTGCAACAAAAAGAGGCCATGGAGCTATCTTCGTTCTGGCCGGCGTTACAGATATGAAGGGGCTCGGCGGCCATGATATACGATGACGTGCTACTTGCCTGCCACACTTCGCATTCCTGGTATATGGCCTATCTGCGCTGCATACATCTGTGATGATGGAGCCGAGCGATTTATCAGAGAGTGTCGCAGCCATTCTTCTCTGAGTTCTCTGCAGACAGTCTGGGATTTCTATGAACTATCGACAATACGCGTTATGTCAATGGCCCGTGAGGAACTGGATGCTATTCCAGTTCGCCAACGGACCTCGCTTAGCGATTTACGAAAAGAAATAATGGCCCTATTTCGGACCCGCTCCCGATTCGATGTCGTGCCGGAGCTACAGTGGCTCTGGTCTCTGGGGCTAACAGTGGAGGATTTGCGCAAGAATAACTGCGCTGCGTTCATATCCGCGTGCGGGAATGGCTTCCTACTTATGGCGGTGTGGCTCTGGAGTATGGGTCTCACGATCGCCGATGCTCGCCAGGAAGACTCTGCCGCTCTGCGCTTTGCGTGCGCCAATGGACACGAAGATCTTGTGCGATGGCTTTGGGGTCTAGGGATGACGCCCAATGACCTTCGCAGACGCGACAACTACGCCATTCGTCACGCAAGTGCCGGCGGGCACCTAGGTGTTGTCCAATGGATGCTGGACATGGGCCTTACCGTGGAAGACGCTCGCAGCTGCAAATGCGAGGCATGGGAATCTGCAAAAAAGAGAAAGCATGAGGGCGTGGCGACTCTACTGAGCACAATAGGTGCCACGCCTAGTGGATCCGAAAAAGGGTGGGTTTGATCCCTTTTTGTTGTGTTGGTATCTGTATTTAGCAGCGCTCGATATCGCCTCGCTCTAGAGCGCTCGCGAACTCCTGGTCGAAGTTGCGCAGGTTGCTCGTGATCGCCTCGACGACGCTCATATGGACTACGGGATGGTCGATCGTGCTGGCAAGCGAGCCTTTGGCCTCGCTGACTGTGCGCGCCTGGAAGAAGGCAGAGAGCACTTGCCAGCGGTCCGACCAGATGTCGTCAGGCTCATACGCCAGTGATTCGGGGCGGGTTCGGTAGAGTACCGGGGTTTCGGTGGAGAAAGCGTTAGCCATTCGTGGGGAAGAATGTTCATGTATTATGCGCATCAAATTTCGCCCTTGAAATTGAACCTATTTTTCGAGTTTATTAGAATGAGCGACCGGCAGCTAGCCGGACTAGCGCATGTTACAGCCTTCTGCAACTTGGCGGACATTATGCGAGTCACACTTACCTGCAAGACCTTTCACGCGCATATAACCAGGCAGAAGCGATACTGGGTAAGGCTGCCGGGCTCCCGACTCTTTCACTCACGAACGAATGATGACGATGACTTTAAAAAGAGCCAATCGCTTATGACCCCAGCCAGGCTATTCAGGCTCATCGTCGAGGCAAACCTCCACTGGGCCGCTTTGTCCAAAGACATCTGCACCGAGATCGCGCTCCACAATAAAATGAGGAAGAGCCCGGAAGAGGTACGGTGGGTGATGGCGTCGCTTTCGCATCTTCTGAATGCGACCAACACGGACCTAAAAAAGGCGTGGATGGCTCCGTTTGACGAGAGGAACCATTACTCGCATTTGCGTGATTCAATGCTATATTCGTGCGACGAGGTCCTTGTGCGCCGCGCGCTGATGGTCGCCACGCCGCCAAAGGACGTCCTGGCCGACGTGCTTGTGTCTGCGTACAAGCGCGAAAAGAGGCAGATCATAGAACTGATAGAAAAAGTGCAGCCGCTGACAGAGGACCTGATGCGGGGTTACTGCCAGTCCTTCTGGCGCACGATCTTCGTGAGTTTCTGTGGCGCCAACGCGTACAATGGCCTGCGCTGGATCACTTGCAGGTACCAGTTCTGCCCGAAATGGAAAGCTGAGCGCCACGCAATACATTGTGGCTACAGGATGGCTTGCTCCAAGGGCCACATCAGGATCCTCAAGTGGATCGGGCGCAAGTTCGGCAGGCTCTTCAAGCAGACAGTGTACGCCGACAAGGTCTGGTGGGCGTCGATGCGTGTCGCGAAGTGGCATGTGGGCTTCTACAGGATTGGCCCGAATTTGGTCAAGTCCGTGATTACCATGCACGCGCCTAGAGTGTTCAAAGAGGATCTCGCGGTCGAAAAGCCGATTATTATGTGGCTAACTGCAAGATTCGAGCTCCAGGGATTTCTGCAACAAACCCTTGAACTCGCGGTTGTAAAAAAGTCGCAAATAGCTTAGGGGCGCCGACCAAAGCCACTCTCATCTATTTTTGTCATAACTAAGTAGTCGTCGTCTGTCAGCTGTACGTAGTTGTCTTCTTTTCCAGAACAGATCTCTCGTAGAACCTTGTCCGGCGTGAGCGGATCGTTCGTTTCTTCCGTTTCTTCATCTGTTTCATACAGCTCCGCATAGTGATTCATATCCAGGTAGTCTTTATAGCCCGCCACGTGCTCGTTGAAGAACTCCAGCGCGCTTTTCAGATCAGGGAGGATCCAGTACTTGTCAATCGCGCTGGTCGCATTGCAGTGCTCGTGAATCAGGTAGGCCATTACCGGAAAGATAATACGGCTTCGCCGCTTCAAATTGAATAGCCGACTAGCAACTTATCTCGCTGGCCTATTATCTTGATACCCAATGCGTCTCTTCCTCTGCTCTCGCTGCAAGGCAGTTGGCTACTGCAGTAAGGAGTGCCAGAAGGAAGCCTGGCCAGCCCATAAAAAGAACATGTGCGACCTTGTGGTTGCGTGGCGAGCCGGCCTCGAAGCCCAGGGGGTCCGCTTCATCGGCCCGTGTTCCGAGATCGAAATCGCAGAAGCGCAGAAGCACTACACGAAATGCGAGAACGCTATCTTCATCGCGTACTTCAAAGCGATCTATCCATCGGGGCAGATGGGCATGCTGCGCTGGCACGTCCACCACGAAGGGGTAGAAGGCTGCAAAGGCGCCAATGTAACTCATGTCGAGACATTTCAGAACGACAACTCGACAACAGTTGTACTTCCTGAGATAAAGCAGTCCTCGCACTAATAACACTCTGGATGGCCTTCTTTTTCGAATTTGAATGACCCTATCTATGAGGACACCCTCCCGCTTTAGAATGTACGAGTTCGAGTCCCAATGTGCCGAGCGGGCTAAACGCTTTAGCTATACCCAAAGAGGTCTTCCTGTCATCCCGTGCCTCTCCCCAAGACAGCCGCCACCCGCCCTCGATGAGCCTCTCCAGGCACCAAAGGAAGAAGATTCTTACGATGACGACTCTGTGCAAACAGAGGAGGTCTCAGAGGAGAAAGAAAGGACGCTGGAGATTATTAGCACCGGCCCTGTGAAGCTCCACATTGTCGGCTCCTGGCGTATGTCAGTCAGCGTCCCACCAGGATCCACTATTGTTCTAAAGCACAACAAGCCAGCGGACGCCTCAGAGCTGCAAAAGGCCGCAAAACCACAAAAGAGCACAAAACCACAAAAGGCCGCAAAGCCACAAAAGGACTACACAGCATCGCAACCCGAAGAAAAACAACGCCTTGACGACGAACTCGAGGACTACTTCCGATGCGCAGATCCTAAAGATGCAGGTCAGCCGCCACAAATCGCGCAAGTTGTACACGAATCAGAGGAGCCTGTGCTGAGCTTGGACAAGAAAAATAGAGAAACAAGAAGCTGCGGCCACAAATAACAGTACTGCTCAAACAGGAATCTGATACGACACTCTGTAGAGAGTTCTTTTTCCGAGAGCCCGAAGTATACAAAGAGTGTATTTAAGAATATAGACCCACACTCGGCAACAGCTGTTATACAGCAAGTAGTTCATCCACAGCGGCATCAAGATCAGTATTAGCTACTATTGCAGTAGTCGAAAGGTCAGTCGTGTAAGTCTTCAAGCCAGCACGGTACTGTTTTTTCAGAACAGCTCGCCGCCGAGCGTAGCAACTACCTCCATTACAATAACCGGTCAGTGAGGCTGTAGCCTTTCCACAGCCTTGACAAGGGGTATGTGGCGTACATTTAACATGCTTATAGCAAATACCATATAAACAAGAAACACCACAAATAGTACCATCGAGTTTCCGATAGGTACACGAGTATTTTTTAGTGATGCGATCCTCCATCCTGGTTGATATTATCTGTGTAATTTATCTAATTGCCAATTATGAACATCAATGGATGCGTGGGGGCCACAGCTAGCTATGTTTGGGGGTACTATCAATGATGCTCCATCCGAGGACAGTGCTTTTCACTTAGAGAAGTAAAAGTCAGAGTATTCGCGAGTGACCCCTCATGACCGACGACATGCCCGACATGGACGAGCTCGATATCATTGACGAGCTTGAACTTGAGGTTTTGGGCGACAAGGCACCCGCCGCTATCGCGAGAGCTGAGGCAAAGAAGGCCCAAGAAGAGATCGAAGCCATCGACGAGAAGAACCCTCTGGTCGAGATCTTCCTCGGGAAGGACATCAGAGTAATCGGAACAGTGAAGAGGCCCCTGTTCTGTGCAGCAGACATTGCAAAATACATAGGAGATGTAAGTTACCGGGTGATCTTAAAGAATTACGAAAGCGCTGCCACAAATGAGACTGGCGCATACCTCCACAAGATCGACTTTAAGGGTCGGGATGGGGCTGTTAAGAAAATGCTGTTCCTTACCGAAAGTGGCCTTTATCGATACCTTCTACGTTCTGATCACAAAAAAGCCATTGAATTTCAGATCTATGTGTATGACCTCATTCAGGTTGAACGCGACCGCGTTGTTGATGCCAAGCTTCTGAAAGAGAAAATTGCAAAAACGCTTTTGCAAAAACAGCTGAATGATGAAAAACTGAAGCTTGCAATGTCTCGCAGCGATACAGAACGAGCGATGTGCGCAGCTAATGATGCACGAGAGGAGCTTCGCAGGCTTAAATCTCAGGCGGCTAAGAAGACTAACACCGAGCGCGCCAGAGAGCATGCCCGTCTCGTGGCTCTGGAGGAAGAGAATCGAACCAGGGGCCCTTTCGAATCTGCACATCGATTCTGACTTATACTTCGTATGAGTTTCATACGACGGAGCTCATCGAGTTGTTGGTTTTCTTGCAAAGATGCCTATTGTTTTTTGGTGTCTGTCAAGTGCATCCCTCGCCTAAGTTCAGACAGGCAAGATAGAGATATAAGGCTTGACAGAGAAAACTGAAAAAAAGAGGGGGATACAAGACGAATTAATTACATGCAGATACTGTATGGACTGAGGTTCTGGAAATACATAGTTCAGGAGCAGTTCTCGCAACATCTGGAGACGGCGGGGCTTCCCAACAACAACGAGCCTCTTTACTTCTCAGGTTTGTAACGAAGTAAGGTTGGCGGATCACCAACGGGGCTAGATAGCTCCGTGGGACAAAAAATAGCAGCGGAAGAGCCTCTATGCTACCAAAGTATCGCACAGAGTTAGCAGCGAGTCGCCCCGGCTTGGAGAGAAAGGTCTCCGTGTCACTTTTTATACACACTAAAGCCCTTAAGATGTTGTATTTGCTGCAATAACGCCTACTTACTTTTTGCATCTAAATTGCGACCACGTCTCAAAAGTAACTGAGCGAAGCAAGTGATATAAGGTCCGACGGAGAGAACTGAAAAAAAGGTCGGTGAATAGTCCATGAATATGTCGAGATCGCTTCATAAGTGTATCCTAAAGGTTTTTACTGTCCTCAAGAGCAGTTCTCGCAACATCTGGGGGCGGCGAGACTTCCCAACAGCAACACGCCTCTTTGATTATCAGGTTTGTAACGAAGTAAGGTTGGCGGATTACCAACGGGGTGGGATAGCTCCGTGGGGTAAAAATAGTAGCGGAGGTGTCTCTATGGCACCAAAGTGTGGCACGGAGTTAGCAGCAGGTCACCTCCCGGCCTGGAGAGAAGGGTCTCCGCGCCCCTTTTTACACCCACGGAGATCCTTCCGTCTAACCCGGCGATAGCGCGCAGCTATCCTCGATTTTGCGCCCGGCCGCGCTAGGAACACCTCCGTACAACAAAAAATGAGCGCGGAGGCCCCTATTCAAACAGTGCCAGCTTACATCTGCTGGCATCCACCGTGACTAGATACTTGCCTTTGAGCTGCTCGATGTAGTCGTATGTGATGTCTCTGATGCGCGACTCGCACATGGTCGCGCGAACCATCGCGATTTCTTCGTTGACGATGTTAAGGAACGAAGGTGCCTCTCCTGGTGTTTTGAAATCCATCGTGACCAACGTGATGAAATCATTGCCTATTTTCAGTGGCGCTGCGCTGCTAATCATGTAGTCCGTCTCGACCAACGATCCGTCTAATTCGAGCCGGATAGACGACTTTTTACCGTCATCGGCCGAGCAATACGAGAAGAAGATTTCTTGATCCACTACGCAGAGCTGGTAGTCGTAAACATTTTCCCGATCTTGCATCTTCCAAGTCTGCAGAATCTCGCATTTGACAACATCAAATAATACTACCTGGAGTGGGTTCTGTAGTATCCACGCAATAGAAGAATCACTAACGACGTTAATACCCCTAATATCTCTCAAATCATCTCTCAAATCACGGTGTCCCAATTCCACGGTGAGTACAACGTCTTCTAAAGTAGCCACTCCTTCTTGTAATGTATGGTTAATTAACATCTCGTGAGTAAACTCAATCCTAGTGCTCCGCAGATTTCCACCAGGAAGTACAACCCAGATCGTAATACTGTACAAATCACTCCCTACGAAGCAAGAATCATTCAACCTCCACATTACTTCCGATGAGTAGTAATTCACCCTATTATCGCTGAAGTACAGCGCAGCCTGCCCATCCCACAAGACCATGAAGGGGCCAACCCCGAAAGCTACACGGTCTCCAAGAGAGACTATATTGTATATCCGGAATTTGCCCCCGCACTTAAGATCCAGCTCTCCTGCCAGCTTGCACTGGAAGAGCGGTACAATGTAGGATGCAACAATGTCGCGCACTCTCCCGTGCAGATACGGGGCGAGCTCGACTCCAACTCTATCAACTCTGAGCTGTAGTGCCGCTTCTGCCTCTTTTGAGTATCGCGGCTGATGCGAAGACATGACTAGTGGCCGACCGGCACTTGCATTCAAATCTGCCAAAAGATGCTATTCAAACAGACTCAGCCTCGAGTATTGGCTGTTGATGGCAACCAGCCGATTCCCAGGCAGCGCCGCAATGTGCGCAAAGTTTTCGAGCGCACCATTAACAACGGGCGGAGCGAGTGAAAGCCTTTGCATGCCGATCTCGGTGTTTCCGACCGCAATATAGATACACTCCTCGCGGACCTTACTTGTTGATGACGGCAGGAGTACGAATCGCTTTTGCAAGAAGGCCTGATCGTCGCCCAGTCTCACCACTTTGGGAGGCGCTGGTTCCGCGACCCTGATGTTGGAAAGGACTCTGGTTCCATCTAGCTTGAGCAGGTACTTGCTTCCGTTGAAAAGTCGGTTTACGAGAATTCCTCCATTAACACTATACATGATAAGTCCGCCCGCATCATCGAGGCCTAAGAAGTCAATATTCCATTCTTGCACGCAACGACAAAGCTTCGTATCAAACAACAGTACCTTCCGCGTTAACGGCCGTACTACTCCAGGGTCGCGAAGTAGAATCGCTACGTTGGAGCCGCCCGCGGTAATAACGCGGTCAATAATCATGTGATCCTTGTCGTTCTGCTGGCAGACAAGGCCTTTGGGTTCTCCACACCCACTCAGTAACACACTGGATACATTTGCTGATTCCGCGTCGCCGCACAGAAAGAAGACTCTGTTGCGCAGCATTTGACGCTTGGGCATGCTAGTCCATACCGTTAAATGATCGTAATCATGGCACACAAGGGCATCACTTCTAAGTTGCAGCACTTTATTTGACATCTTAAATAAATTGCACTCATTCGCAAAGTACAGGGCATCGCCAGATCCATCCCATAATCCCAAAGACAGATTTGAGAAGAAGGCGATACAATCACCCATCGAATAAAGTGGCAGTTTATTGCAATTGACAGCATATTCGATTTCTCCTGTGAGGTTCTTCCCAAATTTAATCGCAAGGTCTTGTGTGTGCCGCAAAGCGAATGACGGAACAATGTAGCCCTCAATGAGAGAGCGCAAAGCCGCATGAAGAACATTCGCGAGAGCTGTGCTAATGGCATCTGTTCGCTCGCGGAAAGCCTCAATGGCATCCTGCATAGATGTGGCAACCTGGTGGTCCATCACGGTGATAGGAGCATACTTCATCGGTTCAATTATGTTAACACCGGCCAGAACGGAGGGGCTTCCGTGGGGCAAAAAATATAGATGGAGCTATCCCTCTCCCAGCCGGAACAAGCGCCCAGCAAGCTACTCGAACAGGCTCAGGATGCGTTTGTGAGTGCTCACAGCAACGAGTTTGTCTCCGTGTATGGGGGCGATGGATGAATAGGCGGGGCGCTCGGAATCGTTCCAAGAGGGTCGTTCCAGTGCGAGACGCTCCATACCAATATCATGGTTGTGAATCACGAAACGGCAATCCACGCGAACCCTGCCACTTACTACCACCGACTCAGTTTCGGTTACGACAGTTTCACTGGCAACCCATACAGGCTCCGGATCGTATCTTTTGAGATCCATCGGCGCGAGCGATATCGAGCCATCCCTATCGAGCAAGTATGAGACGCGGTGGGAGGTTACCAGGATACTGCCGGAGTCAGTGAGCCGCATCGGCGCCGATGTATAGAACGTGGTTCCTAGCCACCATTGGTTAAGAATCTCCCTGCGCGCTATGTCAAGTAGCACCACTATATTGTCGACGTCCAGGTGGCACAAGACCTCGCTGTCGCCAACTGTGATAATGCTGCAAAGGCTACGCCACGGAATTTTAGTCGCATCCATGGGATACTCGGGCGCCGGTTCCGGGCTTCCAGGAATACACTTCGTTTCAACAACAAGTTCGACCCCCGAACTGGATCGTCCCTTAAACCAGAACAGAGTCCGATGCACTGAGTCGTTGTCCAGCAGCCATAGCGAAATGTAATGGCTGCCCCGAAGAAGCAGATTGCCAGTTGCGAGTGCAGAAATTGTTCCTACCGGTGTGTGTTTGTAACAACTATCAGCGAAGTAAACTGGCGCCGTTTTGGCGTCCCATATACACATACTGCGATTGGCGTAGTATGCTACCCTCTCGCCAAGAGAGATGATGGAATGCAAACAAGTGTTGTCTGGAGTGGTGTAAATGTTTTTCAGCGATACATTCAGTGTATTCTTCAAAGAGAACGTGGGTCGCATAAACAACAAAACAACTTCCCGCAGGCTCTCATACAGAAAAGGCTGAAGCACGCTTGTAATGACACTCACCCGCTCTTCGAGCTTGCTGGCCGCATCAGCGAATTGTGTGACCCGCGGGGGTGTGACCTGTAGAGATTCCGTGTCGATTGCGGCCGTTTCTGCTAAAGCAGCGTCCGTGCGGCTTTCGACCCCTAGCGCCGAAGATAAGGCGTTGTTCATTGAAATAGGCTATTCCGGTTATATTCAATTGAACCAGGCCAAACGGGGTCAGGATCCCTATTAGGTAAGCCCCATCACAATTACCTTATTGGTTAAGATGGATGTGATGCCCTTGGGATCCTCCACCGCAAAAGCCCATTTGTTTATGGTCTAACCATATTTGAAGCCCACGTACCCACTTCATCCTTCCGAATATGGACACCGCTGCCATTCACTCTGCTGAAAAGCCTGCCGCTTGCCCAAGACTGGCGAGCCTAGACACTTTCTGCGGCTCCATCGGGGACGCAAAGCCGGTTGAGAATGCTGTAATCTGCATGCACTGCTTACGCCCCCCATCGGCCTGTGTATGCGTAATTGCCAATGGCTGGCCCATAAACATTGCCTCTGTTCATTCCACCGGCCTTGTTGTTAGCAATGGCTGCCAAGCTACTCTTGCCACCAACATCTGTGCTCCGGTTCGCGTCGCGCTGCCTACTGAAGCAAAGGCCATTTCGCCAGAGAGTAGCTCTAATACGTCACCACTTAACGTTCGCGAAGAAAAGTCTACCGAGGAAGAAGACGACCTGGCGTGCAGTTCCAATGCAACTCTCTTCTACATGAGCCAATTCGTCAAAGCCTGCATGAATAACGAAGAAGCCCTCGCTCGATACTACTACAAGAAGCTGGAGTACAGACACGTGGTGGCCGCTCTGAAAAGGAACGATTGGCAAATCCTATACGAGGCCGCGAGTAAAGGATACACCGGTATTGTGAAATTAATTTCCGAGATCGATTCCGGAACCGATGTCATGGTTGGTACGCCACAACGTTCTCCTTTGATAGTCGCCTGGCTAAACGGACACAGAGACACAGCCAACATGATCTGCACAGAACGCAATTTAGTATATGACGACGTCCACGAAATCCTCTCTGACGCATTCATAAGTGTTTGCGAGCGAGGATATACAAAAATTGCCAAAGACATTGTTGAGCGGTTCGACGTGCGTACCGCGGACGGGTTCTATACTGCCTGCGCGTATGGACACAAGACCCTTGCCGCCTACTTGAGCGCCGAGGAGCGGCCCAAAATTCATGAAGCTATCGACGCGCTGCACGCGGCGGTTGCCGGGAACCACTACGAAGTCGCGTGCTGGATTGAACAGGAGCTTATGCTAACGAGCTACACCCCCCTCAATCTACGTCAGCACTGGGGCCTGCACGATGCTTGTAAGAAAGGCCACAGCGCGGTGGTGATGTGGGCTGTTGAGACCTACAAACTCGATGATGAGGGCTTCGATGGGGTCCTTACGGATCTTGCGAAGCATCCGGGCCTAGCGATGTGGCTCATGGAGAAGATCCCGTCCCTCAAGGGGAAGATCAATTGCACGATAGCTTGACCTGCGCGAGCCATTCCTGCAACATATCCATCGCCTGTTTCTCATTTTTTGACGAGATGCACCGCAGGACGTCCGACTTGATTATGAGCATGATGCCCATCGAGTCGGCGCGCAGCGAGATGAACGTAGACAAGTCGCCAGCGCCGTTCAGCAGGATCTGGTACGTTGGCTCGGCGCGCAGGTCAGCCGAAAGGCGTGCCGTCACGAGGCAGGCATTGGCGTACTTGGTTCTGCACGCGGTAAGGACTTCGCCGGCGAACGCCTCCATCGTATGTAGGACGGTTCCAATTTGAACCGGCATGCCGTGAAATACCAAGATGGGCAAAGCGGGACCAACTCCAGAGGACCTCCTCGCGGCGATCGGGGCCTACCGTCAGGTAGCGGCAAGCTGCGGCTGGGAAAATAAGGTCGACCGCTGGTTCCTGGATCAGGAACACTGCGTAGTCTGCTTCCATAGGCGGTGTCGCTGCGGCACGCAAGAGCTCGACGCGGGGGAGCTGAGCACCGCTGTGGGTATCCTTCACTTGCACCTCAGCGACGACGCCACCAGCGATGCGGACATCCACAGCGAGTTGCGTGAGGCAGGCCACTGCTCGCACTGCCTTCGAGGGCTCGCGAGGTGCATCTGCGCTGTGGATGACGATTCGGATGATAGCGATTAGTCTCATAATTTCGCTTTTTCTAAAAATGTCGCGATTAGAACTCGTGAAAGGGACACTTTGCTGTCCGCGCCGCGATGAGCGCCTCCTTCAGCTCCGGCGCCACCACACTCAGCGGTGCCGCAACCTCCATCAGAGGACCACCAGGCGTGTGAGTCTCGAAGTTAATGTAACCCGAACCTAAATGCGTCAGCCCATACCGTGTGCCATTGTAATAGTGGCGTAGGTCCACCTTTCCGTCCGCGAAATCCATCCACCGTTGGAACGTAAACGCGCCAGGGTTGTAATCGGTGTACATGAAGTCCATGCCACGGGCGCGGATGTCAAAGTGCAGCTCCCAAGCGATGGGCTCGCAGTCGAGGCTCGCCACGTGGTACTTCACGCGAACCCCCACCGCGTTCCTTTTGTGCTCCTTGCAAGGAGCCAGGTTTGCGCATTTCACCTCGGTGCAGTACATCATGGGCATGAATTGGGACTTGAGACCCCTTTCATTTTTGCCGAATTTGAAGCAGAGACGGCTCCAACATCCACCATGCCAGCGACCGACAGCAAAGCCGCGAACGATTTGTCGCCTACAGAGATCGAGTATCCTCCCTTTGTGACTGGGAAGACGCTCTGTTCTGTCACTCTTCTGCAACCCTCTCGCAAGCCCGGCCTCGACATGTCCCTCAGGGTGAAAGTGGCCTCGCTTGTCAGCGACGTAGTTTATGCCAGAACATTCAGTTGCAAGGATCTGTCCGAGCTATGCCCTGTTATTGGCGCGATACCCTCTCTGATTCTTACCATCCTCAAAGAAACTCCAGTTGTGACTCTTACCGAGGAGTTCAGCGTTGCGCACTTACACTACAAGTTTAAGCTATATATGAACGAGCCATCAGAGTCTTATGTATCGACACAGATCAAGCACCAATGCGTGCTCGAGCTCAATATCGGAGAGTCCGATGTCAGACGCGCCGTACTTGCCGCGACGTGTGAGAAACTCAAGACCCAAGAGGCCACCCTTTCTGCAGATCTTGCGAAAGCGCAGAAAATTAATGCGCAGCTACGCGCGGACCTGAAGAAGCTCCGGGCAGAAAAGAAAGACTCTGGGGCGTCTCAACCTCCATCCAGTAGACGCAAACGAACAAAACAAGAAAGCTAAGTCCAATCAATGCCTAAACAGATTGCGCGCACAAAGGGTCGGAGGCTATCTGCAGATTGATGAGTTGCTTTTTCAGCGAAACAAGCACCGCGAGCCGCGGCTCCCAGCTCCCGCCGAAAAGCTTCTTGTAGCACCGCAGTGGCTCGCCCTCTGTGCCGAAAGAGTCCATGAATTGCGCCAGTGCAGCCCCTGTGAAGTTAACTTGGAAGGTGTGACCGAAATTATCTTTGAGCTCTGACTTGAACACTGGGAGACTGTGGCTGTAGCTCGGTAGGTTGCGGGGGACGCGCAAGCTCTTTAAGGACCTTACGTAGATCGCGACAGTCATTCCGCACTCGGACGCTATAAGTTCCCGGCCCTTTGAGCGCGCGATCTCTATGCCGTGGATGGCGATCCTGTCGGCGTTAGTAAAGGCTGAGTACTCGATCGCAATCTGAGCGATCGGTTCGAGCAGCACCGCCCGCAGCTCGGCCCGCAGCCGGGCGGCCGCGACGAGCATAAAGGAGGTCGCCCTGGTGACCGCCTCCTTGATTATCAGGTTATCCGGAGGGTATTGGCATCTTTTCTTTTTCGTCGCGATGGGCTCGTCGTCGTCTGACATGGGTAATGCGGCGATAGTTGCCGTTTCATTTGTCAAAAACGATGGGCGCCGGCCCTGTTATTATTTGAAACCGCTTTCTGGCAAATATACCTGCAGATGCGCGCTGCCGCCAAGAACACCCGGAAGCCCAAAATCCAGCATGTACCGTCCGACATCTATGTGATGCTCTCGCAGTTCCTCGATTTCCGCTCCGTGGCCCGCCTCGGCGTGGTCTGTCGTACCTCCCAGGCGGGCATCATAAGGTACAAGAGCTGCCAGCTCGGCAGCATTCGCTTATCCTTCGAGCAGGCGAAGATTCGCGACGCCGTTGCCCAGATGCCGAATGCCTCCCCGCCGAACATATTCGTGCTGCGCGCGCCGATGGGCTTTGGCAAGACTATAGTCGGCCTCTCAATGGCCTTCGCCAACTTGAAAGACGGGCACCGCTACATCTTCATCGTCCCGCCAGCCGCCTACAGCACGTGGGTCACCGAAGTTGGCAAAGTCTTTGGCCCGAGCGCGCGCTCCATCCTGCCGACGTCTCAAATCTTGTTCGCCCACAGCAGCGTCCCGCACCACTACGCGCACATGAAAGAAGCTTTCGCTGCGGCCTCTGTCGAAGCTATACCCCACCTGTGGCCCAATGTGCGGGCAGTTATCACTACGGCCTGCGCCGGCTTGGGGGTATCTCTGATGCAAACATGGGCAACGCGCGCCATCATCGATGAGGCGCACAACGCGCCCAAACACACCTGGGGCGAGGTAAGCAATATTGGCTGGATTGCGTGTCTCTCCGCGAATACCACCACCCCTGACCTCAAGCACACGTTGTGGCGCGACAACGGCCAGCGATGCTCGCACATGGTCGCCGCCAGCTCGATGGTGGGAGTCGTGCCCGTCGCAGTGCCCTCGCAGGTCCTCATCGCGCCGTACGACCGGGAGAGATGCGACCTCGGGACGCAGCACGAGAAGAAGTACTGGTACTCAAGCAACATCGAAGAGTACGTGAACGCGCTGTTCATGATCTTCTCCACCATCCCCAAAGGGCGCGTCGTCCTCTACCTACCCGACGGCGACACCAGCGACCAGCTCGTCACCGCCGCCGCGCGCTACGCGAAGGGCTGGAAGCTCACGCAGTTCAAAAACGCAGTCTCCAAGATCCAGCAGTTCGAGCAGGAGGACCGCTCCCTGCTCATCGCACACCACGCGAAGACCGTCGCGATTAACATCAGCGCCACGCACCTTATCATCGTGCGCCCCGACTGGGTCAACCCCATCCGGTACTCCCAGCTCGTCGGTCGGGTGCTGCGCCCGCTGAACAACACCGCTTCCGTGGGCGTGTTCCTGGTCGTGCCGCGCGGCGTCCCGTCGATCCGCGCCCGCTACTCCGAGGCCATCCGCACCCTCGCGACCCTCGAGATGCACCTCGAGATGGAGAGGATGAGCGCCCTGGAGTACCTCAAAGGCGCGGCGGCGTTGTCGGCGTGCGGAAGCTCGATCGACACCGCCTCGCCCATCGAGATCCTCGCCGCACTCGGCATCGGCTTCGCTGACCCGACCCTCCCGGACAAGTTGTTCGCGAAGTGGCTGACCGGCCCAAAAACACTCACGGAGCCGCAGATGCGGGCCTTACTCAACGTTGCGCCCGAGGGCCTCGGCGACGCCGACATTGACGCTCTGCTCGAGGACCTCTGACGCGCCGGTGTCGCATTTTTTTCTGCGCGGCGCGATGCCCCAGAGGTGGTGGGCGTTGATATCGCCCACTTCGCAACGCCCATTGTCCACGTGACAGGTGCTCTTGATATAAAAATGGCTAATAGCTACGCTTTTAATGCAGACGCGCATCAGATTCATCCAGCGCTCTTCTTTCTTCAGGCGATAGATTCGGCAAATCGCCCATCTCGAAAGAGTCATCAGGATTGTAAACAGAGTCTTCCGGTTCTTCGGGAAGGGGGCACACTATAGTCGCTGCAGATGGACCCTGTGCATATATCATCCGAAGCTTTTCGGCGTTGGGTCCCCGGCCGAGAGGGCCGCATTGCTGCAGAATGTAGCGCGCAACATCAATACCGGTGGTGAGCATAAAGCAAGTTATCACAATTTCATTTAGCCATTCTTGCGAGCAAGAGAACGCGCTTTTTGCCCATGCCATCATCTTGACATCATTGTTATTAATGATGGTCTGTAACGAGGTCCACTGGCGGTGACGGAGTACACTAATATTGGCACGACGCATAACCCGTTTTGTTGCTGCACAGGGAGGGCAGCGTTGGTAGATCCAGTCTGCCATGGCGACGTTACGGCTATGTATGGCATCTTCAATAAGCGAACTCCAGCAGTGAGCATCCGTGAGCACAATTCCGAGAAGTTCGAATAGCCACATTACGAAATCAAGGTGTCCTTGATTGCATGCGGATCTGGCTAACCCAATTCCATCGATAGCAATCTCTTTATAGTTATGGCCTTCTTTCATCAGCCCAGCAATGCCATAAGTTGCGGTATACCACTTCGCAAGCTCGAAATCGCCACTCTCGCTCGCCCGAGTAAATATGTTTGGGCATGCCTTTCGCACCGTGGGCGCTGTAAACTTGTATAGCCCCTGGAGGAGCGTTGCCCCCTTAACCGTGAGGCCAGGACTTCCCATGATAGCAGCGGGGTCCTTGATTTCCTGGCGCACCCAGAGGGCATGCACTGCGCCAGGACTATATTGGTTGCTGAGTGTATTGCAGCTGGCTCTCAGGTTTGAGATCGATTTCAGATCAAGAAATTGGTCGAGAGTTGCGTTCGCTGTGAGGCGGACTGCAAGCAGCCCGACAGGGGCGTCCTCACTTCTGATGCGTTTGGGCATTTATGGGTTTGGTGCTGAGGTCAGAGCCGCATTCATTTTTTGCGGCCCAGTAGCTAGAAGCTCCGTAAATTGGAGAGGGGCCAGTGTGATTATTCGTAGATGGGAAACTACCCACGTGTCGGCGATAGGGTGGTAATTGACAGAGAGAGTATGCAAACCGGAACTGTAAGGCGCGCGTGGAAGGAGCCACACATCGGACGAATGATCCACGTGGAACTGGACCCTCCTCCGCTCACTTATAACAAAGGTATAGTCCTAACTAGCGTGACAATGCTTGCGGAGCACTCAACACGGCTTGAGCGTTCATTTTGGTCTTGCGGCTAAAACCCATGGGCTTTTTTGCACCAAAAAAGATCTGTTCACAAGCAGAGAGTTGAGAAGACCCTCTGGTCAATCTCGGCTTCAGCAGGGAGAACGTGATGGTGAATCGCGCCACGGGCAATTATTTTAATATCTTCCTTCGCGTGCTCCGGGGAGTCAGCTGGGTAGCGCACGTAGTCAGTTGGTCTTGCGATCTCTGTCGCGAATATCAGTGCGTCATCAAGCGTTTCAAAAGTTTCAGACCCTCTGATCGTCACCTTCCGAAGTGCACGGTCGTAACGGCGCACGGTTACTGTGTGAGTCGCCATCTCGCAGATGTTGATGTTCGTGTAGGTCACGGCCCACGCGGTCTTAGAGTCCATCAGTGCGAAATCGCAGCCACGCAGCGGTCCCGCCATTTTGGGAAATATCGCGAGAAACGCCTTCATCAGTGCAACAAGGCCAGGCTGCGACCGCTCCTCACACTCGGCCTGAAGTTTTGCGTCTAGAGTGGCCATTCCTAGTAAAGTGACTTGGTTAGGCTATCTTTCATTTTTGGGTGGTGGCGATGCTCTTTAACATTGTAAATAAAAAGTGCTATCGCCCAACTAAGCTAGCTCCAGCAATTCATCGACGGCTTCGTCAAGGCTGAGTGGGTCGACGGACTCTATTGGTACGGCCTGCCATTCTGCGATCAGGCGTCCTGCGCAGATCCTGGCCTTATCTTTTTTAGTGAGCTCAGGGCGCGCCCTGTATCGATACGGGGCGTCCACGAAGTCCTTCGTCCCTTTCAGTCCGATTCGTGGCCCTGCCCTTATGTCCACCGCCAGCGCTGGCCGCGACTCAACTCGCAGCAGACCTCCAGCGAATGCTTCATCGGCGTAGCCGGACAGCGCCTTCAGGCCCAAGACAGAGTCGGCACCGGCGGCGCGGAGCAGCTCGTTCACGGTAAGCGAGGGGCCCTCGACCACGGCCTTGCACTCCGGATCGGCAACCGCCCGAATTAACATGCCGCCAGCGACACCAGGCGGCCCGAACGTCAGGTCCAGACCCTTCAGCGTGAACGCGAGCGAGGCGGATTTCTCGCGGTGGAAGTAGAAGCGGCCCGGCGGCCCCAGCTGCGCGACAGACTTGTGCGTGTGCTCGTCCGGGTGGCTCTTCGAGTGGAGATAGAACTCGACCTCCACGATCGAGAACCGCTTACTCGCGACCACCAGGCAGCTGCGCCGAATCGCCGCATCCGCCATCCGGTCGAACCACTCGGTCGGCGGAAGGTCGCTCCGGCAGATTGTCTCTTTGAGTTCCGCCATAATTACCGGCGGTCCCCGCGTTCAAAAAAGAATCGAGGCCGATGCTATATCGAAATCTTCTGTATCGCAGCCTTCCGTATCGCGGCCTTTTTCTCGTCCCTGTGGCAGACGCGGTGGTAGCTTCGCCGCCCTTCTCGTATCCGTGTGCCCGAAATGTACTTGCAGCACTTAAAGCAGCCGGTGCCAGCTCGTAATATCACTTCGAGCTGGAGCCAGTCGTCGGCGCAGCTCTTGATAGCGTGGCACTCAACGCAGAGCCCTTCCCTGAGATGACACCGCAGCCCCTGGTCGCCACACAGCGAGCATTCTGAGTTGGTCTTCGGACATAGCATGTTCTGGCAGACGCCCTTCACCATCGGAGTGTTGCAGCACTGCTGCGTGGCAACATAGTTTACGACTTGTGACCGCAGATAGGACTTCCTGGGCGCTGATTCGACTGCCAACCTCCGAAAGGTGTGCGCAGAGTGCAACAGCGTGCAGCGCTCCAGGCCGTAAAGCCACGAGTCATGCTTCTGCTGAGTCGCGCGCGATTCCTTTGTGAGGAGCTCGCGGAAGTGTTTACGCAGTGCGATCGCTCGTTTCAGCTGCGTGTTCTGGTATAGCAATGCATAAATATCGTCGGCCACTGGCTTGTCCAGATGTAGGCTCACTTCGATCGCCTTGATCTCACAGTAGATCTCAGCCATAGTAATCGAGTGCGGGAAGCAGAACGAGAGCTTTGGGTCGCCCTTGGCGCGGCCACCCTTGGCGCGGCCACACTTGGCGGCGCAAGACTCTGGACAGCCAGCGAAGCAGCACGGGACTTGCATTGGGGGTAAGGTAACAAACCACTATGCATATTCATTTTTGAAGATTCCAATGCGATACCACCCGAAGATGAGTACTTACTATCGCGAGTACCATGCCAGAATCTGCAAACAATATATGGCTGCGCTAATGCCAGCTCTAGCCATGCCGGTGGCGGTCGTTGGCGTGATTTGCGAATTTATTCCAAGAGACCCTATCTGGTTTATGAGGTCTGTTATTGGCCACATCTACCTCACAGAGAAAGGCTCGAATAAGCATTGCTCGTGTTTCTACACGTCAGTAGAGTTAGTACGACAGGGCGGCGCGCACCAGTGGATGGCCCTAATAGGACAGAATGAGGGGCGCCGCGGTGGTATGAATCGCAAAACGGAAGTTGCGCTAATGGGACTTGATGAGCTGCACCAGCGTGTACTTGAGATTGCAAAAGCAGGCGGCAAGTTCGACAGAGCGCTAAATGAAATAAGCACCAAGGCCGCCTCATACCTGAGTCTGCCCGATGCGTGCCTCCTGTCAGAAACTCTCGAGGGGGAGAAAGGCGCGTCGATATCCACGGCCTGCCACATGTGTAGGGAGCTCTACCTGAAAACAATACAGGAGTCGCGGAACTACTGCGCGCACCTCTACTGCGCCAACTACTCGCCCTGTGCAAAACACGAAACGGTCATTAAAGAATGTAAGCTCTACTATGATGCTAGGTGCGAGGAAAGAGCAGCAATGACAGAAGCGAGAGAGGCAAGGATAGAAGAGATTCGGAAGCTCATGAAATCGTCCGAACAAAATTATATGCATTTTTGAATCGTTTTTAGTCAGGGATCAGGTGTCATGAGCGCCAAACACAGGTTCAGGTGGATGAGCACCAAACGCGGAAACTACACCTTTTACAAGCGATACTGCCAGAGGGTTGTTGAGATCTATGGCGATGCACTAACGCCTATCCTGCAAAGAATGCCAAAGGGGTTGGTGGATCTTGTGCTGTCGTATATGCCTTGCGACAGGGCATGGTTCACTAACATCATCCTTGGCTGGCTATACGCCAGAGAAGCGAAGCATGAAGCGGTAACTCCCTCCAATATAGCAAACGGGCTGGAAAAGCAATTCAGGCATCTACCAGAATATAACAACGAAGCCGATGCAAGAATGCCAGTAGACAGCGTTTGCGATCTTCTATCAGATATAAGCCGATCATATCCTAAACAACTGGTAGATCGCGCGCTACATATATTGGTGGTGAAAGCGGAGCTATTCCTAGCTTTGCCCGCAGAACGGTTCATTAAAGAAACTATTTACAGCAGCTACTCCGCGGCCAGTTCTCGCGGGTGCCACGTCTGTTGGATCGCGCACTACGTGACTCCGCCAGCAGACGCCAAATACTGCGAGCGCTTGGGTGGCGCCAAATACTGCGAGCGCTTGTATTGCGCCGAATACAATCCCTGCCGCAACCACCGCAGAGTTCACATTTGCAGTATAGAGCCCTTCAGAGAAGATATAGATAATCTCGTGCGAGACGCGATCGCAACTTACTTCCCCGAGACGGCCATAAAAAAACCGTGTGCACAGCAACCCGTAAAAGAATCTACTTGGCCGTCCATATTCGTACTGGGTGCCATAATCGCTATCATAGGCTGTATATACGGAAACAGCCGAGTACTATAGACATAGTAGCTTCCATTACTTAAAAAGAGACTCAATTCGCAAGAAGCTCATCTAGAAGATTGTCAAGCATGATGTCTTCTTCAGTAGGTGCCACTACTTGTTGGTCTGGTTCATTTTCAGCATTTGCAGCAAGTAGTTTATGTACTAAGCGACAACGATACGTAGTAAAGCAGTATCCTGAAGCAGACCTAGTTCCTTTTCCACAGCCAGCACATCGAACGTGAGCCACACCCACTCTGTGTTGGCCACAAGTCCCTGTAATACAACTTTTTCCGCAAACAGACCCATCACGCTTGATGTGAGTGCACTTCACGTATTTAGCCCTATCAGCTGGCGGCGGCATCCTGAAATATATGATGTGTTACTTCTTTAATTACTTGTCAGTGTGTGGGAGCGTGGCTTGAGAGTTACGTTCGGCAGCAACTCATATACACTTTGTGAGTTGGCGTGCGGTATATTAGAGAGATGGGCTGCCCAGCATACCGCGACCAACATCGATCATGGCAGACACTGACAGCGCAGGCAACCTGGGCGACATGGATGACATGGGCGATATGGGCGACATGGGCGACATTATCGACGAGCTCGAGGCCGAGATCTTAGGCCCTCAGGCTCCCGCAGCCCAGGCGAAGGCCGCCGCCGAGCGGCTGCGCGTGGCCGAGGAGGCTGCGCAGTCCGAGGAGAAGAACCCCCTGGTGGACATCTTCCTGGGGAAGGAGATCCGCGTGATCGGGACCGTGAACGACCCCCTGTTCTGCGCCTCTGATGTTGCTAAGTACATCGGAGACCCCAACCACAGCCAGTCTCTAAAGAAGTACGCAGAAGCCGCCACTGCAGAAACAGGAGCCTACATCCACAAGGTTGTGATTCCTGATCGAACTGGTCTGGAGAAAAAGATGCTCTATCTAACTGAGAATGGCCTCTACCGCTATCTTCTGCGATCCAACAAAGATAAGGCCGTTGAATTCCAGGTCTACGTCTACCGAATTTTGAAGTCCGAACGCGAGCGAGTCGTTGACGCGGTGCAGCTCGCCATGAAGATTCTCAGGAATCTGACTGCAGAGCAGCTTCGCGAGGAACGAGCACGACACGGCCTTGCGCGCAGCGATGCTGATCGAGCCATGAGAGTCGCAAATGATCTGCGAGCTGAAAATAGAAAGCTCAAGGCACAGGCTGAGAAGAAAGAGAAGAGCTCCTACAACAGGGATATTGCACGCCTTCGCGCCATGGAAGAAGAGAACCGCAACCGCGGACCCTTCGAATCGGCCCACCGCTTTTAAGCAAAGAGAAAGTATTCTCTATGCAAGCATTATTGGCCACAAATGCCCCTAGTTTGAAAAAACAGGAGCAAACTCGCCCCTCATTTTTGTCACTTTTGTTGCCAACAAAAGAGGCAAAGCTGCAAAGGCAACATGACGAAGTAAGTCGAATCGCAGTCATCTGAAAAAAAGTATGGCATTATAGCCCCCAAACAGTCTTAATATCGAGATTTTGAAGTGTATATAAAAAAATATACTGCCCTGACAACAGTTGCCGCAACATTCAGAACAAATCGCGCGCCCCAGAAGCAACAAGTAGCCGCCCCTCCGAAGATGGTAACGAACTAAGATTGACCGGCACACATCCGGGCAGAAGGGCTCCGTATAGCAAAAAACATTAACAGAAAGGCGTCTATCATAGTAAAATGTTGCACGGAATTCTCAACAGTGGGCCACTGGCGGCTCAAAGAAACAAGCTCCGTGCCCCCAAAAGTAATAACGGAGGCTCCTTTTTATATGGCGGTGTGACTCCTTGCTAACAGTGTGGACGCTTCCCGGCCAGGAGAAAAGAGCCTCCGTCATGCCAAAATGGACCAAAAAAGGACTTCCGTGAGTATCGCGGAAGGGAGAGCGTGAACATAAATCGGATAAACTAGCGACGGCACATAAACAGGTGGGACGAACTTGCGGCAGCCATGCTGGCCGAGTGGCTCTGGGAACACATACATCAAAGAAGAGCCATAAACTGACTAAAGAACCTAATGGGTCGCGCGTTATATAAACAGGCAAGGTCTTAGCGGGACGCGCTAGCCGCAAAGAAGACGTAATAGGACGGCGCCAGCTGGTCGTAAGCTGTCGCGGAGCTGGCCGTCACGCCACTGCCAACGCCCCCCGCCGCAAGGTCGCTCTTGGCGTTGTCCATCTCGGTGCGCAGCGCGAGCACGAACGCGGAGGGGTTGTTGATGGCGATGACTTGGCCGCTGGACATCGCCGATATCGCCCCCATCTGGTTTTCGTAGAGAGTGACATGGTTGCGGTACAGCGTGATGAAGTCGCCCAGGGAGGGGTAGAAGAGCTGGCTCAGCGAGAGCGTAGTGGCAGCGTCGCGCGCGTCCGAGATCGCTTTTCTGAGTATGTTTCTGTCATCATAGCTACCGAACAGGATGTCAAGCAGCGACATCGCCGAAGGCCGCGATATAAAGTCAGGAGAATGCAAATGAAAGAAACCGGGCCAGTGCGGAATAGCCTCCGTGCAACCAAAACCAAGCACGGAGACCCTATTTTGCATGCCCGCGTAACATTGTGTCGGCCTCATTGGCGCTTCCCGGCCAAGAAGGAAGGGCTTCCGTACAACTAAAAATAGGGACGGAGATCCTTTCTTACATACCCGCGTGACATTGTATTGTCCATGTTGGCGAGTCCCGGCCAGGACAAGGGTTCTCCGTGGGACCGGAATCGGCCACTAAGACCATTTTATACAAATAATTTTGAGCTGGTTATTGAGTCGTGTCGTTTTGTTTGAGCGCCTGTATACCTTCGCAATGGCGGACGACCTGCTCACCGCGCTGGCGATCGTGCTAGTAGTGCTCGGAATCTGGTGGTATGTCTCTCGAGGGAAGAAAATAAACCCACCACCGCCACCCCCACCTAAATACTCGTGTTTTGAGTGGGCACCGTATAACCCTTCCGACAGGAAGGTACCGGCAGACATGCTCGGCAATCCGACAGGCGGATCAAGCATGGCGGTAGCCGCGCAGGGTGATGATGGGACCTGGTACCTGGGGACGACCACCTCGAACCCTTCCTCCGGAGTATGGGGCGGCTTCGTTGGGAGCTCCTCCACCTCTGACGCTGGCCAGATTGTATTCTCGCCAAAACAACTGTGGTATCTGCGCAATGTGGCCGGCTGCGGCTACAACATCACCCCGGCCCAGGGTGGCGCGGTACTGCAGTTTCACGGCATTCCGGTCTGCTACAACTTTGAGTCTGGCGACGGAGGAGCATTTTCACCAGGAGACGTTTCGGGCTGTCTGCAATGGGGGCAAATGGGTATATTTAGTCCTGTCGCGGAGATTATGAGCCGTAATTGAGCGCAAAAAAGCATAGACGCCTAACCCCTGCCCGCGTCTATGTATCGGATCGGAGACTCCCCAGGAAACAAGTGGCGAAGTGTCGGCCTGTAAGTACTCGAGTGTTGCGAAGGATCATAAACAGTATCTTGTTTAATACGTGGAGGTCCTGTCTCATACTTTGAGAACAGATCTGACATAATTTTCCCAAACGCGGTCGCAATCGTAACGCCGTCCGCTTGGCTAACTCCAGGGATAAACCGCGCGATCATTGCAGCCCTGCCCATCGGCAGTAGGTCAATGAAGTAGATGTGTTTCGATGCAATCACATCATACGTGAAGACGGAAAGTTCATACTGTTTCTGATCATACGGTTCGGTGATGGTTTCCCATTTAATCGAGAACCGTATACCATGCGGGCGCAACGTCGCGATGGTATTAACTAGAGTGAGCGTTCCCGTCGGGTAATCCTTGAGTATCCAGGTTAGTTTTTCGGCATCCGTAGGATCTCTGCCGTACGAGACGATGATGGCAGCCACGGGCGTGATGAAGAGGCGTGCCGTCTCGGTGGCGAGCGCCGCGGCGAACTGAGCATCCGCCTGGCTCGTAGACGAGTTGTACTGCATGTGTATGTAGAGGGGCCTATGCATCAAATAAGGCAGCATTGTGGGCTGCCCCCCGGCCAAGACAAAGGGCCTCCGTACAGCAAAAACAACCACGGAGGCATCTATGTCCCAGCCGGCGTGAGCACTGTGCTATCCGCAATTTGCTCTCCCGTTGGGACTCGGGAACGGTAGTCTTCGCCTGGAAAGGCACTGAGAATTATTCCGAAGAGATAGTCCGCGAAATCCTGGCAGCCGCATTCACGCCTGTAATTCACGCTGCTGCACAACGAGATCATTACCGCATTGTCAAAGATGATATGGACTTGCTCCATGCAGAGTGCCGCCATACCGAGATAAGTGCCATGAAAGAAGCCAGTCAGTGATTGAATTACATTTTGCCAGCTTACATTTGTATCAAGATGCTTTTTCATACTATCAGGGTCATAACTCTTATGGAATCCGCAGACATCTAGCCGCAAATCTCTCCAGATAAGATCTCGCTGTTCCCACGGAAGATCCACAAATTCCTGCATGCGCTCTGCATGGCAGACCTCCGTGTACTCCGCGATAATATCGGCGATGCCTATCCGAAAGAAGTGCGCCAACTCAATCAGGAGGCCGCGAAGCCCTTGAGAATAGGTCCCCAAGCAACGCACATTTATTTTGTTGCGCCCGTGGTGGTATAATTTCGAGAGAGTACATTCGTAGAGCTTGGACCCGCACACCATCGGTGCAAACTCCGATATAGATTCGTAGCAGTAGGCGTGAACGATGAGAGCGCAATCGCTGCTAATAAAGGAGAGCAGCGAGGCCGTCCATCGCGCCCGTTGATAAGATAATTCGGTCGTGTGATTACTTTTAGGCAGTACTTCATGAAGAAAGCAAGGGGAAAGCTCGGCACAGAGCTCATCGTCACAGTAGTACGACATGCGGATGGTAGTCCAAGAGTGCTTCAATTGTTAAAATTGAAGAGAAACCCGCTTAAGCACCATCCAACATGAATACTGGTAAGATTCCTTACTTTCCTGAGCTTAGTAGCTCTAGAGTGCGTCTGAGGCCAGGAGCTCCAAAGACAATACTAGCAGATACTCATGCAGAATATCTGTTGGAGTATCGAAAGAGTATTAAAGCCACCTGCAAAGTATTATGGAGCCGTCTGCCAGATGATATTCAGGATTATCTCTGCACTTTCTTGGGGTATACTTGTGATGAGTTTGCGCGCAGTCGGTTTCCTTCATACACAACAATAGTCAGATCAATTGCAGACGGCAAATTTAAGGCCGATGCAGATGGGTGGGTCGTTGGATCCATAAAAGAAGGACTCATTATAACTTATGCGATTACGGAAAATAGTGGCGAGACATGTGGGGTTCTGCCGTTTGACGCACTTAACGACCCATTTAAAGCCGCTGGCCGTTGTATGCGATGTGTACCGCGGGATGTGCATGGTGAGGACCGGTTGCGAATTGGTCGCGCCTTAGGGTCAAAACTATATAAAGCTCTTAGGCTGTCCATATTGGTGTTGGATGAGTTAATTGACTAGTCTCGCTTAGTTGTTACTGCCTTGTGTTTCTGAATTGAAGTATCACTTTTTTAGCAATTTGCGATATGAGTCTTAAGCTCCGTCTCGGAATCTTGCTGCAGGACAGTTTGCCAGCACAAGGCATCGCGCCGCATGTGTGCGTCGCTATCGTCCATCACCTGAGCCAGCACGTGGGTGCGATAGTGCTCAGGCCGGGCTCTGTGACCGTCTACTATCTCACAATCGAAAATGTAACGGTCGAGTCCAGTAACGGGCGCGGCATGTTTCTCGGCCCCATGAAAACTGGGACCGCCGCCGAGAAGGACAACACAGCTGCTGCGTTGCAATCGATGCCGCAAGGCTTCCGTGAGAGACTCGATGCGCCAAGCGGCGTGATAGTCGCAGTGACGGCGACCGAATCGCAAAAAGCGCCCTGCTCTGCGGTGGTCGAGCTTACTGGAGAAGACCTTAGAAGGCTGGCACAAGCTACTCAGTAGTCGTGAGGCCTCTTTTCACGACAAACGAGCATTCGCAGTGATTCTGAACCACAAACTTTATTGCTACGCCGGTTAGAAGGAGGAGTCTCCGTCATACTAAAAGTACCCACGGAGCTATCTACGACTCAGCCGGAGTTAGCGAGTTCCGACGATTGTTCAGCCGTGAATATCGTGTCTTACCATACCTCGATGGAGAACGGCAAGGCTATCGCGATCGGCCTAGCAGTCGTGGTGGTAATTGTGGCGCTGGTCTGGGTCAGTCGCCAGGGCAAGACGCCGACCCCGCCAGGGCCCGACCCATTGCCGATTTCGTGCTACGAGTGGGCGTCGTACAACCCGTCGGCGAAGAAGTTTCCTTCAGACATCCTTGGCGTCCCCTCAGGTTCGTCATTGGCCCCCGTAGGCGCCCAGAACACCGACGGTAAGTGGTACCTCGGCACGACGAGTGTGAGCCCGTCTGACTCGAGCTGGGGTAACTTCACGGGAGGCTCGGCCGGGTCGGGAGGCGGCGGCATCTACTTCAAGCCCGCGCAGATGTGGTATCTTCGTTACGCGGCGAACTGCTCCACTGGCATCGCCAAGGCGCGGACCGGCGACCCGGTGCTGATGTTCCACGGCATTCCGGTCTGTCACAACTTTGGGACGGGGCCCGGCGCGTTCGCCCCGGGAGGCCCCCAGGGCTGCCTAGCCTGGAGTGGTATGGGGTCCTTCGATCCTGTTGCGGATCGGAGCCGATAAGGTGGGCCCTCGCTTTTTTGGAATTGAAGGTCCAGCCGCATTGACATCGGCACAGTAGTAATGGCGGACAGCAATGAGCCGTCGGGCACCGTAGTTCCAGAGCCGTCGCGCGCCGTAGTTCCGGAACCCTGCGCATTGTTTCGACGATTCGAATCGCCGGAGGTAAAGACATTGGTCGCGCCCTTAATGAGTGGCTATTCGGTGCCAGGTGCGGCCAGCGCAATGGCGGCGCTGAATTTGCCAGAGGACCACTATATATTGCACGTGATGTATGATCTGGTAGAGGGTAAAGAGAACCACACGGGGGATACGCAGCTCTTCGTCACTGGCACCGTTGCATATCATGAAGAGCCAGACGCGGCCTGTTTCCGCGAAGTGTCAGAAGAGATAATGATGCGGCCAAAGCGCAAATTTAAGCCACTCTATAGTACAACAGTAAAGAGTGGAAGCTGGCTGCGGGGTATGAGCTGGTTCGGATGTAAGATGAATCACCTCAAGCCATCGTATAAGCCAGTACTGCCCATAAAGGACGGCCGGAACAAAGTCGGGTGTATCATACATGGAGCGCTGAAAGATGCTCACAAGCTGCTCGAGAGAATGCGAGTAGAGCGGACCTCCACTGATGGCATAGTGGGGGCGGTGTGTTTGCGGGTAAAGGACGTCTTATCTATCCTGCGGTTGCAGGAGTCGAAGTATTCCAAGTTTGATAAGTTCTTCTGGCGCGGCGTGGAGAGCCCGAAAGACGTGTACGCATTCACAGGCCGTCATATACCAGCAGGTATGCAAGAAGCGATCTGCGCCTATTCCACGATGGCCATGCCAGACGAGGCATGGTTGCAGCTCCAGGCCGCGACTGCGAAAAAGGAACCTTCCGTAGATGAGGCGTGTGCAAGTTTACAGGAGTTAGCAATACAAACAGAAAAGAGCGGGGAGGACCCAGCAGCAGTTCATACCTGACGTTTACGCTCTCGAGAGGCGTGACGGGGATTGTGTGCTCAGGAAGGTGGCAAGGTCGCGAGGATTAATGTATGTGCGGTTTGCGACTTTGGCGGCGAGCAACTGAGATCCGGCGAGCGTTTCGACGAGGAAGTCTTCGGCGGCCATCCGAATAGCGGCCATACCCTCTTCGTCAATTCGATACGGCGCTTTCCAACGCTGCGGCATTGTCACATCATCGAGCACTTCTTGTATAAGCCTATCTAGTCGTTTTTGCGGAATAAGAGGGGTAGCTCGCTGCTGCTCCGCGCATACTTCTTCATAGGCAGTATAATCGTCAAAGAATTGATCCTTTTTGAGGCACTCTTTCCAGACAAACGGGAACTTCATTCTGAAACGGTCACGAGTCTCCATACTGATAATTTCAAGCTCTCGGTATGAGTTAACGACCTTGTTTAGATCTCTATCGTCATATGAATGGAAATTCGGGTCAAGAAAATCTTCAAAGATTACCTCATTCTGGAACAGCTCCGTGCAAACAAACTCCATAAGACTGAAGTCCGAGCTCCAATCGAAATAAGAATCCACCGCCAATTCGTTGAATGTGTATTGGTGGAACGGTTCGCCGGCGCTATCTTCTGTTTCGATATCGTACTCAACAGAATCGAGAGCTCTAAGCTGTATAAGTACTTGCTTCAAGTGCGGAGGGTAGCCAGAATACTTTTCTACAAACTCCCATAGGTGGTCTATGAGCGTGTCTATCTTCTCCCATAGCTCTGTTGCATTGGACGCATTGTTTTGTTCCGAGCCAGTGTCGGCCATTGCGTCTTTCTCGTCATGTTCTGACGAGCAGGAATCGTCTTCATCTTTTCCGTTGAGTGTTTCAATAAGACCACTATTTATAGCATCGACAAACTCGTCGTGCAGTAATTCAGCTTCGGCCGCGAATTTGCCTTTGTAGATGCCAAGCTTCTTGTAGACGTACACGAAATCGTGCACATAACCCATTGCAGCCGCAAGATCTTTCTTGGAGGCCCTTATAATCTCGAGAGAAGTAAGTTCTTCTTCAGCAGCTTCTTCTGCCTCTTCCGCGGAATCGTTGTCAGAGTTTTCGAGTAGTTCTGGGTCTTCGTCATATTCATCTTCCTCTGATTTTATGTCTCTCTCAATCTCGGAAAGATCATCAGATTCTGGCTCTATGAATCTTGGCTTGAGCTGTAGTTCCGTATAAGAGTCATCTGTGGAATCTTCCTCTGTTTTTGCGACAATTGGTTCATCATCGCTTTCTTCTGAGGTTTCATCGCCGCTTATTTCAACTGACGTATCTTCTTCGCTATCATCGCTTGATCGCGACTCCAGTAGAAACGGATAGTCGTGGCCTTCATCGCAACCGCTACATTCTCCTGATGGGTCATGTGGATAGGCGTCATCAGGTTCGCCATCGGAGGACCAGAAATCGGGTCCAGCATCGAGTTCGACATTGGGTCCAGCATCGAGTTTGACATCGGATTCGGTATTGGAATTAGCATTAGGTTCGACATCAGGTCCAGAATTGGGACTAGCATTGAGTTCGGCATCAAGATTGATACTAGTCTCGCGCATAGGCACTGGCCCATCGAGTCTGGGCCTGATAGTGAGTGGTGCGAGTAGATCATCGAGGCCTCTGTTGGCTCTTTTGCGTGAGGGTTTCGACATTGTGGGGGTCGCGGATGTTAGTCGCTAGTGCAATCAAATTTGGCGAAATTGAAGCTGTCTTCGGTTCGTATTATTCGTCCGACGAGATGCCGCTGTGTCCGAGATGCTACAAAAAGAACCACTACTGCAGCGACGCAATGAGGGGCAAAAAGTGCGCCTGCTCGAAAGAAGAACGATGCGAATGCAAACCGATCAATCGAGTTGCAGTATTTCCAAGGCCCTGCCCATGCCCAGAAAAGAAGTGTAAGGAGTTGTGGGCTGAAGGAACGAAAGATGAAAAGGAAGACGACGATACCGACTATATCGTACAGCACTGCGAATGCCATGATATTTCGCATGGCAAGACAAGCAATCACTGCGCACTTTGTGATAAATGGGTGTGCCAAGATTGTGCGCAGCAAAAGGAGTTGCCAGAAGAGATTGAAGATGACAATGACTCCCTCCTGCAGTCTGAAGAAACTGTCTGTAAAGAATGTAGGCAGAGATGGTTGGAGTTTGTTGAGATACAGCTTGAAAGAAGGATGCGGACAGCACAAAATGGGCTTCTGGTTGTACGAGGACTACTGACCAAAAGCCATTAGCTGTCCCCGAGCACAGCTTAAGTAATATGAGAACAGTTGCTCGAATACGATTAGATATCGCATTTTTTGCTGAATGTACGGGCGACCAGCTCACTTCGAGTCGTTTTAGTGAGTCGCGGGCCTTCAGAATATTGCCGTATACATTGGATACTAGGGCAAACTTAGTATGAATGAGCAAGATGCATGGAACTACCTCTGCCAGTTGGACTCTTCAAGCTTCCAAGAAGAATGCCTTCGTATACACACTGTCTTGCTTAATGGGCCGATAAAGGCAAAGCTCAGAGATAGAATCTTCTGTACTGATTTGGTGGAGAAAGAAGCATACTTAGCGGAGCTGCGGCAATATCTCAAAGAAGTTCCGAACTATATGAGTCATGCTCTTGAACACGGATGGCGACCTTCTGTCGCGAAAGATGCGGGCGAGTATAGGCGCACCAATGCCCCAGTGCATCAACGATCCGAAAGCTAGATATACAGGAAAGGAGCCGTCGCCTAAAGGCCGAGGCTACTGCGCGCACGCGACCCCACTCGCCGCTCGGAAGAAGGGAACGGATGGCTGTATGTACGTAGTTGCTGCTCGAGTTACAGGAAGCAAGTATTGGAAAAAGCTGGCCAGCACTTCTGGGGTAAAGAAGCTAGTGAAGCGAACAGTGTCAAAGCCTGTGAAGCGAACTGCAACAAAGCCTGCGAAAAGCGCGCCAGTAAAGAAGCCAGCCCGCAAATTGGCAGAACTGTCAGAGAAGCTTCCAGCGACCATAGGTCCGTATGACCTTTATACAGTGAAGATACCCAGCCCGCGATGGAAGCAGTGGGCTTCTCAGATGGCTACCGCGGGAAGTAAGAGACTCGAGAAGCTGAGGTTGGAGGTTCTGCCAGCAGTTCACGCTGCGGGCATCCGGGCCACGATGGTGCCGCTCCCGAAAGATCCACAGAACGGCGGATACTGGATGGACTTAGCCTGGGAATGGGGGATGGAGAAGATGAACTATCCGCCGGTGGGAGACGACGGGCCCGCGATGATATGTGTGCTGTGGCTGCAGGCTGATCCTGCAAAAATTTCAATCACAAAACGAAGTATCGATTTGCAGCTTATCGACGCGACAAAAGCACAACAAATAACTGTGAACACAATAATGCGTGCCGCATTCGGTAATGCTTTTAAGTGGGATGGGAAGCCATACGGGCAAATGCAGCTCAGCCTGCTTTAATCTCACTAAGAATTGAACCATCAATTAGTGAATGATTTGGCAACATGGAGCGCTATCTGACAGAATTACCGCCAGATGCCGCTGCAGAGATGAGAGCACTTGCAATGAGTGCACTCGTCAGCGGCGAATATAAGCTCCCCGAGCATCTGAAGCCTTCGCGTATGCTCTATGCTAATCCTATTAGTGTATGGGGTTCGTGGCCCAATCCGAACTACCCCGCTCAGTTAGCGATGGGGCGGATGTTATGGCAAAAGGCTATAAATTTCGCGCGTAGAGAGAAGAAAATTAGAACTAAAAGAATGGAGAATCCGAGCTATTGCAGGAAGTTAAGCGAAAGTTAGGCGGCGATCTTTCAAGGCTTTTTTCACAGTCTGGTACCGAGGTTCCATGTGCATGTCGACCGCGCATTCGTACTGCTCGTTTTCTGGAGTAAGATAGCCATCATAGTTTTTGAAGAGTAAGCGAGCGTTAGAGTCGCCTATTTTCCAGAATATACCAACACCTTCCTGTAATTTCGGATGAAAGCCGCTCAGGTCACAGAATAGATAATTGGCATGTGTTCGTATGAGTAGAATCCAACCATCGCAAGCGCGTCGGATCGCTCTTTCTTCTTCAGCAAGGCGAACGTCACCAGATGTCATGTAGTAAGATAGCGGGTGCAGGGTTGTGGAAGCTTTTTTGGTTTCGCCAAGGAAGTGGATGATTATAGCTTCTTTCAGAAATTGCTGTATATCAGGCGCAAGTTGCGCGAGCATAACAGCTCGCTGAGTTGTAGATTGCTTTGGTGAGAAATCGTAGATGGTAGGGCTTGCTGCTAGAAGGTCAGTAATTAGCCTTGCTTGCGGCAATCGGATAGCCTCATACGTTCTAGTAAGCCCCTGCAATTTTGCATATACGTCGAGTACAAGCTCTGTATCAGCACCCCAAACAATCGCAGGCTGAGCGTGGTTTGCGACCCATGACCCCATTATTAGGTCAGTTTGAGTGGAGAATACTGCATCTGTCACGGGCGGATCCAGTAACGTGTATGCTATAATCTTATCGCGGCATCTGTGAGTTGCGCCAATAAAGCTCATAGACGTATTGCTATCTCTTTCAAGAAGGTTCATAGTAGCGGAAAGCGCCGCGGATGCATCTTTGACGAGTGGGTCTTCCATGTGCGTTTAAAAGCCCTCTCTTTAAAAATGAATGCACGGTTCGGCTATGATTAGCAAGCCATGCCTAAGAAGCAGAAGCAACGGAAGTCGCTGCCGGTTCTCTTCCAAGAGAACCTGCAGATAAAAATGATCGGCGCCTGGGACACTGCCTTGTTTCGAGCGAGCGACCTCGCCGCAAAGATTGATGACATCGACTACTTTAATGCCCTCAAGGAGCTTCTCCCAACTGACGTAAAAATGGTAGAGGAGAAAGATAGCCTTGGGCGAGTCTGGGAGGTGCGCTACTTGACAGAGAACGGGGCATACAAGTATCTGTTTCGAAAGGACACCGAAAAATCGAATGAGCTCCAATCCATCATCTTTGATATGCTTCGAGAGGACTACAAACATGTGGCAGACGATATACGTCGACGAAGGCTCTTATTAGCTGCAAAAAATGCCAAGATGACTCGTCAAATGCCGTATCAATAAGACTCATTTATTAATAGGGTTAGTCGTCTTTTTCTCTGTTGGGAGGAACGACATGTTCATAGAGAAACTCGCGAGAGTCTTCTTTTTCTATGTTGGGAGGAACGACATGTTCATAGAGAAACTCGCGATACCAGTCGTTGCAGCCTTGCGCGCCGTCACCGAGAGATACAAGATCATTGTCATTAAGGTAGGCATCGTACATCTCTGAAGCCGCGAGCGCGATCGCTTCATGGTGGGTCGTTAGATATTCGGCGACTGCTTCGTCCGTGTAAGCAGATAGGTTGTTATCCTCCATCCCGATCGTGAGATCGCACGTGAGTTGGTGAGCCATTTTTTGGTGGATGGCCGCTTTCACAGATGCTGAGTCCTGCATGACGAATAGTAGTATATATAGGGTTCAAATATGATTCCTGTTGTGTAGGGGGGTAATCATGCCTCATAGCGCAGAATATCTGCGAGTTTCGTCAAGGAAGTATCCACACGATGGAGCTGATCGCTATTTGTGCGTGAGACAGATGTGTTGATTTTTCTTAGCCACACATCCATCTGATTGTGCGTTTTGTATCGCAGAAGAGAACGACCCATAGATTGTTCAGAAAGGGAGACCAGCCCATTTCGGCATTCGATTGCCGCATCGAGCCACTCTGCGGGGAATGTGGGATCTTTCTTTACTTCTGACAGGCAGCTCTCAAGTTCTCTGGTGATTCTTTTGAGAATGCTAGTTTCTAGCACAGCAGCGGGCTCGTTTGGGGTGATTTTGCACATAAGACACATCGCAAATGAATAGCTTCCTGTTGGTCTAATTAGAATAACAATCAAGAGGCAATTTACGGATGCTGTTATGTTCAAGATGCGAGTGTGAAATAGGTGGCAAGCGAGAGCTGGCTATTCATCAGACAACGTGCACTGCTCCCCTCAACGGAAAGGTGGTCGCGCCGCTTACTGAGGCGCCGCCCATAAGTATCTTCACCGAAGAGGCCGGAGAGGGAGACCCGATTCGTGTTCCAGGGGGGCTATCTTACAGTGTAACCGGTGAGTACAACGCAGAGCGGAATGTCTTTGTCTATACGGTATACCGGACAGTGGGTTTGATGGCGCACATACTTGGGCAAGTCGTAAGATCGACTCGCGTAGGTGCTGACTTCCCTCCAATCGTGATTAAGTACTCGCGCTCTAGATCAATCCTAATAATAGAATAGTGGCGCGTTTCTGATGCATTCATGAATTACCCGTAAAACGCCATTTTGTCATATTTGAATACTTTAAACTCAAAGGATTGTCAGTGGAGGGTACAAACTGAAAATGAGTTCTAACAAATCGGAAAAAGCGCCTAAAGAGAAGGCGAAGCACCAGCGAGAGTCGCTGAGTAACGAGTCGGAGTCCGCGGGCTATACAGACACTCCCGCCGTATTCGCATTACTCCAACCTGATTGTGCAAAGGAAATCGAAGAAGAGCGTCTGCGGTCCATATTAGCAGAGATTGACTACCACTTTGATGACGGGAGGGAAAGATATGAGGAATAGGATGACAGCCGGGAAGATATAAGGAGTAAGTTAAGGACAGAGCAGGGCCGTTATTGTAAATATAAGTAGTTCAGTGTCGCCCTATTTATTGTGTAATTTTGTCTATTTTAAGGCTAGTCACTGATTGTCGGATCTCGATTTTAGTGAAGTAGATTCCAAAATTGAAGACGAAATATGCTGAATATTAATTGCGACGCTATGGATAGCAAAGTGCCGCCCGTCGAGCCCACTAGGGGCACCAAACGATCCATTATCATAGCCGAGGCACCTACATTGGCTGAGCTTGACGCAATAATTCAGCGTATGCAGCAGCGGCTACAAGAGACAGAAGTGCGCAACGAAAAATTGGCGACAGAAATGCGCGATTTGAGGGCTACTGCCGAAACAACTGAAGGTATTCTCCAAACTATGCGCAAGCAATCGCAGAACTGGCGAGTCGGATATGTTCCCTGTGGATACATAAACGTACGGGAATCGAAGAATCTTCACACAATGCTATTTGGCGACGATGTCGACTAAGGTAGATATCTTGGTACTTTTTCGAATTGCAGTATTGGAGCCTCTGAGTAGCTAAGGGAGTAATTGGCGGCCCGACATTTTCGCCGTCTCCGGGGGTTGAGTTTGTGGCGTTCTGAGCGTTTTTTGAGCCAGATGCGAGCATAGCATGCAGAGAAGCCACCATTGGGGTTTCCCCACCAGAAGAACCCGCGGCGGCGGACGATAGCTGGCCATATGATAGAGATGTGGCAGTCGTCGCATACACGCCGAACTGCGCCGCCTCCCTCGATAATGATGTTATGACAAGTCACCTCGGCACCGCAGATGGTGCACCAGGTCCATGTGTGCGACACGTACATCTCGTACTGATGAATGCGGTCCCATGGAAATTCGTAAGAGGCGAAGTTGGCGACAATCCGGGCCAGGTCCCGTCCTAGTACGAGCGCAACCTCAGCGGCCAACATCGATATTGATAGAATCTGCTTTCAGTTCTGAAGGCAGATAAAAAGGAAGCCACTATTTGGTGGCGGTAGCGCCCTCGAATGATGCTTCTTTGTTTTGAGCTTCTGGCGTTTCTTTGGCTTGGGCTTCTATTGTTTCTTTGGCCTGAGCCTCGGCTAAGGCGAGTTCATGTCGAAGCGCGGGCAGAATAATCGTGCGAAGTTTGTTTACTTGATACGAGTTACTCGCATTTGTCCAGAACGCGTCGTAGTCATCCCCTCCTGCCGCGCCAAGCCAGTCAGCAGCATCCATTTTTTCGCCATACTTAACATGCGTGTTTTGATATTTCTCTAGATCTAGCTCCGCCTTTTCTAGCTCAGAACGCACTGTCTGAATGCTTCTAGGAAGGGCTACATCTAGCGCAAGGACAGTCAATGCCCTGAATAGATAGAGCCCTGATAAGGTCGCAATACATTCATATAATGCACTATGCCCCTCATGTTGTTTCATGATAGATGTACTTTCTTCGCGTGTAGAAAGAGTGGTACGCCCTTCTTTAGCTGCTTTTTGCTCATGGAACGTTTTGAGTCGATAATCATAAGAACGGCGGAGCTCGTTGATCTTTTCCTGGATTTCAATCAATTCAACAGCTGCTGTATGGAAGCAGTTAGGGTCCGAAGTCTTAGCAATAGAAGAGCACATCATGCGTCTAAAGTCAAACAGTCGCAATTCTTCGTCATGGTATTCAAAGCCAAATACCATTGTAGCAGCATCTAGTGGTTCTTCCTCAAGAGGAATGCACTTACTGGCAAAGGAGATGAATTGATTAGTATCTTTTTTTGGGTAGCTGGTGTGTCTGGTCTTCAAGAATTCTGTCGCTTTGACGCATGCCGCAAGCTGGGCGGCGGAGCCTTTGGGGGCCGTAATAGCCTCTCGGACGGCAGCTCGGTATGCGGCGGCCTGGGCCGCGTCGTTGAATAATTCGTAACTGGACAGCATGATGGGGAAGGTGCTATATAATGCTAGGCTTCAATTTTGCATTCTATGCCGTAGATTTGAAGTGATATTTATAGATGCATCACCAGACAAAAACCGACAAAATGACATCCAAAGACAAAAAGCTAGCTGGGCCTACTATCGAGAAGGACACGTTTATGGAAGACAATGTCTACGCGACAGAGTGCATAATTGGAAAGCTCAAGACAGTGTGCGCGCCCGACAAAAAGTGGTGCAAAATAAATGGAGAAAGGACCGTAGATGGAAACAAAATCATTCTTACTAACTTGGATGGGAAAACGCTTGAGATTCACATGATACCGCGTCTTGATCCATTTGCGATCGAAATCAACATCGTGGAAGTCATCAAAGGTTCTATTCCGAAGGACCAGTTTGCCGAAATTACTGCTCTGATGGAAGAGGCCAGCGAGATGGTGCGCCAACGGATAAAGAGTCGACCAGAGAATAAAGAAATGGTGATGGCTTATGAGAACATAGTCATGCCGTTCTGGAAGGTGCAGCCCAAACGCTTTGTTCCTGAACCATCGCCTATTCCTGTATCGGTTGCGCATTCGTGCGGAGCTCATAAAGTCGATTACGGGACATGTAAGCATCAAAACGTCTGGCATACAAGCTACTGTATTGACGGAGTTACTACGCCATTAAGAGTAACTCCTTGTCAGGCGGGAATTAGCGCTCATACGTGTGCTAGTATGGCTAGTTTGTATCAAAGCCAGTATCCACTCCTTCTGGAAAAATTCCCGCCAGACGCAAAGTAGCAAAGCGGCTAAGAGAGAACGCATTCTTTTTCTGTAGCTTGGCTGACGAGAGGACTTCCATTTGCATGCCATTTTGCATAACATTGCTCCGAATTGTGGCTGCCGTGGCCGCAACGCGCGCAAACAATAAGAGCTGCCACCGGAGTCACCACAGGGACTTCCCTCACCTCTATTAGGTTCTTATTCACATCACGTGCTGCATAGCAGTCGCTTACAAAGTGGCTATCACGACCACACCTCGTGCAGCGATCAGTTGCAGCCCAGATTTCACGTTGTAGAGCTGCTTTACGATCGGTTGAAAGGTGAAGTTCGACGTCGCAGCCTCCTCGTACATTGTCAATGCCATGCAGTGCCATTAACTCTCGGACCTTCTTGTCCTCTTCGAATGGGCTCGCATTTGTTGTTACGCTTTCTATTGCTTCGGGCTTGTGGATACGAGTCCAGGCACTACCAGTGCCAGCAACATGTTCGGCAAAGCGACGCTCGGGATCAGACGACTTTCCAACGTAGTACTTCCCGCCAGCTAGCCGCAATACGTAAACGTTAGTTGTTTCCATCTCCGGCAATATTCAATGGTACTGTACGTTCAAATAGAATAGTGGGTGTTTCGTCAGCCAAGTAATAAATGAATGACCCAATTAATAGCAACCCATTCTATCAGATATTGGTAGCCATCCAAGCAACCAGAGATTATGACCGATGATATGTTCTTCACAGCTGCATTTGCTTCTTTGCACATGGAGATGAATCCTCATATCTATGAACGAAACGAGTCCGCGCATATAGGCTTCTGCAATTGGCAACTCAGTCCTGAGGGGGTAAAATGGCGAAAAGCATTTTACGAGGATAGAAAAGCGAAAATCGGTATACGATTCAGCACATCGCATTGGAACTATCGAAAGGCCAACAAACTTCGTAAACGGATGAAGTGAAGGTGTGAGTATTGGTAAGGACTGGCCCAGTTTTGCGTTTTTGGTGTTTTTGATGGTATACATACTTGTCGTGAATGAGTGCAGAATCGCCAGACTCGGACGTGGCGTTAACAAAGGAGTGGCTGGCGCGCGAGAGACGCACCTCAGAAGGTGGCGGCTGCGGCTGCAAGTGGGGCACCATCGCGCTTGCGGTCAGCCTGGTGTTGGCCATGGTGGTTATCGCTTACATTACCATGAATAGATCGTACCAGCCAATGCAGAGGTTCGCATTACGGCCGACAGGAATATACAACCAGGAGTTGCTTCCGTACCGTATATCATACGATCCTGCGAGTTATTCCGAGCTGAACGATCTTTAGTGCGATTTAGATACCCGTATTGCTGCTAATTCCTGGCGATGAGCACCACTGAAGCGATGGATACTGCTGAGCATGAAAGCTCACCAACCGCGGAGAAGCCCGCTTATGTACAAGTGCTATTGAGATCCGATGATGGAACAGTCAGGCCGATGGACTCATCGCCAGATGGCACAATCACGCTGATGTCAACTATTGGAGATTTCCCTATGAAGATCAGACCGCTTGGGTTGAATATTCCGAAAGTTGATCGATTTGGAAGAATTTGTAAACGGAGAAGTGACAGGCCTGGAAAGTAATTTAAAGAAGTAAGAGACCGCCAAATGCTTATTACCTGACCTCTTGATGCAAAAGCAAAAACGGACATTGCGACCGTATACCCATACGATGGGCGATCCTAACCATATTCCGAGCCAACTACCCCCTAAGCTAAAGTCATCGCAAAACCTCCTGAACAGCCACTGGAAACGATGGTGCGCAATACATGAGGCTGCAGTTATAATTAAGATGGATATGCTGCCAGTGGCGCTACAGAAGTTAATAGTGGCCTATGTTGAGACGAGTAAAGAAGAATACGCAGAGCACGTTTTCATGAACACACCATACGACGGTTTCCGAGATGAGCATGGTCTATGGAGAGCGACACTAACCGGAGAGAGTGGTGTATTCTGGTACGACAGGTATTATAACGACCACTGGTATACTGGTATTGAGTTTAAGCTGGATGATCTGTACTCTCCAGGCAACCTCATAAGCCGACTTCAGGCTGAGCTCAATTTATGGCAGGAAAATCTAAATTGGGACAGACAACTGGCTTTTGTAATCGAGGAGTCTGTGAGCCATTATGAGCGTCAGCCAGAGCCTATTGTATAGGTCGCAGTGGAAACTAAGCAAGCTGTGCACGAATGTGGTTCGCAAAATGCGCTGGTAACGGATGGTTAGTTGTTCTGTAAACTGCGAGAATGGCCCCACATTCCCATCTTCGTTTTCCGTAATAACTGCAGTAGGTAGTGTGGCAGCAGCGTCCTAAATACGGACTGCAGTCCGGATTGATGTATAGTGTGCCAATGTAGTAATTATTCGGAAGAGCTATCCAGCCGAGATCCCTAGCGGCGGCTTCCATTTCTGTGAAGATGTTGGGTAATAAGGCAGACTCTAAAATTAAGGATGGTACCGTTTGTGCCTTTGAAACAGTAGTTTGTAACTAACATCCACTAGCATGAATAGAAGACCTCTAAAAATGAATTAATGGGTTATATAGCCACCAGGGCCTAAAATGCTGTGCACCCACTGCGTTCAACGCCAGTCTGCAGACGAATCAAAGCGAGCAATGCTTCTCAGAGCCTCGAGTTTCTACAAGGACAGAAAAGAGATGCCCCAAGTGGTCGCGGCGATGCTAGCTGAAATAGCGGAGATTGATGCGAAATTGGGTAAAGAGCAAATTTGCGATCATGCAAAAGAGGAAAGTGTCGCAAAGGATGGAAGAGCTGTTGTGGAGCCCAGATCCAAAATTATTTGGGAATACTCAGTGCCCGAGTAGGCATTAAGAAGCTCGCACGCATAAGTGGGAGTACAAAGCTTGAAACAACTTTATTAAGTAGTAGTTCGACAGAACAGTATAGATAGTGTCAATCACTCCATCTGTTTTTTCAAACAGATGCCTATTTTCCGCGTGGTGCCAGGTTGAGGTTCCTAAACAAAGAAGAGCGGATCGGGTATTCTTACGAATGGTAGTGACTTTTTTAGGATTTACGAGGCGCCTGAACCGTCTATGTATCCATTCAATGACTGGAGTGTTATGGCTGATGACCGCCACATACACGCAGGCATATAGATACTCGCTGCGGCCCCCTCGAGGGAGTCTCTCTTCAACGATCTCGACCGACTTAGGTGTGTTGCCAGCGCATGCGGCCAGCAGATCATCGCAGGACAAGGGAGTGGCGAGGAAATCAGAGACTAGGGTAATAATTCTGGGAGAACTACGCCAGCATATAACCATCAATGTGCTGATACCGCAATCAACGATATCTTGCGCCAACGCGCATTTTGGATCATTGAAGCGTGATATCTTATTCCAATCATCAATGAATTGATTCATGACAGAAAGGTCGTGAATGCAGGTAGCTTTGATAGAGCCCGTGAAGAGCTCTTTAGTGACTTCTCCACTGTCGATCATCTTCTTTAGCTCCGTATAAGAATCAGTTAAGCACATTTTGATAATCGATGCTGCATCGGATGAGTGATTACCTTCGATGGAAGTGGCCATATCTATTGGCAGAGACATCGGAATGGATCACCAGAATCACCTTTATTAGTTCGGTTTAATTGCAAAATTGAAGGCTTAGTGGCCATCGCTATCACCCTGCAGATGGCTGCCCGTCACAAGCTTCAGACAACCAAAGTTGGTGTAGTAAATGGCGTGGATGTTCAGGTTACTGCGCCTAGCAACATGGAAGTAGCCATAGCTGCTAGTGGCCCAAATGGGCCGACAGACATTTCTATAAACATAATCGAGGCGCCAATAAGCGATCATGAAAAAGATATTATTGACGATAGTGCCTTCATCACAAGAACCATGATGGTAAAGCTTAAAGAACTGTGCAGCCCCAGTGGGCACTGGCGGACTCTGCAGTATAAGGAGACTGATAAAGGAGTTAATATGATCCTTACTGATGCAGAAGGGAAAGTATTGGAGGTGCGGGCAGTTCCTAACGTGCAGGCGGTGGCTGATAAAATCGCTCTGGCAGTAGACCTGGTGGTATTTGTAGCAGATCCAATGGTGAAGAGCCGCGTTGACCAAATAATAGCCTTAACAAATGAAGTAAGCGCCATGCTGCAAGCGCGGCAGAATGCGAAAATGCATAAGAGGGGTGAATATCAGGATGGGAAAGCTATCACCCCCCTTTGCTAACGATACGCTGAGAGGTGTTTCCAGTAATATCGCCAACATGACGCTTAGTCCTTTTTAGCTCATCAATCCATTTGCGGTACTCTATTTCAAAGTGCCCAGGCAATGGCGCATTGTCGGATGCACAGAGGTTGTAAATTGCCTCGCCCATCCACTTCCGTTCACTGCGGTAGTCTTCCCAGTATACGGTATGGCAGCAGAAACCGTTGTGAGGTTCGCAGAGGGGATTGATGTAGAGAAACTCAAAATAGGCGTTTCCTGGAACATAAATCCATTCTGCATACTGTGGAAAATGTGGGGTAGCACTCATTGGTGGATAGTGAATGCAAATGCGCTTCTATAACTCTAAGCAGCACAGCTTTGATAAAACTGAGCGAGAGGAGGTCTATCTATTAAGCATCAGAGATTCGAAGTCGGTTCAGCGCAAACATCAAGCAGCTCTGCAATGACATCGAGTGCTCCAGTTACGCGAAAAAAGACAGCCAAAGAGGCAAAAGTGGCGGAGGCGAATATCAGGATGGGAAGGCTATCAACCCCCTTTTCTAACGACACGCTGAGAGTAGCTGGACCAAGCCAGGTATCTTTTAATGCCTTCTAGCTCTTCCTTGGTAGTTTGCCGCGTTTTTTCTTTCCACGGATCCTCACCCCAACCCCATTGCGCCACGCCCATTTCATGCGTATACACAGGCGGCCGCAGTCCTGCCATGTCCTCTGGTTGAATAGCACGCGAGGCCCCCGGAGGCGGAACCCATGTTTGGTACGCAATTATGTCCTCGTGTTCTTCTCTGCTTGTAGTGACCATAATAGCCCTGTCTTGAGGACTATCGTTTGTGAACATACAGGTAGTCCACCCCCATTTAATCGCCCCCATTGAAAACGTGAACTTGCGCGACCCCATCAAAGCAATAATAAGTGCGCTTCTATAACTCTAAACAGCACAGCTTTGATAAAACTGAGCGAGAGGAGGTCCACCTATTAAGCGTCAGAGATTTGAAGGCGGTCCAGCGCAAACATCAAGCAGCTCTGCAATGGCATCGAGTTCTCCAGTTACGCGAAAAAAGACAGCCAAAGAGGCAAAAGTGGCGGAGGCGAATGAGGCGGCGGTAGGCCTGACTCCGAGTCACCTGGAGGGAAAGGAGCTGGCAACCGAAGAGGAGTTCGTGGCATTCAGCTGGTTTCTAGGAAGTGTAGCTATCTTCAAGGACGGGAGCGCGTTCCTCGAGGTAGCAAGTGCAGACTATACGTACGGGGGTCGAGTGGCGCTAGGAGTCCAGGATGGGCCGAGCGTGCAGCAGGCGTTGAAATATCTTTCCCAGGACGAAGATTACCTCGTGAAGGTGTGTGAAGAGGGCGGCCGCCAGAGAATTGTGTTTGGACGCAACGGTCAGAATTCTGCGCGATTCGTGAAGATAGACTACTCGCTCGATCTAGAGTCAATCAGTGAACTCCGACGCGTAATCGTGTACGGAAGGTGCAAGAACATTATGACTCTGAGGGAGAGCATTCGGGCACAACGAGAGGAGGCGTTGAGAAACGCGATCGACCGTCCCGTGGCAGCACCCGTACCTCGTATCGGAGGAAGAGCTATGTAGACATCAAGGAGGGAGAGACTTCTTATCGCTAGAAGTCTATTTTTGGTGCAAATCAAGAAGTACTTATTTGCATTACAAAAAGTAGATGGGACGCATCTCAACGGCTTTCTGCATCATCAGATCCGCCAGCATCATAGACCCCGCCAGCGTCGTTGAGGATATCTGAGATGTACCAGTCTTTGCCACAGGCAACGCAGTGAGATGCGGAGGTGCTCCACTGCTTGCCTGGATTGCTAGAGGTAGAAGGCCTCATAGCCTCCTTTGCTTCTTCCAGTGAAAGGTGAGGTCGAATGCAAAGGGAGGAGCCCTCACGATCGCAGGAAACCCGTATGCTATATGCCGGGGCGAAGTCGTCAGGCAAAGGAACTTTCTGTTCGTGCATTTGAGTGACGATTTTGGAGAAAGCGAGTTGGAGCTGCTCTTTGCCAGGGGCTGTGCTCATGGCTCTGAGATGTAATAGCCGCGGCTGTTTCAGTTTTAGTTGCCCCCTGTGCAGGGAAATTTGAATAGTATAACTGTGTTATCACCTTATACCAAGAATGGACCCACAAAAAGACCCACAGCAATCCCCAACCCCACGCCGCCACAGCCTCGGCCACTGCGTTCGGGAAGGAGAGTGGGTGTCCACCGATCCGATGGACGCCAACTTCGGCCCACAACCGTACTGCAAGGAGTGCCGTACACAAATGGAAGCCACTGAGGCGCGAAGGCTGAAGCTGTTACAAGAAAACGAATCGCGTCAGTCGCAGCTGCGAGAACGAATACTCGAGAGAGGCCAGAGACCAGCGAGTCTGACAGCGCCACAGGGCGATATACGAAAAATCCAAACCACTCAGTGTGGATATGTGATACAGGCAAAGTCACATGAGAATTGGTGATATGATGGCTATTTTTGCATATTTGAATTGGTTCTGGCATGCAATATTGAGCTTAATGCTGCTCGCGGTAGTTGAAGCATTTCTGGCAGATCTTTATGCACGGGCGGAAGAGGCAAGAAAAATAGCAAACACAAAGCCCTTCAAGGAAGATAAAAAGAAATTTGCGTCAAAGGGAATAACTCCAACTCAGGGTATCTGCTGGAGTGAGGCTTCCGCATACAGAGATCTAGCTCGTGATATGATCGAAGCTGTGGCAAATAGACTGAACAGCCAGGATGTGTTCGAGGGTAATAAGTTTAGAAATAAAATAATGTCAGCATTAGATTACAATGGCACGTGTTTCTACAAGGATCATATGCCAGATGTAAGGGATTACTTTGATTTCATAAAAGAAGCAACAGCCAGTATTATTTCAGTATATTACGTTCATGGTGAGATGCACACTATTATTACGGCGCTGGTCAGATTTGGTCCTGTGTTTACCGAGATGCTGCTTACTAATGCAGAGGTATTGTTATTTAAGGTCAGACAAATAGCACAGATGCTTTCTTCAGAGGAAGATCCAGAAGCAATAGATGTGGATCGTTTGAAAAACTATTATACAGACTTATTCCGGCTGGCGTTCAAGTCGAAAGATACAGAACGAGATCTTACAAATGTTGCGAACTACATCAATAAAGTAGTAAGCACCTATGGTTCTTTGCGATTTAGGGTGCTTCCATCAGATTACATGGATCCCCCTCCCATTCCACCCTCCATGATACCGGTGAAGCGCAATGAAGATAGACTACCAAGCACCACAATTAACAACTACATCCATGGACCTACGGGAGATTTGAATCAGGGAAATTCCGTCATATCTTTGGAGGGGATGGTCTCGAATAATTTCAACAGCGGAGGCGGATCCCAGCACAACAACACTGGCCCAGGCACCCAGCACAATAACACCGGCCCCGGTGCGCAAAACACAGGAGCTGGGACTCAGAACAACGCGAAAAAGACAAACAAGCCGCGTATAGACCTAAAAGTGCTTGGGGAGAACAGCGGATGGGTCTTGGGGGCAGTTGTTGTGGTTATTGCTTTGGGTTTCTACATTGGGAAAAGAGGTGGCAACATCTTACCCAAAACCAAAACGATTATGTAGGTAGGAAGTCGTTGAAGCGCAGGCAGGCGGTGAACGAGCCTTTTTGAGGCTTGCCCGAAATGAGAAGACCGAGTTCGTCGTCGGAGAGATTCAGTCCTGCGGCGCGAAACATACTGGCATATTTTTGTCTGAAGAGGAGTTCATACCGTCCGAGGCCAATGCAGGCTACTCGGGTGCAGACTCCGGCTTCAAGAATACCTCTGGCTGCAAAAGCAAGGAGATCAACGCCAGTTTCGGTGCCGATGTCACTACCGCCCAGAGTGATGGGCGACTCGAACTCGGGGCTTTTTGTAAATCGTTCCATAACATCATCCCAGTTAATGAGCTTGGCTACCATCGTGGACTTTTTTTCCTCAGTAAGAGGGCGAGTTTCTGCATAAACAGCGGGAGAGCGAGACATGGCAGCAGAGTGTGAGGGGATGGTAGAGTCTGGGAACTTCTAACTGGCAAACTTTAATAGGCAGTTGCATGCACAACTGTGACTTTGCAAAGTGATACTCATCCGGAAGGCTTCAAAAAGAGCGTTCATAATTGTCATCAATTCCTACACTTGAGCCAATCTTTGATATGTGAGTTAGAAGTAGCAGCAATTGCGTTGCGAATTCGAGGCGAACTCCAGTAACCACTTTCGAATATAAGTTTAACAGCATCTAAACTTCCGCTTGATGCAGCACAACGTAAATTAGAATGTTTGTTGTTATCAGACCCTCGTATGTCAAATCCAGCAACTTTAGCCCAGCGGAGCGATTGTACTGCGCCAGCTCTGGCGGCGGCAGATACGCCGGCTGCAAGTCCTGATAATACACGGGCCATGTTAAAGAACCCTAGAAACATCAGCCAGTTCAGCAGTGGAATGTCTTCGTGCACAAGCGCAGTTACGAGAATGAGATGGTTTTCATTAATCATATATTGCATCTCTAACAATCCTCTTTGTGGCAGCCACAAAGCATGCCGCCATAGCCATTTGTAAACGGAGAGTCGCTCTTTAGGCCGCACGCGGTAGAGAAATGGTTTGTAAAACACAGTCATGTATAAATAGCTCTCACTTGTCATGCCCACCCCTAACTCCCATAGATGTTCCGCAATGGTCAGATGGCCATTGATGCACGCAGACCGTATAGCTACGGCGGTCGCCGGTACAGTCAGCAGGCAGTTTTCGACAACAAAGCGAACGACATACTGGGCTCCGTCGAGCGCTGCAAACACTAGTGCAGTGTCTAACGTAGTGACCAGTGGTGCTGATCGCGGAAGCTGGGCCAGCACCAGGCGCGCAACGGGCAGATGGCGGCCCCGGCACGCCGCCGCCAAAGCGCGGTGACCGTCGCGGTCTAGAAGGTCGGCGGTGATTCCGAGCCGTTCCAGCCGCTGCAGAGTGCCCAAGCGCCCACTACTACACGCATCAACGAACATCGCGGCGACTGGTTCGCCAGCCTCGGCCACATACTTGACAACAAGATGAATAACAACGAGCGGAAAGAGCTGCTCGAGGGTGTCCCACATTCTGTTTTGGGGGCGGATACAACACTAGATTGTGTTTCAAAAAAGAACTAACTATTACATAAATTTCTGAAAAAGAGGGGTTGGATAGCCTCGTTAAGGGTAGGCTATAGCGAACTGTTCAAGAAGTGAGGACAGAGTTGCTCGTTTGGTGGGATCGGCCTCAGCAGACTCCACAGCAATACTAACAAGTTGCTCAATACTTGGAGGGCCACCAGGGGCAAGACGGGAGCAAATCGAGAGAGTATCTTTATAAAGCAGCTGTAAGGCCGTAGCCCCATTTGGCGGGGTACCAGATAATATAGCTGTCATGGCATTCTGACACGCAGAAGAGAGCGGCGGGGTGCGTCGCGCAACTGCATCCCAGCAGGGAACAATGTTTTGAAGAGCTGTTAGGAAGCGCTTCCCCTCAGGACCTGCAAATATTGGGTTGTCGGCAACGTGTGTGTCGAGATACTGCTCAGCGTTTTTTCGATCAGAATCAATATTTAAAGCAGAAAGGCCAAATGCAGTGGCAAATGAAGACATGGTCAAACGAGTTGCGTCACACTGGAATCTATGATCCCACAAACTTCTAACTGGAAAAACTAAAGTGATAGAAGGAAAGAATTCGTCCCTGTGGTGAAGGAACCACAAAAAATAGATGAAATGGCAGCAATACAGATGCAGAACTCTGTATTGCTCTCTTGTTGCGCGAATCGATATAAAGAGCCAATAACGCAAACGCAACAATTATGGGGGGGAAGAGCCGAAAAAGATAATAGGCGATCAGATCATTCATCTGCGGGATGAGTATCGCAGTAATCGCGCTCTTTTTTAGCCCTCAGCCAGCATTGTTTGTGCTCTTTTCTTGAATACCAGTCCGAGTGAGAAGCCCCATTCATGCGAGAAGTGCCAACCGCGACGAGCGGGCCACTACAAAGCCGGCAATGTGTGCCATTTAGAATTCCAATCTCGCGAGGAGCCCAGCGCTTACCTTCAGATTCAGCGCAATACTTCATCACATGGCAATTAATGCAGTATTTGCCCTCTTTAGCGATGACTTCTGGCATGAGATCTCTACAGAGAAGGCATGGGATTGCAGCGCACTTCTCTGGGCACTTCTCATTAGGTTTGGTGTCGAGAAGGTCCACTCCAAGTAAACACATTCCGCAGCAAGTTCGATTAGGATCTTGTTTGTCCCGAATGGTATCCAGAACATGGCGGACCGCGAGCCCTAGTTCTGATTTAATAAGGTTTTGTTCAGCCCATTTGCAGTACCCCCAATCAGTAAGAATGATTTGTTCGTAGCACATCCCTTTGTATTTGCCGAATCCCATTATGCGATCAAAGGGCATTGGGGATGTTTTGCGCAAACATGACAAACATAGTCCCTGAAGCGGACCGGCGAGCACGAAGGCTGAATCACAAGTTGTGCATGAGCTGGACTCCATCGATTAGTGCGTGGCTAACAAATCAGTATAAACTCCATTAATAATTCAAAGGCCATTCCTCAAAGCCAAACATACTATGTGGAATTAACGGTTGGAATTATGGCCGTTGGAACAGTAGGAACGGCATCACTTTGAATGTTCTATAATTTCGAGCAATTCATGCATATTTTTTTGTGCATTGTATTTTAACGCTTCTGGTCTAAGGCCCCTACCAGCAGAAATTTCCTCTCTTAAGTGAATAAAGGCTGGATACCATACAGATCGGGCTTTCCCTTGGTTGACTAATTTTGATAAAGCTAAATATTTTTTCCAGACACCAGATTCAGACTTATTGAGATATTGGTCTATTGATTGGACGCAACTCTCTAGCGAACCAAATACATTGATAAATGCTATGGGCATAGCATTTGCCGCTAGGATATCATTACCCAAACGTAGTAATTCTTTACCCTCTTTTGCACCTATTTTACGCAAATGCAGAACAAACTTATTTTGTTCTGGATCTTCGTCTCGCATAATATAAACTGATATTGCTTCATCAAGTGGTGTTCGACCAAGATAGTTTTCTTGATTAAGTATACAGCCTTTTGCTAGCAATGATTGAACAATGTGAATTGCTTTTTCAGTATCAATGACATGATTAAATGCAATAATGTGAAGCAATCCTCGCAAATTAATAACATTAGGAAGTAAGGCCTCTACTTTATCAACATCAACGTTTGTTAAAGATACAACAAGATTGTCCTCGTTAAGGCGTTCTTGAGGTCCGCGAACTGTGTATCCTGACAATTTACTGATTTCGAGGATATGAAGGTCATGTATTTTATCCTTCTCTGATCGCGGACTTTTATGCGCATTGTGGTTACGCAATGCAACTTTCAACTCATCCCCATACAAAATTCTTTGAGGAGGCTCATCTCTCCATTCTTCTCTGCGCGTAATACTTGCAGAAAGATCATTTCTAGCGGAAATTAGCGACGAAGAGGAGCTTGACGAAGAGGAGCTCGACGAAGCGGAGCTTGACGAAGAGGAGCTCGACGAAGAGGAGCTTGACGAAGAGGAGCTCGACGAAGAGGAGCTTGACGAAGAGGAGCTTGACGAAGAGGAGCTTGACGAAGAGGAGCTTGACGAAGAGGAGCTTGACGAAGAGGAGCTCGACGAAGAGGAGCTCGACGAAGAGGAGCTCGACGAAGAGGAGCTCATTGGTAGGCAATACACAACTATTGCAAGTCTTTAATAGAGAAGTGAACGCTAAGCCGGCGAAACTGAACGCCCAGGCAGAGAAGTATCCAGAGCACGCAAAGAGCGCGCAAAGACCACTCAAGGAAGCACCAAACAAGCCAAAGGAATGCAAGCTAAGCCAACGTCAGAAGCGCCGAGAACGTTAAAGGAGCTGTTCGGCGAGCGGCGAATCCGAGTCCGGGGGACGGAAGCGAAGGTGCTGTTCAACGCGGCGGACGTGGCGCGGCGAATCGGCGACGCGAAGAACCACGGGAGGGCGCTAAGTCGCTACGGCGCGAAGCACCTAACCAGAATAAACGAGAAGGACCCGGAAGGCCGAGAGCGGGCGGTGCAGTACCTGACGGAGCAGGGGGTGTACAGGTACCTGACGCAGTCGAGGCGGAAGGAGGCGGAGGCGTTCCAGAAGTACATCTACGGGGTG
>Ga0105241_10000065_pt1 | contig 80067 bp, 61 predicted proteins | sample KBSC64metaG_FD_80422 | JGI IMG/M metagenome (GOLD analysis project Ga0105241, IMG submission 80422) | Corn rhizosphere microbial communities from Kellogg Biological Station, Michigan, USA - KBS C6-4 metaG | ecosystem: Host-associated > Plants > Roots > Rhizosphere > Soil | place: Michigan, USA... | reverse complement strand
GGCGAAGCATCGCCGCGTCGACATGCCGGCGTCGAAGCTGAAGACGCAGATCGCGCAGATTTTGAAGGACAACTCCTTCATTCAGGATTTCAAGACACTCGAGACCGACGAGGGGCGTTCCGTCCTTCGCGTGATTCTCAAGTACGCGTCCGGCGGTCAGCCGGTGATCCGCGACTTGCAGCGTGTGTCGACGCCTGGATTGCGGCGCTACGTTGGGGTCGCCGAGATCCCGCGCGTGCGCAATGGGTTGGGGATGGCCATTCTCAGCACGTCGCAAGGCGTGATGTCGGATCGTCAAGCGCGCCAAGCCCGTACGGGCGGCGAGCTCCTCGCCTTGGTGTGGTAAGGGAGAGATAACGATGTCACGTATTGGAAAGCTTCCGATCTCGGTGCCGAAGAACGTCACCGTCACGGTCGATGGAAGCAAAGTGTCGGTGAAAGGGCCGAAGGGCGAGTTGTCGCGGACGTTGCATCCTGACGTGCAGATTGCCGTCGAGGAAGGGACGGTGCGTGTGACCCGGCCGTCGGACGAGCCGAATCACAAAGCGTTGCACGGCTTGAGCCGGACGTTGGTTGCCAACATGGTCGAAGGCGTTTCGAACGGCTTCACCAAGACGTTGGAGTTGGTGGGCGTCGGGTACAAAGCCGAAGTCCGTCCGTACGGGTTGCAGCTCGCGCTCGGCTTCTCGCACCCGATCGAATATCGGGCGCCGGCTGGGATCAAGCTGAGCGCGCCGGTGCCGACGCAGATCATTGTCGAAGGAGCCAACAAGGAAGTCGTCGGTCAGGTGGCCGCCGAGCTTCGGTCGCTCCGTCCGCCTGAGCCGTACAAGGGGAAGGGCGTCAAGTACCAGGGCGAGCAGATTCGCCGCAAGGCCGGTAAGGCGGGGAGCAAGTAAGCCATGAAGAAGCCGCAGACACGCGAAGAGTACCGGCGCCGCCGGCACTTCCGCGTCCGGAAGAAAGTGAATGGGACCGCGGACCGTCCTCGGTTGGTGATCTACCGCTCGCTGAAGCACATCTACGCGCAGTTGGTCGACGACAACACGCAGCGGACGTTGGTGACGGTCACCGACAATGGACTGAACGGGAAGAAAGTCGAGAAGTCATTCGAGGTCGGCAAGAAGATCGCGGAACGCGCCAAGGAAGCTGGCGTGACGGCGGTCGTGTTCGACCGTGGTGGATATTTGTATCACGGCCGCGTGAAAGCGGTGGCCGAAGGCGCCCGTGAAGGCGGACTGGAGTTCTAATGGCGGATAACGAGCAGAACCAGCAAGGCGCCGGCGGCGCCCGGAGCGGCCCACAAGGCGGTCGCGGTGGACGTGGTCCTGGCGGCGGTCGTGGTGGTCCAGGCGGTGGCCGGGGCGGACCAGGTGGTGGTCGCGGTGGTCCTGGCGGCGGTCGTGGTGGCCCAGGCGGTGGCCGGGGCGGACCAGGTGGCGGTCGCGGTGGACAAGGTGGTGGTCCGGGCGGTGGTCGTGGCGGCCGAGATGGTGGCCGCGGCGGCGAGCGTGGTGCCGATCGTGGTGAAGGGCAGAGTGACCTGATCGAGAACGTCGTTGCCATCAACCGCGTCGCGAAAGTCGTGAAGGGCGGTCGCCGCTTCTCGTTCAACGCACTCGTTGCCGTTGGTGACGGACAAGGGCGTGTCGGGATCGCGACTGGAAAGGCGAACGAAGTGTCCGAGGCCGTCCGCAAGGCGGTCGAGGGAGCGCGTCGTCGCATGACGTCCGTCCCGATGACGGGTGGAACGATTCCGCACGAGATCGTGGGCGAGCATGGCGCGGGACGCGTCTTGATGAAGCCCGCGGCCCCTGGGGCTGGTGTGATCGCTGGTGGTGCGGTGCGCGCGATTCTCGAGTGCGCCGGGATCACCGACATCCTGACCAAGAGCCTCGGATCGACCAACCCGCACAACATGGTGTTGGCCGCGCTCGATGGACTCAAGGCGCTGACGACCGTCGAACAAGTTGCCCGTGAGCGTGGCGTCGAGCCCGCATCGCTCGGCTACCGTTCGCGTGCGAAGGTGAGGGTTACGGCATAATGGCACGCACATTCGTTTGGCACCGCACGCGCGGGCCGAAAAAGACAGAGAAGTCGATCTTGACCAATGGCAAGGTCGAAGTGAAGCAGGTGCGGAGTGGCATCGGTCATTCGTGGCAGATGCGCGCGACGCTCGAAGCGCTCGGGCTCAAGCATCCGCACGACGCCGTCGTGCATCAGGATTCCCCGGCGTTGCGTGGACAGATCAAGAAGGTGCGGCACCTGGTTCAGGTGACGCCAGTTGCGGAGTAATACGATGGCTGACGAAAAAATCGGATTGCACAACCTCGTGCCGGCCCCTGGCTCGCACCGGAACCGGAAGCGGCTCGGACGTGGTCCTGGGTCGGGAACCGGTAAGACGGCGGGTAAGGGACACAAGGGTATCAAGGCGCGCGCGGGCCATCACGGCCCTGGCGGCGGAAAGCCGCAGTTCGAGGGCGGTCAGATGCCGCTCACGCGCCGTCTCCCGAAGCGTGGGTTCACCAACCCGTTCCGCGTTGAGAACCAGCTCGTCCGTTTGGGCGATTTGGCGCTCGTGGGCGACGGGAAGGACGTGACCAACGAAACGTTGGCGGAAGCGGGATTGATCCGCGCGGGAAAGGGGCCAGCCAAGCTGTTGGCCAACGGCGAGATCTCGCGTGCCGTGACGGTGCGTGGCGTGAAAGTGAGTGAAGGAGCGAAAGCGAAGATCGTCGCCGCCGGCGGCTCTGTCGCGTAGCATTCACCGTGGCGACCACTTGGGTGGTGCAGTCGACCGAGGGTTTTAATGGCGCAAAATAACCCAGCAGCCGCCGTCGCGAGCTTCGCACGCAATTCGGAGCTCCTGGACAAGGTCAAGTTCACATTCATTTGTCTCTTGATCTACCGGATCGGGTCGCACATTACCGCGCCGGGCATCGACGTGGTGGCGCTCACCGACTTCTTCGCGACGAAGGGGAAAGGTGGGCTGCTCGGGATGTACGACTTGTTCGTGGGCGGCAACTTGTCGCGCGCGACCGTCTTCGCACTGGGGATCATGCCGTACATCTCGGCGTCGATCTTCCTGCAGATTGCCGGCGCCGTCGTGCCGCAAGTCGAGAAGATGCAGAAGGACGAGGACGGCCGGAAGAAGATCAATCAGTGGACGCGGTACATCACCGTGGCGCTGGCGATCGTCCAAGCGTGGGGGTTCGCGCTCTTCACGTCGTCGCTCGAGAATGCGGTCAACAATCCTGGACTCGCGTTCAAGTTGCAGATGGTGTTGTTCCTGACCACTGGCGCCGTGGTCGTGATGTGGCTGGGTGAGCAGATCACGGAGCGCGGGTTGGGGAACGGAGCATCGCTCATCATCTTCTTCTCGATCGTCGAACGGTTCTGGCCTGGTATTCTCGACACGTTCAACTATCTGAAGACTGGTGCGATCACGCCCCTCGCGTTGATCATTCTTGTCGCGGTGATGTTGGGTGTCGTTGCGGCGACGATCGCGATGACGTTGGCGGCACGCCGGATCATGATCCAAATTCCGCAGCGCACCATGGCGCGCGGGCGGCAGCGCGAAGCGGCGCGGAATTTCATTCCGCTGCGCATCAATACCGCGGGCGTCATGCCGATCATTTTCGCGCAGTCGGTGATCGTCGTCCCGGGTGCCATCGCGCAGTTCAGCGGGAATGCGACGCTGCAGTCGTACGCGGAGCACATTCAGCCGGGAACGTGGTTGTATTACCTCGTGTCCGCGATCTTGATCGTGCTGTTCACGTACTTCTATACGTCGATCATCTTCAACCCGATCGACATCTCCGAGAACCTGAAGAAGCAGGGTGGGTTCATTCCGGGGGTGAAGCCGGGGGCGAAGACGGCGGAGTACATCGAGCGGGTGATTGAGCGGATCACGTTGCCCGGTGCCATCTTCCTGACGTTCATCGCGTTGTTGCCGGTCTTCATCGCGGACATGTCTGGCGTTCCGTTCCGGTTCGGGGGAACGTCGTTGCTGATCGTCGTCGGTGTGGCGCTCGATACACTTGCGCAGGTCAACCAGCACATGTTGCTGCGCAAGTACGATGGCTTCATGAAGAAAGGGCGCGTCCGCTTCCGCGGCCGTACGCCCGGCGGCTACTAACCGTTCCTCCCGTGCTCATCGTACTATTGGGCCCGCCAGGAGCGGGGAAAGGGACGCAGGGCGAGAGGCTCGCCGAGCGACTTGGGATCCCCAAGATCGCGACGGGGGACGTGTTTCGGGCGGCCGTGAAGGAAGGAACGCCGCTGGGCCTCGAAGCGAAGCAGTACATGGAACGAGGCGACCTCGTTCCGGACAGTGTCATTCTCGGGATCATGCGCGACGCGCTGGCGTCCAAAGACGCGGCCAAGGGCGCCATCCTGGATGGTGTCGTTCGGACAGTGCCGCAGGCGGCTGGATTCTGCGAGATGGTGACGGAGCTCGGGCGGAAGCTCGACGCGGTCCTCCTTTTCGAAGCCAATGAAGAAGAGCTTGTCCGGCGGCTGAGCGGGCGGACGACTTGTGACGTTTGCCAGACGCCGTACACGGGGCTCGAGCCGGGCGCGGCGTGCCCCAAGAGTGACGGGGGGACGCTGGTGCGCCGGAAGGACGACGATCCCGAGGCGATCCGGAACCGGCTCAAGGTCTACCACGAGCAGACGGAGCCGGTGGTCAACTGGTTCGAGCTGCGTGGGATGCCGATCCGGCGTGTCGACGCCATCGGACCATTAGACGAAGTGACCGCCCGGGCAGTGGCGGCGCTGGACGCGTCCAACTAACGTATACGCACGGGGGCGGGACGATTTCCCGCCCTCTTTTTTTTCGTACGACGAAGGGCAACGCACGAGCGACGGCAGCGCATGATCCAACTCAAATCACAGCGTGAACTCGACATCATGGCGCACGGAGGCCGCATCCTTGGCCAGACCGTGCGCATGCTCGAGCAGTCGGTTCGTCCGGGGATGTCGACGCTCGACATCGATCGTCTCGCCGAAGAGTTCATCCGGAGCCACGACGGGGCGGTGCCGTCGTTCAAAGGGTTGTACGGATTCCCCGCCAGTATTTGCTCGTCGATCAATGAAGAGATCGTGCACGGAATTCCGTCGAAGAAGCGGATCCTGCGCGACGGCGACATTGTATCGATTGATGTTGGGGTGAAGTATGATGGATTTCATACGGACTCCGCGACGACGGTTGGCGTTGGTGAGATCGACGCGGAATCGCAGCGGTTACTGGACGTGACGCGTGCGTCGCTCGAAGCGGGGATTGCCGCGGCGGTGCTCGGGAATCACATCGGCGACATTGGTGCGGCGGTGCAGGAGACTGTCGAGGCTGCAGGGTTCAACGTCACGCGAGATCTCGTTGGTCATGGGATTGGGCAGACGTTCCATGAAGATCCGCAGGTGCCGAATTTTGGGAAGGCGAAGCGCGGCACGAAGTTGATGGCCGGGCTGACGATCGCGATCGAGCCGATGGTGATGATGGGGAAGCATCAGACGCGTGAGATGCCGGACAAGTGGACGGTAGTGACGGCGGATGGGTCGCGGGCGGCGCATTTCGAGCACACGGTGGCGGTGACGGCGGACGGGCCGGTGGTGCTGACGCGGGCCGTATAAGACGATAGGTACACGTGGATGCGTCGGCGTCGATAGGAGTGTCGATATCGGCACGGGCACCTCCAGTCTTGCGCAGTCACAGTTCCGGTAGTAACGTGGCGACCACATGTACGCCGCGGCCCTTGCAGATCTCTTCGCGTTTGGACAGGGCGAGGATGCTTCGACCGGTGAGGTACCTCCTCGGCCGCACGGATGGCCGCGTTCTGGAACTGATGCGACGTCAGCAACTGCAGCACGTGACAGCCGGGTGGATCCGGATGCGGGGATCGTTCCCGCCGTTCGTGCCGGAGACGAGACGGCCTTTCGCCAGCTCTTCGATCGTTATGTCGATCGATTGATCGCGTTTGCCGTCGTCCTCATTCATGACAGAGCCGCGGCACAAGACATTGTCGCCGATGTATTCTTTGCCCTTTGGCGCGGTCGGACCACGTGGACTCCGGAGCGTGTGTCGACGTATTTATTCGGTGCGGTCCGTAACCGCTGTTACAATCATCGAAACTCGGTTGCGGCGCGTCGGGAGACGACACTCGACGACACGCCGGTGCCGACGTTGCAGAGTACGGCAGCAACCGCGGATGCCGCAATCGATGCCGCCGCGTTGACGGTACGCATTGAGGCGGTACTGACGACGCTTCCCCCACAGCGACGGGCAGCGGCGCTGCTGCGATGGCGTGAGGAGATGGCATTCTCCGAGATTGCCCAGGCATTGGGGATCAGCGAAAATGCCGCACGGTTACACGTGAGTCGCGCGCTGAAAGCGGTGAGGTATTTGTTGCCCAACGTCAACGGCTGACAGAGTTTTGTCACTTCGCCTGTCTGTAAAGACATGGCGCTCCCATCGGTCGAATCGGCGGTTCTGGACCGTTACCTAGCGGGCGAAGCTACTTCTGAGGAGCGTGCTGTCGTGGCTGCCTGGCTCGCGGAGTATCCGAATGCTCGAGTGGCGACGACGGTGCTCAAAGCGGGGGGCGCCGTGGCGATAACGCCGGAAGAGCGAGAACGGCTCTGGCATTTGACTGGCGTCGCACTGTCCCTGCAGGGCGAGAGAGCTGCGAGACGGGAATCCCGGTGGAAGACATTCAATTCGAATGTCGGACGTTTGCTGCTCGGCTTGGGTGGCGCTCTACTCGCTGTTGGGCTGGCGACGTTCTCACTGCATCGACCCACACCATCGACGCAGGAGTATCGCACGGTCAGCGGACAACACCGCGTCGTGCGGTTGCGGGACGGGTCGGTGATGCGCCTGGTGCCGTCGACAGTGGTGGCCGTGACGCCGGACGAGCTCGTCGTGAATGGGGAAGCGTCGTTTGTCGTTGTTCCAGGACCCGGACGCGCATTCGCCGTGCGAACGAAGAATGCCATCGCTCGTGTGCTCGGGACGACCTTCAGTGTGCGTCAATATCCGGATGAACGGACAAGCCGGGTGATGGTCGCCGAGGGAAAAGTCGTCGTGCAATCGGTGACGCGCGGCCATCGTGATTCCCAGCGTGCTGTCTTGGATGCGCATACGATGGCGCAGATCTCGGATTCGTCAGTCGTCGTGACGCGAGGGATCGTCCCTTCGGACTATACTGAATTCGCGCGCGGGGCATTGGTCTTCGACGGAAAGCCGTTGAGAGATGTCGTGGAGGAATTGAGCCGTGTGTACGGAGTTCCCATTCGTGTGACCGATACCACGCTAGCCGCACAACCGGTACTCATGGAGGTTTCGGTGACCGAGCAGTCTGTCGGTCAGGTCCTCGAGTTGATTGGGAAGGTCACGCAGTCGCATTACCACCTGAGTGGCCGCACGTACGTCATTACGCCGGGGCGAGCCGCGAATGACGCCGACCGTGCGAGACCACGGAGTCATGTCATTTCTCAACCGGAGAAAAGTTATGGGAAATAGAGCGTGGAATGTTCGAGCGACGCAGGCGGCGGTCGTGATCGCCGTCAGTGCCTGTATGTCGAGCGCGCTGAGTGCACAGTCGATCGCGGTGGGAATGCGAGCCGAGACCATGGTGCGTGTCACGGTCGACGTGGAACGTGTGTCGTTGAAAAGTGCGTTGCAAACGATTGCGCGACAGGCTGGACTCCGTCTCTTCGGTGGGAAGGAAGTCTTGGACGAAAGGGCGTCGGTGTCGTTGCATTTACGAGATGTCCCTGTGGATGAAGCGTTTGCCAAGGCACTGTCGGGAACTGGACTGCAGGCGGAGATCTCTCGGGGGAGTGTCGCATTGGTTCCGGTCGATGAGCGTGAGGCCACTGCGCAGGGGATCGTATCCGGGAAAGTCATTGATGCCAACACGAAGCAGCCGTTGCGGGGAGCGTTGGTGACGTTGGATGAGAGTAAGAAAGGGAGTACGTCTAGCAACGATGGGACGTTTCGATTGACGAATGTCGCGGCGGGATCGCATGTGTTGCGGGTGCGGTTGGTTGGATATGCGCGAATGTCGAAGACCATTACGGTTCCTGATGGGGATGCGGTGACGGTCGAGGTGGCGATGAGCTCGAGTGTGAATACGTTGGAGGATGTGGTGGTGACAGGAACGGTCATTCCAACGGAGCTCAAAGCGGTGCCGAATGCGATTACGATCATTACGGCGAAACAGCTGGAAGAACGCGGGGTCACGCGCATTGATGAGTTGTTTCGGGGCGACGTGCCGGGGCTCTTCGTGAGTCGGGCGGGTCAGAATTCTTTGCATAATCCCGGAGAAACAGGAGTGGTCTCCCGAGGAAGCACCAAAATGTATGCAGGAACCGCTTCGGGAGGAATGTTGGGTGGAGAGGGGATGAAGACGTACATCGACGGCATCGAGATGGCCAACCCGAATTACCTCGGCTTGATTGATCCGTCGAGCATCGAGCGGATCGAAATTCTGACCGGGCCGCAAGCGTCGACGATTTATGGCAGTAACGCGATCAATGGGGTGATCCAGATCTTTACGAAACGGGGAACAACGGCCCGACCGCATGTGGAGCTGTCGCTCGATAATACGTGGACACAAAACAACTTTAGTTCGGCCTTGGCGCCGTCCCATAATGTGACTGCCAGTGTCTCGGGAGTTGAAGGGCAAATGAGCTACAGTGCGGAGGGAGCCTGGCGCTCCACCGGGTCCTGGGACGCGTCGGTGCACGAAACCTCGCTCAGTGGATCTGGGGGGGCGCAGTGGCGGCATGGTCCGTTCAGCGCCAATCTCAGTTTGTGGCAAAATCAGGCGAAGAATCATGGCAATAGTGACGGACGCAGTGTCTTCAATAACAACGTCGACGGCGTGTATACGGTGGTGGGCGGGGTGGCTCCGCATGAGGATAATCAGCTGAACACCGACAATGGCCAAGGTTTGAGTGTGACCGCAACGCCCTGGTCGTGGTGGTCGCATACGTTACAAGTGGGTTTCGATGAATTGGTCCAGCTCTTCCAAATCAACACGTCACAGTACAGCTGGCCAGCCGATACGGGCCTGTCGCTGGGCCGGACCAATTCCAAGACGGTGACAATAGGCTATAACACCACCGTGCAGATTCCTGTGGGGTCGATGGTCAAAGCCAGCGTCACAATTGGGGCCGACGGTTCCCATGCGCTTTCAGACGGTGTTAGTGGTGCTTACGTACGAGTGCAAGGTTTATACGGAGTCACATTGCAGTCGACGTCTGGTGGGTGGCAATACTTTCGGAACCGGAGGAATCAACACGGTGGATATTTACAGAGTCAGGTAGGAATGTGGGACGCGCTCTTTCTCACCTATGGGCTCCGCGCGGTCTACAATCCAAATCTCGGAGCGAATCAGAACCCGAATTGGGAGCCACGCTATGGGGCGGCACTGACGCGTGAGCTGCCGTTCGGGATCACTGCAAAACTTAGTGCCAGCTATGGCACGTCGACGCGACCGCCAGCTGCCGGGGCGAAAGATCCCCAACTCATAATCGATCCTTTTTTCACGCCGCTCTATTTTCTCCGATACGGTACGAACGTGACACGCCTCGCGAATCCGGATCTTGTACCCGATTCACAACAAGGCGGGGACGGGGGACTCGATCTCTATATTGGGAGTCGGGGCTCGCTGACAGTGAGGCGATACAATCAGACCGTTGATCATCTCATTGTAGAGCCGGTTGTCGATTCCGTTCCGCTGACCCCTGCCGGTGCGGCGTTCTTTATCGCGCATGGTTTAAACCCCGCGAAATATCCTCTGCGGCAGACAGAGAACGTGAACATCGGCAGCGTCCGGAATCAAGGATGGGAACTGCATGGAACCACGAACGTGAGTGTTTTGACCTTCGAAGGAACGTATTCGTGGAGCAAAAGTCGGTTGATCGGCATCACACCAAAGTATCGCCGGCAATTCCCCCAATATGTGAAGGGCGGGACATTTAACTCCATTCCGGAACACACCTACGCGCTCGGAGTGGCCTATGCTCGGGCTGGAACGCGAGTGGCCTACAATCTCCAAGGGCAGGGGATCGTACACACCCCGCCGGATGGCGGGATATCCAGTAAGGCGGCGTATTATCGTTTTTATAGTTTGGGCCCACGGGTCGATTTCCCTCCGATCTTTACGGAGATCTATCAGGGGTTTCCAATTGGGGATCTCAATGTCTCCCAACGGTTGTCTGCTCGGATCGATGGCACGCTCCGAGTCAAAAATCTGACCAATTCGTATAAGAGCGACGTGGATCCTTTAGTAGCGCAGGCGGGCCGAACCACCGGTCTCGGACTGCGGGTGCAATTCTGATACGGTGGGTGTTGTCATGTCAGAGTCTTGTCCGCGCGACGTCCGTATCGGCGCGTGCGTCAGTATTGTCTCGCCCCTCTTTCACCAAGAAAGAGGGGCGCATGCACCACAGCGCGCCTGGCGCGACTGTATGCGTTCGTGGGGCAGGGGGTTGAATCTTCCAGTGATTCGACGGCTGTGTGCCCTGAGCATCGTGGCAGTGTTTGGGAGTCGAGGGCTCACTGCACAACAGCGTATCGATGCGACCCCGGTCTCCTCAGGCTCGGTGGCCGCTGGACATACTGAGACATCGCAGACTGAGACATCGCAAGCTGAGATGTCGGTCGACGTCGCCTTGCACATGCCGTTTCATGCGGTCACGGCGGCCGAGATGACCCCGGCCGGCTTCTATGAGGGCATGTTCCAGTTCGTGACGAGTCGCGATTCGATCCATGGCATGCGGCCCTACCTCGGCGGTCATTTCACCGTCCGGTACGACTCGGTCTTGCGCGTCACGGATAGTCTCACGCACGCTTGGCTCAGGGCATTGGATGGTACGGCGATCGCACCGCGGTCTCGCTTCTACATGGCGGCGTTGCACATCCAGGTCGATCAAGATGCCGAGGCGGAACGCGATATTGCGCTGTGGCTGGCATCGCCCGAGGTCACCATCCAGGATACGGTGCGGGCCTGGTTCTACGCCATCAACCTGTTCACCGGGCGCGACGGCTTCCCGGGTAAGATGCCCAGCCCAACGCCCGCCCAGGTGCGGATCGCACGCACGTACTTGACGCGCTTGGAGGCGCTTCCGTTCACGGCCACCCATCAGACGCTCTTTGCCGCGCGCATGAATATGATGGAGGCCTACATCGCCCATGGCCCAGTCGATTCGGCGATTCCGGCAGGCCTCCGGGCGTACGACTTGCTGTCGCGCCTCCCCACCTGGGAGGAGCGGGCCTTGGCGGCGTCCAGCGGGCACATTATCAATCTGGCGCGGGCCATGGCCGCCTTGCCCGATGGGGCGCAGCGGATCAATGCCTTGGTCACGCGTCTCAAGCAGGAACTCGTGGTGCCACCGGCCTTGCTGGCCAAAGATCCGACGCTGCAGCAACGCGCGCGCGGCTTTCAAGCGCGTATGAGCGACAATGAAGAGCGCTTCCGCTACTTCGGGCGCCCCATGCCGCCGTTGGTGGCCACGCATTGGTTCAATCAGCCGACGCCCGCCACGCCGACGTCGGACGCCCCGAACGCGCGGGCGTTGCGCGTGGATGACGGCATCATTCGGATCATCGGCTTTGGCTATTTTGGCTGCCCGGCGTGCATGATCGCCATGGGCCGAGTGCAACATGATCAAACCCTGCTGCCCAAGGGTGTGCAGGTGCTCTATTACGACTATGCGCTCGGGTCGTGGGGCGGCGAGTTGGTCGAGCCGGACGTCGAGGCCGAGCATCTACGCCAGTTTTATCTGGAGCGGAAGCACTATACGTTTCCGATCGCGGTATGGGCGGGGCTGCGCGATTCCACGCCGGCCGGGGGACTCCTCCCACGGCCTTCGCCAACGATTCTGGCGTTACACATCTGCGGGGGACCGTTCTTTCTCGTGCTCGATGGCCGTGGGATCGTGCGCCATTGGCAACAGGGATATCAAGGCTATAGGGGGGGTGGCGAGACCTCCATCGAAGCCATCGTGAATCAGCTGCGGCGGGAACGGGACGGCGCCCAAGATCAAAACCCTGGCCTGACGGCACCGCCATCAACGCCGTCATCGCCCCCAGCTTCACCTCCGTCCTCAGCTCCTTCCGCGATGATCGCTCCTCCGACGGCCATCCCAGCAGTGCCGCCGTCGTCGGCCTCGCCGGGCCTCCAGACGCGCGAGTCGATCTCCTAGACAGCCCACGAGACAACGCCCGCAGTCATCGCGGTGCGGGCCGTTCCCTTCGCTGTGCATCTGCGATGCCTCGCCTCGATGATTCTCCGTGAGCCTTGATGATCCGTTCAACCCACTATGCCACATCCTGCTGATCCTGCCGATCTCGCGCGACAAGGGGGTTCTCCCTTGAACCGCCGCTCCTTCTTGCAGCGCGTCTCCGCCGTCGCGGCCGGGAGCGTGCTCGCGCCTCGTTTTGGGCCATCGCTCGGCGCGATGGCGGTCCCGGTGCCGGCGCGGTCGTCACAGGCACTCGAGACGTTTGTCCGTCCGGTCTTCGAGCCGGCGATGCTGCGCACACTTGCGACGACGGCGATCGACGCCGCGCGTCAGGCGGGGGCCACGTGGGCAGATATTCGTCTCGGCGACCGGCGCGCGTTCGGGTGTGGACAGTTAAATGCAGGACTCACGGTGACCTGCGGCTTTGGGCTGCGGGTCCGCGTGAACGGCGCCGCCGCCTTTGTGGGCGGCAGTGGCTTGACGACCGACACGGTGGTGGCGGCCGCCCGCTCTGCAGTGGCGACCGCACGCGGTTTGGCGCGCACGGCCACCACGGCGAGCGACGGGGCGGGAGCATTGGCGCCCGTACCGGTCGTGACGGGCGAGTGGGCCACGCCGATCGCGATCGATCCGTTTGCCGTCTCCGTCGACGATCACGTGTTCGTCGCCCATAGCGTGGAGAGTCAGTGGGATGGGCTGCTGTCGCGGACGTTCCAAACGACTTTCCTCGGCTACTATTTTACGCGTGAGACGCGGGTCTTTGCGTCGTCCGAGGGATCGCTCGTCACCCAAGTGCTGAGCAACGTGGAGACGGGGAGCGATTTCCGGAAGATGGTGTGGGGGCTCCAGCCGTTTGAAGATCTGGTATTTCCCATTCCGGGGATTCATCCCTGTGCCGGCGGGTTCGAAGTGGCGGTGCAGCCGAACCGCGTCGAACATCTCCAAGTCGCTGCCGAGGCCTTAGCCCGTTATGCCGAGTTGCCAAGCGGGACGCTCGATGTGGGGCGGCATGATGTCGTCCTCGATGGGCGCGCCCACGCCTATCTGGTGGGGGAGGTGATTCTCTCGGCCTTGTCGCTCGACCGGGCGTTAGGCCATCAGATTGACCTGGCCGGGACCAGCTTTCTGGCGCCGCCGGAAGAGGTCGTGGGGACGCGGGTGTTCTCGCCTTTGTTTAGCTGTGCGGTCGCGGCGGGCATGCCCAACTATGGCGCTGCCCGCTGGGACGATGAGGGGGTGGCCACGACGGCGTTGCCGCTCATCGACCATGGAACCGTGGTCAATTACCTGAGCGATCGCACCACCTTTCCGGCCCGGCCACGGGTGGCCGCAGTATCGTCGTCCACTACGGTGCCCGGGCTTGCTCGCACTACCGACTTCGACGTCGCGCCGTATGCGATGCCGCCCGCGGTGACCGTCCCGGCGGCAGCGACACCGGCCCCGCTCGACGCGTTGGCGCGGCAGTTGGGGAAGGGCTTGCTCGTGCATGGCGCCTATGTCGCAGTCGATCCGCGAGGGTATGGTGGGTGGATCATGCCGGCGATGATGTGCGAGGTGCGGGGCGGTGTGCCGGTGCGCCGTGTCTTTGGCTCGCGCTTGATGTTTTCAACGAAACGGTTTCTCGCCACCCTCTCCGCGGTGGGCGATGCGAGCACGCTGGATACGACCCTCGTGCGGACGGTGGTGCCTGGGCTCCCCTGGCGGCTCATGTCTCGGACGGTAACGGCCCCGGCCGCCCTCTACCACAACGCCGATGTGGTGTCCTCGTCCCTCCCCAGCGCGTGAGGCGTGAGGCCTAATGCGCGCGCTGCAGGCGATGCGAGCGACACGGTGTTGATGCCCACGATGATGCCCTCTCTTTCTGCGCTCTCTTCTCTCTCTTCTGTCTCTTTTCTATGTCGGTGTCTCCGCTGAGTCCACTCGAACGCACCGTAAATGCCGTGCTCTGGCGACGGGCCGATCCCTCGATGAGCTCCCCCACTGATCCCATGCCACGCCGGGTCGTGACGCGGGAGGAAGCCCAGGCGCTTGGAACCTTTGTCCAACAGGTGACCAAGAGTCCTGAGCTCGGGGTGATCATCGACCATGGAGCAACTGCGATGACCACCCAACGTCACGGCGATGTCCCCCGTGATACGGCGGTGGACCAGCTCACCCTGCACTGGTCGACCAAGTTGGGGAGCGATTGGAGCGTGGACATCGACACGAACGTGCGCGATGTGGCAACGTTGCAGCGGGTGATTGCTCATGCGCACGCGACCGCGACGCCTCCAGTGCGACCTGCGACCTTGACGGACCCTGACGTCCCGACGGAGCCGCCACCCAAGCCGTTCCCGCATACCCCGGTTTCGTTATGGTTTTCGCAAACGGCGGCGGCCATGGCGACCGAGCACGCGGAAGAGCGGGGAGCCGCCCTCGCAACCATGCACGAGGTCGTGAGCACGGCGACGCATGATCAAACGTGGGCGAGCGTGACGACAATCGGGATGCATGCGCGGGCCTATCTCGTGCTCAGTGCCGCCGGGACCGTCGCCGCCTGGGGAGAATCGACGGACAGTGAACTCTCGGTCTCGGTACGGTCCGCCGATGGCCGCGCCTCGGGCTGGTCTGGACAAGCGCGCCGTAACTGGGCGCTCCTCCAGCCGGCCGACGTGGCCCGGCGCGCAGTCGCCGAAGCGCTGGAGCAGCGCAACGTGTCGCGAGCCGAGCCCGGGCGGTATACGGCGATCTTGTCCCCCACGGCAGTCGGGCAACTCCTGCGCACGATGGCCGAGATGTACAACGTGGTCTCCGACAGCCCGTTCAATCCGCCCGGCTATCAGAAAGTGGGGGACAAAGATCGGCAAGGGGAACGCGTCTTCGATGCCCGCGTCATGCTCACTACCGATCCGGCAGATCCGGACGGGGGCGACTTTCCGTTCTTCGAGGATGGGTACCCGAGTAATCGGGTCACGTGGGTCGATCGCGGGATTCTCCGCCACCGCTCAGTGAATCCTGGCGACGGGTTGATGTTAGGGATGACGCCGTACAAGAACCCGCTCACGGTGCGCCTGAGTAGCGCTCCGAGCAGTGCGTCGACGGATGGCCCAACCACGGTGGCCGAGATGATCGCCCGGTGTGACCGGGGACTCTACGTGCACCGCTTCGCGAATCTTCAAGTCGTCGACTACCGCTCCGGCGCCATGAGCGGCTTCACGCGCGACGGGTGCCTCTTCATTGAAAAAGGCAAGATCGTGCGCCCCGTCAAAGATTTCCGGATCTTCGAGTCCCCCTTTCTCTTGCTAAACCGGGTGCTTGCGCTGGGCACGCCGGAGCGCATCGCCTTTGGGTTCGCTCCTTTGAATCCCTATGAGTTCCAGCTCCGCTGGCCCATGGCCCCGGTGATCGCGCCACCATTGATGGTCGCCGACTTCAATTTCGCAGCGTTATCCGACGCAACGTAAGGGACAGAAAACCACGCCAGTGTTTCCGGAGACGAATCATTGGATGGAACCAACCTGGACAAGGGATATTTCTCGTGACGTCTTTATTGCTGTTGGCACTCTTGAGTTGTTCGTCTCCTGAACAACCGCACGCGTCGAGAACCGATTCTCTCGGTACTCCTCCGCAACGCAACACTCAGAACATGACGGCAGATTCTGCGCTGACCATGGATATGGCGAAGCGTGTTGCGATCGCGTACGCGATCGTCGACTCCTTTTCCAAAGCACATCCCGGGGCTATCACGCGGCGGGGCGCGGATTCCTTGCATCTTACGCCAAGCGAACATGGTGAGAGCTGGATCCGAAACGACCAAACGCAGATTGAACGCAATCCAGCATTGGTCGATCGCCTGAAGGCTGCCGGCTTCACCCCGGCGACATATGCACACGCCTACGTCCGTATCCTCTTCGCGTGGAACATCTGTAACGTACAGAAGATGTTGGCTGCGCAAGGAATACTGCCCCAAGTCGTGGGGTTACCAACGCTACCGACGGGAGATGCGGATTTTATCAATCAGCATGAAGCTGAGCTCAAGAAGCTGGGGTTCCCGGAACCACCGCAGCCGTCCATGCAATCCACGGATGACGGTGGATGACAGTGTCCACTGATCATCGCGCCTCTTGTCGCTCCTTGTCGCCTCACATTCATTCTGCTATGACCGTTTTCGCCCCATTTCGTGTCGCGCAATCATGTTGTCACGTCGCCAGCATTGCATCGATCACTGCCGCGGTCGCTGCGGTGCTTATGGTCGCGCGCCTCTCGGCCCAACAGCCGACGTCGCTCTCGGCGGCTGAGCTGAAGCGCGTCGTCCAATCGGACACGTCGGTGATCCAGGGCGTGCTCCCCAATGGGCTGCACTACTATGTGAAGAAGAATAGCTATCCCGCGCACCGAGCCGAGCTCCGGCTCGTCGTCAACGCCGGCTCGATCCTGGAGGACGACACACAACGCGGGCTCGCCCACATCCTCGAGCACATGGCGTTCGATGGGTCGACGCACTTTCCCAAGCATGCCTTGTGGGACTACCTCGAGCGCGTCGGCTTGTCGCCTGGCGCCGACTTGAACGCCGAGACGAGCTTCGACGAAACGGTCTATAAGCTCACCATCCCGACGGATAGCGTGACGATTCTCGCCCAAGGCATCCAGGCGTTCGAAGACATCGCACATGGCTTGACGCTCGACTCCGCCGAGTTTGTGCGCGAGCGCCCCGTCGTCATTGAAGAGTGGCGCTTGTTACAAGGGCCTGGACAGCGGATCTTCGATCAAGAGGTACTGGCGGCCTTCCATGGATCGCGCTACGCCGATCGGATGCCGATCGGCACCAAAGCGTCGCTCGACGGCGCGCAGCTCGCCGACGTCCGCCGCTTCTATCACGATTGGTATCGTCCGAACCTGATGGCGGTCGTCATCGTGGGCGACATCGATCCGCAGCAAATGGTGGGAATCATCACGCAACATTTCACCGCACTGCAAAATCCGAAAAACGCGCCTGAGCGCATGAGCACACTGGTCCCGCTCCGTTCGCCACGGACCTTCGTCGTCGTGACCGACTCGAGCGTCGGTGCCACGTCGGTCACGGTAAATTACCTCCGGCCACGCACCCTCGATTCCACCGTGGCGTGGCACCGCAAAGGATTCTTCGGCTATCTGTACATGCGACTCCTCAACGAACGGTTGGGCGATGTGGCGCAGAGGAAGAATCCGCCCTTCTTGGGTGCCAACGTCGGCTTCAGTGATTTCATGCGGGATCACGACAGCTTCGGCATCGGTGTCGCGACGACCGACGGCGGCGCCACGCGTGGGCTCGATGCGGTCGTCGCGGAAATGCAGCGGACGGCGCGGTACGGGTTCACGCAGCCGGAGCTCGATCGGTTGCTCACGAACCTGAAGACCGCGCAGGACCAGCGCTATGCCGCGCGCGAGCGGATGCCCTCGGTGCTGTTCGTCAACGACATCATCAATCGGTATCTCATGCAGAAGCCGAATCTCGACGTCGAGACCCGGCACGCGCTCGATACGGAGCTTCGGACGAGCGTGACGTTGGAGGAGGTCAACGCCGCCGCGAAATCGATCCTGACCGACTATGCGGATTCGACGCGGGTCGTCACGGTGGAAGCTCCGGCGGGCGCCGCGCACGGCGCCGCGATCCCCGATACCGCGGCGTTCTTCGCGGTGTTCACGGCGCCGCGCGCCGATCTCACCGCCTACGCCTCCACGGTCGACATGTCGCCACTCGTGCCACAGCTTCCGAAGCGTGGACATGTCGTCTCGGAAAAGACACTCGACTCCCTCGGCACCACACAATGGATGTTGTCGAACGGCATCCGTGTCATGCTCAAGCCGACCACGTTCGACAAAGAACAAGTTATGGTGCGCGCGTACCGCCACGGTGGAACGTCGCTCGCGCCAGACTCGCTGTGGGTGCCGAGCTCGACGGCCAGCGCGCTCGTTGGTGGGAGTGGCGTCGGTCCCTTTGATCGCCCCGCGCTCGGCAAACGCCTCACGGGCAAATCGGCTGGTGTCTCGGCGGGGTTTGGATTGTACGACGAATCGATCAGCGGTGGCGCGGTCACGCGCGACCTCGAGACCTTCTTCCAGCTCTTCTATCTCACCGTCACCGCACCACGGATCGACTCCGCGGTGATGACGCAAACGCGCGCCAGCTTGGCCATCGCGCTCCGGACGAAAGGGACGGAGCCTGAAGGGATTTTCGGCGACACCATGCGGCAAGTGTCGACGAACTACGATTGGCACTTCCGTCCGCTCGATGAGAAATACGTGGCGGCGGTCGATGCCCAGCGGTCGATGGCGTTCTACAAGCAACGCATGCGCGATCTATCCGGGTACACCATCGTCATCGTTGGCGCTTTCTCACCCGAGAAGATTCGTCCGCTGGTCGAGCAGTATGTCGCGAGCTTGCCGACGAGCGGCCACGTCATCAACGCACGCGATCTCAAGATCGCGCCGCCGCCAGGCGTGACGAACGTCGTCGTCCATGCGGGGACCGATCCCAAAAGCTCGACGACGATTGCGTTCAGTGGTGTCGCGCCGATGCCGTCGATCCGCGACGAGCGTGTCATCTGGACGTTGGCGAACGTGCTGCAACAACGGTTGTGGGAGCGGATGCGCCAGAAGATGAGCGGTACCTACGGCGTGATTGTGGGCGGCACCATTGGCACGTATCCAACGCCACGCTACGACGTTGGTATTCAGTTCGGCGCAGATCCGACACGCGTCGACTCGCTCATCGCGGCCGTCTTCGACGAAATCGCGAAACTCAAAACGGAAGGGCCGACTGCCGTCGAGATGGAGAAAGCGAACGAAGAGTTCCGCCGCTCGATCGAAACAGCGTCGCGCGAGAATGGCTACTGGATCGGCTCGATCATCGCATACGATCAAAACAAGTGGCCACTCAATGACATCCCACGGGTGACGCAGGTGCAACAGCAGGTGACGGCTGCGCAGGTCAAAGCGGCCGCCGAAAAGTACCTCGACACCAAGCAGTATGTGCGGGGCACGTTGCTCCCGGCCGCCACGCCTTCCTCGGCTCCTGCGACAGCACCGTCGGTCACCCCGGGATCGGCATCCGTATCGCCACAGCGCTCGCCGACATCGTCTCGATGAGCTGCGCTCGATGAACGTTCGATGTGTCGCTGGCCTGATGTCCTTCGTGTGGGCCGGGTCGTGGGGGCTCGCGCAACCATCACGTGTCGCGACGGCAAAAGACACGACGGATTATCAAGCCATTGTGACGGCGCACCCACCGCTCTCTCCGGTGGTCATGACGCCCGATGGGCGATGGCTCGCCTTTGTGCAGGGGTCCACGTTGCACGTTCGCGCCGTTCATGGTTCCCCGGCGTGGCGTATTGCATTGGCGCCGACGCAAGGTGGATGTGTCCTCCAGTGGGCGCCACGCGGGACGCGGCTCCTCCTCGAGTGTTCGCGATCACTGTATGTGTGGCAGTTTGGTGACACGCAGGTAAAGGATTTGGGGATTCGCGCTCTGGCTGCGCGCTGGCTCGCCGATGGCGACCGGTTCGTGTACGCGTGGCCCGAGGGGCTGGGACGGCCGCGCCGGCCCACGTCCTCGCCAACGTCTCCAAAGTCGGGAGGGATGTCGCGCGCGTCGATGGAGTCGCACCCTGCATCCGCATCGCGCGTGCGCGACGATCCTTCGCTCCGCGATACGACGTTGTGCCAATGGGCGGGGAAAGACAATTCGGTGGCGGTTGTGTGTTCCGATACCGCCGATGTGGTGCGGTCCTCCGCACGAGTCGACGATCTTGCGGCCCGGGCCCGGGCGCACGATCCAGTCTCTACGTCCATAGCGGTCCCAGAAGATCAAGCCGCGACTGCATTGGTCGCACCAACTCCGCCTGCACGACCGTCGTTGCAGCTTTTCATCGTCGACGTACGCACCAACCAGGCGCAACTCCTGGCGACGACGCAGGCACCGCTGACGCGCCTCGAGTTGTTGCCGGGTGGACGGGAACTCCTGCTGTTCCTCACCGAGCCCTCCTTGACGGGGGATGACGGGCTCACCGGAACGCCCCCCGCCCCCCGAATCGATCGGGCGGTCGCGGTGACGATACCGGTGAAAGACCAGAAGCGCACTGATCAGTCATCCTGGCAACCAATCGTCTTGGATGGGGGAGACGTGCCGCAGCGCAGCCGGACGCTGCGCCGCGTCGAGCGGGGCGTTTTTGACGTCCTGGAGAGCGTGGCCCCGACGGGGCGCGCGCTGGTGCGGCTTCTGTCTGCGAGCAACGTGAACAATCCCTTCGACACGGTAGTGGTCGCTCCGTTGCGTGCCGATGCTGTCTCGCACGGATCCTACGGATCCTATCGTGTCATCCTGGATCAGCGGCGATTGGGGACAACGTCGCTCCCTCGTTTGCGCCCGATCGCGCCTCCACCGCAGTGGACCGCCGATGGCGCCCATGCGCTTCTGGTCGTCCGGAACGTGCTCTGGCGCGTCGACGTCTCAGCCGGTGCGTCGGCAGATGTGACCAGCCCGATGTCTAATGCCGTGCAAGATTCACTGCGGCAAGGCGTTCCGCTGGCGCGCCCGGATGTATTTGTGGTGGCAGTGGCTGCGCTGATCGGGAATGAAGCGCTCGTGACCGCCATCGATCGGACGACGGGGCGCACCACAGTGTGGTGGATCGACATTCTGACGAATCGCTGGCGATCGGTCGGAACGTTGCCATACGGCATTGATGTGGAGGATATCATGCCATTCCCTGGCGTTGCCTCTCCGCAACCGATGGTCGTGGCCACGGAGGACCACGGACACACACTGACCGTTGCCGCGTGGGGAACGACGCCACGGACGCCGCCGAACGTGTATCTCACCACCGTGCGGGATGAGCGACTTGCCACCAACATTATCACCGAAAACGCCGGTGCCACCGCCGTCCCGGCGACTATCGACACCGTGATCTCGTATCCGGTGACGCCGACGCTTCGTGGAAGTGCCGTGCTCATCCGGCCCACTGGTGCGAGACGCCCCGTGGCCACGATCGTGACCGCGTATCCTGGCGACGAGGGACACTTTGCGGAATCACAAGAGCCAAACTATGGTGGGCCACTCATCGATCCGCTGCTCGCGGTGGCGCGTGGCTATGCGGTGGTGCTAATGGATCTGCAGGTGCCGGATGATTATGGCGAGCATGGGCAAGCGGCGGCGATCCTCGAGGGGGTCAACGCGGGACTCGATGCGGTGTTTGCGACGGGATGGGTAGATAGTACGCGCGTGGGCGTGATCGGCCACAGCTACGGGGGCTACATGGTGAACGTGCTCGTGGCACGCTCGCATCGTTTTCGCGCGGCGGTGTCGGTCTCAGGGATTTCGGATCTCATAGGGCTCGCGGCCGGAGGATCCTTTGGCAAAGGGGGAGGGGAAGCGGAAGTCGTGCATGGCCAGTTTCATGTGGAGAAGACGAAATTCGAGGCGCCCGAGCGCTATATCACGAATTCGCCGTTGTCATACATCGATTCGGTGACGACGCCGCTCTTGCTCATCCACGGCGTGCAAGATGGGACGGTCCACATCAGCCAGTCCGACACCTTCTTCCGCGGTCTGGCCAGTCGTAACAAGATCGTCGAGCTCGTGCGTTACCCCGAAGCTGATCATATCGGGCCCGCGTTCAGACGCGCCATGCAATTGCGCGCGCTCGCCTGGTTCGACGAGTACTTACGATGACGGTACGTCCGACGATAGGCGACGGCCATCTATGCCCACACCACTTCACATGCCTTTGCAACGCGAGGAATCGTTGATGCGCAGGATCGACATTGCCCGTATGATGACGTTTGGTGTTGGCGTCGTCCTCCTTCTCGTAATCCCCCACATGGCGCATGGGCAGCGAGGGGCCATCCATGCTGTGGCGCGGATCTCCCATGTGGCAAACACATCGGCGTTACACGAGAACACAGGGTACACGGACAGCACATCGCGAGACGCGAGGCTCGATGCGTTCTTCGAACGACTGGCGGCTGACGTGCCGCATTTGCTGGCCGTCGTCTTGGACACCACGCATGCCGATTCCCGAGCGCCGGAGAGCCAAGCCCACGACGTACACGCCCGACGGCTCTCCCGGTTCGGAGATCCACGGGTCACCAATCCTCGACTCGGGTGGGAGCATTGGGCACGACATCAAGCGCGGATGACTTGGCCATCGGCGGTCTGGTTGGACTCCGTGCGTGCTGCCTGGCCAGCGCTCGAGCCGGATCTGCGCGTGATGATGGTGCTCACTGGCAGTGCCTTTCTCCCGGCGTTCATCGACTATCTGAGCACGCATCCCACGCAACGTGGTGTCGATCACCTGGAGACCGCGTATCGTGCGGCGATCGGGAGTCCCGCGGTATGGGCTGCTCACGGATCGACGGATGCGCTCGCGGCGGTGCATACGGCTGAACTCATCGCGTCGAGCCGGCTCGTGACCGGAATGCTGGCCCTTGCACGGGGCGATACGACGGGCGCCATGACGGCGCTGTGGGATGCCGCGACGGTCGAGATCGTTACCACCGCTGATGGTGCCGCGAGCAGTGTCCCAGCCGCGACGGTCTTCACCGCGCTCGCGGAGGCGCGGCGGGATACCGTGCAATGGATTCTCGGTCTCACGTTGCAACGGCTGCGGCATCCGCCGACGTATTGGGATACACAGGATTTCTTGACCGACGCCCTGCTGCAGGATGTCTACCGCGCGTTCACTGCGACTGGACGGTCGGTCCCGGATCTCGCACCGACGCTCCTGCGGAGCGATCCTCCTCCGATGACGCCACCGTCTTTCCAGGCGTACCTCGATCGGCAATGGACGGCACTCTTCGATCGTCTGCCGATGTATGCGGTGGCGGATCGCCCAGAGCCTGCCGCCGCGGAAACTGCACGCCGGCTCGTGATCATGGAATACGGGTCCTCCTTGAGCTGTTGCGGGTGTTGGACGGAGGATCGCGCGATGAGTGCTCTGGAACGACACTACGGGGCAGACCACCTGCTTCCGTTGAGCTACCGTATGCCGGGGGAAGACGGGCCCATCATGACTCTCGCCGATCCATCCGCCAATCAACGGTACGTCGAATGGTATCCCTGGGATGGTGCATCGGGGAATGATACGGTACATCATGGGATCCCGAGGCAAGTCTATCGGGGAGCACGCGGTGAGCTGTTGGATGGCGTGAGAATCGACGGGGAACCGCGGATCCCGAAACGTCCGGGGCTTCCCCATTCATTTAAAGATGCGTACGCCAACGCGATCGACCGAGAATTGCAGCGCCCACCGGAGGCGCACCTACGCGTCCGCGCCGAGCAGCAGTGGAGCACACTTACAGTTACCACGTTCGTGGATTCATTGTCGCTACCGAGGAGCCGAGTCGCGCTTCGTCTCATGTTGGTCCGCGACACGGTTCGGCTGAACTCGGGAACGGTGCGCCGGTTGATGTTCAATACGGTCTTTGCCGTGTCGCATTCCGACGGGTTATCGCTTGGACTCCCGCTCCCCGTCAATGCCGCCGATGCCGTCCACTATACATTCGATCTCGCGGCGCTCGAACGCGGGATCGCGGGGCAGCGGACGACGGAAACGTGGCGCACTTTTCTCGCGCAGAATGATTTCTGGCGCACGCAAGACCTCGACGTCGCGGCTCGTGCGATCGAGGAGCGGAATGGGGCTTTCGTCAAATTCCCGGATCCGCGCGATTGGCAGGTCGACTGGTCGCATGTCTTCCTGGTCGCGCTCGCGCAGGATCTCGATACGGGCGATATCTTGCAAGCGCTCAGAATGCCGTTGCAACTCTCGGAGACGGCGATTCACGCAGCAGCGCCGAGCCTCAGCCAAGCTTCCAACTGATGACGGACATATCTTTGCCCCGCCGCGCATTCCTCAAAGATCTCGCGGCCCTGACGACGCTTCACGTACTTCCGCATCCGCACGTACGCGCCTGGTCCAACGCTCCAACGGCACCGCTTCCCGATCAAGAGACGATCCTCGGCAATGCCGTCGTTCGCGTGATCGTGACCATTCGCGGCGGTCAGGTGCACGAGCGCTATGACGCGAAGCACAATGGTGTCTGGAGCGCCGTCGCGACGTCCGCGGACGCGCAGGGACTCGGCGCCGTGGCCGTGTTGTCGGCGCCGGAGGCACCGCTTTCTGGGATGGTGTACGCGGTGACGCGCCAGGATGGCGCACTTGTTCAAGAGTACCGTGTCGGTTCGCATCGTGTCGTGCGCACGCTCACCGTGTTGGGAGATACGCCGTGGATTCACGTTGCTACACGGTTCGAGGCGTCGACCCCGGTGTCGCTCTGGCAACTCGCCGATCACTTTCACGCGACGTTTCGTTCGGACTGGTCGTTCTCCCCGTCGGTCGGCGGTGTCGTTCCCGACGGGCAATACAAGGCGCCGCTCGTTCAGGTCCAGAGCGGGCGCTTGGCATTCGCCCTTGTTCCCGATCTCCTCGCATTGAATGCGGATGTCCTCGCGCGCTCGAACCACGCATTGACGCTCGACACGCATAGTCTCGACGCACCGTCCCTCCCCGCGCTGAGTGTTGGCTTTCAGCGCACACAACTGGTGTCGCATTGCGTGTACGGTCCCGCCCAAACGACGTGGACGGCGGCCGGTGCCGCCGAGAATGCATACTATATGTATGTGAGCGCGTCGTCGGTGCCGGGGGAAGGGTATCGGGACATCGTCCGATTTCATTGGCGCCAGTTCGGACGCCCCGCGCAACGCTATGCCGCCCAGCAACAACGCGGGAGTACCCCGGCGTACGCCGCGCTGACCATATGGGATACGTGGCGAGAGACCGTGTGGGGGAAGGAGACTCCCACCCAGTGGTTGACCGTTCCACTCTCAAATGGCATCACCGGAGGGGGTGTTGCCACACAACGTTGGGGGCCAGGCCCCTCCATTTACTACTCGGCGTGGTTCAATACCATGCGCACGTCGTATGGCATGGCGCTGTACGCGCGCCGAACGGGGCGCGCGGAGTTGCTCGCCATGGCCGCACAGACGGTTGCGCTCGCGGTACACGCGCCCGGATTCGATGGTGCGTTCAAATGCATTGCTGTTCCAACTGATAAGGGCGTCGTCTGGGGTGTCGGCGACGGCACCGGGAACGGGGTCAAGGAGGGATTTCTCGGCTACGACATGTGTTGGACGGCGTATTGGCTCCTGCAGTGGCGCGCCGCGAAATTGCCGGGGAGCGACGCGATGAATGACATGATTCTCGATCGTTGCCGCCGATTGGCGTCGTTCATGATTGCCCGGCAGTGTCCCGACGGCATGCTCCCCACGCAATTCACCGATGCGGGGCTGGTGAACGAAGAGTTGTCTCGGACGGTCAAAGCGGAGACGGGGCCGGTGGCGCTCTTTCTCCTCGCATTGTACGCGCAAGATCGGAACCGCGCCTATCTCGACGCCACGCGCCGGGCGCTCGCCTTTCTCGAGGCGAATGTCATTCCTCGCCGACAGTGGTATGACTTCGAAACCTTCTGGAGCTGCAGTCCGCGCCAACCACGACTCGACGAGCCCACGCAACAATGGCCAGCCAACAACCTCGCACTCGGGCAAACCGTGGCAGCATATCTGCTCGCCGCACAGGTCACGGGTGACGCCCGGTATCTCGCAACGGGCGAAGCGCTGCTCGATTACTTGTTGTTGTTTCAACAATGTTGGACCAATCCGATCATCGAGGAGCTTCCGGGACCGGCGACGCTCTTGGGAGGGTTCACGACGCAGAACTCCGATGCCGAGTGGTCCGATGCGCGCCAGAGCCAATGTGGGAACGTGCTGCTTGGGTACTACCGCGAGACCGGGAAGGTCGAATATCTCGAGCGTGGCGTCGCGGCGTTACGAGCGCAGTTTCCTGTCTCTCCCTCGGAGAACTGGGCGCATACGGGTTATGGTGGCCGGGCCGGCGTGTCCAGCTTTCATTGGGGGACGGGGAGTGGAATGGCGGGGATCGAAATCGAGTATGACGATCTTCGCGATGCCGTTGTCGACGTCGCGGCGGGACGCGGCGTGGGGATCAACGGGCTCGACCTGACGGCATGTGAGGTCGGGGATGATGTCATCCGATTCGAATTGCGGACACCGTTCGCGTGGCAGACGCCACCGACGATTGTCTTTCGGCACGTGGTGCCCGAGCGACGCTACGCCGTCGAGGTGAACGGCGTGCGCATCGGAAGTTGGACCGGTACCGCGCTCGCGCGTGGGATTCCTGTGACACCGGCGCGCGTCTAGATCGACATTCACCGTGCCAACGCAAAAGTAGTCTGCGCGCTGAATCAAGTATTATGGCCCTGTTCTTGCGGCAATTCCTCCCCAAAATCCAGTGACGACTTAGTGGCGCGCTATTCCGGTATGATGAGTATGCGTTCCTTCCACTTATTCGCTAGGTGATCTTTGATGCGGATTGCTGCGATACGTGCACGATCGGTAGTCGGTGTGGCGATCTTCCTGCTCTGGACGACCGCCGGACGTGCCCAAATTGATGCCGATAAGTTCACGTTGCATGGGTACTTCACGCAGGGGTTCGCCAAAGCGGACGGGCTCCCGCTCTATGGCATCACCAAAACGGGGACGTGGGACTACCGCGTGTTAGCGCTGCAGGCGCGCTATCAGATTACCGACGACGATCAACTCGTTGTCCAAACGCGGTACGAGCGGAATGGCCTCTCGCTCCTGAATACCACGGCCGCCGAAATTCAGTGGGCCTATTATCAGCACCAGTTCGGAAGCGTGACGGCGGCCATCGGCAAGGCGCCGATTCCTGACGGGCTCTATAATAATCTCCGAGAAGTGGGGACCGTACTCCCCTTCTATCGCGCGCCGCCAAATTTTTACACCATCGGATTCGAGACGGTCGAAGGGATCGTCTTGACCCACGCCACAACGCTCGGCGCGTGGAAACTGGAATCGACGGTATATGGTGGCGGGATCACCGTCACTTTCCCCTTTGCCACCCCGGATGGGCCCACCGTCGTTCGAGATCGGCACGACTACAACTTCGGATATCAAGTATGGCTCGATACGCCGATTCCCGGTGTCCGCATTGGCACGCAATTCCAATCGTTCCAGGTGTCGGCCGGTCCCACGGATACGGTGCGCAATAGCCTGTTTGGGGGATCATTCGACGCGACGTTCGATCATTATTTCGTACGCGGAGAGTACCAAGGATTGACGTTCAAAGACTATGGTCCTAACGGAACGGATGAGTTCGAGCGCGATGGATGGGGAGAGGCTGGCATCAAGCTCATCAAGCCTTTATCGCTCAATGTGCAGATATCCCAGAGTGCGATCCATTATCCGGGGCGCACGTATCGCTGGGTCGACGACCGTGCGGTCGGGGTGACGTATGCGTTGAACCCTTCCGTTGTTTTCAAACTCGAAGGACATCATCACACTGGCTATGACTTCGATCAGTTCGTGGACGTGGCAGGGGCCGCGGGAAAGAGCAATTTCGGAATCTTCAGTGTCTCGACGAGTTTCTGACGGGCGAGAGCCGATCCGGTCGTTGATGCGATCGTTGATACTGATGACGATGTCGGCTGCGATGTGTCTTCTCGCGGCGGTCCCCGACGTGGTGCATGCACAGAGCAACGCGCAGAACAGCACGCCGAGCAGCGCCCAGAGCAATGCACAGAGCATGCTCGTCGTCGTCAATAGCGCGAATCCAATCGTCTCTCTCACGAAAGACCAATTGGCCTTGATCTATTTGAAGAAGACAAAAAAATGGAAGAACGACGAGCCGATTGTGCCGGTCGATCAAGCGCGGCGCACGAAGCTTCGCGACACATTCTCGCTCGAAGTCCTTGGACGTTCCGCGTCGACGATGGAAACATACTGGCAAGCCCAGATCTTTTCAGGCAAAGACGTGCCTCCTCTGGTGCGAAAGACGGATGCGGATGTCTTGGCGTACGTGCGTGAAACACCCGGTGCCATCGGCTATGTAATGCCTGGGACCTCACTCGAGACGGGGGTCAAGACGGTGACCGTGAAGGACTAGTCATCTGTCATCCTCATAGCAGGCGATCTTGCCGTGCCGACGACGTCGGTGTTCCCAAAGGGGAGCCCTATTGCCGTGAGGTCATAAAAAAAACCATGGCATCCGAGATTCCCGGCTTTCATATTGTCTCACGATATGTACGCCGACGCGCTGTCCCGGATCCTGATTCTTGCGCCGCCCGCCACCGGCGATGGCGCCGATCGCTCGCGTGATCCGCACCCGTCGGCACGTCAGCCATCGCCCTCTCTCTCCGATGTTCGCTCACGTCCCGTCATCGGTGACATTGCACAGGACACGCTCCTTGCCCAACTTGGCGGTACTGAAGCCGAGGCTCGTGCTGCCCTCCACGTACTCTACACGACGCTCTTCGATCGGCTTTGGCGCTTCGCGTATCTGTTACTCCGGTCGCGTGATGAAGCCGAGGAAGTCGTGCATGATGCGTTTCTCGCGTTGTGGGAGCGGCGTACGACGATCGACATTCGGACTGATGTGTCAGTGTATCTCCACACGGCTGTCCGGAATCGCGCCTACAAGCGCCACCGGCACGAGCGCGTCGTTGCCCGCACTGCCACGGACGCCGAGCGCCAGGCGACGGTTACGCGGCTGATTGGAACGATCGCAAGTCCGGAGGATGACCTCTCGGCACACGAGCTCGCCCGGGAATTCGCGGAGGTGTTATCGACGGTTTCGGATCGGGACCGGGTGGCACTGATTCTTCGGTGGGAAGAAGGGCGTACCTATGAAGAGATCGGTCACGTTCTTGGGGTCTCCGTGGTTACCGCGCGGGCGATCGTGTTGCGGCAGCAACGTGCGCTCCGCCCCTTGCTCGAACGGTTGCGGTAGTATCCCTTAAAAAAATTGGGAGGGTAGGGGTCTTTCTTGTGTCATGCGAGAAGATCTGACTGACGACACTCAGGGGATTGCCGCCTTACTCGGCGATCCAGACGCGCGGCACCCGCTGGTGCGAGTGTTCCGCGCTTGGCTGCGTGGGGAGGCACTGGCGGAGACGCCCCCGGAGCAGAGTGCGTCCTATGCGCGGCTCGTGCGGCGGATCGACGCGATGCAACAGACTAGGCGGGGGGCGGAGCGGAGGGGGGGGAGCACGCCGGTGTTGAGCGGTGGGTTTCTGGGAACGCGGTCTCTGCGTTTGGGACGACTGCCCTGGCGGGGTGTGCAGTCTTCCCGTGTTTGGATCGCGGCCGTGACGTGTGTGATCGTCGGATTGATGATGCGCGGCATAACGCATCCCGCCGAAGTGACGTATCGGTGGCAGACGAAAATCGCCGAATCTATGACCGTACGTTTGGCGGATGGATCGAGCATTGTGCTCGCGCCGTCGACGTCGGTAACGCTCACGGCGCATCTCGCCACCGTGACCGGCCAAGCGGCATTTTCGGTCATCGCAAATGCCGCGGATCCATTTCTCGTACAGACCCACACGGCGATCGTTCGTGTGTTAGGAACGCATTTCAGTGTGCGACAATATCCCAATGAACCGCAGAGCAGAGTCACCGTTGTCGGTGGTCGCGTCGCGATCCAGCGCCGAAGTCATGAGATGCGAGCCAGCGACGGAACGGTGTTGTCCGCACAGATGATGGCAATGGTTTCCGACTCTGGGATTGTCGTCACATCCGGAATCACACCGCGTGAGTCGATCGGGTGGATTCAAGGGACGCTCGTCTTCAATCATGTGCCACTTCGTGACGTCGTGGCGGAGCTCAGCCGCGCGTACGGGGCAGACATCCAGGTCCCGGACTCTGCACTCGCCCGCAGACCACTCGTTGCCGAAGTGCAAGTCCGCACAGAACCGTTGGCACGGGTGCTCGGCATCATCACCGCGACGATGGATGCGCACTACGTGCGTCACGGCGGCACGTATGTCTTGACCTCGGGTCGTGGGGAGCACGTCACTCCGCCTCAGTCACAGCAGGACTCACTATTTCCTCAACCGGAGAAGGCATATGGACGATAAGTCGGTACGACGTGCCATCATGACTGGCGTGACATTCTTTTTCCTTGCTGGAACTCATGGCTCGACCCAAACGGTCGCTGTCGGCGTGCCACCAGTCGAACCACGAGCCATGGCCGTGACGATGGATGTGACGAACGTCGCACTCGAGCGCGTACTGCACATGATCGCGCGGCAAGCAGGGTTAAAATTGTATTTCCCTGGTGATGCGTTGCGCACGTCCATGCCTGTCACGGTACGTGGACATGACATGCCGGCCAGCGAAGCGTTTGCGCAAGCCCTCGTTGGAACTGGCTTCAAGGCCTCGATTGTGTCTGGGAACGTGTATTTGACGAGAACGGAACGCGACGCACGAGCCTCGATCCAAAATATCATCACCGGAAAAGTTCTCGACGCCAAGACGCGCCAGCCGGTCGGCGGAGCGCTCGTGGTTCTCGATCAGGCCAAGAAAGGTGTCGTTGCTGCACGCGATGGTGGTTTTCGGATTCCGAATGTGCCGTCGGGACCTCATACGATCGTCGTGAAGATGCTTGGGTATGTGAAGACAACCCGAGCGGTGACGGTCGCCGACGGCGAGACGGCGATGATCACGGTGGTGTTGGAGCCGAGTGTGAATACGTTGGATCAGGTGGTCGTGACAGGGACGGTCGTCCCGACCGAGCTCAAGGCGGTGCCGAATGCCATTACGATTATCACCGGGAAAGAACTCGAGCAACGTGGTGTGACACGGATCTATGAGTTATTTCGTGGAGATGTGCCGGGCCTCTTTACAAGTCGGACGGGGCAGGCGGGGGCGGTCAATCCGGGACAAGTCGGGGTGCTTGCGCGGGGAAGTACGCAGCTAGACGGTGGCGGCCATAGTGGAATCGATCCAAATGGCGAAGGGATCAAAACGTATGTGGATGGAGTCGAGTTAGCGGACAAGAGCTACCTCGGGATGATCGATCCGAGCTCAATCGATCGCATCGAGATTATCACGGGGCCGCAAGCCTCGACGATCTATGGCTCGAACGCCATCAGCGGCGTCATGCAGATCTTTACCAAACGGGGCGTTACCCAGCGACCCCAGCTCACGGCAACGTTCCAAAACGCGTGGACACAGAACAACTTCAGTGCCGCCCTGGCGCCCACACACAACGTGACCACTAGCGTGACCGGTGTGGAAGGACGCCTGAGTTACAATAGCGGGGGGTCCTGGCAGCAGGTGGGCTCCTGGTCGCCGTCGGTGCAGACGCAGACGATCAGTGGCTATAGCGGAGGACGGGTGAGCACCGGCCCGCTCACGACCGATCTCTCGCTGCGGGCGGACCAAGTCCGGAATCGGTCTGGTGGGACAGACAATCAAGCGTATGTGGAACGGACGGTCGACGGTGAGACGGCGAATCTCGTTGGACAGTACGGGATTGGGATTCCGGATCGGTTGGTACAGTCGGCCACCGATGTGGCGGGAGGGGTTACGGCGACGTATGCTCTCACCCAGTGGTGGTCGCACACCATGACGCTTGGGGTCGATCATCTTGGCAGTATGTACCAGAAAGTGAATCTGACGTATCTCGATCCCACCGATACGTTGTATTACTTGGACCAGAGGGTTGGACAACGCCTTACGGCGGCGTACAATACGACGTTCCAAGTCCCGATGACATCGGTTGGTCGGCTCGTCGTCACGCTTGGCGGGGCTGTTTCGCATCAGACGTATGAGCAGTTGAGTGGTTCTTATGTGACGTCGAGCACGGGCAGTCATGATGGGTTCGACGTGTCCCGTACGCATGCTCCCACACATGGTGGCTTTCTGCAGAGCCAACTGGGCCTGTGGGATGCGCTGTTCCTGACCTATGGGCTCCGCGCGGAATACAATCCGAATGTCGGCAAGGATCAGAATCCGAATCTGCAACCACGCTATGGCGTCGCGTTGACGCAGACCGTTGGGACAGTGACCGTGAAACTCCGAGGTGCTTACGGTCATAGCACGCGGCCACCAGGATCAGGGTTTACGCAAGCGATTCGGTTATCAGCATTTAGTCCTGGTGCAGTTAAACTCTTTGGTGATACCGTCTTGCAATTTGCAAACCCCAATTTATTGCCGGAGCAACAGCAAGGAAGTGAAGGAGGCCTCGAGGTCTATCTTGGGAATCGCGCCTCGCTTGTGGTCACAGGTTACAATCAGACGGTTGACGACTTGATCCAGTCGGCGGTTGCCGACAGTGTGGATAGACTTCCGGCATGGAAATCCACGCATTCGGCTTCGGTGTGCGCACAGGCGTGGAAATGTCCGTGGCGACAATCGGAATACCTCAATCTTGGGAGTGTGCGCAATCAAGGGTGGGAGCTGACGAGCACGCTGAATCTGGGCCCCTTCGCGACGCGAGGGACCTATTCGTGGACCAAGAGCCGGTTGATTGGGATTACACCACGCTACCGCCGACAATTTCCATCCTACATCGTAGGGAGCACCTTTGCGGAGTATCCGGAACATACGTACGGGGCTGAAGTGGCCTATGTCCATGGCGGTACGCGGATCGCCTATGATCTCCAAGGTCAAGGCGCGGCTCTCATGAATAGCAGCCTAGTGTCTCTCGTAGGTCTGCGGCTGCCGATGAATGAACCGCGGACGGACATCTCTACCAGATTTGGCTCGTATAAGGAAATGCATGGTGGGTATGCGCTAGGTGATTTGAACATCTCCCATCAGCTCCTGCCGCAGCTCGAGGGGCTTGTCCAGATTCATAACCTGGCGAACTCCTACCAAAGCGAAGTGGATCCGAATATTGCACAGGCGGGACGCGCTACGAACCTCGGCGTCCGGTTGCGATTCTAACCTAATGAAATGCCAATACCAATGGCTGACTTCCCTCAGATTTTTCGCGTGAAGACTGCTGCTATAACGAGGTGCATTCGATCGAAACGCCGTTGCATGATGGTGCCGATGATCACGGTTCTACTGTCAAAGTCGGTACATCTTCAGGCGCAGGTGGCCCCTCCACCTGATACCCCGATTGACACCCCCGTATCCGCATCAGGGATTACGGCGCTTGGCTATGCTTTTGGCGCGGGGCTATTACCCACGTCTGATGGGGGGATCTATCCGATTGTTGTGCACGGGCACGTCGTGTTGCAGCACGACTCCGTGATGGCGGCGGTTGATTCGATGACCCGCGCGTGGGTGTCGGCCCTTGCCCGTGGAGGAGCACCCCATCGGATCGAGCTCTTCTCCAGCGCGGAGCTGCAGGTGCGTGTCGGTCATGATGCGGCAGCGCAACAGTGCATTGCGACGTGGTTGGCCACACCGGGAATGTCGGATACGATGCGGGCGTGGATACTCGGAAGGTCCATCAGCCTCTTCCTCAGTTCCTCCGATGACGCGCCACCATCGCCGGCACATTGGAGCATCGTCCGTCAATATCTGGCCCAACTCGCCGCGCTTCCCCACGCGGTCAGCGCCGGGTTTCTCTTCAACAACTACCAGATATTCATGGGGGTGTACATGAAATTTGGGATGGTCGACTCGGCGCTGGCCTATGGGTTACGGTCGTATGCCCTACCAGCACAGACGGCAGACTACTACACCCGACTTGGGATGGTCACGAATCTCCCGGCGCTCACGTCGTTCGCCCTCGCGTTGTCGGCGTATCCCGATCGCTATCACAAGACGATGGATTCAGTGATCACGATGTTGCGCAGCTATGCGATGGCGGCCCCACCACCGGAGTTTATCAAATATCCGTGGAACCAGCTCTTCGTCGCTGCGAGCCGAAGGAATTTGGAGGACGCGATCGGGGTCGTGCAGACCTTGGGACGCCCTGCGCCGACGTTGATCGCCACGCAATGGTTCAACCAACCCACGCCACCCCAGCCTTCTGATGCCGCGCCGAGCGCACGGATCAAACCGCTCGATGATGGTATGGTGCGCATTATTGCCTTCGGATACTTCGGCTGTTTCGGCTGCGAGATGTTGATGAAACAATGGGAACGCTTCCAGCACCGATTGCCGGCTGGGGTACAGTTGCTCTTCTATGAGCGGTCGTCGGGGTTTTGGGGCGGAAATCTCGTCGAGCCACAGGAAGAAGCCGAGCATCTTCGGCACTATTATGTCGAGCGGAAACATTACACCTATCCCATTGTAGTTTGGGCCGGGGAAAAGGTGACCAATGACGAGGGCGGACGCACGCCAAAGTTTTCGCCCACCATGCAAGCCTTGGGATTCTTCGGCGGGCCGCACGTTATCGTCGTTGATGGACATGGGATTTTGCGCTATCGCCACGATGGTGCCAGCCAAACAGAACTCTTGGGCGTTGTGACGCAACTCGTCCGGGAACAGCGCGCCGCGGACCACCATCCTGGACGTACAGGGACGGTATCGGCGACCACCATAGGATCGTCACGCGCTGCGTCATCCCTGTCGATATCTGCAGGCACTCCCCCTCTCACCACAGTAATCCCACCGTCATGACGACGTGTTCTTTCTCCCCTTCTTCCTCCGCTCAAGGGGCGCGTCCAACCCGCCGAGCCTTTCTCACCACGCTCACCAACTCGTCGCTGGCCGTTGCTGGCGGTTGGTGGAGCCGCAGCGCGCTTGCCCAGACACTGGCGACGGGCCGAGGTAATGTCGTCGCGGTACCGATGCGGGCGAGGCAGACCGTCTCGTCCTTTGCGCCACCGTTGGTGAATCCCGATACGCTCCGTACGTTGGCACGCGCCGCGCTCGAGGCGGCGACTCGCGCGGGGGCCCGCTCCGCCGACATTCGCCTCGGCGATCGCCGCGAGTTTCAGTGTTACGGTTCCGAAGGCGGGTTTATGGGAGGGTTACAGTTCACATACAGTTACGGCTTACGGGTCGAGGTCGATGGCGTCATCGCATGGATTGGTGGGACCGATCCAACGCCGGAGCGGATCGTTCTGGCGGCACAGTCGGCTGTTGCCACGGCGCGTGGGTTGGCGAAGATCAACACCACGATGCGGCGCGCCCCGTCGGAGTACGCACCTCTGCCTGTCGTGACGGGCGAGTGGCGGGCGCCTCTGCAGATCGACCCGTTCGCCGTGTCGCCGGATGAGCATACGTATGCCTTGGCTGGCTTTCCACGGCTCAATCAGACCTTTCGGGGACCGGTCGCGGTGGGCGAGATCAATGTGACCTGGACGGCAGAGACCCGGGTCTTTGCCTCCTCCGAAGGATCCATGGTCACTCAATACCTCGCGGGCATGCGGCCTGACATCAAGATCTCGGGTTTCTCGAATGACCCGGCATTTTCGGGGATAGAACGGCTGATGCCGCACACGATCGCGGTCTTGCCACTCGCGACCGCGGGGTTCGAGGCGGTTCTTGGCATTGCGATTCGCGAACGTGTCGAACAGGCGATGCACGATCTCGTGCCCTGGACGCAGTATCGGCTCGGGCAAGGCGACGTCGGTCGCAAAGAACTAATCTTGGATGGCCCGGTGAGTGCGGCGGTGATCGGGCAGACGGTGATCCCGGCACTGGCGCTGGATCGCGTGTTGGGCGAAGAACAAGATGTGAGTGGCACGAGTTTCTTGGCACCGCCGCAGGAGATTCTAGGCCAGCCGCTCTTTGCGCCAGTGCTGAATGTGTCGGTGGTAACTGGAGGGACACACTTCGGACGCGTACAGTGGGATGATGACGGCGTTGCGCCCCAAACCCATCGCGTGATCGAACATGGTGCGGTGGTTAATTATTTCACCGCGCGTACGAATGTGCAGACGTTGCGGGACTGGTATACACAGCGAGGGCAACCGGTGCAGCCGTTGGGCGTCGCGCGCACGCTGGATGTGGGTGACGTCCCGCGACCGATCCCCGGGGCATGTGCGGTGGAGAGCGTCCCCAATGGTCCGTCGTTGATGGAGCTCGCCGCGAGCATGGAGGACGGTGTAATCGTGCGGGACGGTTACATCAACGTCGATCAACAAGGCGCCGGTGGCTCCATCATCGATCCCATCATGTTTGAAGTCAAGAAAGGGGTGATCACTCGACGACTATTGAACATGCGCGTCGAATTCTCGACCAAGCAACTGTTGAAGGACATTCTTGCGGTGGGGGGGGCGGGTACCGAGAGTACCATCACGAACGGTCTGATTGGTGGTGTGCCCGTCAAAGGCATAGAGCAAACGGTGACCGCACCCGCACTGCAGATCCGCGATGGCAATCTCATGTCCACCGCACTGCGGAGTGCATAGAAACACTACATGATGATGAACCTGACACTGCATCGCACCGCCGATCGTTCCGACCTTTCCTTTCTCGCTCGGCGGGCTGAGACTGGTGCTGAGACCTGTGCCCACAAGGCGGGGGGCGATTCCCCGCCTCCTTCTACCTCCACTCGGCGTGTCTTGACGCGCCAGGAGGCCATAGCCTTGGCCGAGACGGCGCTTAACATCGTGACCGGATCCGTGAAGTTCATGATCGTGAGCCAGCGCGCGACCGCGGTGACCAAGATTGTGAACACAGATCATCTTCGCTGTATCGATCGGGATGAGTTGGAACTGGAATTCCCCTCCACCTTGGGGAGCATGCTCAGGGTCACGATTGGCATGAACGTGCGTGACGCCGTGACGTTGCGGCAGGCAATCCACAATGCCGAACTTCAGCAGACCCCGTTGCCCCAGCTCAAAGATCGCGACCCCGAAGATCCAGATGATCCTGCCGTGGTGTGGGCCAAGCCGAAACAGTATGTACCAATCTCGCTCTGGCACGAGAGTACGGCCCAGGCCACGGCGACAGCGCGTGGGGAGACGTTGGCCGCTATGGTCACGCAGATGCAGCGATTCCGCGATCAGCAACCTGTTGGAATGTCCCCCTTGACGATGGCCGCTACGGTGGCGACGTGCCAGCGGGCGCGGCTCTGCCACTATACGGATGGGATGAGCGCCTGGGGCGAATCCACCGACAGCGAAATCACGGTGAGCGCACGCACCTTCGATGGGAAAGCTTCAGGGTGGAGTGGGCAAGCGCATCGAGATTGGAGCCAGCTTGCGCCGGAGCGGATTGTCCGCGAGGCGGTCGACATGGCCAACCGGATGCGTGGCGCGGTGCGGCTCGAACCGGGGCGCTATACGACGATCTTAGGGCCCGCCGCGGTCGGGCAATTGGTCCGGCTGATGTTTCATTGGTTCGACGTCGGCGTGAACCGCGGGTTTAGGAGTCCGTTTGGCCTGGCGAATTCGCCCGATGGCAAGCAGTTGCGGCTTGGGCAGCGCGTGTTTGACGAACGGATCTCGATGTGGAGCGACCCCAATGATGCGATGGGAGGTTTTTTTCCCTTCTTTCCCGATGGGTGGCCGAGTGGGAAAACGCTCTGGATCGAGCAGGGAGTTTTGCGGACGTTAGCGTATGATGAGAGCGAAGCGCCGCAGATGGGGCGACTCCCGAATGGGCTGCCGATGTCGATCCACGTCGCGGGGGGGACGACGTCGATCGCGGAGATGATTGCCAGCTGTGACCGCGGGGTGTATGTCCATCGCTTCGGTCATGTAGAGATCGCTGATTGGAATTACGGCGGGATGGTGGGAACCACGCGCGATGGCTGTTTCCTGATCAAAGACGGGAAGATTGCGCATCCCATCACGAACTTCCGGTTCTATGAGTCACCCTTCCTCATGTTCAATCGCATCATGGCTGTCGGTGTCCCCGAACGGCTGGCCTTCGGGTTCATCCGGCCGAATCAGATGTCGGGGCATGTCGGGGACGATGAGCTGGATGGCTGGCCGAACCCTCCCGTGATCGTACCGCCTTTGATGGTACGCGACTTCAACTTCTCATCACTGTCCGATGCCGTGTGAAAAAAAACGTTCCACTTGATTTCTATTGATTCCCTGATTCTCGCGCATCCCACAATTGCTACGCTCGCGTGCCTCTTTATTTCCTGGTGTCATGACTTCTTTCCATCGTCGCATCGTCCTCGCCGTGGGCGCTACGCTGATTGCCCACGCTGGCATCACGGCGCAGTCTCCCTCGTCGCCCCCCACCTATCGAGGGACGCTTGACCCCGACTTGGTCGAGGTCGGGTACACCGGCCAAGCCTTTACCCCTGCGACGCCCGCCGATCTCGCGCGGCTCCCGGGCACCCTCGACTCCGCGTCGCGCGCCTGGGTCGGCACGTTCCGTTTTTCAGATGACAGTGATCAGCAACATCCGCTCCAGAAAGCACTGCCGGCGATCGCCATCGTGACGCCCAATAAACCAGACGTCCTCTACGTGAATGTCAACGGCGATTCTCTGCCAGCTCCGTTCACCGACAAAGACAAATATGTCTTCACCCCGTCTACCGTTAAACCGGTGTTGTCCGGCGATCAGGAGACACGATTCGTGCTCCCACTGCCAGGAACCGTCTTTCACGGCTACCCGGTGCGTGTGATCGACAGTCCGCGCCGCGCGCCAGACACGGACACGGAATATTATCTCTTTGTCCGCGACGCCCGTGTGCAAGGGACCATTACCCTCGGCGGACATCCCACCCTCGCGCAGTTCGAGGTGAGCCCGATCACAGGAAAAGTCCGGACCTTGGGCACGTTCTCACTCGATGTGACGAGGAACGGCGCCATCGAGCCCTACTCCCGCACCGAAAATCAGTATCGGTGGGATCCACGCGTGCCAATTATGTTCAAGGTTGGCGACACGTACGTGACCCCCGGCACCGTCGATGAGCGCGCGGGGACGTTCACCATGCGCGGGCTCACCGCGCGCGAGTACGTCCCGGCGATGGATACCGGAGTCACCCTCGCCAACTTCGCGTTCGGCACGCTAGATGGCGCGACGCGACACCTCTCGGATTATCGCGGGAAATACGTGTTGCTCGATTTCTGGACCATCTCGTGTGGTCCGTGCATTCGCGCGATGCCGGATCTCGAAGCGGCATATCTCAAATATCATGACCGCGGCTTCGACATCGTCGGCGTGAATCTCGATGAACATCTCGACGTGCAGAAGTTCAATGACTTCCTCACACAGCAGAAGAGCACGTGGACGCATACGTCGGTGTCGGTCAAACCCATGGGCCCAGCATTAGAACAGTACATCAACCTGCATTGCCGCATCCATAGTTACCCCACGACGGTGTTGATCGGGCCTACGGGGAAGATCGTCGCGATGGATGATGACTTGGCGGGGCAAGGATTGCAGCGGATGCTCGAGCGACTATTGTCAGGGACGGATAGTACGTCCAAGCATCAGGCATCGGGAGGGAAATCGAGCGCTCCATGATAGGCTCTGAGGGTATCCGACACGAGCCAGCTCCAGCTTCCGATCGTAGTGAACGGAAGACACGATCGGCATGTGCAACTCGTCACGTAAATGCGTGAGCCATTGCCCCCGCAGTCATCTGCACGCGACGCCCTCTCCCGCCGCACCGTCCTCGGTCTGCTCGCCGGTGGTGCCGCGCTGGTGCCGGGGCTTGCGCTCCTCGCCCCTGACCGACGACTCGCGCTCGCGCGCACGATCCATGCGCGGCTCCATGGTCATTCCGCACTCCGCACGCTCGACGCCCATCAAAACGACACCATCACGCAGATCGCCGAGCTGATTCTCCCGGAGACCGACACGCCCGGCGCCACGAGCGTCCATGTCAACGTGTTTATCGATCTCCTGCTGACTGAGTCGATGCTCACCGCCGATCGTGACGCGGTGCTCACAGGCCTCGCCGCGATCGATAGAGAGAGTCACCGTCTCCACGGCCAGGATTTTGTCATGCTCTCGCTCGCACAGCAAACCGAGATGCTCTACACCTTCGATACCGCGGGCACCGCCACGACCCCCTACTCGGGAAGCGCGCCTCATGCGTTCGCTATACTCAAACGACTGACCCTCTTCGGCTATTTCACGTCCGAGCCGGTCATGCGCAATATCCTCCATTACGAAATCATTCCCACCCAACACGGTGCCTGTGTTACGATCTAACACCTACGACGCCATCGTCGTCGGCTCGGGGATCACCGGCGGCTGGGCGGCCAAAGAATTGACCGAACGGGGCCTTCGCACGTTAGTGCTGGAAGCCGGGCCGCCGGTCGATCCCGTGCACGACTTCGTTGAACATCTCCCGCCCTGGGCGATGCCCTATCGTGGATACCGGAATCGGCGGGCGATGAGCCACGACCAGCCCGTTCAACAGCAATGCTTCTTTGCCTGTGACGAGTGGGCATCCAAATTCTTCGTCAACGATCGCGAGAACCCGTATACCACACCGCCGGACGCCCCCTTCGCGTGGATTCGTGGGCGCCACGTTGGGGGTCGCTCGATCATGTGGGGGCGGCAAGTCTACCGCTGGAGCGACCTCGACTTCGAAGCCAACGCGCGGGACGGGATCGGTGTGGATTGGCCGATCCGCTACGCGGATCTCGCCCCGTGGTACGACTACGTCGAACGGTTCATTGGGGTGAGTGGTCAGGCGGAAGGATTAGCGCACCTGCCAGATGGCCATTTTCTCCCCCCCATGGCGCTCTCGTGCGCGGAAGTCGCCGTGCGCGACGCGATGCAGCGTCGGTGGGGCCGCGCGCGGGTGCTCACGATTGGGCGGACCGCGACGTTGACGGTGCCACACGGTGACCGCGCGCCCTGTCATTACTGTGGCCCGTGTCATCGCGGCTGTTCGACGTTCTCGTACTTCAGCAGTCTCAGTGCGACCCTCCCCGCCGCCACACGCACCGGGCGCATGACGCTGCGGCCCAACAGTGTGGTGGAACGCGTGCTGTACGACGAGCACGCCGATCGTGCCACCGGCGTTCGCGTGATTGATGCAGAGACGCGGCACGTCACCGACTATCGCGCCCGCATTGTCTTTCTCTGTGCGTCAACGCTGGAAAGCACGCGGCTCTTACTCCATTCGAAAACATCGCGCTTCGCCAACGGATTGGCTAACTCGAGTGGGGTGTTAGGCAAGTATTTGATGGATCATGTCTTTGGCGTGGGTGCCGAAGGGACGATCCCTGGCATGGAGCACGAACAGCTGACTGGACGCCGCCCCACCGGGATCTACGTTCCCCGCTTCCGCAACATCGCCCGTGGGCGGCAGAGTACGATGCGCGCATCCCACTTCGTGCGGGGGTATGCCTTTCAAGGAGCCGCGTCACGTCGTGGATGGCAGCGCGGGCTCGACATGCCGGGCTTCGGCGCCGCCTTCAAAGCCTCGCTCAGCCGCGTAGGCCTGTGGCAGATGTCCTTCGGGGGATTCGGCGAATGCCTGCCGCAGGCCGAGAATACGGTCACGCTGCATCCGACGCTGACCGACACATGGGGCATCCCCGCGCTCACCATTCGATGTGTGCGTGGCGCGAACGAGCACGCGATCATCCACGACATGCAGCAGAGCGCGGTCGAGTTGCTCGATGCCGCCGGGGCGACCGAGATTCAGCCGTACAACGAGCAATTGCCACCCGGCCTCTGCGTGCACGAGATGGGGACCGCGCGCATGGGGCAGGATCCGAAGACGTCGGTGCTCAATCGCTGGAATCAATGTCATGATGTGTCCAACCTGTTTGTGACGGACGGCGCGTGCATGCCCTCTTCCGCGTGTCAGAATCCCTCGCTCACGTACATGGCGCTCACCGCGCGGGCGTGTGACTACGCAGTGCGACAACTGCACGATCATGTCCTGTGACCTGTCTACTGACCTGTCATCTGCACTCGGCCGCCGCACCTTCCTGCAACGCCTCGGTGCCAGCGTCGGAGCCACCGTACTGGCGGGGTGCCACCATGCTCGCGCCGAACATGGCACGATGACAGGCTCCCCGCATGCGCTACCGCCGATTGGGGCGGAGTTGTTCACGGTGCGTGCCGCGATGCAGGCGGATGTCGATCGCACGCTCGTGCGCGTCGCGGCGATCGGCTATCGTGAGGTCGAGATGGCCGGATACTTTGGCCGATCCGCACGAGACATCCGGGACAGTCTTCGTTCGGCCGGGCTCGTCGCACCATCTGCCCTGGTCAGTTTGGGGACAACCCCGGACGACTGGGTGCGGGTGGTGGCGGATGCGCATACGATTGGCCATCGCTACGTGGTGATCCCAGCGGTGCCAGCCGCACTGCGACAGACGCTCGATGGCTGGCGACAGATCGCGGAGCGATTGAATCATGCCGCCGAGGCCGCTGCGCAGGCGGGGATCCAGGTGGCGTATCATAATCATGCGAAGGAATTCGTGCCGATCGACGGACGGGTGCCGTACGATCTCCTCCTGGAGTCGACCGATCCCACGCTCGTCGCGCTCGAAATCGATCTGTACTGGATGACGCGGGCGGGACAGGATCCACTCACCTACTTCGCTCGCTGGCCCGGCCGTATCCCGCTCGTGCACGTGAAAGACTCTCTCGGTCCACCCGCACATCCCATGGCTGACGTTGGGGCCGGGACCATCGACTGGCGACGATTGTTCGCGCATCGGGCGGAGGCGGGCATTCGGCACTGTTTCGTGGAACGGGATGATGCGCCGGATCCGTTCGCGAGTCTGGCCGCAAGCTACGCGTATCTGACGCGGCTCGACGTGCCGTGCGCCGTCAGCGATCCATGCTCCCGTGTTATGCGAGGGATGTGAGGCGATGCCTAGGGCGTCCCTCATCACACCGTACTCCATGACCATCCTATCCTCACCCCATCCTCTATGCTGATCTTTGCTTCGTTCGCGGATTCACGTCGGTCTATCTGGTCCGTCCGGGTCTGGATGACCGCCGCAGCGACAATCGTAGGGAGGTTACTCCTCCTGGGCGCCCTGCCTGGAATTGGCAGGGCGCAGCAATCAGCGCAGCCATCGGTTCTGCCATCGGCGCAACCGACCTTCGCGCTCCCGGCGGTGGATTCCTTCTTGCCTCTCGAGCTGTGCCCAAGTGCCATCACGCTGCCGCATGACAGTGTCGAGGTGCCGCTCGATCTCCGTGAGAACCGGCCGATGGTCCTGCTCATGCTCAACGGCCATGGTCCGTTCCGCTTTGCCGTCGAAACGGGCGCGCCCTTGCTCACTCTGCGTGCCGACGTGGCCCGTGCGCTCGGGTACACCGTGGCGGATCGCTCGCAGTGGGTGGCATTGGATTCGGTGGCCATCGGCGCTGCGACGTTTCGCCACGTGGAGGCCAAGCTGTTTTCGACCGGCGCGTCCGCGTCGTTTGGCGAGAGCGACCTGGGCGGCTTGCTGGGACTCAATCTCTTCTATGATCTCTTGCTTACGCTCGACCCAGGGCATGCGACGCTGCGCTTGACGCGGGGCGCCTTACCACCGGTCAACCAACGCGACATCGTGGCGCTGGCCCCGCTGGGGCACCAATGGTATACGATGGAAAGCTGGGTCACGGGCACACACGCGATGGCGTTCCTCGATACGCAAGATCCCGGGACGTTCCGCACGACGCCGTCCCAGGTCACCGAGTCGCAGTTCGTCCATCCGCCGGTCGTGACGGGGTATGCCGCGGGCCCGTCGCTCGGCGTGCAAGAACAACGCGTGGGGCGTCTCAATGGGAGCGTCCGCCTGGGCACGGTGTCCTTTCAGCAGCCACTCGTGACCATGACCCCCGTACCTTCGGAATTCCTACAGCGGTGGATGATCGGCTGGGGGGCGTTGCGTCACTTCACAATGACGATGGATCAACGCCACCGCCGGCTGCGCTTGATCCCGGTGGACGCGGACACGACAATCGCGCCCCCTCCACCACTCACGCACGTGGGCATGGCGTGGGCGCCCAGTGACTCGCTGAGTGACGCGAGGAGTGATTCGCTGGGGGTCCGTCTCGTGTCTGTCGATTCGGCGGGCCCGGCCTACCGGCAAGGCTTTCGGACGGGGGATGTTCTGCTCGCGTGGAATGCCACTCGCCTAACGCGTGCGAACACCGCGCGCTTGCTGGAGGCCTTCCGTCGTTCAGCACCGATCCAGATCATGCTCCGCCGCGCGGCCGAAACACGGATCCTGACGTTAACGCCCGAAGTCGTAGTGCCGTGAGTCACTGAAGTCGCCCAACGTCCTTTTCTGGTTTGTCCTCATGATCTCTCATCTCCCTTTTCTTCGAATTCTGGCGGCTGCCCCCGAGAATTCGTCCGCCTTCTGCTTGGCGGCTGCAGGTTTTTTAGTAGTACGGTGTATTGAAACCCGTGGTGCTGGAGACGCCGTGGCCTGGGCCAGACCTCAGCCAGAATCGATCAAACGAGTCGATACGTATCTCAGTTGTATCACCGCAAATGATCCAGTTCGTCAAGCCCTAGAAACATGTTTAGAAACGATCAGGCGACGAGACGTTGACCCAACATTTCTCGCTACAGCCCTGTTGGGCTATGCGAAGGTTCTCGAACAGCTCGAGGAGCCAGAACTGGCATCAGACGTACTCACGACGTGGCGACACCTTCGCCAGTCACTCGTCGTAAGACGAAGTGTCGCGCTCACGATCTAACTTGCAATGGCCTTAATTGCACTCTTAGAATGGTTTCGTAACCCTGCTGCGACGGAATGGTTCGCATGACGTTCCTTCTGGTGTCTCATAGGTCGCCACGCCCATTGATTGCGTTGTGCTCAGGGCGTATTCGACCACCGGTTTCTTCCGGTCTGTACACAGAATGATGCCGATACTGGGTTGGCCAGTCGCATTCGGCAACGTCTGATCAATCGTCTCGAAGTTGGACCTGGCGGATTCGCGCAGCAAACTCCTCAAGAAAGGCAGCATGCCTTGGTGGACGTGTTGGCGTCCGGGATGTGGAACGATTGAGCACCATCAGCGATCGACATCGCACGATGCACCGTCGCTATTGAGGAATCCTCAAAACGCGTTTTTTCTTCAACACTCTCCGCTCATGTACGCGTCGCTCCGCCAAAGGAAAAGAACTAGACGATTTGACATCACAAAAATGTCATGCTAGTCTAATAAAATGTTTCTCGTCTCTTTATTGCGCCCCCCCCGGCCACCCGTTGATTCACCCCATGTCTCCACGGACGCCGGCCGCTCTCACCCTGGCCCTTCTCGTCGCGGGCGTGTCACACGCCGCGATCGCGCAAGTCTCCCGGAGTGTTCGTGCGAAGTAGGATGATCCTTCCCGGTAAATCCCTACAGGAAGGTTCACTCTTAGGAGGCTATCGCCCCATTACGGTGCATCTGTGCGCGATCTCGGTAGCTGCGATGCATGAAATCCGATTTCCGAATGTGGTGAATCCCTGTTTTCCTCCATATCGAGCAAGCGATGCACCACGTCAAAGAGGACGGTCAGCTGGCCGTCGTGATACGTTGATCGCTGTTCCAGTCATCCACGCGGTGGGCCACTCCGCGTTACCAGCGAGTAACTGCCGCAATCGAACGAAGGCCCGAACCACCGCTACACTGACCGCCACAGCGCGTTCGCTACGGAGCACCGCCGACAGCATCGTGACGCCATACTCCGTAAAGGCATAGGGGCGAAATCGTATGTTTCGGCGGGAGGGGGGATGCGGTCGCAATTTCAGGCTGTGTCATAATTCGCCTAGATTTTGCAGTGGGAACGTCGTGTTCTTCTGCCGAGGGGAGAGGTATGGCGTACATCACGGGGAATCGCGAGCAGCGCGTGCTGCTACCGAGCTGCATTGACGAGTATATTGCCCCCGACGATCCGGTGCGGGCCTACGACGCGGTGGTGGAGCAGATGGACCTCACCGCACTCGGGATCGCGACCGAGCCGGATCGCGTCGGCGCACCGGCGTTCGATCCGCGCGCGATGCTGAAGCTGCTCGTGTACGGATATTCCTACGGCATCCGGAGTTCGCGGCAGTTGGAACGTGCCACGTATCACAATCTCAGTTTTATCTGGTTGCTGGGCGGACTCACGCCGGATCATAAAACCATTGCCCGCTTTCGTCGGGATCACCGTGCCGCACTTGCCCATGTGCTGAAGCAATGTGCGCAGGTGTGTCTCCGTCTCGGCGTGATTGCGGGCAATACGCTCTTCGTGGATGGCACCAAGATTCGGGCCAATGCGTCGATGAAGCAGACCTGGACCGCGAAGCGATGCCAGGAGATGTTGCAGGAGGTGGAAGATCGCATTGCGACAATCCTGGCCACGTGCGATGCCACGGATGCCCACGAAGCCACACACCCGTCGGCGATCCAGATGCCGCCGGCCCTCGCCCAGCAGCGCCAGCTACGGCACCAGGTCCAGACAATTCTGCAGGAACTTGCGCACGCGGACACGACGGCGCTCAATACGACCGATCGCGACGCCGGGCGAATGCGCATGGGTGGGCAGGTCGATATGGGGTACAACTGTCAGAGTGTCGTCGACGATCAGCATGGGCTGATTGTGCACACGGCCGTGGTGAATGCGAGTAACGATGTCGGGCAGTTTTCCACTCCCCTGCGTGAGGCCCAAGAGACCCTGGGGAAACCCTGTACGACCGCGTGCGCCGACATGGGATATTGCAGTCCAGATGATTTACAGAAATCGCTCGTTCAAGGTGTGGATGTAATTGTGCCCATCCTCCGGCATTCCGATTTTCGCGACCAGTTTGTGTACGATGCGACACACGACGTCTATCGGTGTCCTGAAGGCCATGTGTTACGCTATGTCGGGGATCATCAGCGCAACAAGTATCGGGCCTATCAAGCCGACGCGACTCAGTGCCAGCGCTGTCCGCAGTTCGGACACTGCACCACGTCGCCGTACGGGCGGCGTATCGCGCGCCCGTTTACGGAACCTATTCGCGAACGGCTGGAGCACCGCTATCGTCAGCCTGATGCCCCCGTGCTGATGCGTCGTCGGAAACTCCGGGCGGAGCCCCCCTTTGGGCACATTAAGCACAACTTAGGCATGCGCATGTTTGTGCTGCGCGGACAGCGTGGGGCCGCGGCAGAGATGGCGCTTGCCGCCACGGCGTTCAATATCCGCCGCCTGGTTACGCTGGTGGGAGTGGCTGGGCTGATGCAGCAACTCGGACACACATCGCTATGACGGTACGGTGACTGCGGCATTCCATGCAACTGACTGCCCAGTGTCTTCTGTACCCCAGTTCCGGCACCGCTATCGACTCCGGCAGCCCTGATCGCAAAATCTCAATCGAATTATGACACAGCCTGAATTTGCGACCGCATCTGGTGCACTTCCGTCTCCGTCAATTGGAACAGAAAATCGTCGGGAAACCGTGACAAATTGCGTCGGACCTGCTCATTGAGGCGTTTGGTGGGCACGTCGTATAGTCCGGCCAAGTTGACGTCGAGCATGACTTTGTGGCCTCGGATCAAGTAGATGCGTTGCTCAATGGCCGCATCATTCAGCTCGGTGACCGGCGTAGTGACTACGGTGGGAGTGTGTGTATGTGCCATCTCATTCCCCTGAAGAGCGGAGTATACGCCGAGTCCTTTTGCTGAGTCAACGGGGGAAAACACACGATTTCATGTGTGCGTCACTAAATTCGGTGACGTATCACGAGGAGTTACAATCATTGGCACTTTGAAAGTGGATAGGCTCTTCCTTCAATCTAGAATTCTCCAAGTAGTCGAGAGGACTATTGCTGGAGGAACGTTGGACGTATTTTGGGGGAGCTCCTCTGTTCGGTTGCCCGAAGGTGTGGGCCTTTCTCTGCAATGCACGCACATGGATTTACGGTTTGAGATCGAACGAGATGGATATCGCATTTCAACGGATCCTGCCGAGTTGGATTTTACGGCAATTCACGCGTTCCTGACCCGTTCTCCATGGAAATACGGCATCACTGAGACAGGCGTGCGCCAGGCGGCCGCGCACTCCTTGTGTTTCGGGCTCTATTGTGGCACGCAACAGATTGGCTACGCACGGGTGGTCAGCGATTATACGGATCTGGCGTACGTGCTCGATGTCTACGTGCTCGAAACCCATCGTGGGCGAGGGTTAGGTGCGTGGTTGGTGGAAACAATGCTCGCCCATCCCGCGCTCCAAAGGGTCGCCAAGTGGAGGTTGATGAGTCGCGATGCCCGTGGCCTCTACGCCCGTTATGGCTTCGAACCACTCGCCGAGCCCGACCGGCATATGGAGCGAATCCAGGTCATCAAAGCGTCGTACTGAAGAAGGTAAGCACGCCGTTCTCCCTCCGCATGTCGCCACGTCAACATCACGCTCCAGATTTCCCCATCACGCCGACCGTTTCTGCATATTCCCCTAAACCGCACTCCCCGTGATGATCGCATCAATCGCTTGCGGCCACACTGGCCGCGAGAAATAAAACCCCTGACCAATCGTACATCCGAGATTCGCCACAATCTCCGCCTGCTCCACCTGTTCCACCCCTTCCGCGACCGTCTGAAGCGACAACGAATTTCCCAACGCGATGATCGTCTGCGCCAGCGCCGGGCCACGCTCCGAGGCGGTCGTGTCATCGATGAACGATTTATCGATCTTGAGCACATCGATGGGAAACTGCCGCAGAAAGCTGAGTGACGAATAGCCAGTCCCAAAGTCGTCGATCGCAAGGCGGAGCCCGAGCGCTTTGAGCGTATTCAACCGTTGGAGTGTGAGCGCGGTGTCGCGGACGATGACACTCTCGGTGATTTCGAGCAACAGCATGTGTGGAGGAAGCCCGGTATCGCGGAGCGCGGCGGCAACCTCGTCGACGAACGTCGCGTGCTGCAATTGGCACCCTGAGACATTGACCGAAACGGTCAACGGCGCATCCGCCGGCAGCATCGCGCGCCAACGCGCGCCGTGCAGACACGCCTCACGCAATACCCACCGCCCCAGGGGAAGAATCAACTCCGATTCCTCGGCGAGCGGGATGAACTCATTCGGGTACAGCCAGCCGCGGCGCGGATGCTGCCAGCGCACCAACGCCTCCACGCCGGCGAGTTGACGGGTCGTGAGATGCATCATCGGCTGAAAGACAACCGACAACTCATCGCCCAGGAGTGCCTGGCGGAGATCGTTCTCCAACTCGAGGCGCTCACGCGCCGCGGCGTGCATGCGAGGCTCGAAGAGAGTGTACCCTCCTTTCCCTTGTCGTTTGGACACATACATCGCGACGTCGGCGTTCCGCAGGAGGTCGTCCACGGTTTGGCCTGGTGCTCCCCGGGCGATTCCGATACTCGCGCCCGAGAACACTTCCTGCTGCTGCACGAGGAATGGGACACGCATGGCCGTCGTCACGCGCTTCGCGATCGTAACGAGATCCTGTTCAGTGGTGATCCGGTCGACGAGCATCGCGAATTCATCGCCGCCCAAACGTGCCACGGTATCAGAGCCGCGTGTCGCATTGAGCAACCGTCGTGCGACTTCGACCAGCATTCGATCACCCTCGGCATGCCCCAAACTGTCATTGATATATTTGAAGTTGTCGAGATCGAGGAAGAAGACCACTACATGATCCGGTGTCTCGTGCGCATGAGCCAGCGCCTGTTCAACGCGATCGTGGAACCAGGCGCGGTTGGCCAGCCCGGTCAAGGCATCATGATACGCTTGGTGGGCGAGTTGCGCTTGCAGTGCAATTCGCTCCGACACGTCGCGTGTATTGAACACCACGCCGCGCACTGCGGGGTCATCCACCAAGCTGGCGGCCACCGTTTCGACATGTCGCCATTCTCCTGTTTGATTGCGGCACCGCCAGACTAGTGGTGGTGTGACTTCAGGGCCGGTCTGCCCAGTGCGCAGACGGGCAATGAACGCCGAGACCGCTTCGAGATCGTCCCGGTGCACGATGTCACTGATGGTGACGCCGAGTGCTTCTTTCGGATGCCAGCCGAAGACGCGCTCTACGGCTGGACTCATGAATTGGATCGTATCGCGGTCGTCGACCACGGTGATTACGTCGGATGAGTTCTGCACCAGCGAGCGAAAGCGCGCTTCTGTCGCCATCCGCTCCGTGAGCAATTCGACGTTCTCTCGAACCGCGGTGAATTGCCGGACGAGGACGAGCAGGGTGAGGATCACCACCGCGCTGACGACCGCACCGAGCGATGTTGTCCACGCGGACCAGACCACCACGATGAGGAGACCATACCCAACCAAGACAGCGAGATATGGAATCGCGCTGATTTCGAACGATGTTGAAGATGCCGCGTGCGGCTCTGCTGTCGGATGGTCAGCGCTCCAGCGTTGATGATACGCGGCCAGAATCCAGAGCAGCATGGCGCCTTGCCACCCGAAATCGGTCCAGCTTCCAACGTCATAGATCCCTGTATGGACAACACGATAGCCGAGGACCAGATCCGAGCAGAAAAACCCAAGTCCTGCCAGGACCAACAGCGACAAGGCGCGCCGGCTGGTCACTGACGGCTGATACAGGAGCACCGCCATACTCGCGAAGACGAGCACGAGATCTCCAACCGGATAGATCGCCGAGATGATAAGTGTCGCCGGCGTTGTCGTCCCTGACTGCACGGCCGGCTCGAGCACGACGTACCAGATGACCGCGGTTCCCGTGACGACCACAGTCCCAACGTCAAGCCATAACTTGAGCACCTCCCGCCGCGATCGGCGCGCCGTCGGAAACCGGAGAATCCCCCACAGGAGGAGCGGATAGTACGAGAGATACATCACGTCCGCGAGGGAGATTGCGGGACGATGGTGGATTACATAATCGTCCACGAACCAGATCAGACACCCGATCGACATGGCGAACATGGCAAGTCCACAGACGAACCATGCTCGTCGTGTGCGGTCGTCCATCGCGGGATGGCGGGACGTTCCCCCGGCCGCGATCGCCGCGACGAGTGGGACGAGCACATTGTAGAGCTCGGAGAGGAGCTGATTCCCGGGCGTCGTGGGAAGGAGTATCCAGATGACATACCCCACACAGACGGCCACCGCGACACGTGGTACGATCCCATGCCGGCTGCGCAGCCACGCGCCCAGTGACTCCGCGCGCGCCGGGTTGGACGGAGTCTCGTCGGCCAATCCTGTCACGATGGTGAAGACGGCACGTTGGATGCCGCGAGCGTCAACAACATCCGAAGATCCAACTAAAACTGTTGTTTTTTCTGTTTTTTCTGAAGGCTGGTGCCATTTTTGCCTGATCCTTGACGCAACGCATACGCGTCGCAATTATGGTCGCCATGATGGTGAGAACATCATGAGCGAATGGACGGGCCTGTGTTGAGCGGCGTGCTGATCCTGCGTCCGTCGTGGTTCTTCGGCGGATCGTCGCGGGACGACGGTCCGCGTTACCCGGCACATCACGCTCGGCGCGGTGACGAGACTGCGCCAGTCGTCGGATCGCAGCGTCCCCTGGTCGTCGAACGCATTCGCGCAGGCGACGTTTCGGTGTATGAGACGCTCTATCTTCAATACGCCGAACCACTTTGGTCTTTCGCTCGGCGATACGTGCACAGCAGTGAAGCCGCGGAGGACGTCGTCCATGATGTCTTCCTCTCGGTATGGGCTCGCCGAGTCACCTGGGACCCCCCGGATGTGGAGAGTTATTTATTCCGGGCCGTGCTCAATCGTGCGTTACAGGTCGGACGACACGCCGGCGTCGTCCATCGTATGACAAAGGATGCCACTGCCCTGCGGGCAGGGGCCGGCACGATTCCCGCGCCCGACGATGCGACGGAGCGACGTTCCGATACCGAATGGCTGGCCCGCGCCCTCGCCATGCTCCCGGAACGGGCGAGAATTGCGCTCCGGCTCCGGTGGTACGATGACATGAGCTATGCGCAGATCGGCACGGTACTCGGCATCGCCGAAGACGCGGCGCGGAAGGCGGTGCGCCGGGCACTCGCCGTCCTTCGAGAACGCGTCGAAGAGACGGATCGGAAGTAGTTCAGAGTAGCTTTAAAAAAAAGTGTCCGGTTGTGCGATGTCGCGGAATGTAAGAGTGTCATGCGCGATATCGAATCTTCATTGGCTGGAGACCCTGAGGGGCTCCTAGAGCAATATTTGTCGGGGGACGCGTCGTCCGCCGAACGGGCTGCCGTGGAGAGATGGCTGGCGCATCACCCCGAAATGGCGGGCGAGATCGCGGCGTTCCACACAAAACTTTGGGACGAGCAAGGGACGTTCGGGACCTTTGATGCGCGGCATTCTTTGCTCGGGTTGCGGCAGAAGCTGGCTGGAGATGCGTTGCCGAGTAGTATGAGCGGTGCTCATGTCGGATTAGATGCGGTAGGGACGGCGCGAGGAGCCGCGCGGGGACGGGGACGGGGATGGTTGCTTTGGGGGCCAGGTCCTCTCCGTAAAGGCGGAATTCTGGGAAGACGGACTCTGCGGGGAGGGCTGTTTTCAAAGCAGACCCTGCGGTACTTGGGGTCCGCAATGGCTGTCGTATTGACTGTGGCCTTCGCATCCTCTGGTATATGGACGCGAGGCTACCACGTGGCTGCCGCGCGTACCGTGACCACGACGGCGGGTCAATTTGCAACGATAACGGTGGATCATGGAACGCGTATCTTCGTTGCGCCGCGAACAACGCTCTCGGTCCTTGGTGACGACGTGACGCTTGTTGGCGAAGCATATTTCGTCGTGTCACATCATGCAGCGATACCGTTTACGGTACGAACTGGTTCGGTGGTCACACGCGTGCTCGGGACGGCATTCGAAGTCCAGCGGTATCGTTCGGATACTGCCACTCGTGTCGTCGTTACCGAGGGCAAGGTAGTGACGGGTGCGACGCATGCCGTCACCATGCTCCCTGGGCAGATGGCCTACGTGACCGATTCGATGGCCATTGTCACCACGAGTGAGGACGTGTCACGCTACACGAGTTGGACTGGCGGACGAGTCCAATTCGCGAACATCGAAACCCGGCAATTACTCGACATCATTGGGCGATGGTACGGTGTCCAGTTCCGCATGACGGATACCACACGAGCGTCCGAGGTGGTGAGTGTCCGCTTGGATGGCCAGCCATTACCAAGCGTGCTCACGATGTTGCGGACAGTGTTGGATGTCACGATGACGTTTGACGGAAATATTGTCACGCTTCACGCAAAGACCCATCCTCCTGTCGCCCCGGTCCGTGGGGCGCTGCGAGATACCTTTTCCATGACTCAATCGGAGGTTGGCCGATAATGCCACGAAGACTCAATCGTATGTCTCGTTGGTCTCGGGTGGGAGGCGCACTCACGGTGCTTACTCTTGTACCCTGTATCTCGAGTGCCGCGCAAGGGACGGTCGCCGCTGCGTCCATGGGGACGGAAAACACGGCCGAAGCGTTGGCAATCCTTGCTAAACCGGTCACGATTACGTTGGCAGATGTGACGTTGCGACAGGCGGTGGACGCGATTGCCGCGACGGCGGGTGTGCAGTTGCAGTTTCGGGCACGGCTCCTGAATCAATGGCGGGCGCCGGTCACGGTGCAGGCGACGCGGCGTCCCCTGGGGGTGATCTTGGATCAGACGCTGGCCGTGGCGCACCTCCATGTTGTTCCACTGTCGAATGGATTCATCGCGGTCGCCGAAGATGGTGTGGTGCGTGAACGGGAAACACATGCAGGTGTCCTGACGGGGAAAGTGATCGACGCAAAGACAAAATTGTCCTTGAAGGGAGTGGCCATCGTGCTCGATGGTGCGAAGACTGGGACCGTCACTGGCACAGACGGCACCTACCATATTGCCGCAGACCCCGGGGCGCATCACGTCGTCTTTCGGCTGCTCGGATACGTGCGACAAACCCGTCGCGTCGACATCGTGAATGCGGAGACAACGACGCTCGATGTGGCGCTGGAGTCGAGTGTGAATACGCTTGATCAGGTCGTTGTGACAGGGACGGTGGTGCCGACTGCGCTCAAGGCAGTACCGAATGCGATTACGATCATTACAGGGAAAGAGTTGCAGGAGCGTGGGGTGACGCGGATTTATGAGCTGTTTCGTGGAGATGTGCCAGGCATTTTCACGAATCGGACCGGGCAAGTAGGTGCGGAGAATCCGGGAGTTGTCGGCCTGATGTCGCGAGGAAGTACCTATTTGACTGGCGGGACTGACATGGGGATCCAGGAAGGGATCAAGACGTATGTCGACGGGGTGGAGTTGGCGGACAAAACATACCTTGGCATGATCGATCCGACGAGCATCGAGCGGATCGAGATTCTCACCGGTCCCCAGGCGAGTACGATCTATGGCTCGAATGCCATCAACGGTGTCATGCAGATCTTTACCAAGCGCGGAACAACCGCCCGGCCGCAAGTGACGGCCACCCTCAAGAGCGCGTGGACGCAAAATAACTTCAGCTCGAGCGTGGCGCCGAACCACGATGCCGATGTCGCGCTCTCTGGGGTGGAAGGGCATGTCAGTTACAACCTTGGAGGCTCCGGCCTCTACCAAGGCTCGTGGGTCCCCTCCGTATTGGGCACGACGATGAGTGGATTTGGCGGCGCCCGGATCACCGCGGGACCTGTGACCACCGACGTGAATGTCCGGCGGATGCAAGTGCGCAATCGGAGCAACGGGATCGATCAACAGGTGAACGCCGAACGTGGAGCCGCGGGGATCGGACGCGGAATCGGGATCGCCATTCCCCAAACGAGGTTGAGTACGACGCTCGACAACGCGGTAGGAGTGAGTGGGACCTATACCATGACATCATGGTGGTCGCACACGATGACGATTGGTACCGACGGATTGACCATTGCGGACTTGCAGATTCCTCCGCGATACACTACGCCCAACGATTCAGGCAATTATCTGTACAAGCCTGTCACGAGTCGCCTGACGGCGGCGTATAACACGACACTCCAGGTTCCCATCACATCCGTCGCCAAAGCGATTGTCACCGTCGGCGTCGACGAATCCCAGACGATGAGTGACGGCGTGAGTGGCGCGTACGTCCGAGGACCTTCGGGTGAGTATCAATTCCTGCCCGGATTCTACAGTGGGTGGCATTATAGTCACGCGCATGCCAAGGAGCACGGCGGCTTTCTGCAGAGCCAACTCGGGGTATGGGACGGACTGTTCTTCACGTACGGACTGCGGGCGGTGTACAATCAAGACTATGGCCGGAACATGAATCCGTACTTGGAACCTCGGTACGGTGTTGCGTTGTCGTGGGATCTCCTCGGGGTCACAGCCAAGGCGCGCGCGAGCTATGGTGCATCGACACGTCCCCCCCAAAAAGGGCAAAAGGAGGGATTCTCCTACAATAACCCGAACTATGTTTTGTGGTTTGGAACGGATACCTTGGTCTTGTCGAATCCCAATTTGGTGCCGGAATCCCAACGCGGCGGGGAAGGTGGATTCGATCTCTATTTCGGCTCTCGGGGCTCACTCGTCGTGACGCGGTACATGCAGACGGTCAACGATTTGATTTTGCAACCCATCGTCGACAGTTTGCCATTGACTCCGTTTGCACAACAGGCCTTTGGCCTTGGACCGTGGGTCAATGGGGGATGGCCACGCTCTCAAAGCGTCAACATCGGCAGCGTCCGCAATCAGGGGTGGGAGCTGACCGGAACCATGAATCTCGGTGTCTTGACGACGGATGGCACCTATTCCTGGACTAAGAGCCGGTTGATTGGGATTACGCCGCGATATCGGAGCCGGTTCCCGCAGTATGTGGTTGGCGCGTCGTTTGACGGGCTTGCCGAGCACACCTGGGCGTTGGGTTTCACCTATGCAAAAGGTGGGACACGCATCGCGTACCATCTCCAGGGGCAGGGACAAGTCCACGCGTATAATTCGAGAACGAGGCTCGGAACCGTGGGTCGTGATTTTCGGCTGGACGTGGACCGAGCGCGGATGAGTTTGCCGAACAGCTATGCGGAAGTGTTTCCCGGCTTTCCACTCGGCAATCTCAATGTGTCGCACCAGTTGACGGCGCGGTTAGAAGCCTTGTTGGATGTGACGAACGTGACCAACTCGTACAAGAGCGATATTGGGCCGACGGAAGCGCAATCTGGCCGTACCACAGGCATCGGTCTGCGAGCTCGCTTCTAACATGGCAACGCGTCATGCACGACACCGTTGGTGGTGCGCCAACGTCTTGGTACGCTGGCTGGTGCTGCTTTGTGTTAGCAGCGGTGTTCCTTTCGGAGTGATCATTGCTCAGGGGATAGGGGATGATGCGCCGGATCTGCCACTCACCGCGGCGCAAATGACGCCGTCAGGGTATCTCGCCGCCGCGCACGAGTTGGCCGATGACTCGGTGCATGGCATGCACCTCGTGTTGCAGGGGCATCGCATCATGCAACGCGATTCAGTGACGCTAGCGGTCGATGCGATGACCCGGCAGTGGATCGTGGCACTGCAACGAGAGCCGATTGGGGCCTTTCAACGCATGCAGATGGCGGCCTTGCATATCCGGGTCGGGCAAGATGACGCGGCCGCGGCTCGTATTGCCGCGGTGCTGGCGACGCCACACTTGGAAGATCGGGAGCGCGGGTGGGTGTTGGCCTCCGCCATCGATGACTTTCTAGGCGCGGACTCGGTGCCGACCCCGGCGAGGCTCGCGCGGGCGCGAGCGTACTATGCGCAGCTTTGCATGCTCCCGCCAGCCGTCACGCTCGGGAGCCGGTTTGCGGCTCTGGGCGAGTTCATGGAGGCACTGGCGCGCATGGGGCGTCCCACGGAGGCTATTCAGACCGGGCTTCAGGCGTACACCCTCTTGTCCGAGGCGACCGATGATGAGCTCCGCATACGGCTGGCGACGAGCGGAATGTTTGTCTCTCTGTCGCTGCTGCTATCGGGCCAGCCTCACGGACGGGCGCGCATCGACTCGCTTGCCACAGTATTGCAGCAGGCGGCACTCCTGCCGCCCGCTGTGGCGGCCCGCGATCCGGCGTTGGCGGGATTCGCGCGGCAGGCCCAGCAGGATCTCTCGGGCTTGTTCCACCGTGTGGCCATCCTCGGGAGGCCGGGCGTGCCGCTCATCGCGACCCACTGGCTCAATCAACCTGTCCCGACCGTGTCCTCCGACGCGGCGCCCGGGGCGCACGCCAAAGCGGTAAATGACGGGGTGATTCGAATCATCGGCTTTGGCTGGCTCAGCTGTCCTTGGTGCAAGCGCGCGATGATTCAGATGCAACACGAACTTGGGCAAGTCCCATTCGGCGTGAGTTTGGAATACTACGAATACACTGAAGGGCAGTGGGGTGGTCGATTCGTCGAACCCGAGGAAGAGGTGGCCCATCTGCGGCACTATTTTCTCGAGCGGCGCAAATTCACCTATCCGATCGCCATCTGGGCCGGGCCCAAGGACTCGACGCCCGACGGCGGCCGCGTGTCCCGAAAGTCACCGACAGTGCGTGCGTACTCGGTCTCGGCTGGGCCCACATTTATCGTGCTCGACGCGCACGGGATTGTCCGAGATTTTCAAGAAGGATATAGAGGCTACGACGCGTTCAAGAAGACCATCGAACAACTGCTTCGCGAGCGTGATCACCCTGGGGCGCCCGTTACGCCGGTTGTGCCATCCCTCGCTCCCGCGCCTGCGTCACAGTCGTCGGCCGCCTCGCCTCAGTAAGCCGTGGTCTTCTCGTTCATCGTGCTCTCTTTGCTTCGTGCTAATCTCAATGTCGTCTCGCCGGTCTTCTCCCAGTCGTGGGTCGTATACACGCCGCACGTTTTTCGCACGCACGTCGCTCGCCATGGCGGGGCTTGCCCTGCGGCCCAGTGCGCGTGCGTTCGCGATTCCCGTGCGCTCCACGCGCACCGTCGCCTCCTTTGCACCGCCACTCATGTCACCCGATGTTCTGCGCACGCTCGCGCGTCGTGGCATCGAGGCGGCGGTCCACGCCGGCGCGCAATTCGCCGACCTACGCGTCAGTGACCGGCGCGAGTATCGGGCGGGGGGCGTCAATGATCCAGGGCTCTTGAGTTTCACCTATGGTTATGGGATCCGGGTGCGGGTCAATGGCGGAGAAGCATTTGTCTGCGGGGCGGATCCCACCCCGGAGGGCATCGTGCAAGCGGCACAACAGGCGGTAGTGACGGCGCGCGCCGTCGCGGCGGTCTCGGCGCCCGCGGTCCCGCTGGTCCTGGTCCCCGCGGTGACGGGGGAGTGGCAAGCGCCCATCGCGATCGATCCATTCGCGATCTCGCCGGACGAGCATGTGTTTGCCTCGGCGGGGTTCAATTACTACGGCCGGCGGTGCAGCGCGTTGATCCGGGTCGCGTTCGGGTGGGAATCGGAGACCCGGGTCTTTGCCTCGTCCGAGGGGACGCTCCTCACGCAAGGATGGACGCGCTTCCAACCGCGGGTGACACTAGACGCGTCGAATTGGCGATTGGGCTGGCACACGAGCCAGCTTGTGCACCCCGGCTTTGTCCCGTGCACGGCCGGCTTCGAAGCCATTCTGGGGGATGCGCCGCATACGCGTCTGGAGGCGGCCAGTGCTGAACTCGAAGCGTTGATGCGGTATCCATTTGGCCCCGTTGAGGTGGGCCGCGGGGCCGTGGTGCTCGATGGACACGCGGCGGCTTCGCTCCTCAGCGCCACGCTCGTCCCGGCGCTGTCGCTCGAGCGCGTTTTGGGAGATGAGCAAGACATCGGCGAAGGGAGTTTCTTGGCGCCGCCCACGGTCGCGATGGGCGAGCCTCTCTTTGCGCCGCACCTGCATCTCGCCGTCGAGCAGGGGATGCCGCACTTTGGCGCCATGCAGTGGGACGACGAGGGCGTGGCGACGACGTCCTTCCCGCTGATCGAACAGGGCGCGATCGTCAATTATCTCGGGACGCGGGCCAGTCTGGCCGAGTGGACTCACGACGCATCCCTTGAGAAGCCTGTGCAAAGACCTCGTCCGCCACACGTCCCTGGGTGCGCGTTCGCCCTGGACGTCATGACGCAACCAAGCAGCCGGCCGGGTGCGCTCACCATGCACCCGGTTGCTTCCGGTCCCTCGCTCGCTGACCTCATCAAGACCATGCAGAGCGGCTACCTCGTGCGCAACGCGTCGGTTCAGGTCGATCAGGGTGGAGCGGGCGGCATCCTGCGCCCGCATTTTCTCTTCGAAGTCCGCCGCGGTGCGATCGTGCGCCGGGTGCTCGACGCGCGTCTCGAGTTTTCGACCCGGAAACTTCTCGCCGGGATGACCGCCGTCGGGAATGCCGAGACGGTCGATACTGCCCGCGGCTATGTCCCCGGAGGGGTCCCGTGGAGCCTCGCATTTCACACGCTCACGGCCCCCGCGGTTCAGTGTCGCGACATCAACATCGCCGCCAATCCGAACATGGTAGATCTCTGAGCGGCCGTAGGACACCTCTCGTGATACTTCCTCTGACGCTTCCCTTGACGCTTCGCTGCGTCGTTTTCCCCTGCATCCGATGACGCGCCACCGCTTCTCCACCACGTTCCAGGCCGCCGACACCATTCTCCGCCAGCGGGCGCGGACTCCGGTCACCGAGCGCCGCGTCCTGACGCGCGACGAGGCCATCACCCTCGCTCGCACGGTGCTCGGGATGCTCTCGCAATCCACCGATGGCGTCGAGCTCGACCATCGCATTCTGGCCTTGACCACAATTACCCAGAACACGCGGGTCCGTTGTGTCACGACCGATCACCTGACGGTGAGTTTCACGACCCGGATCGGGAGTGACCAGCTCGTGCGGGTCGGCACCGATGTGCGCGATGTCGAGAGTCTCCGGGAAGTGGTCCAGCGGGCCGAACTGCGCGCCACGCCGCCTCTGCGTCCGGCGGACGTCGAGGATGATCCCGATGATCCGCGGCATGTAGCGCGATCACCATGTTCATATCTGCCGGTGTCGCTCTGGGTCGAGGCGACGCACCGCGCCATGGGGCTATTGCAGGGGGACGCCGTGCCGCGCGTCATCGCCCGGATGCAGGCGTCGCCCTTCCGCTGTGCGGGAACTCTGGCGCTCATGACGCGCGCGACGTTGCGACTGTACCAAGAAGGGATGCTCGCGTGGGGCGAAGAGACCGATAGCGAAGTATCGGTGACGGCGCGGACGCCCGATGGAAAAGGATCGGGCTGGCATGGGGCCGCGCATCGCGACTGGCGCAAGCTCGATGTGGAGGGAATCGTACAGGCAGCTATCGACATGGCGGCCTTGAATCGTGGGCCGGTGCGCGGCGAGCCCGGCCGCTACACCGCCATTCTGAGTTCAGCGGCGGTCGGCGCTCTCGTCGCACAGATGGGCCGTTTCTTTGGCTTCAACATGTTGGGCCCGTTAGCGGTGCCGGACGCGGGCCAGGGCATCCGCACGAAAGTGGGACAACGCATCCTTGATTCGCGCCTCACGTTGTCAACCGATCCGAGTGATCCCGAGTGTGGCGAATTCCCGTTCTTTGACGACGGCTATCCGAGCGGCAAAGCGACCTGGGTGGCGCAGGGGGTGCTCCGCACCTTGGCGTTCGATGTCGCGCGAGGCATGGAGTACGGTGTGACCCCCATCAAGATCCCAGAGGCGATCCGCATGACGGGGGGAACCACGACTCTCGCGGAGATGATTGCCAACTGTGAGCGGGGGATCTACGTCAATCGGTTCTCCGGGGTGGACGTCGTGCATGCCCCATCCGCCGCGATGAGCGGAACCACGCGGGATGGCTGCTTCTTGATCAAAAATGGCAAGATCGCGACGCCGGTGACGAACTTCCGGTTCTATGAGTCGCCGTTCTTTGCGTTCAACAAGATTCGTGCTCTCGGCGTACCGGAGCGTGTGGCATTTGGGTTCCAGGCGTTCAATCGTGACCGTGCGTGGGGCGATGCCACCGATGGCTGGCCGCATCCTCCTGTCATTGTACCACCGATGATGGTCGAGGATTTCAACTTCGCCGCCATGTCTGACGCCGTCTGAACATCGCATGCTTCGCTCGCGCGCAACACCACGAGGCATACGGCCACACCGCACACTGCCACGTTGCATATCGCAATGATGCCTCTCCTCATGATGTCCCTCGTCCGCACGCCATGGATCGCCTGCATCACCGCGCTGAATTTGCTGTATAGTCCTGCCATACAGGCGCACGCGGCCGTCAGGTCATCGATTGCATTACGGGTCGGATGTTCTGCGAGAACACCCGAGCGTGCCAGTTGGCTCTTGCGCGACTCCACGACACCGGCTCGCACCGACACGACGGTCGCTCCGCCAATCATCGGCTTCGTCCTTCCGAACTTTGGTTTTACGGATCTCGATGGCCAGCATCACGACATCGCCGAGTATCGTGGGAAATATGTTCTCATCGACGTGTGGGGGACTTGGTGTCATACGTGCCGGGCTGAATTGGAGGGACTCAAGAAGACGTATGCCACGTATCATCCGCGCGGGTTTGAGATTGTCGGGCTTTCTTTTGAAGAGGTGTTTGTCAAAGTCAAACCCGAAGACCAAGCAGCCTTCGATCAGGCGAGGAAGACAGGGGCGTGGACTGTGCTCCGCACGCTCCCATGGCCACAGACGAGTACGCTCGTCCCCAATCCGCGTGCTAGCGAAGCGGTCCCGGACCTCCTCAAACGGCTGGACGCACACGGGTATCCGTATAAGATCCTGCTCGACCCGCGCGGGCGGGTCATCGAATTGCGGCAGGATCTGCTCTATGGGCCTGAATTGGCCGCCACGCTAGACTTGGTGATGACGCAGGACTGACAATCCTGAAAAGTCTCCAGAGTAGAAGGCGCCCGGTACAAGGTGCCCGACCCCGCAAGATAAAAAAGGCCGGTCTGCTCTCGTGCAGACCGGCCTTCCTCCACGGCGGGAGGCCGATCAGGCCGCTCGATATTCGCGCACATCAACCCGAGCCCCTGCGCGCAGCACCGCCGCTGCCTCCGCAAGTAATTGTTCGCTCGTCGCCTCGTCCACGTAGGCTTCGCCGCAGTTATTACACACTTGTGCCGGAACCGCTCGTACGACGACCAACCCTTCGCCACGCTCGAGCGTCATGGTCGTCGTGCCGCGTTCCGTGTGGCCAATTTTGCAGATGACACACTGCATAACCTATTCCCTCCCTCCGTATCTCTTGTTTAACGGACTGCGCCCGTTAGGTTCTGATTCAAACTTCTCCTTTTGCTTTTCTACTGATGCCGTCTGTGCTCATGGTACCAGGCTATGGCAATTCCGGCCCGCTGCACTGGCAAAGTCTCTGGGAGGCGCAACACCCTGCATACCAACGGGTGGAGCAAGACGATTGGGAGCAGCCGCACGTGCAGGCCTGGGTGGATAGGCTCAACGCCGCCATCCAACAGGCCCCACAGTCCGTGGTATTGGTCGCCCACAGTCTGGGTTGCATGACTGTGGTGCGGTGGGCGCAACAATATACGGGAAATGTGGTCGGAGCGTTGCTGGTCGCACCCGTGGATCTCGACGAGCCAACGAATATTCCGCTCCCTGTCAGACAAGGTGGGTTTACTCCGATCCCACTCGATCCACTGCCATTCCCGGCTATCGTGGTTGCAAGTACCAGCGATCCATATGCGCACATCTCGCGTGCCCAGGGATTCGCCAAGGCGTGGGGAGCGTCCTTCGTCGACGTTGGAGACTGCGGACATCTCAACGCAGATGCTGGCTTTGGTCCGTGGGCTGCAGGAGAGCAGTTGCTCGCCGACCTCATCCCGCGAGCATAGTGCGTCGCGTGCAATCCAACTGCAAATTGCATATGAGTTTGGGATCGCGATCTGTCACGAAGGGTTCCGCTATCCAGAAACCGTCCGCTGGGCGGCCATGCGCGGCGTACATCTCGTGGTCCACCCGCAAGTGAGCGGAGCCGAGCCGAGGTAGTACCGGCCAGCTACATATGCCGACCCCGCGAATTCATTTGCGGTTCTTCAGTAAGCAATTAACTCCGAAGGAGAGCGTATTAGCTCAACCCGCACCGCGGCGCGCCGATGCCCGGTCAAAAACTGACCTGCGCTCCAATGACTCCCAACAGCGTCTGATTCTTGGGTAATACGCCTGCGGGAACTGTCCCACTCGCATCCTCGTGGGGGAGCGCAAAGCGTCGCCCCGTCGTGAAGTGCACCGATGACTTTAGCACGAACGTTGGCGCAACCCAATAATTCACCCCGACGGCCTGCTCGCGGTATTTCCCTCCATCCGGAATCGCGGCGATGACAGGATCCGCAAATGTTCCCTGGAAGGCATCGAGACGAGCGACGAGCTGCCAGTGGTCATCGAGCTGATATCCCGCCTCGAGATATCCCGAAGTGCCACGCTCGTCGGGGGCATGATGATATGCGAACTCAGTGCGCATGAGCACGGGCGAATCGACATATTCGAGATGTGCGCCCAGGATGTAGTCACGGTCCCTGGAATGTCCCTCGGAATGCCCCGTGTATCCAGACATGCCACCCAACCACCCGGCCGGCCCGCGCAGATTGAGTCGAGCGCCAACGACGCTGGAAAAGCTTTCGAGCAAACTGTCCGCGAATTCCTGCAAGGGATGAACGGTGGGAAGATCGATGTGACCGGTGTACGCGTCATATTCCAGTTCCCACTGGTTTCCCAGCGACCGGCCTCCCGATATCGACGCTCCCGTGAAGAACTGTGAGACCGTTCCGGACGGACCATAGAGAGAATGTGGAAGTGAAAAGAACGGGCGAAGCGTCCCCACTTGAAACACTTCCGTATACAACCCAAATGGTTGCCGGACTCGGCCGAGCCGGAGTCGGAGCGCGTCTCGCAGCCGCCACTCGACTTGTGCATAATTCACGTCGAACACGTTCGCGTCGTGTTCGCTGGTGACGGCCACCTGCGCGCTGACGCGCACGCGCTCGGTGAGCAGCGTACTCATGGCCATCGCGAAATTGAAATTGTGATAATCTCCATTGTGCTCTCCCGCATCGAAGGAGTTCCCATTGGTTCGTCCGTATCCCCAGCTCGCATAGCCGTGCCAATGAATTCCGGTGTCGGACGGTGCATTGGAACTTTGTGCGCTCACGTGTGCCGTTGCGGTGAAGAATGACAGCGGAAGAATCAGCATCGCCAAGCGATACCACGTCGAGGGACCACGCTGGATAGCGGCCGGAGAGATCATGGGAGCGTCGATGAAGGGAGACTGAGCGGCGAGGGACACCGGCTCACCGCTTGTGGCACTGAAAGAAATATGATACACGACGACCATGAGTGCGACGTTTTGGGGTGGGCCAGTCGACGAAGAAAAGGGGAGTCCCACGGTATTTGTGGGAATCGTCTGCTGCTGTCTCGGGGGGCACAGGACATGCCAGCCGGACATCCATCAGAGTTCCCGTCTTGCGAGGACACCTCCCAAGGACGAACTTGAAGAAACTCACCGAGATCGAGCGGACGAGGACTCCCTGTCTCTATTTCACTGTTCCTGATATCCCATGCGTCCAACTCTTTCGTTTGCGATGCGCTATGGTACGGCGCTCCTGTTCGCGACCCCGTTCGGGAGCGCCGCTGGACAACAGTTCATCGTGATCGCCAATGCGGCCAGTCCCATTGCGACGCTCTCCAAAGAGCAGCTATCGGCGATCTTTCAAAAAAAGTTGACGAAATGGAACGATACCATCTCCATCGTCCCGATCGATCACGAAAAAGGGGCCAAACTTCGCGACACTTTCTGTCGTGCCGTTCTTGGGCGCTCCGCCTCCGTCGTCGACAACTATTGGCAAACGCAGATCTATTCGGGGCGAGACGTTCCGCCACAGATGCAGCGTGGTGATGCGAGGGTGCTCGAGTATATGAAGACCCATCCAAACGCTATTGGGTACGTCGCGGCGGGAACAGCCTTGGGGAAGGAGGTCAAGGTCATTACAGTGAAAGGGTTGTAAGCAATAGTATGGAGAGGCAGCTTGCTGATCGCTCTTGAAAGGATGTTCTGATCCGATGTCCTGAAAATGATTGTGCGATTCGCGTACGGATAATATGTTGGCCTCTGTATGAGGCTGCTGTGACACTTCCATTCCTCGACCTCTGGCTCCACGAGGCGTTGGGACCCGATGACGAATCGGGGGCGGCGAATCCGCGTCCCTGGCACGTCGATCGTGGGGAGGAAGATGCTGGAGCGACTCTTCAGAGATCCCGGTCACAAGTTCCTGGATTGACCGATCAAGAGATCGTCGCACATATTCGCAACGGAGATGAAGCGGTATTCTCCGCGATGTGGCGAGCCTATTGGATTCCGTTGACCCAACTGGCGCTCTTCCATGTACACGATCGCGATGTCGCCGAAGATCTCGTCGCGGAGCTCCTAGGCGGGATCTGGCAGCGGCGAGAGGTGTGGAAGGTACGCGGAAGCCTCACTGCATATCTCGTCGTCGCGATCCGTCATCGCGCGATGAATGTGGTGCGAAGCGACCGCCGCAGAACCAGTGCCCACCAACGCCAGGGAGATGACGTGGCGATCCACGCCACGTCGAACACTTCGGGTGCGCCCGATGACGTGGAGTTGGATGCTCCACGCATTCGTGCTCGGATTTCGGAGGCGGTTCGCCGTCTCCCCGAACGGTATCGGACCATCTTGCTGCTCCGATGGCGCTTTCAGGATTCCTGGCAGGACGTGGCCATGTCGCTCGAGATCAGCGTGAGCGCTGCCAAGGTTCAGCATCATCGCGCGTTGCGGATGCTCCGTGACTATTTAGGAGCGGATTTCCTGTAACTTGCTGGAAACCTGCGGGGAGCTTGTTTCGCGAAAAAATGTAACGCTGGCGGACGGGTGGTGTCCCTTGGGTGTGACACTCCACTCGGTGTATGACGAATCATCTTCCTCCTGACAATTTCCTGACCCATATCGACCGACTTGCCGCGGGCGACCTGTCGGGTGTTGAGGCGACAGAGGTCGAGGCGTGGATCTCGGGTGATGCTCGGTTGCGGGAAGTGCGTCGTGCTTTGCAGCAGGCTATTCTCGGTACCGAAGATGAGGCAACCGTCGAACGCAGGGAACGGCGACTGGCTATGGTATTGGCGCAAAGACTGCTTGTGACTCGTTCAGTTTGGGAAGACCCTCTGCGGGGACGCTGGGGGGTGGGAAGATGGGCCCTAGGGAGGAATTTTGGAAAACAGACCCTGCGTGCTGTACCCGGTCAAGCTCAGTGGTGGAGCGCGCTTGCCGCGAGTGGTGTTATTGCGTTACTCATCATGAGTGTCATCTATTCAAGTATTAGGACGCGAGCACCATCGAGACAGCGCTTCCACACCGCTGTTGGTGAGCGAGCCACGGTTCGGCTTCCCAATGGAACGCGCATGGTGCTGGCTCCGGCGACATCCGTGGTGGTCACGTCCGATCGCGTTGACGTGGCGGGTGATGTGTATTTTGATGTCGCCCCGCAGGCGAGCCGTGTGTTTGTGGTGCGCACGCGGCAGGCCGTGGTCCAGGTCTTAGGAACGCGATTCGCTGTTCGGCAATACGCGACGGATGCGGATAGTCGGGTCGTTGTCGAAGACGGGAAAGTGATGTTGCGTTCGCGGACTCGCCGGATGCTGGGGACAGCGCCGGTCGTGGTCTCCGCGCACATGTTCGCACAACTGTCCGACTCCGGCATCAGTGTGACGCAGAATGTCCCTCCGGCCGACTATGTGGGGTGGGCCGATGGAACACTGGTCTTCGATCGGGTCCTGCTCCGCGATATCGCGGCTGAATTGATCCGCACCTATGGTGTCGAGATTCGCATTGCAGATACGACGTTGGCCAATAAGCGCATGACGATGGAAATTGCTGTCTCCCGTCATCCGCTTACGCATGTCCTGGAGATGATCGGCAAAGTCTATGACGCGCATTACTCGCGCGTTGGCACGATGTACATCTTGTCGCGGGGTCGAGCGGCCAGCCCGTTGCCCTCATCAGCACCGCCGCGACATCTCTATCCTCAACCGGAGAAATCCTATGGCCTCTAAGCATCCGTCGGGAGTGGGCTTCACGTCAGTGTGGATGGCGGTGGGTGTGGCTGTCCTGTGCGCGAGGACGACAGTCAGTGTAGCTCAATCGGTCGCCGTGGCGCCAGCTCCGAGCGCGGCTGTCGCGACGCTGGTCACCGTGAATGTTGTCGATGCTCCGCTCGATGATGTCCTGAAGAACATCGCCAGACAGAGTGAGTTGCATCCGTTCTTTGATGATACGGTGTACACGCTGAAGAAGCGCGTGTCGTTGCATCTGCAGCACGTGCCGGTCGGTGAGGCGTTCGCGCTCGTGTTGGCGGGAACGGGACTCAAAGCAGAGATCTCGGCGGGCGATGTGGCGTTCACGTATGACGCGGGTAGGGGACGTCGGGACGGCGGAGTCACTGGGACGGTTGTTGATGCCAAGACGAAGGTGCCGTTGCGGGGCGTGACCGTGACGGTGGACGATGCTAAGAAGGGTGTCACAACTGGGACAGATGGAACGTTTCGATTGGCACGCCTGAGTTTGGGCGCTCACGTGTTGCATGTGCGACTGTTAGGCTATGTGAAAATGACGAAATCGATTACCGTCGCCGAGGGGGAAATAACGACGATCGACGTCGGGTTGGAGTCGAGTGTCAACACGTTGGAGCAAGTGGTGGTGACAGGAACGGTGGCGCCGACCGAGCTCAAGGCGATTCCCCATGCGATTACGGTCATTACCGCGAAAGAGCTGCAAGATCGGGGGATCACGCGGATCGATGAACTGTTTCGGGGCGATGTGCCGGGCCTCTTTGTCCAACGCACGGGATCAATGGGGGCCACGGGTGGGGGGGTTCAAGGAACCCCAGGTCGTGTGGACGTCTGGTCACGTGGGAGTGCGAATCTGGGGGGGCAGGCGGATGGAATCAAAACGTATGTCGATGGCGTCGAGCTCGCCGACAAGAACCGCTTGGCCTTGATTGATCCCACCGCGATCGAGCGGATCGAAATCATTACAGGGCCCGAGGCGTCGACCATCTACGGCAGTAACGCCATCAACGGGGTGATGCAGATCTTCACCAAACGGGGCACAACCAGCCGGCCACAGGTCACGGCTGAACTCCGGAGTGCGTGGACGCAGAATAACTTCAATGCGGCCCTTGCGCCCAAACATACGACAGATCTGTCGGCTGCTGGGGTCGATGGACGCATCAGTTATAACGTTGGGGGGTCCTGGGGCTACACGGGCTCGTGGAGTCCCAGTGTGAAAGAGCAAACGGTGAGTGGGTTTGCCGGCGAGCGCGTGACGATGGGGCCGCTCACATTGGATGCGCATCTGCGGGTATATCAAGATCAGAACAGCACCAATGCCCGCGACGACGGCCAAGCGGCCCTGGAGGGTGATGGCGAAGGGCCGACGAGTTACGTCGGAGGCGCGGCTCCGTTGCGGTATCGAGGGACCAGCGTGAACCGGGCAGGCGGCGGGACGGTGACATTCCCACTCACCTCGTGGTGGTCTCATACGGTGACCCTCGGGCTGGATCAGTCCCTGGGCACAGGCCGGAAGCTCGATCCAAGCTACAGTGCGCCGGTGGATTCGACGCTTTTCTTCTTTCAAAATACCGATAGCCGCTTCACCGCGGCGTATAACACGACAGTCCAGGTGCCGGTGACGACGCTCGCCAAGCTGGTGCTGACTGTGGGCCTCGACGAATCCCACACGACGAATAACCTCGTCGGTGGGGACTACGTCGGCGCGTATACGTCAACCGCGTCGTGGGCGTATAGCCAGAAGCAAGCCCATGAGCATGGCGGGTTTCTGCAGAGTCAGCTTGGAATGTGGGACGCCCTGTTCGTCACGTATGGGCTCCGCGCGGTGTACAATCCCAATATTGGGGCAGACCAGAATCCCAATCTGGAGCCACACTATGGGGTGGCGTATGCCCGAGATATTGCCGGCATCACGGCGAAGGTGCGGGCCAGTTACGGCACGGCGACACGTCCGCCCTGGATTGGGGCGAAAGATTCGGTGAAGGCGGGTAGAGCCTCGTTCCAACGTCTGTTCGGCACCGACGTCATACGCTTGGCCAATCCGAACTTGGTTCCCGAATCGCAGCAAGGCGGCGAAGGTGGATTCGAGCTGTATTTCGGCACTCGTGGGTCGCTGCAAATGACGCGGTTTAATCATACGGCCGACAACCTCATCATCAATCCGATCGCCGATAGTACGCGGGCGCTTGTGCTGGGATGCAACAGTTGGATCAGCAACTGCCACAATGGCTATTACTATCTTCGGCAGAGCATGAATCTGAACATCGGTTCTGTGCGGAATCAAGGGTGGGAGGGAACAGGCACCGTCAATATAGGGGTACTGACCGCCACGGGGACCTATTCCTGGACCAAGAGCCGGATGATCGGCATCACGCCCAAGTATCGCGGGCAATTCCCGCAATATGTCGTGGGCGCGCCGTTCAATTTCACGCCGGAGCATACGTATGCGGTGGATCTGGTCTACGTGCACGGTGGGACGCGGGTGGCCTACAATCTCCAAGGCCAAGGGGCCTGGGGCGTGGACGACTACGACTTCTTCTATAGGACAGGGCAAGGCAATACCCGTGCTCAGATCTATCAGTCGCGGATGGAGATCCCGTCTCCGTTTACGAATGTCCGCCCCGGCTATTACCTCGGGGATCTGAATGTGTCCCAGCAGTTCACCCCGCATGTCGAAGGGCTCGTCCAGATCAACAATGTCCACAATTCGTATCAGAATGAGATCAACCCGCTCGTCGCCTATCCTGGGCGCACCACGGGCCTCGGTTTGCGCATGCGATTCTGAGATGCGACGGCTTCTGCTCGCTGCATGCGTCGTCTTGGTGACGGGCGAGGCGTTCGCCGCCCCACCCTCGTCCATAGGATTCGCGTCTGTGCGTCCCCAAGCAGTGCGTCCCGATTCTGTCGGGGCTGCCTCGACTGGGTCGATCGTCGCACCATCGGCCATGACAATGGAAGCGTACGTGGAAGAGCTAGAATGCGCGGCGGGGCTCGACACGCTTCGGAACGGCGGCCATTTCATGATGAATGATCGGATCGTCGAGCGCACCGACTCGGTCTGGCGCGCGATCGACAGCATGACGCGACGCCATCTGGCCGAGGTCCAGGGGACCCCGATCGACCCACGCTATTTCTTGGGGCTGGCACACTTGGAGGTGCAACTCGGCCAGGATGCCGCGGCGCAACACCATCTCGAGGCCTGGCTCAAAACGCCCAGGGTGACGACCAAGGATAGTGTCGTCGCCTTCCGTATGGCGGTCGAATCCTTCTTGCGTCGCGACGTCACGACCGTCCGCCTCGCGCTGGCCCGCGGTTACGTCGAACGCTTGGCGGCGTTTCCCAAGCTGGTCGCCAGTAGCGACCTGTTTGTGGCGCGGCTCCTCATGATGGGCGCCTTTGATGGGCGCGGGCAGACGGATTCCGCGGTCGCGTGGGGATTGCGCGCCTATACCGTGCCGACGGACATGTCGTATGAGGAACGAGCCGGGAATATCCTGTTCTACGGAGGACAGTTGATCGCGTTGGTCCGCAGTCTGGCGGGGCTGCCGAACGGTGAGGCCCGCATCGATTCGTTGCTCACTGTGGTCAAGGGCTATGTCATGCCACGTCCCGCCGAAGTGGCCAAGGATACGCTGCTTTCACTCTTCCAACGACTGATCCAACCCCAAGCTGCGGATCTGTTCGGCAAGGTGGCATGGATTGGCAAGCCGATGCCGCCGTTCGTGGCGACGCATTGGCTTAATGTTACGCGCCCTGAGACAATATCAGATGCCGCACCTGGCGCACGTACGCTCCGGCTTGACGATGGCGTCATTCGGATCGTTGGCTTTGGCTGGTTTGGATGTGGCGGGTGTCAGATCGCGCTGCGCAATGTACAGCAGTCGCTGCGCGTGTTGCCTCCAGGCGTGCAAGTGATCTTTAATGAGCGCTCGGAAGGAAGCTTCTATGGCGATTTCTGCGAGCCAGATGAGGAAGCGGACGATCTCCGCAAATGGTACGTCGAGCGCAAACATTACACGTTTCCGATTGCGATCTGGGCGCCGGTCAAGGATTCGACTCCAGGCGGTGGCTTGGTGCCGCGCGAATCGCCCCTGTGGCGAGCGTTGCATGTATCGGTAGGACCTACAGTCTACATCGTCGACGGGCACGGGATGATCCGGTACCTGGGGTTTGGCTTCGATCTCCCTTATGGCAAGATGACGCCAGAAGAGCCGCTGCGGATTGCGCTGGAGGCCATCGTGCGCGAACGGGATGCCCAGCGTCACACGCCGCGCGCGGAACAGGTGCAACGCAACGCCGTAATTGTCACTGTCTCCCATCCCTGATCAATTCACCACCACGTTCTTCGTTCCATTCATGACGTTCCATGTATGCTGACGCTCTACCTACGGCTATGCTAACCCGCCGCCGATTTCTCACGTCCTCCTCGCTCGCCGTCACGGGCGGGATGCTCACACCTCTTCTATCTCCGTTGCTTGCTGGCCGCACTAACGTGCGATCGGTGGGGAGCCGCAGAATTTCTCTCCCCGCACGGTCCCCAGCGCCGCTCTGGCACTTTTTTGAGCCGATTACGGATGCCGCAACAATGCGCGCGCTGGCGACCACCGCGATCGAGGCGGCGATCGAGGCCGGCGCCGATTGGGCCGACATCCGGCTCGGCGATCAGCGTCGCTACGGGTCCGACACGGCCGTCACGTACAGCTTTGGGCTCAGGGTGCGCGTTGGAGGCATCGAAGCCTTCGTGGGCGGCGGCGATCCCACGACAGACCACCTGGTGCGCGCCGCCCGCTCGGCCGTCGCGACGGCACGCGAAGTGGCCCGGTCGAACGCGGGGATGCCCATCGGCGCCGTCGGGCTGACACCGGTGCCGGTGGTGACGGACGAGTGGTGTGCGCCGATCGAGGTTGACCCGTTCGCGGTGTCGATCGATGAGCACGACCACGTGAAGCGATCCTTGAACGGCGTGGATGATGTGCGATTGGCGGGCTTAAACGTCAGACGCGGGTTTGAGTATACCTTTCGGGCCGAGACACGGGTGAACGCGGCGTCCGATGGCTCGCTCATCACTCAGGCGCTCGGCGATGTGGTGATCCACGAGAACTACATCTACAAGACGAATTGGCGCATGCGCGGCTCTGGGGAACGTCTCAGGGTGCCCTTCGCGGCCTATGGCTCCTGCACGGGCGGATTCGAAGTCATTGCACGGCAAAATCGATTCGCGCAGGTCGAGCAAGCCGCACACGAGTTACTGTGCTATGAAGCGTTGCCAAGTGGCACTGTGGACGTCGGCCGGTACAACGTCGTGTTCGATGGTACTGCGCATGCCGCTTTGGTACAGAGCGCGTTAGTGCCATCGTTGTCGTTACGCCGCGTGTTGGGCTACGACGCCGACCTTGGTGGTACGAGTCCGTGGCGACCCATCGATGAGGTCTTCGGCCATCAGCTCTTTTCCCCCGCGCTCTCGCTCGAGGTCGATCAGGGGCCGCCGTCGTTCGGCGCGGCACGCTGGGACGCCGAAGGGGTCACGACCCTCGGAGGACCACTCATCACCAACGGCACGCTGGTGAATTACCTCACCAGCCGCGCGACACACGTGGTACTCACGTCACTCATGACCTCGTTCCTTGGGGAGCGACCAGCAGGACACGCGGCTGGTGGAGGACCTCTCCTGCTCGGCAGCACGATGGCGTCGCACGCCTCCGATCAACCGGTCGAGTGTCCCGGCTCGCTCTCCGTGCCAGCGGCGGTCGCGGGCGGCACCTTGGAGGAGTTGGCCCAACAACTGGGCACCGGATTGTTGGTGCGCGGCGGCGACACGTATGTGAATCCCGAAGGGACTGGGGGCCGGACCTTTCCGATGATGATGTTCGAGGTGAAAAGCGGGCAGTTGGTCCGCCGGCTCTACGGCGCGTCGCTCCAGTTCGGCACGAAGAAGCTGTTCAAATCGCTCAAAGCGGTCGGGAACGCGAGTACCTTGGGCGAACGGACCCAGCAGACGTGGGTGGGATTCCCGGAGAGTTGGCGCGAGACGAGCCTGACGGCGCCCGCCGCTCTCTACGCCGGCGTTGACGTGCTCAACAATTCGTAAGAGACATCCTTCACAATGCGGGACGTCGTCACTGCGCGATTGGTCTCGTTCTCCCCTCACGTCTCACAGTGTATGCGTACTTCGGTGTTGTCTTCGTTCCAGTCGTCCTCATGCTCCCGTACGGAGGCCGTGGTCGCCTCCTTTCTCGCGCGGCGCGCCGATCGGGCGCAGGCACAGGCGGAAGGGATGCCCTTGCCCGCAGACATTCGGCGCATCATGACGCGCGAGGAAGCCATGGCGCTGGGCCAGTTCGTCCACGACGTATGTGAGCAGCCCTCGTACGGATTGCATCTCTGGCACCGGGCCACTGCAGTGACGCTGCGCGATTCCGACACGGCGCCGCGCTGCATCGACGTGGATGCGCTCGCTTTGCAATGGCTCGTCAAACTCGGGACGAACGACCGGTTTTACGGTATGGTCTGGGTGGAGACGAACGTGCGCGATCCGGAGACGTTGCGGCATGTGTTGCTTCATGCAGTCAAGCCCGTCCCCGAGCCGCCACTTTCCGACGAGGAGCTGGGCGAGCGGCGGACGTGGGACAAACTCTACGAACCGCATAACTATACGTATCTGCCGTCGACCACGTGGCATGCGACCACGGCCGCGGCATCCGAAGCCCAACGCGGCGCAATGCTCGCGCGACTGTCCGCGCCACTGGCAGGGACCGCGTGGCGCGGGGCCGGGACGGTGGCGGTGTCTGAGGTTGGGGTTTGCGCCTTCAATGACGTGATGCACGTCACGCAGTGGGGCGAGGCGACCGATAGCGAGATCTCGCTCTCGGTGCATAGTGAAGATGGCGCGACATCGGGGTGGAGCGGCCACGCGCATCGCGATTGGGACAAACTGGAGCCGGAACGCGTCGCCCACGAAGCGGTCGCGGCCGCGACTCAGCAATTGCAGGCTTCGCGGCTCGAGCCGGGCCGCTACACCACCATTCTCTCGGCCACCGCCGTCGGTCAGGTGTTACAGCAGATGGCGGAGTTCTTCAATGCGGAATACGGTGGCCCTTTCAGTTACCCCGGGCAAGCACTGAGCGCCCGCGACAAACGGGGCCAACAACTCTTCGATGCGCGCATCACGTTGACGACGGATCCCACCGATCCGGAGGGCGGGGACTTTCCGTTCTTTCCCGATGGAGTCCCCTATCCGAGTGGGCACGTGACGTGGGTGGAGCGTGGGGTCTTGAAACGGCGTTCCATCAGCGTGGGTCGGGGCTTACAATATGGGATGACACCGTTGCGCGATCCGGACTGCATCCGAATGAGCGGGGGACCCACCAGTATCGAGGCGATGATTGCTAATTGTGAGCGGGGGATTTACGTGCACCGGCTCTCGGCGATCAATACCGTGGACCCGATGTCAGGTACCATGGAAGGATTCACCCGCGATGGCTGTCTGTTGATCAAAGACGGGAAGATCACGCATCCGGTGAAGGACTTCCGCTTTCGCGAATCGCCCGTCTTGGCGTTCAATCGAGTCTTAGCACTCGGCACGCCGCGCCGCATCGCCTTTGGCTTCACGCCGCGGACCGGCGCGACGTGGCCGCACGCGCCCGTGATCGCGCCACCCATGATGGTGCGCGACTTCAACTTCACCGCCCTCGCCGACAACGCCTGACCCACCACTGCTCCTGACCGTGTCCGGCATGCACCCGTCTTTTGACGGCGACCGCGTTTTCGTGCACGGCATGTCTTGCTCCTTGACCAACCCAGGTCCGCCTCACTAATTGGAACGAGTTTCACCACGCTTTCCTGGAGCATGTCGCCAATCTTTGAAGTTACACATCCTCTGCTGCGCTGTTCGCAGGATCTATCACATCGCGGGGCCTGGCCGGGATGCGACTGCTCCGCTTCCAGCTCCGTCACACTGGGAAGGCTCGTTGTCAATTCCCGAGGTAATCCCTCAGGGTGATAAGTCCCAACCTCGTCGAGCTACACAAATCTATGCCGTTTCCCCGGCTGCTCTACGAGCGAAAAGACATCGTGCAACGCGCGGCCGACGCAGCCCGCGCCGCCAGCACGGCCTACGCCGATGTGCAGCTCCGAGTCTCGGAACTCAAAGCATGGCCCGACTTCAATAATCTGTCGTATCCAGAACCGTAGGAGGAAATCAGCACATCGATGGGTTTGCGCGCTCTCTTCAACGGCTATTAGGGTTGATTACCATGATCGCGGAGTTGAATAAAGAACAGTGACAGCCATGACTCACGAAGCGCCGTGACGTTTCATTTTCCTCCGTTCGAAATCTAACGTTGCCGGGCATTTGTCGCCGAGCGTATTATCCAGCATGGCATACCCAAAACGAGTAGAGTTTCCAATCTCGGCAGAAGCACTCTATGATCTTCCACGCGAGCTGCCAGGTGTTGGGGCGCGGTTTTATGAGCTGAATCACGGCGAGCTTCTTGTGCGCGAGCCCGGTGGAGTCTATCACAGCAGTACCGGATCGCGATTGCTGGCTCGCTTACTCGACCACGTTGAGCAACATCAACTCGGGCTTGTCGTCGGTGCTGACGTCGGGTTTGTGCTCCATCGAAACCCCGATACGGTGCGATCTCCCGATGTCGCATTCATCCGTGCGGCGCGGATTCCATCGGATGATGTGATACACCTCTTCTTTGAAGGAGCCCCCGATCTCGCGGTCGAGGTCCTCTCTCCGAGTGACCGGCGCTCGAAAATCCACGCAAAAACGTTACAGTATCTCGATGCCGGAACATCACTCGTCTGGATTCTCGACCCGAAGTTACGTCAAGTCACCGTACATCAACGTGAAACGATTCCGTTGACGTTGCGCGACGGCGACAAGCTCGACGGTGGCTCGGTCATCCCAGATTTGCAGATTTCCGTCGGCTCACTCTTTCGTTGACCCGTTCTGTCACCAGACGAGATAACCGCGTCGCGTCCTCGATGCATCTATCCGTCATCGTTTCCCATTCCGTAACGTCATGGGAATCGGAGAGTCCTCGGAGATTTACGAGAACGTTATAAACGGCGGACTTGCACGCAGCTTCCGCAAGCAACGCCGCTGTCCCCGCATCCGTGACCGCATTCGGCGTCCCGATGCGCGACACAACTTCAGCAATCTCCGCGACCCGGACACAGAGTTGCGCCGTTTCGAGCGGAACTCGCGCAGCCGTGCGCAGCATTGCATTGATGACTCGCTCGCGGAGTGCCGTTTCCTCCGCCGAATTCCGCGGTAATGCGTACCCGTCCATGACCGCCTGGTACGCGTCCGCATCCAATGTCGTCAGCACCTGTAGCCGTTCCGTCACATCGCGTGCGTCCGCGACCACGCGCCGAAGCTCTTCGTGCGCCGCCGCGAATTTCGGCCGGTCGAGCGTAATCTTCGCGACCATCTGTGTGAGCGCTCCTGCTAGCGCACCCACGTACGCCGCAACGCTCCCACCACCCGGCGTCGGCGCCCCACTCGCGACGTCATCGATCCGCAACACATCAGGCGAATCATCAGCGCGGATGGCATTCGCGCTTTTCACTTCCAATAACTTCCGTTCCAGAATATGCGCATCAATCGGTTGCCGGAGCTGAAGATACGCCGCCGCCGCGCCAAAAATCATCTGCTCCGGGACGAGCCCGATGATCTCACTCCATGTGACTCGTGCGCCCAGTGTCGCCGCTTCCGCCCGCACCGCTTCATATGCCGCCACCAACGTCGTCTGCTCGACGTCGACCAAATTCATCGACACTTGGGCCTGTCCATCCACTTCCAATCCCAATGCTTTGACCGCCGGCAACCCCCCATTCGATTGCCGAACGGCGCGCGCCACCGCCTTCGCAATCAAGAGATTCTGCGCACCTCCCAAGTACACGTTGAACGCGACGAGAAACGGCCGAGCGCCAATCGCCACCGCACCGAACGTCGGATGCAGCCGTGCGGGTCCGAAGTCGGGGAACCGCTCCGGATCCGATACGATCGCTTCACGCAACCCTTCGAAGCCACCACGACGCACATCGGCGAGATTCCTTCGCGAGGGATGCGCCGCCGCACGTTCGTAGAGGTAGACGGGAATGTCCAACTCAGCACCAACTCGTGCGCCGACTTCATTCGCGATGGCGATGCAATCCTCCATCGTCGCGCCATCCAATGGAATGAACGGAACGACGTCCGCCGCACCGATTCTCGGATGCACACCTGTATGTCGCGTGATGTCGATGTGATCCCGCGCCGCTTTGATCGCAGCGAACGCTGCGTCCGCCATGATGTCGTGTGGCGCGACGAAGGTGATCACCGACCGGTGATGTGATGCATCCGACGTCGTGTGCAATACCGACGTCCCCGGCACCGCCTCGATCGCCGCGCGGATCGCGTCGATGACCGCCAGGTCACGTCCCTCAGAAAAGTTCGGAACGCACTCAATCAACCGCACGTTCGCCCTCCGGCGCGACCGACGCGACACCCATTCCATGCGCCGCATCGGCGTCTTGCAAGACGTCGAACATCCACGCATGCATCGCCGGATTCCCCGCGAGGAATCCCCCATGCGCGATCTTCGCCGGACCACCGTTGATATCCGTCACGATGCCACCAGCTTCTTGGACCAACAACATCCCCGCCGCCATGTCCCACGGCGCGAGGCGCAACTCCCAAAATGCATCGTAATGCCCGGCCGCCAAATGCGCGAAGTCGAGTGCCGCCGCGCCCGGACGACGAACCCCCGCGGTGCGTTGCGCGACCGCCGCGAACTGGCGCACATACCGATCGAGGTTCGAATTCTGGTTGAATGGAAATCCCGTCGCGATCAATGCGCGGGCGGGATCACTCACGGTCGACACGCGCAGCCGGTCGATCTCATTATGATAGGCCCCTTCACCCGCGACCGCCGTGTACACGTCGCCACGCGCCGCGTGCAACACGACGCCAGCGATCAGATAATGATTGTGCACCGCGGCGATCGACACCGCATACTCCTCGAGCCCGTGCAGGAAATTGGTCGTTCCGTCAAGTGGATCCACGACGAAACACAGTCCGTCGCTCACGACTTCGCCCTGCCACTGTTCCTCCCCGATGATCTTCGCGTTCGGGTACGCGATGTTCAGAACCTCCCGGATCGCCGCTTCGGCCCCGGCGTCGATCTCGGTGAGATAATCCGCCGGCCCTTTCGCGGTCCACACGAGCGACGAGCGGCGTGCCGCACCGTCGCGAATGATCGTTTCCGCGCGGCGCGCCGCGGCGAGCATGGCTGGGATTACGGTGTGCGCGTTGCGCGTCGGGCCGGCGAGGGTGAGCGCTGGGTTGGTCTCCGGATTCATTGGGAGCGCCCTATATTTCGCGCATGACACGAGTGTTCAGCGGCATTCAGCCGTCCGGGGAGCTGCATATCGGCAATTACCTTGGGGCGGTCAAAAATTGGGTCGAGCTTCAGCATCAATACGAATCGATCATCGCGATTGTGGACTACCACGCGATCACCGGTCCGTATACGCCGGACGATCTGCGCCGGCGCACGCACGACATGGCGATGGCGCTGCTCGCGGCCGGTCTCGATCCGGAGCGGTGCGTGCTGTACGTCCAGTCGCGCGTTCCGGAACATACCGAGCTCGCGTGGGTCTTCAACACCGTCACGCCACTCGGCGAGCTCGAGCGGCAGACGCAGTTCAAAGATAAATCGTCCCGGCAGGAGAGCATCCTGGCCGGGGTGCTGAATTATCCGATCCTCCAGGCCGCTGACATCGCGCTGTATCACGCCGAGTTGGTGCCGGTGGGGGAAGATCAGGTGCAGCATCTGGAGTTGGCGCGCGAGATCATCCGGCGGTGGAACGCGAAGTTCGAGGTCGAATACTTCCGTGAGCCGAAGCCGCTGCTGACCCCGACGCGCCGGATCATGGGGCTTGACGGGCAGGCGAAGATGTCGAAGTCGCTCGGGAATACCGTCGGATTGCTCGAATCCTCGGCCGACATCTGGAACAAGCTCCGTCCCGCCGTCACCGATCCGAAACGGATTCGCCGAGAGGATCCGGGGACGCCCGAAGTGTGCAACATCTATCACTTGCATAAGGCCTTCTCCCCAGAACCCACCGTCGCGCACGTTGCACAGCAGTGCAGCTCGGCGGGGTGGGGGTGCATCGACTGCAAGAAGGTGTTGCACGAGTCGATGGAGCAGGTCTTGGTCCCGATCCGGACGCGGGCGGACGCACTGAGGAGCGATCCCGGGCTTGTCACGCGGGCCCTCGACCGCGGCGCGGAGGTCACGCGTTCCATCGCCAAAGAGACCATACGCGAGGTCAAACAGATCATGGGGCTCGCGTAGACCATGGACGCCGGCCGCCTCCTGCACGACATCGTCGACACTGGACGGGGGCGCGGGCGGGCGGCCGGAAGTGCAGCCGAGCGGCGGGCTCGGCAGCTTTGCGGTGAAATTTTGGCCGAGGCCGGGTTTACGGTCGCAGAACGATCGTTCGAATTCTCGATGTGGCCTGGCCGGCGGGCGACGCCAGCCGCTGGGTGGCTGTTGATCCTGAGCGGCGCCGTCGTTTGGCTTGGAGCGGCCGGCTATTGGCCCGGGGGTGGAATGGGTATTCCACTCGCGATCGGCTCCGCCCTCGCGACGGCCGTGGTCTTCGGAGGGGTGATGGCCGTCGAATTCGGGACCACGATGTTGTCCGCGCTCCGATGTCCGTCGGCGAATCTCGAAGCGTGGCGAGGAGAGCCAACCATTTGGCTCGTTGCCCATCTCGATACCAAATCGCAGACCGTCCCCATGCTCGTCCGCGTCGCCGGGGTGGTGTTGTGCACCATTGTCTGGGTGCTGATTTGGACGCTGTGGATGGCGACCTTCCTGGTGACCGTTCCCGGGACGTGGGTTGCGCCTCTCGGTGTCCTCGCGGTGATCGGCGCGATTCCGCTTGCCCTTACCGGCGTCGGTGATCGCAGTCCCGGAGCGTTGGACAATGCCAGTGGCGTCGTCACCGTGCTCGAGACGATCGCTCGGCTCGATCCTACCATACCTATAGGAGTGTTGTTGACGAGCGGGGAGGAGCTCGGGCTCGCGGGGGCACGCGCCTGGGTGGCGGAGCACGCCATGCGCCCCACACGTCCCGGGGCGCCACAGGGACCGAAGGTCGCGATCAACGTCGACAGCATCGATGACCGAGGGCGTCTACGATGCATGTTATCACACGACCCAAAGACTATCCTCCGTACGGCGGTCGAACGAGTAGTCGCGTCG